>ENA-OYXJ01000138-OYXJ01000138.1-human-gut-metagenome-genome-assembly--contig:-NODE-138-length-29942-cov-4.790477_pt1 | contig 29942 bp, 27 predicted proteins | sample MGYA00244843_ERZ653418 | MGnify/ENA primary metagenome ERZ653418 (study PRJEB26926, sample SAMN06164921) | human gut metagenome | biome: ENVO:00009003; feature: ENVO:2100002; material: ENVO:00002003... | reverse complement strand
GAGATGTAGCTCCGTCTCGTGGGCTCGGAGATGTGTATAAGAGACAGGTCCCAGATAAACCTCCACCTTACCGGAATACAAAGTGACATTTCTCCCGTCAAACTTGATCTGGTCTACCTTCACCTTATAATGCCTGATGAGCCTGGACAGATTCATGATCGTTTCAAACAGCGTATCATCCTTGACTTCGAACGCTTCATTCATGGTAAATTTACCAAACTTGATGCCTGTAACCACCGGCACTCCGTCCATCGGCTCTGTCAGGCTCTGAAGCACAACACCGTCCTTATCAAAATAAATGTACTGCCCCATATATTTGACGCAGCCGCTGATGGTCTTGTCATACACATGCAGCACAATTCCGGTCGGCGAATCCCATTCCACATCAATCTCCTGCACAAACGGCAGGCAGTCCACATGTCCCAGCTTGCTCTTTGCCAGAAAATACAGTGTATGATAGGCGTATTTATCGGACATTGCCGATGCTATGATCTGCTGATCCGAGTAAATATCTCCACCCTCAACCTTCACCTGTGTGATCTTCAGGAAGAAAAAGGTTCCTGATACAATAAGCAGAATGCCGAGGATCACTCCAATGATTATCTTTATGTGTTTCAAAAAATTCCTCCTATTTCAGCTTGATCTGTCTTGAGACGCCAAGCACCAGTCCAAGCTCTAACATCATGATCGCACAGGCAGTGCCACCGTAGCTGATCAGCGGCAGCGGTACACCGGTGGACGGGATCGTGTTGGTTACGACCGCGATATTAAAAAGCACCTGGATCGCAATATGTATCATGGAACCGGCACAGACCATGCTTCCGAAAATATCCGGCGCATTACAGGAGATCATGACGATACGCCACAAAAGCACCAGAAATGCTCCCATCACCATGACAGCACCCACGATGCCAAGCTCCTCGCAAATAACCGCAAAGATCATATCATTATATGCCTCCGGAATATAACCGAGCTTCTGCATACTCTCTCCGAGTCCGCTTCCATGGATCCCGCCGGATGCGATCGCATATAAGCCCTGAAGGATCTGAAAGCCTCCCGGCGAATTTTCGATGTCAAGCCACGATGTGATTCGACCGGCACGGAAACCTCCGCCGATCATAGCATACGCCGCAGCCGCCGCAACTCCGACAATACCACAGACAATGAAGTATTTCTTACGTTTGCTCGCCACAAAACACATTCCAACAGCAATAACACCGACGATGATCGCCGTACTCAGATTCTCCGCCGCGATAAGTCCAACCACCGGTAAGACATAAACGCCGATCAGCTTTAAAAAGCCTGTAAAAGTATCCATCGAACGTCTGGACTGATAGATCGCATATGCCACAAACAGGATCACACCGATCTTGGTAAACTCTGAAGGCTGGAACTCTACACCGATCTTCAGCCATCGTCTCGCACCGTTATGCTCAATTCCGATCCCCGGGATCAGCACCGCAACCTGCATCGCAATACAGAGCCCATAGAAAATATAGATCCAGTTGATCTTCCCCAGATAAAGCTCTCTGTAATCCAGATTAGATATGATCAGCATCGCTGCCACACCAAGAATCAGTCCTCTCAGCTGCTGGGACACGAAACGAAACGGATCTCCAAAACGGCTGGTTGATGCCGTGTAGGAGCTGGCACTGTAGATCATCAGAATACCAAACAGCGCGATCGCCACCGTCATGAACAAAAGCATATAATCATACTGGCGGTAATAGCGTTCTCTTTTCTTTCTTTCACCTGCAGTGCTGTTTCTGCGGGAGGTTTGCTCCCGTCTGCCATTTTGCACTCTTGCCATATCACTTTCCATTCCTTCCGGACTAATTATAACTGATTCACATACTTCTTAAACAAAGTACCTCTCTGCTCATAGCTCTTAAACATATCCCAGCTTGCACATGCCGGCGACAGAAGAACCGCATCACCACTCTGCGCCTGTACTGCGGATGCCTCCACAGCCTCCTTCAGGGAACCGACGCGGACAATATTCGTAAACCCTGCTTTTCGCGCTGTTTCCTCGATCTTATCTGCTGTTGCTCCGAGAAGCACAAGGCATTTCACCTTGTCTCCAAAGGAAGCGATCCACTCCTCATAGGAGGACTGCTTATCATATCCGCCGCCGATTACTACCGTCGGTGTTACCATTGCCTCTACCGCTTTGATCGCTGCGTCCGGATTCGTTCCTTTAGAATCGTTATAATACTTCACACCGCCAACCTCACGAACAAATTCGATACGGTGTTCCACTGCCTTAAATTCAGCCACTGCCTTGCGGATACACTCAACCGGAACACCCATATGCATCGCGATCGCCACTGCTGCCATCACATTTTCATAGTTGTGGACACCGAGCAGTTGCATATCATGAATCGTGCAGATTTTGATCTCCTCTCCATCCTTATAGATAATATCCTCTCCATCGAGCCAGATTCCACGCTCCAGCGGTCGCTTGCTGCTGAACCAGAAAATATCTGCCGGGATCTTTGCTGCCAGCTTCTGAAGATGCTCATCCTCATAATTCAGTACACAGATCTGAGCCTTCGTCTGGTTCTCGGCGATGCGCGCCTTTGTGTCAATGTAGCACTCCATCGTATGATGGCGGTTCAGATGATCCGGTGTGATATTTAAGATCGCACTGACCTCCGGCTGAAATGTATGGATCGTTTCGAGCTGGAAGCTTGAGACCTCGGCAACCGTCACAGAGGAATCCTTCATTTCCAGAGCGTACTCGGTATAAGGAAGACCGATATTACCTACCACAAATACACTGTCATAATACTCACGCAGAATCGCACCGGTCAGTGCTGTCGTCGTTGTCTTTCCGTTGGTTCCGGTGATCGCCGCAAGACGTCCGCTGCCACAGGCATATGCTAACTCAATCTCTCCCCAGACCGGTATCTTTTTGTCCTGAAGTTTGATCACAAACGGAAGATCCGTTGGTACACCCGGGCTTAACACAGCAAGATCCAGTGTATCCATAACTTCCTCCGGCAGATTGCCGATGATCAGATCATACCCAATCCCCTCCGGAATCCTTGATACAACCTGCTCTCTGTCTGCCTTTTCGTTGCCCTCTAACACAACCGGCTTCGCTCCCTTGGCGGCCAACAGCCTGATCGCTGCAATACCGCTCACTCCTGTTCCTACTACAAGAACTCGTTTCCCTGTAAAATCCATGATTTCCTCCTATCTCATCGGTACCTTTTATAGAGCCGCCAGTGCGATCAGGCAAAACAACGCCGTCACGATTGAAAACACAGCGACTACCTTTGTCTCCGACCATCCACTCTGTTCGAAATGATGATGTATCGGTGCCATTTTAAAGATTCTTCTGCCGTGGGTTATCTTAAAATATCCTACCTGAAGGATTACCGACAGAACCTCCACCAGATAGATCATCCCTACGATCAGTATATATAGCGGCATTTTCAGAAGAAGCGCTGTCGAAGCAACAAAGCCTCCCAATGCCAGCGAGCCGGTGTCTCCCATAAAGACACTGGCAGGATACACATTAAATACTAAAAATCCCATCAACGCTCCCGCAACCGCTGCGCATACCGGTGCAACCGTACTTCCCGTACCGATCGCGACCACCGTAAAAAACACAGCAATAAGCAGCGTCACGCTGGATGCAAGCCCATCCAGTCCGTCCGTAAAATTTGTGCCGTTGACAGTTCCCACCATGACAAAAAATAAAAACGGAATAAACAACCATCCCGGCAGAACAATATATCTTCCGGATGCAATTCCTCCGGTAAACGGGATCAGCATCTGCATCTCGTAATGCAGGCGCTGTGTGTAATAATACACAAAAATAATCGTCACCAGAAGCTGCAGCACCAGTTTCTGCCATGCCCGCAGTCCCAGAGAACGCCTCATAACGATCTTGATGTAATCATCGAGAAATCCGATCAATCCAAACCCAACTGTCGCAAAGATCACCGGAAGGATCTCCGGATAATCACGCAGATAAAGCGAGGATGTCACAACGACAGAGATCAATATGATCAATCCGCCCATTGTAGGCGTTCCTGCCTTTTTCAGATGGCTTTTGGGTCCATCATCTCTGACATACTGTCCAAACTTCAGCCACTTTAAAAACGGAATGACAATAGGACATAATATGACACTGATTGAAAATGAAAGCAGCACCGGTATCACCGTATCGAAGTAATCCATTCTTATTCCTCCTCATGCTTATTTCGGATTCTAATGGTACTTTGATACTCACACAGAGCCTTTTCATTCGTAATGATTATTGTAATCCAATCACCGCCAGAAATCAACCCGGCGCATTGGTCACGACATCACCTCTTTCGACACCCAGATAAGGAAGCGCATTGTCCAATAGTTCGGAGATCACAGGGGCTGCGATCGTGCCTCCATAATAGATCCCCTGCGGCTCATCGATCAGAACCAGTGCGGCAACAACCGGATTGTCCGCCGGGGCAAAGCCCATGCAGGAGGCAATGTATTTATTGCTGCTGCGTGGAAGCTTTTCGGAGGTTCCTGTCTTGGCACCCACCTGATATCCCTCCACATACGCCTTCTTACCGGAGCCCTCAGACACAACGGACTCCAGGATCATCCGCATAGTTTCCGAGGTCTGCGCTGAGATCACACCCTCTGCGGATGGATAAGTAAGCTTCTTTACCGCTGAACCATCACTGCTTTCGAGCTTAACGCCAAAATGGGGTGTAATCTGTGTACCGCCGTTAATGATCATGCTGATCGTAGACAGAAGCCGCACCGGCGTAAGCTGAAATGACTGTCCGAAGGACATGGTCGCCAGTTCAACCGCTCCCACATTCTCCTTCTGATGCATGATCGTCGCCGCCTCACCGGGAACATCGATGCCGGTTTTGCTTAAGATCCCAAGCCGGTTCAGATATTGAAACATATTGTCCACGCCAAGCCTTGCTCCCACCTCCATAAACACCGGATTGCAGGAGTTTTGTACGCCCTGTACAAACGTTTCCGAACCATGCCCGGTTGTCTTATGACAACGGATCCGGCGATCCTCCACGATCTTAAAACCCGGGCAGTGAAAGGTATCTGTAAGCTTCACCACCCCCGCCTCAAGTGCCGAGGACGCCGTAATGACCTTGAAGGTTGAGCCCGGCTCATAGGTATCACTGACACAGGCATTACGCCACATTCCATTGAGTGCTACCTGCTTCTTTTTCTCCGAATAGGAGTCAGCCTTTTTGTCAGGCAGTGTATACGGATCGTTCAGATCAAACTCCGGCACATTGACCATCGCATAGATCTCTCCATTCTGCGGATTCATCATCAGGATGCGCACACTCCCGGCTTTCTTTGCCTTCATGACCTTTTCTGCCGCCTGCTGTGCAAACATCTGGATATTGACATCAAGGCTTGTATAAAGATTTGCTCCCGCCACGGGTTCCACGCGTTCCTCCGCCTTGCCATCAATCTCCAGCCCTCTGGCAGTTGTCATGGTCAGGATACTTCCATCCGTTCCCTGAAGATATTTGTCATAGGCAACCTCCATGCCGACAATGCCCTGATTGTCCGCCCCGGTAAAGCCGATCACCTTTGACGCAAATTCCGAATACGGATAATACCGCTTGTAGTCCTCATCCACCATCACCCCGGCAAGCTCCATATCACGGATCTTGTCAGAAATCTTCTTATCAACATTCGACTTGATCTTCTCAATGGAGGACACCTTTTCCACACGTTTGCGGACCTTTTCCTCCGGCAGATCAAGAAGCGTTGACAACACCTCGATCACCTTCTCCGGCTCCACAATCTGATTGTGGATCACTGAGGTTGTTGATACCGGCTTATTCGAAGCAATCTCCGTACCGTTTCTGTCATAAATAATGCCTCTTGCCGCTTTAACAGCACGCTGACGCTGATGTACTTTCTTCGCTTTCTCTCCATAATAGTCTGCCCTGTTTACCATCAGATATAACAATCTGCCGGCAAGTCCTATCATCACAAGTACAACCATTGCATAGACAAAAAGGATCCTCTGTCTCTGTCTGGTTCTGCTCTGCTTGAGATATTCCGTCATCCACCGGATCACTCCGCTTCTACTGACATTCCTTAATATCTATTAGCAAAAGCGATTAATTATTCATTCCGGTATCACCCTCTTCATCATCTGCCGCCTTTTGAGCAACGCCATAGCTGCTATCCGAATAACCTCCCTCCGGAGCTTCCTCATCCAGATTGCTCTTTGCCGTAGATGGCAGCTTTAATTTACTTGCTTTTGTAATATCTGATTTCTTCCCAGATGGGTAGATCTCAAGCATTGGTAAAATATCTTTGAGCAGGCTGCTTGTAAACTCTGTCGCATAGGTACTGTGTGCCTGATCCTCGACGTTTGGCTCATCAATAACCGTATAAACGACAAGCTTTGGATTATTTGCCGGAACACAACCGATAAATGAAACAAGGTATTTGCCCTGTCCACGCGGAATCTTCTCTGCGGTACCGGTCTTACCACCGACCTTGTAGCCCTTTACGGATGCCGGATTAGCGGTTCCTTCCTCTACCGTTGCCAGAAGGAATTTGCGCAGAAGGCGGCTTGTCTTCTCTGTGATCACCTTACTCTCCACGGCATCATCCTCCGACTGTATCACAGCACCCGACTCACTGGAAACCTCCTCAACAACATGTGGACGATAATAATTACCTCCGTTGACAATCGCCGAAAATGCTGCAGCCATCTGTACCATTGTGACCGTCTGGCTCTGTCCGAAACTTGAGGTCGCAAGCTGTGTGGAATGCATCGTATCATTGTTAAAGACTGTTCCCGTTGCTTCACCCGGAAGATCGATCCCTGTCTTTCTTCCGATGCCGAACGCATCCATATAATCCAGGAATTTCTCTTTGCCAAGCTTTGCACTGATCTGCATCATCACATCATTACAGGAAACCATGAGTGCCTGTCCCAGAGAAAGCGCACCATGACCACCGTAACGGTTTGCCACACATTTGATATAACGGTCTGCCACCTGCTGTCCACCATCGCAGACATAAGTGCTTTTCTGATTTGCCTTACCCTCGTCCAGACATGCCGCAACCGTAATCGGCTTAAAGGTAGAACCCGGCTCATAGGAATCACTGATACAGTAATTTCTCCAGAGTTCGTTGAGTGCCTTAAGCTGCTCCTCCTCGGACATCGCCGAAATCTCCTCCTGCGTATAGGCAACGGAAAGATTTCGCGGATCATTCAGATTGTACACGGAGTTGGAGCCCATTGCCACAATGCCTCCTGTATTCGGATTCATCAGCAGACAGGCAATCTTCTTGGCACCGGTATTCTTCATAAACTTCTGGATATGCTGCTCCATGATACCCTGTACATTGACATCGATCGTCGATTTAACGGTGTATCCGTTGGTCGCCGCCTTGATCGTCTTGACCAGATTCAATTCCGAATCGTAATAACCGAACTGTCTGCCGTTTGTACCGTTGAGCATATCATTATAGGTATTCTCAATGCCCCAGGTTCCGCTATTGGTATCGGTACAAAAGCCGATCACATCACATGCCACCGTGGAATACGGATATTCTCTCTTGTATTCCTCCTCAAAATGAATACCGCGGATATTCTCATCCTTATCCTGCAGCTTCTCCATTTTCGTGACAATGTCCTTGTCCAATTTCCCGTATTCCTTCATCAGGTAATAACGGGATGTCGGATTGTCCTTCAGAATTTTGTCAACATCGCTGCCGGAAATGCCAAATACATTTTCCAGCGCATCCTTCGTCGGCTGAAGATATTTCTTGTCCTTTAAGATCGCTGCCGGATCAAGGAACAGATTATATACCTTCACACTTGTTGCCAGCTTGTTGCCATTCGTATCCACAATATCCCCGCGCTTATACGGGATCGCATTGCTTGTGTGACTCTGCTGTGCCAGCATGCGCTTCGTGTAATTGTCTCCCTTGACCTTATTCAGACGGATGATCTGCGCCGTCAGTCCAATGCATCCTAAAATAACAAAACCAAACACCAGCAGGATGCGAAAACGCATCCTGCGAGTGCCTGGTTTATTCTTGTAACGTGTATCTCTTGCTCTTCTTTTTGCCATTATAAATCCCTGTCCTTGTAACCCGGCCCGTTATTTTGAGCTTGCGGGAATGTCTCCGTACTGCTTCACCATGTCACTCTTTTTATTATCATATTTGTAAACCTGATTGTCAACAGCCTGGATCATACCCAGCTGACCTGTTGCAATCGCATAGACTTCGGAAAGATCTACGGAATCCATAACCTTCTGATAAGCATCGTCATTCTCCTGCTTGGCATCTGCGATCTCTGACTGCAGACTGATCACTTCATTCTTCATCTGCGTGATCCCTGACTGCACATGCAGATACATAAAGCCTGCCACAAGAACTAATGATAATGCAGCCATCAGAAATACAAAGGATGAAAATCCAATGGACGGCATCGCCACCGGCTTTGGCTGCGGATATGTCTTTGTTCTCCTTTTTCGCCCCGGCTGCTTTCTTCTCTCTGGAATCTCCTCCAGCTGATGTGCGAGATTGCCATACACATATCCGTTTTGTTCCTGTCTGTAAACGTCACGTCCCTGACCGCTCCGATACTGACCGCCACGGCGTGATCCGCTTCGATAATTTGGTGATGTCGCCATTTGTTACGCCTCCCTGCTTGATTGCCGTGTCCACCGAACACGGTTGATATCCCATCACAGATGATTCTGTGCCATTTTCTGACGGCGCCCGTAATCCGCGCCGTCAACCTTATTCAACAAACTACGGATCCCCCAATCCGCAAGAATTTGTCGTGCCGGCTGATCCGGCTTATATATGTTCAAATACTCTGAGCTTCGCACTTTTCGAGCGGGAGTTTTCCTCAAGCTCTTTCTCAGATGGAAGCACAGGTTTTCTCGTAAGCACTTTTCCTTTGGACTTCTTCCCACAGACACACACCGGAAAGTTCGGCGGACAGGTACATGGATCCTGCGCTGTCCGGAATGCATTTTTCACGATGCGGTCCTCCAGCGAGTGAAATGTGATGATGCAGAAGCGCCCTCCCGGCGCCAGCAGATCGATCATCTCACTGATGTGATCCTCAAGAACACTAAGTTCTCTGTTCACCTCGATACGTATTGCCTGAAATGTCCTTTTGGCAGGATGTCCTCCCTGTTTCTTAAACTTCATCGGTATGGACTGATCTACGATCTGCGCCAGTCTGCCCGTCGTCATAACCGGTTCCTTCCGGCGTTCCTGCACAATATGTTTCGCAATGTTCTTTGCAAATTTATCTTCCCCATACTTGCGAATCACCTGAAACAATTCGCTTTCTGTGTACTCATTTACCACAGTGGCAGCGGTTACTTCCTGACGATTGTCCATCCGCATATCAAGCGGCGCATCCTCACGGTATGAAAAGCCTCTCTCGGCAGCATCCAGCTGATAAGACGATACGCCAAGATCCAGCGTAATGCCGTTCACCTTCTCAATACCAAGGTCGTGAAGAACCTCCTTCATCGCCTCATAATTGCTCCGCACGATCGTCACACGGTCACCAAACTCAGACAGCCGCTTTGTCGCAGCAGCAATCGCATCCTCGTCCTGATCAATCCCGATCATCCGACCATCCGGTCCAAGTCTCCGGCACACCTCATAGGCATGTCCGGCTCCTCCCAATGTGCCATCCACATATATTCCATCCGGCTGCACATTCAAAGAATCGATCACCTCATGCAGCAGCACTGATTTGTGAGAAAATTCCATGATCCCGTCTCCTTTCAGCGGCTAACCTCTTCCTGCTGCACCCTTCCTACAGAGAGATTCCGAGAGCATCCATTGCCTCTTCCATCGACATCTCACTGCCAAGTGTCTGTGCCTCAAAGGTATCCTTGTCCCAGATCTCCACACGATTGATCATGCCGACAAAGACAAGATCCTTCTCAAGTCCGGCACTTTTGCGAAGCTTGGCGGGGATCAGTATTCTGCCCTGCTTGTCCAGTGTCACCTCCGAAGCAGAAGCCATTAACTGTCTCTGTATCATACGGCTCTGATGACTGGACGGCAGACTCTGCAGCTTCTGTGCCAGCTCTTCCCAATCGTGCTGTGGATATAAATACAGGCATCCGTCCACGCCCCAGGTGACATAAAAAAGGTCTCCCAGTTCCTCACGGTACTTCGCCGGTACGATAGCTCTGCCCTTTGCATCGATCGAGTGCTCATACTGACCCATGAACATCGCTATCACCACCTCTCCACTTTTTGGGTATTCCCTGACACTTCCCCCCACTTTCTACCACTTTCAAATTTATTTTAACTGGTTTTTGGGAATTTATCAACCCCTTTCCCGTAATTTATTCATTTTTTTGTCACATTTATGTCACATTTAAGGACAAAGAACAAAAGGGCAAAACCAGCGTTTTGCCCTCCAAGAATTGCTTCGCAATTCTCGTTGGCATTCCACCACGTTACGAGCATTTTCCTATACCGGAACAAAGCGGGCTTGCCCACTTTGCGCGTCACCGCACAATTGCTTACGCAATCTTCCTCTGTGCGGTGATCGCATCCTCGCGGAGCATTTTCACATTATAGGAAACAACAAGTTTCCTATAATGTGAAAAACACCAGACTCCATAACTGTCTGGTGTTTCATTCCTTTTATGATATTGTTTCACGTACTTCTGCGCATTACGCTTCCTCTCCGGACAGCCCGAAATGACGGTACGCCAGATCCGATGCCATACGTCCCCGCGGCGTCCTTAAGATCAGTCCGTTCTGGACAAGATATGGCTCATACACATCCTCCAGTGTCCCTGCATCCTCTCCGATCGATACTGCAAGCGTCTCCAGCCCCACCGGGCCACCGCCAAAGTTATGGATCATCGTCTCGATGATCTGACGATCCGTGTTATCCAATCCCAGCTTGTCAACCTCTAACAGGTCCAGCGCAAAGTCCGTGACCTTTTTGTCGATCCTGCCATCGTACTTGATCTGCGCAAAATCACGCACCCGCTTCAAAAGGCGGTTAGCAAGACGCGGCGTTCCTCTGGATCTTCTGGCCAATTCCATCGCACCCTCCTCGTCAATCTCCACATTAAGGATCCTTGCAGAGTGCTTCACGATCGCCGCCAGCTCCTGCGGCGTATAAAACTCCAGACGGTTCACAACACCAAACCGATCACGCAGAGGTGCTGACAGCATACCGGCACGCGTCGTTGCTCCGATCAGGGTAAACTTCGGAAGATCGATGCGTACCGACCGCGCAGACGGTCCCTTTCCGATCACGATGTCGATCACATAATCCTCCATTGCCGGATAAAGTACCTCCTCCACCTGGCGGTTCAGACGATGGATCTCGTCCACGAAAAGCACATCCCCGTCCTGAAGCTTTGTAAGGATTGCTGCCATCTCTCCCGGTTTCTCGATCGCCGGTCCCGCCGTGATCTTCATATTGACACCCATCTCGTTTGCCACGATGCCTGCGAGTGTCGTCTTACCAAGTCCCGGCGGACCATATAACAGCACATGATCCAGTGCATCGCCTCTCTGCTTTGCCGCTTCAATATAGATCGCCAGATTTTCCTTAATCTTCTGCTGTCCGATATAATCCGTCAGACGCTGCGGTCTGAGTGTCGGTTCCAGCTTCGCATCCTCCGCTGTAAATTCCGTACTGATCGTCCGTTTTGCCATTCTAATCAACCATGCCTTTCCCAAATTCGGTGTCCAGCCCCACAAGATTTCCTGCTGCTTCCCCTTCACACCGCGCCGGTTACATCTTCTCTTTACACCGCGCCGGTTACGCCTTTCCTTCACGCCGTGCCGGTTACATCAGCTTCAACGCCTGCTTCAAAAGCTCCTCCGTGCTAAGCTCGTCTGCATTCGTAATCTGCCTGACTGCCTTTAATGACTCTGCCGCAGAATAGCCCAATGCCGCCAGTGCCTCGACCGCCTCTGCGGACGCCTTTGCCACCGGTGCCGTATTATGCGTACCGCCGCGCTCTGCCGCCTTCTCTAATACGGCATCGACCGTTTCCCTCGCCGCGATCTTATCCTTGAGTTCCACGATCAGCTTCTTTGCCGTCTTGGCACCGATGCCCGGTGCCTTTGCGATCGTTGCCGCATCATCTGCCAACACCGCAAACCGGATATCGTCTGCCGACAGCGTTCCAAGAATGCTTAATCCCGCCTTCGGACCGATCCCGCTGACCGTGATCAGCTGACAGAACATCCCCAGCTCATCCATACTCTCAAAGCCAAACAGCTGCATGGCGTCCTCCCTGACATTCATATAAGTATATATCTTCATTTCACCGCCAATGCCCGGCAGCCTGTCCATCAACGCCCCCGACACAAGGATCCGATAGCCGATCCCATGATTGTCAAGCACCACCGCATCCTCCTCGATCATTTCCAGCGTTCCCTTAATATATCGAATCATGATTGCTCCTTTTCCTATATAATTATAATGACTTCAATACACTCACCTCAATCCGGCAGCTTCTCAAAGCTCCCCGTCGATTCTCCCAGCCAGCCCTCTTCCATGAACTTGAGGATCACATAAGGATGAATTCCGAGCTCCTCGGAGATCTGAAGTGCATTGCTGTTGGGATATTCCTTCAGATACTTTACAATATCATCTAACTGATCTTCATCCTCCGCACGGCAGTCCTTACAGCACAAGGTCCGTATCTTGGAATGAAAAACCTTATGGCAATGCTTACATACATTGGTATACATATCAATAACCGCACCTTTCTAAAGTGTTCCGTACCACTGCACAGGCAGCCGCATCAGAACAGCGTTGCAAACAGATTTAACAGCGGCTGTATCAACTTCCAGACAAGCGGACGTCTCTGCCAGTCCTCATAGCTGATCTCCTTACTCTCCTGAAACATCTTCTCAAAATCCCTGTGAATATCATTCTGGATCTTCTCCCCGGACATCCACACACCATTCTCATAATGCAGGTAAAAGCTCCTGTAATCCATATTGATCGTGCCGACGATCGCCGCATCCTCCGTTAAAATCTGTTTTGCATGGATAAAGCCCGGCGTGTATTCATAAATACGCACACCACCCTTGAGCAGCGGACCATAATTAAAGTTCGTCAGCATCTTGGCATACTTCTTATCCGGGATATTCGGTGTCACGATGCGCACATCGACGCCACGGCGCACCGCCTCGATCAACGACTGCTTCATATAATCCTCAATCACCAGATACGGTGTCGTAATGTACAGATACTGATCAGAATACATGATCATCTGATTGTAAATGCTCTCGATCGGATTCTTCGGATTGTTGACAGGGCCGTCTGAGATCACCTGACACCAGGTATCTCCCTGAACATCCTGCATCACCTTATATTTAAGATAATCCACATGCTCCTTGTCGTGACTGCTCGCCTCCCACATCTGCAAAAACACGACCGTCAGTCCCCAGACAGCATCGCCGCGCACACGGATTCCGGTGTCCTTCCACACACCAAAGCGCTCCACCAGATTAGCATATTCATCTGCCAGATTAAAGCCTCCGGTATATCCAACCTTTCCGTCGATCACCATGATCTTCTGATGCGAACGGAAATTCATATAAAGCTGGCTTGTATACTTCATGATCGGATTGAACACGCGTACCTCAAAGCCCTCATGTTCCAGAATCTGCTTAAAATACTTTCTGGTACGGATCGCCGCACCAAAGTCATCGTACAGAAACTTTACCTCGACACCCTCCTTGATTTTACGCTTCAATATATCATGCATTTTGTCCCACAGACCGCCCTCTGCCACAATAAAGAAGTCGATCAGTACAAATTCCTTTGCATTTTCAAGATCCCGGAAGATTGCCTCAAACGCATCCTCTCCCATCGGGAAGTAATCAACCTCATTCCCCTCTGTCAAAAGAAAATTCTCGGAGAGCATGAACTTGACCATACGACCGGAAACCGGATTCTCCTCCGCATAATCCACCCACAGATCATCGTCCTGCACAAGAAACTTGTTGCCATAGCTGATCTGCCGCATAATATAGGTATCGAGTTCTTTTTTCTTTTTGCCGGTACGTCCCCACAGGAAATAAAGCAGGAAACCGGTCAACGGCAAAAGCGTAATGATCGATATCCACGCAATCCGGTACGACGGACTCTGATTACGGTTGATCAGCGCAACGATCGCCACCATGGAAGACACCTGGATCAGATAATACCAGACTGTGCCGTTCGTCCGGATCTGCAGGGAAAGCCACATTACAAACACGATCTGCACCAAAACAAGTAAGGCTGTCATAACCACCTTCAGAAAACCGCTGGTATTATTCTGTATCCTGCCCTTTAACTCCCGAAGATAGCTTTCCTCTCGCTCATCCTCATGAAAATATTTATCATTGCCCCGCCGCTGGTTTCGCTGATCCCATCGTTCGTACGCAGCGTCTTTATCGAATAATTTCTTCTCTCCGATCTCCATAAACACGTCTCTCCTTTTCGCTGCCATAAATTCACATTTCTTCTATTATATGATATCCTTAAATAAATTACAAACACGACATCTACGTTTTTGTTTAAAGGAGCAGACGCATGAAGACAATACAAAGTACCGTTTCCACCCCTGATGAGCTTTATCCTTTTCATCAGCCGCTCGAACAGATCGCATTTTTTGATATCGAGACAACCGGACTGTCCCCGCAGACATCCTCCATCTATTTGATCGGAGTCATGCACTACAACAACCATAAGCAAAGCTGGCAGATCACCCAGTGGTTTGCGGATGATTATCAAAGTGAAGAACCGATCCTTGAGGCATTTTTATCCTATCTGGAGGACTTTTCGTATCTTTATCATTTCAACGGCTGCACCTTTGATATTCCTTTTGTGAAGGCAAAATGCCAAAAGCACCACATCGCCATTCCGGAGACCGTTCAGCCAATTCTGTCAAAGACCATCTCCAGCCAGGTCAACGATGCCGGTGCCAATATTGATCTCTTAAAGGAGATCCGACCTTTGAAAAAACTTCTCGGGCTCGCAAAAGCTAACCAGACCTATCTGGAACACTGGATCGGTCTGAACCGCGAGGACACCTATGATGGCGGGCAGTTGATCAAAGTTTATTCCGAATATATGCAGCAAAAGATCATGAAAAAACCAGGCGCAGACGAACTGGAGCATCTGCTTCTTCTGCACAACCACGATGATATTGCCGGCATGCTCTCCGTCTGCATCATGTTAAGCTATAAGGATCTGTTTTATCCGGTCAGACCGTTTTTCTCCTGCTCCTGCACCGCAGAAAACGACCGTATCCATATCTCCTTTCCGGTCAGACTTCCACGGGAAAGCACACTGTATCATGCCTTCGAAAAGTCCGACTCTTCAGAATGTATCTTCACAGAGCCCGCCTGTTTGTCTCTGCAAAAGAATCTTGCTACCCTCTCGCTTCCGCTGTACCGGGGCGTGCTGAAGTTCTTTTTCCCGGATCATAAGGATTATTATTATCTGCCGCAGGAGGACACGGCGATCCACAAAAGCGTTGCTCAGTTTGTCGATGCATCCTGCCGACGGAAAGCAACGGCAGCCAACTGCTATACCAAAAAAGAGGGCATTTTCCTGCCATCGCTTGCCGCAAAGGAAAGCAGTCTTGACAAACCACGCTTTTACATGGCATACAAAGCATCTCCTGCCTGCTATCTGCTGTCCGCAGATGACCCGGACGAACAAAAAGAAATGCTATCCTCCTACCTTTTCCACGAGCTTCCTTTCTTTTGATCATACTTGAATTTTGCAGATAAATCCTGTATGATATGAAAATATTGTTTATGATCGTTAGCATTCGAAAGAAAAGAGGGAAATCATGGAATTATTTCAGCTTAAATATTTTCTGACCGTTGCCCGGTTTGAGCACGTGACAAAAGCCGCCGAGAGCCTGCATGTCGCACAGCCTGCCGTATCACAGGCAATCCGTCATCTGGAGGAGGAACTGGATGTTTCCCTTTTTGACCGCGAGAATCATCATATTGCCCTGAACAGTAACGGCAAATATCTGCAGAACCGTCTGCTCCCTATTATGTCTGCACTCGACAGTCTTCCGGAGGATCTCAAGGAGGCATCCCTGCAGAACCATCCCGTGATCCACATGAACCTGCGCTCCGCTTCTGCGATCATCACGAACTGCATCATTGCATACCGTGCGATCCACCCGGAGATTCGTTTTAAACTTTCCCAAAAGCCTGAAGATCCGACTGCCGACTACTTTATCTCTGCCGTCCGCTGCGACACGGAGCTTCTGCCCTCGCAGCATGTTCTGTTTGAGGAGGATTTCTATCTGGCTGTGCCGGCGGGCTCAAAACTTGCCTCCCTTCCTTCCGTCAAGCTCGAGAAAACCGCAAACGAATCCTACGTCAGCCTCGAAAGCAACCGGCCACTGCGCACAATCTGTGACCTGATCTGCCAATCCATCAGCTTCACGCCAAACATCGTCTATGAAAGTGACAATCCGGAAACCGTACGGGATCTGATCGCCGCCGGTCTCGGTGTCGGCTTCTGGCCGCAATACTGCTGGAAGAAACCCGATCCGACGCAGGTGGCACTTGTGCCGATCGACAATCCTTCCTGTTGCCGCAAGGTCGTCGCATCGATCCCAAAAGCATCAACGCAGAATCCTGCGATCATGGAATTTCATACATATCTGACTGACTGGATCAACAAAAACCTGATATCCGGCAATTAGCCGCCGGATATCAGGTTTTTTGGTCTAAATTATATTCTCATATCATCCTTGCTGCTGTAACGCAGACGCGACATGGCTCTTGCAAGCGATGCCTTTGACATGTAATAATCCTTAATGCTTTGTTTCTGTCTGAGCTGCTCTCTCGCACGCTCCTCGGCCTCCTTCGCTCTCCGGACGTCAATCTCCTCCGGATGCTCTGCCGTATCCACCAGTATACTGACACGATTATTGATCACCTGCGCAAACCCGGTTCCAACCACACCGGTGATCCATTCTCCATCCTCTGTCTGAATGCGAAGCTCTCCTACCTCAACCGCAAAAACCATGTTTTCATGATGCGCCTGAATTTCCTTCTCACCATCCTCCAGAGGGATCACCACCTGCTTACATCGTCCCTCAAAAAAGACTCTGTCACAGGCAGTTACATTTAACAGAAATGTATTATCCATACTTACTTCCTGCCTTTCTCAATTACCTCATCAATCGTACCAACATTGAAAAATGCCTGCTCCGGATAATCGTCCATCTCTCCGTCAATGATCATTTTAAAACCGCGTACCGTTTCTTTAAGCGGAACATATTTGCCCGGAACACCGGTAAAGGTCTCTGCCACATGGAACGGCTGCGACAGGAAACGCTGAATCTTTCTTGCACGGTAAACCGTAATCTTATCCTCCTCGGAAAGCTCCTCCATGCCAAGGATTGCAATGATATCCTGAAGCTCTGTATATTTCTGCAGAATCTCCTGAACACGGCGTGCCGTCTCATAATGCTCCTTGCCGACAATGTCCTCCTCCAGAATACGCGAGTTGGATTCCAGCGGATCGACTGCCGGATAAATTCCCTGCTCCACAATCTTTCTGGAAAGCACCGTTGTCGCATCCAGATGGGCGAAGGTAGTCGCCGGAGCCGGATCGGTCAGATCATCCGCAGGCACATAGACTGCCTGTACCGAAGTAACGGAACCGTTCTTTGTCGATGCGATCCGCTCCTGAAGCTCACCAACCTCATTGGCAAGCGTCGGCTGATATCCTACTGCGGACGGCATACGTCCCAACAGGGCGGACACCTCAGAACCCGCCTGTACAAAACGGAAGATATTATCAATGAATAAAAGCACATCCTGATGCTCCTCATCACGGAAATATTCTGCCATCGTAAGTCCTGTCTCAGCCACACGCATACGTGCTCCGGGCGGCTCATTCATCTGTCCGAACACCAGTGCTGTTTTGTTTAATACGCCGGACTCTTTCATTTCAGACCAGAGATCATTCCCCTCACGGGAACGCTCACCCACACCGGTGAAAATAGAATATCCACCATGCTCCGTGGCAACGTTCTGGATCAGCTCCTGGATCAGCACAGTCTTGCCGACACCGGCACCACCGAACAGACCAATCTTACCGCCCTTGGCATACGGAGCCAGAAGGTCAATAACTTTAATTCCTGTCTCCAGCACCTCAACAGCCGGACTCTGCTCCTCAAAGCCCGGTGCATCCCTGTGAATGCACCAGTGCTGTTCATCCTTAAGAGATTCGCCTTTATCAATAGTATCTCCCAACACATTGAACAGACGTCCCAAAGTCTTTTCACCAACCGGAACCTTAATACCGCTGCCGGTTGCAACGACCTCCATATCCTTATGAAGTCCCTCGCTGGATGCCAGCATGATACAACGCACCGTATTGTTACCGATATGCTGTGCCACCTCCATGACACATCGTTTTCCATCATTATCTACTTCCAAAGCATCCTTGATATAAGGAAGATCGCTGTCCTCAAACTCCACATCAATGACAGGACCTGATATCTGAACTATTTTTCCCTTCTTCATATTCATCCTCATTTCTGCACTTTACTTTTTGCGTTTCTGTGCCTTTGCACCACTGATAACCTCTGTGATCTCCTGCGTGATCGCCGCCTGACGCACACGGTTGTATTCGATGGAAAGCTGCGCCAGGATCTGTCTGGCACTGTCGGTTGCCGACTGCATTGCCATCATACGTGCGTTGTGCTCGCTCGCATAGGATTCCACCAGAGCGCCGTAAATGAAGCCATTTACATAGTTGGGAACCAGATGATTTAAGATCTTTTCCCAGGACGGCTGCGGCGTCAGCGTCTCCTGATACACATCCACAGGAAGCTTCTCCGCAAACTTATCCTTTTCCAACGGCAGAAGCTTTCGCTTTTCCGCCACGGCCGTTACGGCATTTTCCATTCGTGTGTATAAAATATACACCTCATCAAGTTCTCCCTTCCGGTACCGCTCGATAATGTCATCCGTGATCATGCGGGCTCTGTGAAGGCTCGGATCCTGCACCGTATATTTGAAATGCTTGTGAACCCTGAGTCCCTCTCTCGCAAAATATTGTCTTCCAAGTTCTCCCAGAACGAAAAGGCTGTTCTTGCCTCCCTGCTCAAAAAGGGAATGTGCCATTTTGAATATATTGTGATTGTAGGCTCCGGCAAGACCTTTGTCTGCCGTGACTACAATATAGCCAACCTTCTTATCTTCTGCCGGAATCTTTCCGGTATCCTTAAAATAAATGCTTTCCAGATCCGGCGTGTGACGCAGGATACGCTGAAATGCCTGCTGCAGCGTATAGAAATACGGTTCTGTATCCGCCAGCTTTTTCTTTGCCTTCTGCAGCTTTGTGGAAGAGATCATATACATCGCATTTGTTATCTTCATCGTATCCTTGATACTTTTCATACGCTTTTGTATTTCTTTCGTATTCGCCATGTTCGTCTCCAATCTATGTGCTGCTTATTTAGCCTGCTCCAGAAACTCTCCGGCCACGTTAAGGATCTGCTGTCTCAGTTCATCGGTAAGTACCTTATCTTTCTGGATCGTCTCACCGATCTCCGGGTGAACATCCTCAAAATACTGCAAAAGCTTTCCCTGAGTCTCCTTGATCTGTTCCTTCGGAATAGTAAGAAACAGCTTTCCGGTCGCAGCCACAAGCGTGATCACCTGCTCTGCCAAAGACATCGGATGACCAAGCGGCTGTTTCAAAAGCTCCATCAGACCGTTACCGTAAGCAAGCTGCTGCTTCGTCTCCTCATCAAGATCGGAGCTGAACTGTGTAAATACCTCCATCTCACGGAACTGCGCGAGATCGATACGGATCGTACCGGACGCACTCTTCATTGCCTTAGTCTGTGCAGCTCCACCGACACGGGATACAGAAAGGCCTACGTTGACCGCAGGACGCATACCCGAGAAGAAAAGGTCACTCTCCAGGAAAATCTGTCCGTCTGTAATAGAAATTACATTGGTCGGAATATATGCCGAAACATCGCCTGCCTGCGTCTCGATGATCGGCAGTGCCGTGATCGAACCGCCGCCAAGCTCATCGCTTAACCGGCTGGAACGCTCCAGCAGACGGGAATGCAAATAGAATACATCACCCGGATAAGCCTCACGTCCCGGAGATCTCTCCAGCAGCAGGGACAGTGCACGGTATGCGACCGCATGCTTTGACAGATCGTCATACACAATCAGAACATCCTTACCCTGATACATAAAATACTCCGCCAGAGCAGTGCCGGAATACGGAGCAATATACTCTAACGATGCGGACTCACTGGCTGTCGCCGAAAGCACGATGGAATACTCCATCGCATCGTTTTTCTCCAGTGTATTTACCAGCTTTGCCACGGTCGATGCCTTCTGACCGATCGCTACATAGATACAGATCACATCCTTGCCCTTCTGGTTCAGGATTGCATCCATCGCGATCGATGTCTTACCGGTCTGACGGTCTCCAATGATAAGCTCTCTCTGTCCACGTCCGATCGGGAACATCGAATCGATTGCCAGAATACCGGTCTCCAACGGTTCTGTAACCGATTTACGGTCAATGATTCCCGGTGCATCGCACTCGATCGCCCGATAGTCTGACGCCTCAATGTCGCCCTTTCCATCAATCGGCGCACCCAGCGCATTGACAACTCTTCCAAGATAGTTGTCTCCGACCGGAATGCCGGCACGCTTCATGGTACGCGTTACCTTCATTCCCTCGCGGATCCCGTTGTCCTTTCCAAGAACGATACAGCCGATCTGCGTACGCTGAATATCCTGTACCATTCCCTTCACGCCATTTTCAAAAATGACGATCTCGCCGTACATTGCATGTTCCATTCCATAGATCGTGGCAATCCCGTCACCAACCCAGATCACGGTACCTACCTCATGCTCGCGGCTTTCCATTTCATAATGTTCAATCTCGCTTTTTAAAATTGATATAATATTTTCTGAGCTGATCGCACTCACATTATCATCTCCTAGCCATTTTTTCTCTCAGACAGTTGATGCTTCCCCGCAGGCTCCGGTCAATCTCCAGATCGCCGATACGGATCACAAACCCGCCGACAAGCTCCGGCCGGGATTCCAACGCAAGTGTTACCTCGCTGCATTTTAACTGACTGCACAATCTTTTCTCTATCAGGGCTAACTGCTCCTCATCGGGCTTTTCCACATAATACAGGATGCCTCTGCGAATGTTATGACTGTCGTCATAGCACTCCTCATACGACTGAAAAATTTCTTTTAACAGTGCCTCCTCATGATGCTCCGATACCACCTTCAGAAACGGCTGCATCTTCTCCGGAAATATTTTCTCGATCAGATGCTTCTTCGCCTCCCCGGATACCACCGGACTGTTCATCGCCTCCCGAAGCGGCTCACTGCCATTCCAGATTTCTTCCGTCTGTTTTATATCCTGTCTGTCGATTCCCAGCAGAAACAGTACCTTTCCATAATTAATTGCTATCTGCTTCATGGGCTTCACCTGCTCCTGCTATATAGCTGTCATATATGGAACGATTTGCGACGCTGCCTGCATTCTCTGACAATATCTTTTCGGCAGCAGCCATGGCAACCTGTGCCACCTGCTTCTGCATGCCGTCCAGCGTCCTCTGCTTCTCAAGCTCGACATCTTTTCTTGCCTTGTCCACAATATGACCTGCCTGTTTCTCTGCTTCCATCACTCTGCTTTCATATTCTCTCTGCGCACGCTGTCTGGAATCCTCCAAAATCCTCCGGGATTCCCCCTTCGCATCTGCAAGCAATCCCTCATACTGTCCTTTCAACTGCATTGCCTGCTCTTCCTTTCCTGCAGCCGATGCAAACTGACCATCGATCATCTGCTTTCTCTGCTCTAACACAGACTGGATCGGACCGATCAGGAAGTGGCGCAGTGCCGCATAGAGAATCAGCAGGTTGATCAATGTAAAGACAATACCGTCTAAACGTAACATATTACATCGCCAGCCTTTCTCTTTGTTTGCTTCCTCATGCTGTTATTTCAGAAGAAGAATGATCAGCAGCGCGATTACGAAACCATAAATAGCGGTTGCCTCTGCAAGGGCACATCCGAGTACCAGGTTGATCTTGATCTTTGGCTCTGCCTCAGGCTGTCTTGCAATGGCGTCTACTGCCTTTGATGTTGCCAGACCAATTCCGATTCCTGCTCCAATACCTGTTAAAACTGCGATTCCTGCTCCAATTGCGATTAACTGTGTCATAATTATCCTCATTTCTGTGCTGCGTTCATATTTTATGGGTGTCGGTTTCACCGGCAGCACTCCGTGAAACCTGCGGGTAAATTTGTTCTTATTTCTGCTCTTCTTACTTTGTTCGTTCTCTTCTCTTTTCTCTTACACTCTTACTTTTGCTTATTCAACCGCCACGGCTTCTCCGATATACAAAGATGTCAGAAAAACGAATACAAACGCCTGTATCAGACCATCAAAGATATCAAAATAGCAGCTGAATACTGCCGGCAGCACCGCCGGAACTACAAGCTTGATCAGCTCCATAACTACATAGGATCCCAGCACATTTCCAAACAGTCGCATGCAAAGCGAAAGCGGTCTGGTAAACACCTCCAGCAGATTGATCGGTGCGACGATCCAAATGGGTTCTCCAAAGCTTTTCAGCCAGCCTTTGCCTCCTTTTTGACGTATCCCTGCAATCTCTACGACCAGAATACTCATGATTGCCATGCCTGCCGTAACTCCCATATCCTTCGTGGGCGGTTTGAAACCGATCAGGCCGATCAGATTAGCAATTGCTATGTAGATCAGTATACTGATCAGATATGGCAGATATTTCAGTCCATTCTGTCCCAGTAATTCGCCAAAGAAATTCTCCGCTGTCTGATATCCTGCTTCCAATGCAAGCTGTACCTTTCCCGGATTATCAACACTCAGATTTCTGGTTAATAAGATGGAGACAATGATCAACACTGCCATGATCAGCCATGTTACAACGACCGATTCCGGAACTGCGATCCCACTTCCGATCGGAATGGTGAATGCGGTATTACAATTTAACTCCTCTAACAGTTCCTTTGTTAATTCCTCCGTAGTACTCACTTCCCTTCCTGGCTTTTTACCACGTTTTTCATTATATGCATGACATCTGAAATGTCTAATAACTTATAATTATTTTGTCATATCGAACAATTATCATTACCTCTAAACGCACAAAAACAGGGCAAAAACGCGTTTTGCCCTGTCAGAATATACGTCAAAAATTCCTGTAAAACAAAAAAGAAGCACCGCTAAAGCGGTACCTCTTTATGTTCGTGAAAATGAAATTATTCTGCGTTTGCAAGAATCTCTTTCTTGTTGTAGCTTCCGCATGCCTTGCATACTCTATGTGGCATCATCAGAGCGCCACACTTGCTGCACTTTACAAGATTTGGAGCAGTCATTTTCCAATTAGCTCTTCTACGATCTCTTCTTCCCTTAGAAGATTTATTCTTTGGACAGATAGACATTTTCTTACACCTCCTACTGTTATCCTACTTACTTTTTACAACACTTTCTCGATTATATCAATTGCGTTATTGTTTGTCAACCATTATTTTTCAACAACTGCGGCTGTTTCTCTGGCAATGCGAAGCTCCTCATTGGTAGGAACAACCCATACAGGAATTGCACTGTCCGGTGTAGAAAGAAGAAGCTCCTCTCCTCTTACGGTATTGGCTGCCTCATTCAGCTTGATACCGAGAGCGGAAAGTCCCTCAACAATACGGCCACGTACCACAAAGTTGTTCTCACCGGCACCGGCTGTCAATGCGATCGCATCAGCTCCACCGATTGCCACATGATAAGCACCGATATATTTGATGATGCGGTAAACCAAAACGTCTAACGCATTGCGTGCATCCTGATTGCCGTTTTCCTCGCCCTCTAAGAGATCTCTGTAATCATTGGACAGACCGGAGATGCCAAGTACACCGGACTTCTTATTTAACATGGTCAGAACCTCGCTGACACTCTTTCCTTCCTTATTACAAATGAACTCAACGATCGCCGGATCAATATCTCCGGAACGGGTTCCCATAACAAGACCCTCTAACGGAGTCATACCCATACTTGTATCTACAGACTTTCCATTGACAACAGCGGAAATACTTGCTCCGCTTCCGATGTGGCAGATGATCATCTTAGAATTGTTGATGTCGAGTCCTGCAAGCTCAGCCAGTCTCTCGGAAACAAACGCATGACTTGTTCCATGGAAGCCGTAACGACGGATTCCGTATTTCTCATAATACTCCTTCGGAATGCCATATAAATATGCCTTTGCCGGCATGGTCTGATGGAATGCCGTATCAAACACTGCAACATTCGGTACTTCCGGCATGATCTTCTGGCATGCACGGATACCAAGGATGTTGGCTGGGTTATGTAAAGGTGCCAGTGCGCTGCATTCGTCGATCTCACGGATCACTTCCTCATCGATCAGTACAGAAGAGGAGAACTTCTCACCACCATGTACCACACGGTGTCCAATCGCCTCAATCTCATCCAGAGACTTTAACACGGCATGCTCCGGATCAACAAGAGCATCTAAAACTGTCTTCATTCCTACAGAATGATCCGGAATATCAACTTCTTTCTCAATCTTCTTTCCATTGACCTTGATCGAAAAGATTCCGTCAAGACCAATTCTCTCACACTGTCCGGAAGCACTTACTTCCTCTGTTGCAGAATCGATCAGCTGATACTTCAGAGATGAACTTCCACAGTTTACTACAAGTATTTTCATGACTCATTTCCTCCATATAACATATAATCTATACACCTGTACAACGAAGGCTCTCTATATCTAAGACTCACCACATTGTACCTGCACAAATAACACAGTCTGCCCGGAAGCACACAATGACCCTCCGGATCACATGTACTTCCGGGCATACCGGATACTCTGTGTCTTTTGCTTTACTGAAGCTGTGCCTGTACGGCAGTCAGCGCGATAACACCTGTGATGTCCTCTGCGGAGCATCCGCGGGACAGGTCATTAACAGGGCTTGACAGTCCCTGCAGCATCGGTCCGTATGCCTCTGCCTTTGCCAGACGCTGAACCAGCTTATAGGAAATATTACCACAGTCCAGATTCGGGAATACCAAAACGTTTGCCTTGCCGGCAACATCACTTCCCGGTGCCTTTGACTTTGCTACCTCCGGCACGATCGCTGCGTCTGTCTGAAGCTCTCCGTCGATCACAAGCTGCGGATACTTCTCATGTGCAATTCTGGTTGCCTCAACCACCTTGTCCACCAGAGGATGCTTTGCGCTTCCCTTGGTAGAATGGGAAAGCATTGCGATGATCGGATCACCGCCCACCAGATTACGGAAGCTCTTGGAGCTGGAGTGTGCGATTGCTGCCATCTCCTCGGAATTCGGATCCTGATTCAGTCCGCAGTCTGCGAACAGGAAGGTTCCGTTTGCTCCATACTCACAGTTCGGTACATCCAGAATAAAGAAACCGGATACCAGCTCTGTGCCCGGTGCTGTCTTAAGAACCTGCAGCGATGGACGAAGCACATCAGCCGTTGCATGACAGCAGCCTGCCACCATACCGTCTGCGTCCTTGCATTTTACCATCATAACACCAAACATTATATAATTATTTAAAAGCTGTTCTCTTGCAGATTCTAATGTCATTCCCTTTTTCTTACGAAGCTCGTACAGAAGATTTACATACTCGTCCAGCTTCGGAGACGTCTCCGGATTTACAACAGAGATGCCGTCTAACTCAACATCGAGCCAGTGAGCACCGTCTCTGATCTTCTCTTCATCCCCAACCATGACAATTTTAGCCGTGCCTTCCTTCAGTACCTGAGCCGCTGCGATCAGTGTTCTTTTGTCGCGGCTTTCCGGCAATACGATTGTCTTAACATCCTGTTTTGCTCTTGCTTTAATCTCGTCAATAAACTTCATGATATCCTCCATTTCTGCCCTAGAGCTATGGCATAAGTACAAAATCACCCAATTAATTCAAGTATAATGGATTCGCTCTTTTTTGTCTAGTGCATAGTATCAAAAATACCGCTGATGCATTTTATACCGCAACTGTGGTATACTGGTACGCAAAGAGCCGTGACACATTTATCTGTCCGGAAAGGAGCGCTTTATGAGAAATTTTACCGGTATCATCGCAGAATACAATCCGTTTCATAACGGTCACCGCCATCAGCTTGACTATGTCCGTTCCCAGGGTGCCGAAGTGATCGCCGTGGCAATGAGTGGCAATTTCGTCCAGCGTGGAGCCCCTGCCTGGACCGACAAATATCTGCGTACCCACATGGCACTCTCTCAGGGCGCCGATCTTGTCTTTGAGCTTCCCACCGTCTACTGTCTGTCAAGTGCAGAAAATTTCGCTTTCGGCGGGATATCTCTTCTAAATACACTGAAGCTGGACAGCTTTTGTTTTGGGTGTGAGACACCGGAGCTTTCTTTATTAGAAGAAACGACTGATCTGCTGGTTGAGGAGCCGGAGGCATTCCGAACCGCCCTGCAGGCGCAGTTAAAAAGCGGTGCATCTTATCCCGCCGCCAGAGCATACGCACTCCGACAGTGCCTTCCGGCGCTTCCGGCGGAATTTCTATCCGGTGCCAACAATATCCTCTCACTGGAATATCTGAAGGCCGTGCGCCGTCTGCACAGCGAGATGACGCCGTTTCCACTGCTTCGCTCCGGACAAGATTACCATAACACGGATATCATACCGGATGCATTCTCCTCAGCTTCCGCAATACGCCATTCTTATGAGAGGGCTTCCTCCTTAGAAAAGTGTGCCGACGCCATGCCTGAGGAGGTATACGAACTGCTTGCCGGGCATCCTGACCGCTTCGGAATCAGTCTGTCTGATTTTGATCTGCTGCTCTATTATGCCCTGCGCCGCGCCTGCCGGAACGGCACGCTGGTCGGTTACGGCGATATCAGCACGGAACTTGCAAACCGCATCGAAAAGGAGCTTGCTTCCTATAAAGATGCTGATTCCTTTATCCTTTCTTTAAAGAGAAAGAATATCACTTACGCCCGGATCAGCCGCTGTCTGTTCCAGTTGCTGCTAGAGATTCCAAGCACTGTCTGCAGTGGTACGATGCAGCCGGTTCCGTATCTGCGTCTGCTCGGCATGCGCCGCTCCAAGAGCAGTTATCTGCGCCGCATCACAGAGGTTCCGATCATCACAAAGCCTGCAAATGCGTGGGCTCAGGTAGCATCCTCTCCTTATTCATGCGCCACGGATTATCTGAAGATTGATTTCCTCGCCGCCGATCTTTACCGTCAGGTTCTTTCTCATAAAACCGGCTGCCTGATCCCGGATGAGTATCATTCCGGCGTTATCATTATGGAGGATTAACACGGCAAATCACAGGAAAAATGACAATTTTTTCATTTACCCCCTACCCATTTTCATATTTTATGGTTATAATAAAAAACTGTGGGTATTTTACCCACATCGGAAAACGGCTGTTTTGTAGTGCTGCATGAAACAGCTTCCTACTAGATCCGCAGCACAGAAATGAGGATAAAGATGGGTGTAACCTACGTAAAAGAAGTAATGTCACCGGAGGAACTACTGGAAGCATACCCACTTCCGGCAGAGCACAAGAAGTTAAAAGAGGCACGCGATGCCGAGATCAAAAAGGTCTTTACCGGAGAATCTGATAAATTTTTAGTGATCATCGGACCATGTTCCGCAGATAACGAAGATTCTGTCTGTGATTATATAAACCGTCTCGCAAAGGTACAGGATAAGGTATCTGATAAGATCCTGATCATCCCTCGTATCTATACCAACAAGCCACGTACAACAGGACAGGGCTACAAAGGAATTGTTCACCAGCCGGATCCGGAGAAGGAACCGGATCTTCACGATGGTATCATCGCAATGCGTAAAATGCATCTGCGTGCGATCGCCGAGACACATCTGTTTGCAGCAGATGAGATGCTTTATCCTGAGAACTGGCCATATATCTCTGATATTCTCTCTTATGTTGCAGTCGGTGCACGTTCTGTAGAGGATCAGCAGCATCGTCTCACTGTCAGCGGTTTCGATATCCCATGTGGTATGAAGAACCCTACCAGCGGTACCTTAAGCATCATGCTTAACTCCTGCATCGCTGCACAGAGCAGCCACACATTTATGTACCGTCAGTGGGAAGTGAAAACAGACGGAAATCCTCTGGCGCATACCATTCTGCGTGGTGCTGTCAACAAGCATGACCAGTCTATGCCAAACTACCACTACGAGGATCTGGTACTGTTAAATGAGATGTATCAGGAGCTTGATCTGAAGAACCCTGCCTGCATTGTTGATGCAAACCATGCAAACTCCAACAAGCAGTATTTTGAGCAGCCTCGTATCGTTTCTGAGGTTCTTCACAGCCGTAACGTATCCAACGACATCAAGAAGCTTGTCAAGGGTGTTATGGTGGAGAGCTACATCGAGCCGGGCAACCAGAAGATTTCCGAGCACGTCTACGGTAAATCAATCACAGATGCCTGCCTTGGTTGGGATGAGTCTGAGCGACTGATCTACGATATCGCTGAGAAACTGTAATTTTCGGATCCATAAAATCAAAATAACGAAATTGCGGTGCCGGATGTTTGTAATCATTTCTGATCAATAGATGCACGGTATCCGCACTATCTAAAAAGGGTCACCCCACAATGAGGTGACCCTTTTATGATACTCTTCTATACATTATCAATCTGCCAGTCGATCGGCTCCACTCCATTGGCCTTCAGGAAATCATTTGCCTGACTGAAATGCTTGCAGCCGAAAAATCCACGATATGCAGACAATGGACTCGGATGAGGTGCCTTTAAGATCAGATGCTTCGGATTCGTCAGCATCGGGATCTTGCTCTGTGCCGGTCTGCCCCACAGCATATAGACAATCGGACGATCCTGCGCATTGACTGCCTGGATCACTGCATCCGTAAACCTCTCCCAGCCCTTTCCCTGGTGGGAAGCCGCCTGATGCGCCCGCACCGTCAGCACCGTGTTCAGCAACAGAACTCCCTGATCTGCCCATTTTTTAAGATATCCGTTGTTGGGAATATCACAGCCCATATCATCGTGAAGCTCCTTGTAAATATTCTGCAGTGACGGTGGGATTTCCTTCTGATCCACCGGCACCGAAAACGAAAGTCCGTGCGCCTGATGTACGTTGTGATACGGATCCTGTCCGAGGATCAGCACCTTCACCTTAGACAACGGTGTAAAATGAAATGCATTAAATATATCGTCTGCCGGCGGATAGATCACCGCCCTGCTATATTCGTCCTTTACAAAATGAAACAGATCCCTGTAATATGGCTTGGCAAATTCGCCCTGAATCGCATCCAGCCAATCATTTGTAATCATTGCCATCTCTTTGTCCTTCTTTCTTATAAACGCACGGAAATGCCCTCATCGCGCAGATATTCCTTCACCTGACGGATCGTCAGCTCCTTATAATGAAATAACGATGCGGCAAGCACTGCCTCTGCGTGTCCCTCCGTAAATGCATCCTTAAAATGCTCCAGCTTCCCCGCTCCACCGGATGCGATCACCGGAACCGGCACATTATCGGAAATAATCCTCGTCAGCTCATTGTCGTAGCCTGCCTTCGTTCCGTCGCAATCCATACTTGTCAGAAGAATCTCTCCGGCACCAAGCTCTGCCGCTTTCATGGCCCACTCCACGGCATCAATGCCCATGTCCACTCTTCCACCGTTCTTGTAAATATTCCAGCCGCTTCCATCTGCTCTGCGCTTGGCATCAATCGCAACAACAACACACTGGCTTCCAAACTTGAGTGCCGCCTCCGAGATCAGCGTCGGATTCATGATCGCCGCCGTATTGACAGAAACCTTATCAGCGCCCTCGCGGAGGATCACCTTAAAATCATCTACCTGTCTCTTATACACATCTGACGCTGCCGACGAC
>ENA-OYXJ01000104-OYXJ01000104.1-human-gut-metagenome-genome-assembly--contig:-NODE-104-length-34712-cov-6.667830_pt1 | contig 34712 bp, 37 predicted proteins | sample MGYA00244843_ERZ653418 | MGnify/ENA primary metagenome ERZ653418 (study PRJEB26926, sample SAMN06164921) | human gut metagenome | biome: ENVO:00009003; feature: ENVO:2100002; material: ENVO:00002003... | reverse complement strand
GAGATGTAGCTCCGTCTCGTGGGCTCGGAGATGTGTATAAGAGACAGATCTGCTGCGGCGGATGGAGGTTGAGGCAGAGGATGCATTGCGTGCAAGAAGAGAGTTTGCCAGACAGCTCGGAGAAGAGGCAGGAACAAAGCTTTTATTGCCAATGATCATGATGCTTGTCGTCGTATTTGCATTGATCATGGCGGCAGCATTTCAGTCGATGTAAGAGGAACAGAAAGGAAGGAAAGGTGAGTATATGGGACTTATGAAAGAGTTTTGGGATAACGAGGATGGAATTGGTGTAGTGGAGATTGTGTTAATTCTTGTAATTTTGATTGCGTTGATCGTAATTTTCAAGGATAAGATATCAACCATTATCAGCAATGCATTTTCACAGATTGACGATGGAGCAGGAACGATTAATGATGAGATCACTATGTAGAGAGAATGGTATGGAGGATGGGAGTATTACTGTTTTCATGACATTTATTTTCCTGCTGTTGTTCACCCTTACCGGGGCGGCGCTGGATAGTGCCAGATATTTTGGGTCAGGAGGTTATGTGACAACATCGGCATATGGAGCAGACGTTGCTGTGTATGGAGAATATAACCGGGAGCTTTTTACGGAGTATGGTCTGTTTGGCTATGGCGGCTGCAACGGAAAAGGATGTGGGGACTGGCTGGAACGTTATGAAGAGATTCTGTCAGACAATCTGCGGGAGCGACCGGTATCACAGGAAAAGAGCATTCTTCCCGGGAGGTATGCTTCCATCTACCAGATGTGTGCGATCAGCACGCAGCTGGAGGAGGTGCATTATCTGACCGAGGAGAAATATTTTCGAAAGCAGCTACGTCAGTGGATCACTACAGAAGGTCTTCGGGACATGACCAAAAAGCTGCTTGGACAGGTTCGTGGAACGGATCGGGGACAGAGAGAAGGTCTTCTTGATGATATGGAACAAAATGATCGATTGCAGAAGGCAAAAGAGTCTTCGGATACAAAGCAGGCGGATCAGGGTGAGGAGAAATCTGGTGCTGATGCAGACGGTGGAACCGATACAAGGCAAAATAAGGGTGGAAATAGGAATAAAGAGAATCCGCTGGAGTTTATTAAAGAGCTGATGAGGGATGGTGTACTGTCTCTGGTATGCGATGAAACCGCCCTCTGTGAACGTCAGCTTGAGGCAAGGGAGGCTTCAGCGGTGGAGAATGAGGAGCTGGAATGGACAAAAGGAAAGTCGGGAACAGGTATACTTAAGAAGTTTCTTGCGCAGTCGGATTCTATGTGGAACGATGAAATGTTGGATGATCAGAAGAAAAAGGGTGAATTGATCGTGTATGTGATGGACAAGCTGGGATCGTATATTTCCCATCAGGGAGAGGCGGTTCCGTATGGTCTGGAGTATTTAGTCAGTGGGAAAAGCAGTCAGAAGGATGCTTTTGCATCCATTGTCAGTCGTTTGTTTACAATGCGGGCATTGATCAATTTTCTGTATGTCGAAAAGGATCCGATCCTGCTCTCACAGAGCCTGGAGACAGCGACAGCCTTGGCAGCAACGCTGATGGCAGAAGCATTTATTCCGGTGATTCAGCACGGCATATTGCTGGTGCTTGCCATGGAAGAAGCCTGCGTGGATGTCACGGCATTACTGCTGGGCAGAAGAGTTCCTGTCCTTAAGAATCAGAGCAGCTTCCAGATGAAGTATGCCCAGATCTGTACAGCAGGGAAGGCACTGTTTCGTGCGAAAGCACAGAATTATCCCAAAGCAGAAAGTGCGACGCGGTTGACAGATATGAGAAGTGGGCTGGGATACATGCAGTATCTCTGGCTTATGCTTCTGATGAATACCTGGGAGGATCTTTATCAGAGAACCTTGGATGTGATCCAGTTTGATCTGCGTGAGCAGTTTAACCAGACCTTTTCCATTGACAAATGCATCTGCAGCACAAGGGTAGAGATTACCTATTCGATTCCGGTTCTGCTTTCCGGGCTCGCGGGCGGGCTGGTATCAGAACGGGGAAAGATAAGCCGTAATGGAACGCTTCAGCGAAGAATTTGTGTTGTGTATGGATACACCTGATGTGATTTCAGATAATGGTCTGTCGAGTATGCCGGAGGTTATGTGGGACGCCTTCCTTTGCGGAATTTATAGAATGAAACGCATTGAAAATTATCGGAGGCTTTCCCTACCAATATATTATAGATATAGAATGTTCATTCTCAATAAAACTTTTTTGATAAACGAAACCTTTTTGATAACTAAAAATTCAGTATAATTCTCTTCAATAATTTTGAGAAGGCGTTCTACATAACTTTCGGCAGAATCGAGGGATGACAGCGGTTTACACAACAGACGCAATATAAACAGTGTGTCAGTAACAGAAATGTAGGGGGGATTAGATGGTCAATCGGAATGGTTTGATGAAAAGGCGGTGGGAGCAGGCTTCCTATACGGTCGAAGCGGCCTTTGTGGTGCCGCTTGGATTTCTGGTGTTGATGTCTCTTAGTTGTCTGTTTACCGGTGCGGTAAAACAGAATAATGTCCAGATAGCGCTTTTGAAGACGGTTCAGGCATATGGAATGACACAGAGCAGGACATCAGCGCTGCAGGGAATAGCAGATCAGAAGGTGCTGATCCGTTGGGAGGAGCAGGGAGGAGAAGAGTTTGTCTGTACCGATTATTATCAGAGAATTCCGTTTCTTGGCTCACGATTGTTTGGACTGCACCGGTACCAGCAGATGGCAGCGGTTGATTATTCCGGTCTCAGCATGGTTTCGGATGAGGAGGGAGATTATTTTGTTTATATCGCAGAGAATGGACGGGTATACCATATGGACCGCGAGTGTACTTATCTGCGACCGAGGATCAGGCAGGATACGGTGTTCGTATTGAAAAGAAAACGGAACCAGTCAGGTGGAATTTATTATCCGTGTGAGAGCTGTTGCCGGTCGGAAACGCAGCCGGCAGGAATGCATGTTTACTATGCTTCATACGGGGAACGGTATCATATTCGGGAAGATTGTCCCAAATTAAAGAGAACCGTACGGTCAGTTCGCCGGTCGAAGGCGGGCAGTCTGCCGCCTTGCAGCAAATGTGGGAATAGAAAGGAAACAACAGAGTGACGGAAATTGGATGGAATGTGGGAGTGATCGTTATAATGGGGATTTGTGCTGTGATGGACTGCCTTTGGAAAAAGGTCTGGATGCCGCTTGTCTGGGGAATGGGTGTTTATATTTTGATCTGGACACTGATGTCAGGAGAATTTTCGGGTGAAAGAATTATGACACAGTTTCTTCCCGGTGTGCTTGTAGCGGTTATTCTGTATACGGCAAGTGTGCTGACACAGGGACAGATTGGCAGGGCAGATGGGATCGTAATGGGGATGTTGGTTATGGCAGCAGGCATGGAACAGGGAATCTGTTTCATGGCGTACAGCCTGTTTTATGCATTTGCGGTGGCAGTTTTTCTGGTGGCGTTCCTGCGTAAAAAGAGAAAGACGAGGATACCATTTCTGCCATTTTTGCTGTTGGGATATTTGACGATGCTCTGGCAGCAGATGACGCTTTCGTAGCGGTTGTTATTAAAATTAATTAACGGTATGAGGAGGAAGTGAGAGGAATGAATCGTTACATGTGGGATGGAAGTTACACGGTGGAGGCTGCATTTATTGTTCCTATGGTACTGGGGATTATGTATGCGTGGATGTTTCAACTGTTTTATCTGCATGATCAGATGGTGATGGACGGCATGCTGCAGGAAATGATTTTGCAACCGCTGGCAGAAGAAGGAGCTGACCGGAAAGCGGAGCTCGATGACTGGGAAGAAAAGATACAGAAATGCCTCTGGATCGCAGCGGTGGATCAGTTGGATATCAAACAGAATGCATTGGTGATCAAAGGCAGGCTGTCGGCATCGGCAGTATGGCACATACCGGTAATGCAGATGTTTTTAGGAAATCGTTTTCAGAGTAATATAACGCATAGCATTTCTGCAGTACAGCCGGAAAAAGCATTGCGGATCAAAGGAAAGGAGGGAACGGAGCATGGCAGGAACGAGCCGGGATAGCTGGGAGCTTCGGGAGGAGAGTGGATCTCTGGTGGTAGAGGGAGCGGAGGATTACGGAGAGCAGCTTGATATTAAGATGCTTCTGCATAATGAGGTTGCGGGAATTGTGCCATTGCAGCTTCGATATGTGGATAATCAGTGCATTTATTATTATTTGGTTCGTGGCAAGATTTCGCTTTCCGGGTTATTAGAAAAAAACAAACTAAATTATACGACGGCATATCAGTTGTGCAGTGATATCTGTCAGTGTTGTCACCAAAGTGAAAAGTTTTTTTTGAATCCGGATCACTTTCTGATGCAGCCGGAGTACATTTTCTGGAATACGGATGTGAAGGAATTCTCGTTTTGCTATTTTCCGGGAAGACAGGAGCTTTTGGGAAAACAGATGCAATCTTTGTGCGAATATCTTCTGACAGTGACCGATCACCGGGACAAGGAAGGGAGGACATTTGTATATGGTCTGTATGACCGGATCCGAGAGAGGGAGTTTTATATTTCGGAACTGGATGCCTATCTGAAAGAATATGGCAAAGAACGTGGTGGAAGAAAAAGGGAGGGGGATCAAAGTGAGGAAATGCATCGAGGAAAAGAAGACCTGCCGCCGTTAGAAACAGATCCATCAAAAGCGGATGGGGCAGTTCAGACAGTTGTAGAAACGGTTGCCGGTAGAGATAGCTTTTCAAGTGATATAAGGAGGAATAGTGATACACGGAAGAAGTTATCCGGAAAAGTCGCAGCAACACCGATACCAAAGAGAAAAAAGAGTCGAAAGGAGGTGTTTCCGTATTATCTTAAAAACACATCAAAATATTCTTATGTGCCGGAAAGAGTGGAGCTTGACCGGGAGATGCTGGTAGTGGGGAGAGGTTTGGAGAGTGACGTTGTGATACCGGCAGCCCAGGTGAGCTGGCAGCATGCACGGCTGGAGATTGGTGAAGATGGAATTTATCTGACCGATCTTTCCTCGGTGAATGGAGTGTTTCTGAATCGAAAACGTCTGATAAAAGAACATCCGGTACTTTGCCGGGTGGGTGATATCGTTTCATTTGCGGATATCACATACCTGCTATGTACCGGATGAGATAATACATTAATACACTTCCACGCTTAATGTTTCGTAATGGTGCTCATATCCCTCGTGTTCCATGGAGACAGAGAGTTCTCCATCTTTGTCCGCCCGGAACCGATAGAGGTTGTATTCTCCGGCCTCGTAGGCGAAGTCAGCACCATTGTCCTGATAGTGGACATATTTTGAAGAATCGGCAGAAGCCGGATAATATTCCAGAATCAGTTCTTCGGAACCGCCATCCGGAATATGATCAAGCTGTGGCCATGCCGGGATGATGCTGTCGCCTTTGATGTAGATCGGACAAACATCGATCGGAGCATCGCGGAGGATGTATTTGCCACCTGAGATGCGCTCCTTTGTCCAGTAGTCTATCCAGGTTCCCTCTGGAAGATAAACAGCTTTGACATGCACTCCCTGGTCTGTGACCGGAGCAACAAGGATGCGGTCGCCGACCAGATATTCATCATTGCATTCGCGTACCTCAGGGTCGTTCTGGTAATGCATGACGAGAGGCCGGATGATTGGCATACCGGTGCGGGACTCCTCGTAGAACAGATCATACAGATACGGAATGGACCGATATCTTAAGCGCACATAGGTGCGATAGATATCAAGCGTCTGTTTGTCGAACTGCCATGGTTCCTGGCAGCGGGAGAATTTAGCACAGTGATTACGGAAAAGTGGTGCAAAGCAGCTTGCCTGGATCCAACGGCTAAGAAGCTCCGGATTTGTATTGGAACCAAATCCGCCGATGTCGGTTCCTACGAAAGGCATACCGGACATGCCGAGGTTAAGTAACTGAGGAATGGAAAGTTTAAGGTGTGCCCAGATACTCTGGTTGTCACCGGTCCATGCTGTGGAGTATTTCTGTGTGCCGCTATAGCAGGCTCTGGTTATGACAAAAGGACGTTTTCCACTGTTCTTTTTAATACCCTCGTAGGTTGCCTTTGCCATAAGATGACCAAATACATTGTGGACCTCTTTGTGCTGACGAGGCATGTCATCCCCCGGGAAGACCACATCATCCGGTAAAGGTCCACGGAAGCTGGCAGGTTCGTTCATATCATTCCAGATACCGGAGATTCCCTGATCTAACAGGAACTTTGTCTGACTTCCCCACCAGTTGCGGACAATGGAGGAGGTGTAATCAGGGAACACAGAGTCTCCCGGCCATACAACGTTTTCGTAGACTTCTCCGTCCGGAGTCTGAGCAAAGTAGTTGTTTTTAATACCTTCCTCATACATGTGGTATCCATTCTCAACTTTAGTGCCCGGATCGATAATAGTAACCAGACGGATACCTTTCTGGTGGAGAATGTCACTGAGGGCTGTCAGATCCGGGAAACGGTTCTTGTCCACAGTGAACACCTTGTAGTTATCCATGTAGTCAATATCCATATGGATGACATCGCAGGGAAGATCATTGTCAATGAAATTCTGAGCCAGATCAAGAACCTCCTGCTGTGAGGAGTAACCCCAGCGGGACTGATGGTAGCCAAGGGTCCAGAGCTGAGGCAGAGGACAGCGACCGGTCAGGGCAGTGTACTGACTGATGATATCTGCGATGGTGTCTCCGTAGAAGAAGTAGTAGTCAAGTTCGCCGTCGGCAGCACCGAAGGAATAGTAGTCGGTAGAACTGTATCCCATATCGAAGTTTGTCTTAAAGTGGTTATCAAAGAAGATACCGTAGACACAGTCATTTCGCAGTGCAATGAAGAAAGGAATGGACTTGTACAGTGCCTTGAAGGTTGGATTCTCTACATGTGGATCAGGGTTGTCTGTATTCCACATGGTGTAGTCATAGCCAATTTTATTGAGAAAACCGGTTTTGTCTCCGAGACCGTAGAAAGCTTCATCACCAAAAAGCTTTTTGGTAATCTGAAAACGGCAGGCGTCATCCCCGGCATGAACAACATGTCCTTCCTGGCGCATCTGCTCAATTTCTTCCTCTGTGAGAGATTCTGCTTCTTGTAAAGGTCCGGTATAATCGGAACAAAGAACAGTACCATCGGAAGAGGAAATCTGCAGATGAAGTGCGTCATCAATGGTGATGCGGAGAGAATCTGTGGCAAGAACAAGAACAGACGTCTCTGCTGAATCGCCGGAAGCAGCTTCGACAAGCTGCAGAGTACCGGTTGAAGACGGGGCTGTCTCGACTGCAAAGGACTTCTGTGTTCTTGCGTGGATGCGTAGAGTGCTGTCGGTAACCGCTTCGATCTGAAGCGGTGTACCCGGACAGTTTGTATATTTGTTTAAGAGATCTCCTGCTTCGATGGCACAGGAGTGATCAGATAACTGATATTTCCATGGAAATGCTGGCATAGTATAAGCTCCTTTTCTGTAATTCGGCAAATAAATGTAATACTTTTGTTTATTTTACAAAATAAGGGGAGGGGATTCAATGTTGTAAAAGTTAGAAATGTATGAATATTTTATGAAAAGGTAACAGGTGCATCAATAAATTCTGTTTTGATCACAATATAAGGATATGTCTGGGACTGGCTGATTTCTTCATTTTTGTGGGGACCGGTCAGCTCTGTGTCAAAAACGAGTCCGTCTGCTGACTGATAGAAGTTATTGACTGTAATGTTGTAGCCTTCTGTCTGCTGACAGCCATAGCCCTTGACGATATAAAGGCATGTGCCGTCGGAGTAGGTCAGTTCAAACGGATCCTTCAGACGTTCATCGATGAGCTCCTGCAGCTCGGCAGGGATATCCGTTCCTGCGACCACGGTAAAGTCAAGCTCCTTTTCTTTGGCGGGAAGCTCATTTTTGTGACAGCCGGTAAGGGAAAATGAGAGTGCAAGCAGGATAAGCAGCGCAGGAATGCGGTATAAACAGTGGAATGGGTGACGAAAGGCTGCTCGGAAAGGGATATGAAATGAAAACATAAGAGTCTCCTCATATGGATGTGATCAGGAAAATGCCTGATGCACAGGACGAAATACAATTTTGATATATTTTATTCAAAATAATGTTACGTATGTCAAAAACGTGGGAAACCGTTGTATAAATCAGGTTATTTTATCAAGAAATTGCATACCATTCGTTGATTTTTTGACTTTTATAGTATATGATGATATGGTGACTATGAATAGAATCTTTAAGTAGATAATTTCAGGGAGGATACTACGAATGAACGAAATTAACAAGGAAGAATTCAAAAAAGACATTGAGAATTATGCAAAGGTCTTGTTCCGTAAATCCATCAAAGAGGCAAACGATCAGGAGAAGTTTCAGGCAGTTTCTTATGCGGTAAAGGATATTGTGGTAGACCAGTGGATGGCAACTCATAAGACTTATGAGGAGCAGGATGTAAAGACGGTTTACTATCTGTCCATGGAGTTTTTGACAGGACGTGCATTAGGAAACATTATTATTAACCTCAAAGGCAATCAGGCAATCAAGGAAGCTGTTGAGGAGCTTGGAATGAATCTGGATGTTATTGAGGATCAGGAGCCGGATGCCGCACTTGGTAACGGTGGACTTGGACGTCTTGCAGCATGTTTTCTGGATTCTCTTTCTACGCTGGGCTATCCGGCATATGGATGTGGTATCCGTTATAAATATGGTATGTTTAAGCAGGTTATTGAGAATGGTTATCAGATTGAGAAGCCGGATGACTGGCTTAAGAATGGCAATCCATTCGAGATCAAGCGTCCTGAGTACGCTGTCGAGGTTAAATTTGGCGGCTATGTAGCAATGCGCAAAGACGAGTTTGGCAGAGACAAGTTCGTACAGGAGAACTACCAGTCAGTTCTGGCAGTGCCTTACGATCTGCCGGTTGTTGGATATAACAATAATGTAGTAAATACACTTCGTATCTGGGATGCGGAGGCAATTGATACCTTCAATCTGGATTCTTTTGACAAGGGTGATTATCAGAAGGCAGTAGAGCAGCAGAATCTGGCACGTACCATCTGCGAGGTGCTTTATCCGAATGATAACCATATGGCAGGTAAAGAGCTTCGTCTGAAACAGCAGTATTTCTTCGTATCTGCAAGTGTTCAGAGAGCCGTTGCAAAATACATGGAGAAGCATGACGATATCCGTAAGATTTACGAGAAGGTATGCTTCCAGTTAAATGATACACATCCAACCGTAACAGTATCTGAGTTGATGCGTATTCTCGTAGATGATTATGGTCTTGAGTGGGATGAGGCATGGAGCATTACTAATAAGACATGTGCATATACAAACCATACGATCATGTCAGAGGCACTGGAGAAATGGCCACTCGAGCTGTTCTCAAGACTGCTTCCTCGTATTTATCAGATTACAGAGGAGATCAACCGTCGTTTCATTCTTCAGATCCAGGCTGCTTATCCGGGAGATAACAGCAAGGTTGAGAAGATGGCTATCATTTATGATGGTCAGGTTAAGATGGCTCATCTGGCAATTGCAGCAAGTTTCTCTGTAAACGGTGTTGCAAAGCTTCATACAGAGATTCTCAAGAATCAGGAGCTTAAGGATTTCTATCTGATGATGCCAGAGAAGTTCAACAACAAGACAAACGGTATCACACAGAGACGTTTCCTGCTTCACGGCAACCCGCTTCTGGCCGATTGGGTGACTAAGAAGATCGGTGATGACTGGATCACAAATCTGGCACATATCAACGAGCTTGGCATTTATGCAGACGATGAGCTGAGCCGTAAGGAGTTCATGAACATCAAGTATCAGAACAAGGTTCGTCTTGCAAAATACATCAAGGAGCACAACGGTGTAGAGGTAAATCCTCGTTCCATCTTTGATGTACAGGTTAAGAGACTTCACGAATATAAGCGTCAGCTTTTGAATATTCTTCATATTATGTATCTGTATAACGAGCTGAAGAAGAATCCGGATATGGACTTCTATCCACGTACTTTCATCTTCGGAGCTAAGGCATCTGCCGGTTATCACAGAGCAAAATCAATCATTAAGCTGATCAACAGTGTTGGTGATGTGATCAACAACGATAAAGACATTAAGGATAAGATCAAGGTTGTATTTATTGAGAACTATCGTGTATCCAATGCAGAGATCATCTTTGCGGCTGCTGATGTATCTGAGCAGATCTCTACTGCCAGCAAGGAAGCGTCCGGTACCGGTAACATGAAGTTCATGCTTAATGGTGCGCTGACACTGGGAACAATGGACGGAGCCAATGTAGAGATTGTTGACGAGGTTGGCGAGGAGAATGCATTTATCTTCGGTCTTTCTTCCGATGAGGTTATCGCATATGAGCAGAATGGTCAGTACAATCCACGCGATATCTACAACATCGATTCTGATATCCGTGCCGTAATGACACAGCTTGTTGACGGTACTTATGCATCAGGCAATCTTGATGAGTTCCGTGATATCTACAACTCCCTGCTTGATGGCAACGGAGGACGTCCGGATATGTACTTTATCCTCAAGGATTTCCGTTCTTACGCAGATGCACAGAAGAGAGTAGAGGAAGCATATCGCGATGAGGAAGGCTGGGCCAGATCAGCACTTCTGAACGTATCTAAGAGTGGTAAGTTCACATCGGATCGTACCATTGAGGAGTATGCAAAGGAAATCTGGCATCTTGAGAAGGTAAAAGTAGAAGTACCTGAGGATAACGAATAATTAAATAACCGTTTCAGTTTATGAAACATTGTATCGCTGCCCTATGCATTGTGTTTGCATAGGGCAGTTATGAAAAGAAGGGAAGGTGGACACAATGAGTATGGACAACATTATTAAGATTCCTGCAAAGTGCAATCGTAAGATCGAGTTAAAGGCGATCCCGGGACATTTTGCAACAAATCATTCGCACATCAATTATTATCTGGATATGACGCCGATCAAATACCGTCATACCGAGGCACAGCTTGTGGCAAAGGAAATGGTTAAGAAATATCGTCACACGACTGCGGTTGATGCGATTGTTTGTATGGATGGGTGCGAAGTCATCGGAGCTTATCTTGCGGAGGAGCTTACAGCAGCGGGAATCATGTCACTCAATTCGCATGAGTGTGTCAATGTAATTACGCCGGAGATCAACTCCAGTGGTCAGATCATTTTCCGTGAGAATGTAGAGCCGATGGTATTACATAAGCATGTTGTGGTATTGATTGCAAGTGCAACCACGGGTAAGACGATTCAGCAGAGTATTGATGGTATCAGCTACTATGGCGGTATCGTAGAGGGTGTATCCGCATTGTTCTCTGCTGTAGATAATGTGGGAGGCGTGGATGTGGATTCCATCTTCACCACCAGTGATATCCCAGACTATGCGACATACCGTCCGGGTTCCTGTCCGTTCTGTGATCAGAAACAGAAGCTTGATGCGATCGTAAATAGTTTTGGATATTCTAAGATCTGACGAAACATGTAGGAGGCATTATGAAGAAGAAACAGTTAATCGGAATCGTTGTGGCAGGTGCCGTATTTATTGCGGTATGTGCAACAGGGATTCTCTCTAATGTGGTTCAGTCAAAGCTGACTGCAGCAACCGAAGACAAGAAAAATACTACGGATGTGCTGAGCAGTATCTGGGGAAAGTCAGAGGAAGAGATTACCCTTCCGACAAACGATTTTGTTGGAGTACTTAATATTGTAGGCACTATACAGGCAAGCTCTTCCAGAAGTGTCAGCCTGACCGGATCAGATGACGGACAGTACAACCATGATCTTTATATGAACTATGTTGATCAGCTTGAAAAATCAAAGAACAATAAAGCGATCCTTTTATATGTGAACAGCCCGGGTGGAACAGTGTACGAGAGCGATGAGCTTTATCTGAAGCTGATGGAGTACAAGGAGAAAACAAAGCGACCGGTATACGCATACTTTGGATCGCAGGCTTGCTCCGGTGCATACTATATCTCCATGGCAGCGGATAAGATCTATACCAACCGTAATACATGGACCGGCTCCATCGGTGTGATCGTATCCCTGACCAATTACAAGAAGCTCTACGATAAGCTTGGTATCAAGGAAATTGATATTACAAGTGGTAAGAATAAGTCTATGGGTTCCGGCGGACTTGATCTGACCGATGAGCAGCGCGATATTCTGCAGAGCCTTGTTGACGAGGCGTATGATCAGTTTGCCGGAATTGTCAGCGAAGGACGTGGACTGGATATCAATACGGTCAAGAAGATTGCCGATGGTCGTATTTATTCGGCAAAGCAGGCGAAGGAGAAAGGTCTTGTGGACGAGATCGGTTCCGAGGATGAGCTGAAGGCACTGATCCGGAAGGAAAATAAGCTCGGCAAGGACGTTGTTTATGATGTTGCCAAGAGTTCTGGCTCTGATTTTCTTTCCGGTCTGATGGGATCTGTACAGAAGATAATGCCAAAGTCTGACAGTGAGCTGGCAGTCGACATTGTTGAAAATAAGGGAAAAGGAGTGTTGATGTATTATGCAGACTAATACGAAGGATCAGGTATATGCCGGATTTTTCGTACGTCTGACGGCATTCCTGATAGACATGATCATCGTCAGTGTTGCATTAGCCGTGATTCGGGTACCCATGTGGTTTGTATCGCTGAATAATCCGGATAATGTTCTGGTACGGAATTTTATTTTTCAGTATTCGATCGTGGATATCGTCTGCTATCTGCTGACGGTACTCTACTTCGTGCTGATGACCTATTACACAGGCGCAACGCTTGGCAAAAAGCTATTCCAGCTTCGTGTGGTCAGCACAGAGGATCGTAAAATGACGTTTTTTGAGGTGCTGTACCGTGAGAGCATCGGTCGCTTTCTGTCAGGGGTTATTATGAATCTCGGCTATCTGCTGATCCTTGCGCAGAAGGAGCACCGTGGGATTCACGATCTGCTGGCAGACACCAGTGTGATCTATTACCATGAAAAGAAAGTATATGTGCATACACAGATGAATTATCGCAATATGGTGCCACAGCCGGGATATACTGTGCCACCGCAGGGTAATGCGAATTCACAGACACCGCAGAATGCAGACAGCAACAGCATGTCACCACAGAGTAATGCGAATCCACCGATGGCACAGGAGGCAGACAGCATGCCACCGCAGAGCAAAGCGGATATGTCGACGGCGGTGTCACAGGAGACAGCGGTTCAGCAGGAAAACGATCCGACAGATTTTTAAAGTCATTGAATAAATTCAAAAATGCCTGTCAAAAATAAAAACAGAAGATATCGGAAAGCATCTCGATAGATTTGAGATGCTTTTCTTTCTTTTATAGGTGCGCCTTTGTACCTGCAGCCCGAAGCTTATGGGCTGGGAAAAGAATAAGGTTTTTATGAAAAGAGGCGGCAGCGTCTCAGAATGGAGGGACAGGATGAAATACACACGCAATGATTTTAAAAATCAGAACTCGCAGTCAAAGAAAAGCTTTTATGTAGCAGCGTTCGCTGTACTTGCATGCGCTGCTGTGCTGGGAACAGCATATTTTCAGACACAGAAAACCGGAAATACCGGGAACAGCAAGCTCGCAGAGCAGCCGGTGGCAACAACAGCCGGGGAGGCGGCGATCAACAAAAAGTGGGAAGCGGATGCACAGGACATCACAGGGAATGACAGCAAGCAGGCAAGCACCACGATGAATGCAGCAAAGCCAACAACCGCCAAAAACAAAAAGAATGTGGAAGTGAAAGCGAACAAAAAGCAGACCACAGCCAGAAAATCATCCAAGGCGACCATGATGTCAGCGTCACAGCGAACCTTTAATGAGGAAAAGGGATTAAGCTGGCCGGTCAAGGGCGATGTATTGATGAAATTCAGCCAAAGCAACAATATTTATTTTAAGACGCTGGCACAGTATAAAAGCAACCCGGCAATCGAGATATCCGCAGATGAAGGAACTAAGGTTATAGCGTCAGCGGCAGGAACCGTGACGGAGATCAGCAAGGATGACGTCACCGGCACAATGGTTACGACAGATATCGGAAGCAATTATAAGATCACCTACGGTCAGTTGAAAAACATCAAGGTGAAAAAGGGAGATGAGATCAAGGAAGGTCAGCTTCTGGGAAATGTTGCAGCACCGACCAAATATTTCAGCGAGGAAGGAAGCAATCTTTTCTTCCAGGTAAAAGAAAATGACAAGGCGGTGGATCCGCTTCTGCTGTTGAATTAGAACAATAAGAAAGTGCATCCGTGCATACAGTTAAATTAGAGAATAATATAAGCCGGATTTTAACAAGCATTGTGGTACCCGCACCTTATTTGAAAATAAAGAACACGTTCATTTTGTACTGCGGAGTAATACCTGTGACATTCCTGAATTATACAGAATCCGGGATGGTCAAACAGACACCTTTATGGTACACTATAAGCATACGTAACATGATAACGCATAAGTATGTTTAGAGACACATGTACTAATACAACAATTGTTGTATAGGGAAAGGTAGGAAAATGCAGTACAAAATCGTAGGAAATACCATGCCGGCGGTGGAAATTTTATTTGATCAGCCGGGAGAATCCATGTATACACAGTCCGGAGGAATGGCATGGATGTCAGATGGTGTCGAGATGGATACCAATACCAGAGGCGGTCTGTTTAAAGGCGTTGGCAGAATGTTTGCGGGGGAATCACTCTTCATGGCAAACTATACCGCAAGCAAGCCGGGAGCAACGATTGCATTTGCCTCTACGGTGGCAGGTGAGGTTATGCCGCTCAATGTCGGTGAGTCCGGTGGAATGATCTGCCAGAAGGGAGCATTTCTCTGCGCAGAGCCAACGGTCAACTTAAACGTTACACTGACCAAGAAGTTTTCTTCCGGTCTTTTCGGTGGTGAGGGATTTATTCTCGAGGAGATCAGTGGTAGGGGAATGGCATTCCTGGAGATCGATGGCGATAAGGTCATCAAGGATCTGGCACCGGGCGAGGTTCTCAAGGTTGATACCGGAAATGTCGTTGCATTTCAGAAGGGAATGGCATACGAGATCGAGATGGTCAAGGGGCTGAAGAATATCTTCCTTGGCGGTGAGGGCTTATTCCTTACCAAGCTCACCGGTCCGGGACGCGTCATTCTGCAGACACAGAACTTTGCCGAATTTGCCGGACGAATCGCCAAAATGATTCCCAGTAAAGGCTGATCGTGGCAGTGTGATCGGTAATGTCGTAGATGGCGTGGCGGACTCTATGGATATTTTTGATCTGTTCTCATGAGAGCGGACATTTCGAAATAGATAAGCCGGTCTGCAACTTTGAACGCACAGATGAAAGCGCAGGCATAGCCGGATCAGCAGAATGAATTGGAATAGCTTGACACAGCAAAGATAGTTTTGTTATTTTTGCTGTGTCTTTTCCTTTTGGTAATACAACAAGAGAAAAGAGGATGACAATGAAAATAAGCCGTGAACATATAAAAAAGACCTTTCAGGAATATACCGACCGTTATGACAGTGCAAATCCGAAAATCAAATTAAAAATCGATCATACCTACCGCGTTGCCGATCTGTGTGAGCAGATTGCGCAGTCTCTGGAGCTTTCGGCGGCAGAGGTTGACTTTGCGTGGCTTAGCGGGATGCTGCATGACGTCGGAAGATTCGAGCAGCTGCGCCGATACAATACATTTTCGGATGCGCAGTCCATTGATCATGCAAGGTTTGCGGTGGAGCTGCTTTATGACGAGGGACTGATTGCGGATTATGTGCCGGAGATATCGACGACAGAATTAGTTGCTGGCGCAAGGACGTGGCGGTCGATGGGGGGAGTGAATGAGTCCCACACTGCCCAGAGTGAGGACATGCCGTTATCCGATATATTGCAGACGCTTCGCATAGCCATTGGGGAACACAGTGCGTACCGGATTCAGAAGGGACTGGATGAACGGACACGGATGTTTTGCCAAATTCTGCGGGATGCGGACAAGGTCGACATTTTCCGGGTGATCTGCGATACGCCAATGGAGGAAGTGTATGGCTTTCAGACCAAAGACATTCTCCGTTCGGCAATCACGCCGGAAGTTATGCAGGCATTTTACGAGCATCATGCCGTGCTTCGCAAGCTGAAAAAATGTCCCGCAGATTACATCGTAGCGCACGGGTCACTGACATTTGAACTCGTTTATCCGGAAAGCCTGCGGATTGCAAAAGAGCAGGGATATTTAAAGCAAATGATGTCATTTCAGTCCGAAAATCCGGACACAGCGGAGATATTCGAGGATTTGCGGAAGGATCTGAACGGTTATCTGGAAGAAAGATCGTAGATCGAAAGCGTCATTTTACAGGCACGAAGAAAAATAGAAGTTACAATTTTATTCACGCGAAGAAAAAGAGGGGATAGAAAAATAAATTTGTTCCATCCGAGTGCATCCGCAGGGGATTTGACTTCAGAGCAGGAAGGGAAAGTGTAAAATGCCCTTGTTATTATTGGGGCAGTAATTTATAATGAAAGAAGGGTGCATACCGGTACGACGAATCATTCGTAAACAATAATAAATGAAGAATCTAATTTGTTGTGTCAGGGGGCATGCTGATTATTGCACAGAAAGAGAGGAAGACACAGATGAATCAGGAAAAGGTTATTGTTATTGACTTCGGTGGTCAATATAACCAACTGGTGGCAAGACGTGTGCGCGAGTGCAACGTTTATTGCGAAATCTATTCCTATAAAACGGATTTAGAGCAGATCAAAGCAATGAATCCGAAAGGAATCATTCTGACAGGAGGACCGAACAGCTGCTACGAAGCAGATTCTCCAACTTATCAGAAAGAATTATTTGAAATTGGTGTACCGGTTTTAGGACTTTGCTATGGTGCACAGTTAATGATGCATGTGCTCGGCGGAAAGGTTGAGAAAGCACCTGTCCGCGAATATGGTAAAACAGATGTGTCCGTAAATCAGGACTCTCCGATTTTTCAGGATGTCAGTAAGAACACCATCTGCTGGATGAGTCATTTCGATTATATTTCGCAGACAGCGCCGGGATTTGAGGTCATTGCGACAACGGCAGATTGTCCGGTAGCGGCAGCACAGAATCTGGATCAGAAGCTTTTCGCAATCCAGTTCCATCCGGAGGTACTTCATACAAAGGAAGGTACCAAAATGCTTCACAACTTCGTGCGCAACATCTGTGGCTGTGCCGGCACATGGAGAATGGACTCCTTCGTAGAGCATTCGATTCAGGAGATCCGCGAGAAGGTTGGCGATGGAAAAGTGCTTTGCGCTCTTTCCGGCGGTGTCGACTCTTCTGTTGCAGCCGTTATGCTTTCCAAGGCAATCGGCAGCCAGCTCACATGTGTATTTGTTGATCACGGTCTGCTCAGAAAGGACGAGGGCGACGAGGTCGAGGAAGTATTCGGACCGAACGGTCCATACGAGCTGAACTTCATCCGCGTCAATGCGCAGGAGCGTTACTATAAGAAGCTTGCTGGTGTTACCGAGCCGGAGGCAAAGCGAAAGATCATCGGCGAAGAGTTCATCCGCGTATTCGAGGAAGAGGCGAAAAAGATTGGTGCCGTTGACTTCCTTGTTCAGGGAACCATTTATCCTGATGTTGTTGAGAGTGGTCTCGGCGGTGAGTCAGCAGTCATCAAATCCCACCACAATGTTGGAGGACTGCCTGACTATGTAGATTTCAAAGAGATTGTTGAGCCGCTTCGCAACCTCTTCAAGGACGAGGTTCGTAAGGCTGGTCTCGAAATGGGTATTCCGGAGAAGCTCGTTTTCCGTCAGCCATTCCCTGGTCCGGGACTTGGCATTCGTATCATCGGCGAAGTAACCGGCGAGAAAGTCAAGATCGTTCAGGATTCCGATGCGATTTACCGCGAGGAAGTGGACAAGGCTGCGAAAGAGTACGAGCAGCAGAACGGCGAAGCACCGGCATGGATGCCGAACCAGTATTTCGCTGCACTCACAAACATGCGCTCCGTGGGCGTTATGGGCGATGAGCGTACCTACGATTATGCCGTGGCACTGCGTGCCGTGAACACGATCGATTTCATGACCGCTGAGGCGGCGCAGATCCCATTTGAGGTGCTGCAGAAGGTGATGAGCAGGATCATTAACGAGGTGAAGGGGGTCAATCGAGTATTCTATGATCTGACCAGCAAGCCACCGGGGACGATAGAGTTAGAATAAAAACAGAATCAGAGGCGTTAGAATTTTTTAATGACGAATCTTTGGGAACAGTAAAATTATTTACTACATTACCATATCTTTTCGAGGTGCTCGAAAATGGTGGAACATTGGTTTTAGATGAAATTGAAAATGGATTACATTTACATTTGGTTAAGGAGTTAATTGCTCTTTTTACAAATGATGAGAGTAATCCATACGGTGGACAATTGATTTGCACAACACATCAACCATTATTAGTAGATAATCATGTGAAAAGAGATCAAGTGTGGATTGTTATTAAAGATGATGTTGGAAAAAGTCAAATACAAAGATTAAGTAAAGATAGCTCATCAAGAGCGAATACAAACTTAACAACCAAAATTCTTGAGGGCGCATTTGGATATGTACCAAAGAGGTTTTTTGAATAATCACTGCTAGAGAAAGGGGGACAGTGTGCTTTCTGAAAAAGACTACATATTACAAAAGAGTTGAAGCGGGCACTTCAACTCAGACGTATTTTGTGATATGGTGACCACAAAAATTACAACATTATTATGTTAACATTTTTTAGTCTAAATTACAATCAGAACTGGCGTTTGTGTATGGCATCGGGTGAATGGTCAGCACCCCTAATCAATGCATTTATTATGATAAAAGGTTAATTTACGTCGTTGCCTTTAATCATGAAAGGACATAAGCATGTATTTTATTTCAGATTATTTTAATAATGGTCTAAAGGGGCATTATAATTACAATTTCGTTGATGTTGCAGTGAACGATGACAATTTATTGTTTATTGATCCGGTGTTGATCGAACTAGCAAAGGATCAATGGTGCAATGATGCAAATGCAACAATACAATCTTTTTTTGATGAGTTTTATGAAGCATATAGAAATAATGATGTGCAAAGAAAGATAGTATTGTTATCACATGCTGGGGAGCAGAATGGAACGAGGCTGGGATATGGTCAAGGGGATAATGGTAAAGGCAATACGGCTAAAGGATTGCTAGACATTTTTATGCCATTGGAGAATCTATTAAATAAGATTTCGACAATAAGAAAGGCAGAAGATTTACCTGTTTTGATTCCGGATTTTGCGGAGGATGGATTGTCTGATTTAATAACTAACATTTTACATGATCATCTGAATAGTTTTACAATGCAGCAGATGAAACAGTATGGTATAGAAAGCAATGGCCTTGCAAACTTTTGGACATGGAGTCAAACAAAAGGGGATTGGATAAGGGTTGAAAGAGCGTCGTATTATATTGAGGGACAGGAAGTTCTATTAGTGCCTAAGCAAATTGTTAGAAAAAAATATCTATTTAGTACAAACCAGTATTTTAATAGAATAATTCTTGAACATATGCGTGAAGAAGGTGGGCACATGGATGGAAAAAAACCGATACCTAAAAAAGATGTTGTAAAAGCGAAACGTTTTTCGGGAGAGCATTGGCAATATAGGGAGTCGGTTTCTTACACCAGTAAAAACAATAATGTGCTAGAAGAGTATCATGATAAATTATCTTCTTTCTATTTTGAAAATGGTAATTCAATGAGTGACGAAGATCTTGATGAGACGATTTATGGTGATGTTGCGTCACGTTCAGCGTAGAAATAGGATGCTGATTATAAATGAAATTGGCAACATTTTGGCAACAAAAAATCAGTAAGCCAAAATAAAATATGCAAAACAAATAAATTGCAGGCGATTTCACCACGAAAACTAAACAAAATAGTTTAATATATGTGGTAGCTTTGTCGAGTTTGAATAGTATCCACAAGTCTGGGAAGCCTTATAAACAGGGCGTTCCCGGACTTTTTCTTTTTCTCTGCTACTAATTTGCTACTAAACACATTTTATTGTGCTGTCGTCAGGATAATCACCAACTTGTTAAAATATGGTGGATTATGTACATTCATATCTGTTAAATGATATGACGGATTGGCATTGGGATAATCTTTCCGGATGTTTCTTCCGTATTGGTGGTTTGAAGTTCATTCGTCTGCATTGTGGATTTCGGATTAAGGAGATCCTGCAGATTTTGAACCAATTCACCTTGTTTGTGTGGAAAGAGGTGTGAGTAGGTATTTAATGTTGTGGATACCTTCTCATGTCCCAAGCGTTCAGCAATGGTTAGAGCATCAAAGCCCTGATTGATCAAAAGACTGGCATGAGTTTGACTTTCTAAGGGATAATATAAGAACTATACAAAATTCGGGCATCTATGGATAAAATGACATATTAGATGATTTTCTACGGAAAGGACAGAGAAAAATGAGATTGATTTATGCAGAATATAATATGTATCATAACAGTATTGATGTAACCACATTCGATGGATATGTTTTAAGAATTGACTGCAATGTTGCAGAAGATGGCTTACGGACAACTCCCGGTTCTCAATGTGCCTTAAATGCACTGGCAATAGATGAACCACTGGAATATGCGACATTGGCATTGGATGGAAATTTACAGATGTGGGTAGATGCAGAGGACAGTCTTGAATTATTATAATTGAATATCAAACAACCTTTTTCCTTTAGAGCAGAAAAATGTTATACTAAAATTCAAAATACCTATTGACCCTCTCGGAGCGTCATAGCTTAAAGTTATCTTATCAAGAACAGGAGGTCAGTAGCTATGAGAACTGTAAAAGAAATATCAGATTTAACAGGTATCAGCGTTCGCACGCTTCACTATTATGATGAAATCGGGTTGTTAAAGCCAACAGAAAAAAGTGATGCGGGATACCGGCTTTATGACGATAAGGCACTGGAAACATTACAACAGATTTTATTTTTCCGTGAGTTTGATATCTCCTTGAAAGAAATCAAAGCTGTTTTGGACAATCCGGCTCTTGAAAGAAATCAGATTCTACAAGTACAGCGAAAAATGTTGGTAACAAAGAAAGAACGAATGGAACGTCTGATTGCCAGCATTGATGACATTCTGAAAGGAGAGAACAAAATGGATTTTACAATTTTTACCAAAACAGAAGTAGAAGAAATGTTCCAAACCATGCTTGAGCATATGCCGGAGAATATGAGAAACATTGCAATTAAAGAATTTGGTAGCATTGAACAATGGAAAAAGCATTATATGGAAGTCGTATCTTCGGAAGAAATGCAGAAAGGCTATGCAAAGGTAGTTGAATGGTATGGTGGAAAGGACAAGTTTCTGTCTGTTGCCCGAACTCCCGTCAGCAAAGAAGTTGCAGAAAGCTATAACAAACGGATAGAAGCGATTTTGCAAAAACTGATTGCAAAACAGAATTGTGACATAGATTCTTTTGAAGTAAAAGAGCTTGTTGGAGAATATGGCTTTGTTATGAAACAGCTTGCCCAGATAAAAGAAGAAAAAGGCTTTATGATGGCACAGACGCAGTATTACCGCAATGAACAAATCAAACCAATGATAGACGAAAAATACGGTGAAGGGGCTTCTGATTTCTTTGCACGGGCAATAGAGTCTTTTTACACAAACAGACAGGTAATCTAAATATTTGCCTAAATGTATCTCCTCATTCTATAGGTGAAACAGAATTTTCAAATCTGAAATATACAGCCCATCACATCAACGTGACGGGCTGTACTTGCTTAATAGCGATATTTACTACATTCAGCCACATATATTCCTGCCGCAAGCAATACCCCAACACCTATCAACCATAGCAGGAATAGGTTAATCGGTAAAATCATTCGGATATAATCACCAAGATATACAACCACCATTAACAGCAGAATTGCTATTGATACAGTCCACATGTTGATTCCTGACTGTACCTTCTTTCGATACTTATCCCACGCCATATGACAGATAAAAAAGAGCAGGATTCCAGTTGAGATGAGGAACAGTATCAATGCAATCCAGTATACTACATTGCTCCATATCGGCTGACTAATCATGTCGGCGAGCAGTTGTGCAAGTCTACATTCTGCATCAATTATCATTTCCAGCACTTCTCCACAGCCATTCAAGAAAGTGGTAAAGAAATCCACGGTATCTTTCCAAAATGCTTCCTGCTGAAAAGCAGTCAGTATCATAGTTATTGTGCAAAGCATCATAAAAAGGAACAGATAATTTTCCAAATACTCTTTTCGTTTACGGTAGTTTGTAATCTTCTTATCAAGCAATGACTGTTTACAGTTTTTGCACTTTTCATACAGCACTTTTCTCTCAACCTCTACTTCCTTAATCTTCATATGGCTTCTTGCATATGCTGCATCCTGTTCTGCCTGTTTCTGCTTATGCAAAGCGGCATTTGCCTTATCGGTCAATTTCTCGTTTTCGAGACTTAATCTTTCGTTGTCTTTCAGAATCCTGTCGCTCTCGTTCTGCTTCACGATATGCTCTGCCTGTCTGCGAATCTTTAATGACTGCTCCTGAAGCTGCGTCGTTTGCTCTTGCATCAGCACCTGCACGTTCTGCCATTCGGATAAGGTCGGAAGCTGCTGTAGTTCGCTCTCTAATGCTTGTATGGTCTGTGTCTTTTCCGTCAGTTCTGCCTGCATTTGCTCCATCTGTTCCAGCATTGCCAGCAGATCTGAGTCTCTGTAACCTCTCAAATCGTTCATAAATCTCTTTTCTCCTCTCTAAAGCTTCATCAATTGTTCGTTTTCGTCGTTCAATTGCTGCATCAATGACTGCAACGAATTGATCTGTCTGTCCTTTTCCCTGATTACTTTCTCTGCCTGTGCCAAGTCCTGATTCGCCACCTGCAGCTCCTCTGTAATCTCCAGTATCAGTTCCTGCTGCTCTGTCATAAGTGCGAGCATCTCTTCCAGTATTGGAAGTTCGTTTTGCAATATTTCTTTCTCCATAGTGCATCCTCACTTTCATTAAATTGTCTTTTAGTTCCATCAGCCTTTTCCCTATTCCCAAAACAGTATCTTTCAGTTTGGAAATGATTTGGTTCAGCCGCTTTATTTCACGGTTAAGTTCCATCCGTTCCGAAACAAGCCCCCTCCGTTCCATCTGTCTGGCAACATAACCTTCGTGAATCGTGGGAATCCGTTCAATGCCCTGTCGTTTAAAGCTCCTGTGGTCTATCTGATTCTCCGGTGCAAGATACTGGTTGCACATATCCGCCCAGGAACTGCGCCATTTTTCAGCATTGGACTGACTATTCCAGTCATTGGACAGAACCGTAACACGTTTCCATAACTTCTCATTCCGCTTTCCAAGTTTCTGCAAACCGGTATTCTCATCCATCAGTGGAATCCGTTCTCCGTTTTCATCCAGCGCATAAGTTTTCTTTTCCTTTGGAGCCCAGCTTCCGTCTTCCTTGAATCCTCTGGTGGTCAGCAGGATATGGGCGTGTGGATTTTGGTGCAAAACTGTTTTCCCATCCACATGCTTTTCGTGAATTGCCATATCCGCACACATTCCAGCGGAAGTGAAATTTTCTGCAATATACTTCTGCAAAAGTGTAATCTGGTCTTCCCTTGAAAGCTCAACCGGAAGTGCCACTTCAATTTCCCTTGCAAGCTGGGCATCTGATTTCTTTTCCACTTTCTGCACTTCGTTCCAGAGGATTTCCCTGTTCTGATATTCCTGTGGTGCATTGGCTGGGAGAAAAATCTCCGAATAGATTACACCGCTTTTCCTCGTGTAATCGTGCGTATATCCGGTTTCCTTTTCTTCCAATTTGGCACCTGCCCGGTAAGCCGCTGCGGCAACTGCGCTTTTCCCGGAACTGCGGCTGAGCATCTTAATGGAAAGATGAAAAATCGCTATCGTACCACCTCCCCGTATGATATTGAAAAACCGCATAGGCGGGTTTTGCTTTACCATTTTGCCGTATCCGGCACATAGCCGTCTGCAAGACCGCTCTCTGCGAAGAGTGCGATGCAACTGCACAAGTTGCTGTCATCCAAGTACACAACTTGGTCTGGCTGAAAGCCCCGCCGACGGAACGAGCCCGGCAAGCAAAGCGCAGACCGGTTGCCACCTGTGGCAAACTTATACAAGACAGGCTCTGCCTGTCTATAAGTGCGCCCTTCTCTCTAACGAGAAAAGGGAATTGCAAAAGCATTTCTGCCTCTGCAACTCCCAACATATAAAAAGAAGATGCTGTGTTAATCATTCTCAGCACCTTCTGTTTCACTGCCCGTATCCGGGCACTTTTCCATTGCTCTGGTAAAATATTTTCCATTTCGTTCCTGCTGATTTAGAAAATTCAAAAGACGCATCACATCTTCCTCCACCAGCGGACGATCCAGTACCTTTTCCACGATTCCTCCAATCTGACACAGCAGATGGGTACGTTTCTTGCGTTCCTCAGCTTTTTGCTGCTGTTTGAGCCGCTTCATCTGCGCCTGATACTGTTTTGCCTTTTCCATTACCTGCTCATACTGTATTTCCTTTTCAGAAATGCGTTCCTCAATACTTCTCTGTGTTCTAGCCATAAGATTGTTCCTCCTTTTAAACTGCTTCTGCTTCATCAGTAGCTGATGAAATTTCGTCTGTAAGTGCCACCGTACCCATCAGGTGTAGCAGCTTATCCTCTACGGTATCCGTTGTGTTTTCTGCAAAATGCACATTAACACGATAGGTGGTGTTTCCAATTCTTTTTGTAAAAGTGCCGGTACACTTTTGTCCCTTCTGTTTCTTCTCCATAAAAACCCTCCATTCCTTCAATAAATAATTGATAATCGAACACTTGTTTGTTATAATGAATACATAGCAGTTGGGGCACGAATGGCAATGTGAATCGTTCCTTTTTTCATTTTCCGTTTTCTCCTTTCTTGGATTTGAGTAATCTATTCCGATTAAAGCAATTACTTCTTCACCTAAAGGAGAAAATTCCGATGCAAAACGGAACTGTTTTGAAAAGATTATTTGAAAAAGGGTTTTATATGGAGAGCAGAGAAGATTTTTATTTTGATGATTCGGATAATCCGGGATCAGATGATACGATAGAAAAAGAAGAACATTATAAATGGGCGGTTGCACTGGAAGAGGAAACTAAAGAAGATGCTGTCATCCCGGAAGAGGATTTACTGGAACAGGCAGAACCTGAGGTTGCCGAACGGCTGATATTAAAAAGAGACCTGCGAAAAGCTGCTATTGCAAGAATGGAAGCAGCTGCCAGAACACAGGGAGATTTTGAAGATGTCATTGACGCATGGGATAAAGAGGACAAAAACCGTGAAAGGCGTGAGCGTTATCACGAGGTCTGCCGGGATGACGCAGAAGTTCCGTTTGAGTACAATATGTCTCCGGACGAGATTGTTATTCCGGCACCCATCCAAAGCGTGTACTGGCAGCAAATGATGAAGGGTGAATTTTTAGATGTAATATTTGACTGTCCTTATGAACTACAGGAGCTTGTATGCGACAGCAGCATTTCACAGATACTGAGTGAATTAAGCGAAAACCACAAAGCACTTTTTTATTTTTTATATATCAGGGATTACAGTACATGCTGTCTTGCGAAAATGTATGAGCAGTCTGACCGGAATATTCGCAAGGTGAGAGCAACCATTTTAAGGAAGATTCATAAAAAACTGATTCCGGTTTTGCAGTATAAATGCGATAACGGACTGTCAACAACTCTGAAAGAACGAAACTTTTTGGAAAGACATTGCAGTACGGATGGATAGATGATATGATTGCTATGTAATCGAATTTTACTTATAGCAATTACTTTTGATTAAGATAGACATTTATGACGAAAAGAGGTCTCAGAAATATGGATAACATTTTTAAACGCACCAGTGCTCACTGGGTACGTTATGATAAATATGAATGGAAAGAATCGACTGACGGCGTTTTGTACCTTACTCCGGCAAAAGATGCCGTGATGTCCCTTTACAATCCCATCAAGGAATATGAGGAGTTGGTACTGACTGCCCTTGGAATAGGTCTTGATGTTATGCAGAAAAAAGCTTCTATGGAAGAATTGAAACAGAGAATTCAGAGTTTTGCACAACGTTTTGGTCTTCTGGGACTGATGACCGCACTTCCAACCACACCGGAATTTATCACCTATGATGCGGTGTATCTTCCTAAGAATCATTTCATCAAACAGGAAACGCTTTCTACGGAAGATTACCTCGCCTACTTCTTTCCTTTTGACAAGATCTCTTTTGTAAAAAAAGGTCGGGAATCTATGTGGAATACAGATAACCGGGAAATGTTTGCGGTAATTATGACTTTACAAGATAAGCCACAAGCAGTGCTTATGAGCTTTCAAAAGGAATATGCTGAAAGCTATGAATGGATTACCACGGTATTCTCTGACTGGGCTTTTACCTTTGTTACCAGCTTTCTGTATTATCAGGATTATGATGCGTTGGAGGAAGCAGAACGGAATGTATACCGAAAAGGAATGGAATGTTTCGGCGGCATTGCACCGACCTACCACATAGAACTTTTGGATAAGCCCACCATTGTCTGGGATTTCCATTCCCTGATGCTCGCCATTCAGATGATGTTTTCCTTTATGATAACGGATGAAAACTCTACGCTGAAACTGTGCAAGCACTGTGGAAAGATATTTGTAGCCAGCCGCTCCAATGTGCAGTTCTGTTCTCCGCAATGTAAAAATCAGCATAATGTATATAAGTGTCGGGCGAAAAAGGATGAAGAATAAACAGATTCTTATTTGACATGCTATAAACGAAATGGAGATGACCAAATGAAAAATGAGTTGATTACATTTAAAGATGGAACATTAGAACTGAATGTACCTGTTTCGTGGGAGCAGGAAACAGTATGGCTTACACGAAATCAAATGGCGGAGCTTTTTGACCGTGATGTAAAAACCATCGGAAAACATATTAACAATGCCCTAAAAGAAGAGCTCGACAACTCAACTGTCGCAAATTTTGCGACAGTTCAAATGGAAGGTGGACGTGAGGTAGAAAGAAATATTGAACACTATAATCTTGATATGATTATCTCCGTTGGTTATCGTGTAAAATCCACACGGGGTGTCCAGTTCCGAAAATGGGCAAACTCCATCCTCAAGCAATACATAATTCAGGGATATGCTGTGAATGCTAACCGTATGAACCAACTCGGCGAGGTGATACGGATTATGAAGCGGACAGAAAACAGTCTGGATGCTAAACAGGTACTTTCAGTAATCGAAAAATACAGTCTTGCCTTGGACTTGCTGGATGATTATGACCACCAGACAATGAAACGACCGGACGGGAACAAAGCAGTCTATATACTGTCATACGAAGAATGCAGACAAGTCATTGACAGTATGAAGTTTTCAGCTGATTCCGATTTATTTGGAAATGAAAAGGATGATTCCTTTAAGGGCAGCATTGGCAATATCTACCAGAGCTTTGCAGGTCAGGATATTTACCCGACACTGGAAGAAAAGGCTGCAAACCTTTTGTATTTCATAACAAAGAATCACAGCTTTTCCGATGGCAACAAACGAATCGCAGCAACAATGTTTCTGTATTTCCTTGATAAAAATGGCATCCTGTTTGCCGATGGAAACAAGCTGATTGACGATCATACACTTGTAGCACTGACTATTATGATTGCAGAATCAAAACCAGATGAAAAAGAAATGATGATAAGCGTAATTATGAACTGTATTTGTGGATAGGCTTGAGCCCTGACAACTGATACATTCATAGCGTAACGATATGGACAGGACATTTATTGAGTTCCGTCCTTCTTATATGTTGTATCACGTTTTAAACAGTACTACAATAAAGAAAATTTGAATTTTCTATTGAATTTTGTATATGTAAAAGATATAAAGAAGTAAGCTGCCACCGGGTAGTGAAATGCAGGAAGCATTCGTTTACACATCGTTAGGTCTTAGAAGATGTGTATGCGGATGCTTTTCTTAACTTTTGGAGGTTATTTGTAAGTGAGTTATGAAGGAAAAAAGAGAAGGTATTTTACAGGTACAGAAATCGTACTGTGGATAAGCTCCGTAATATTGATTTTAGTGTCTTTTTTGATTTTTGGACGAAGTTCTTATATTTCCTTGATTGCGTCCTTAATAGGTGTAACCGCTTTGATTTTCATTGCAAAAGGCAACCCATTGGGACAGTTATTAACCGTGATTTTCAGCCTGCTCTACGGTATTATATCGTTTTCCTGTTCGTATTACGGCGAGATGCTGACATATTTGGGAATGACAATGCCTATGGCAGTATTTTCGCTGATTTCCTGGCTGAAGAATCCCTACAACGGAAACAAGTCAGAGGTAAAAGTGCAGAGACTAAAACCAAAAGAATATATTGTTACGGCAGTCCTTGCAATTACTGTAACAACGGGATTTTACTTTGTATTGAAATATTTCAGCACGGCGAACTTAATACCGAGTACACTGTCTGTAACAACAAGACAATATGTAATGACCTCCAATTTGTAGCATCGTGGATTTACCTGTATACTATGAATTGGAAAAAAACAATGGTAACAGGGATTACCGCATACAAAAGGAGGTCACCAAATGTATTATAACACAATTTATGTGGGAATGGACGTTCACAAATCAAGTTTTACACTTTGCTCGTACACAATCGAGGCAGAAAAAGCCTCACACTTCCAACGAACGGAAGTGGATTACAAAAAAGTGTTAAAGTATCTTGAATTTCTCCGTACTGTTTATGGGGATGATGCACGATTTGTCTGCGGCTATGAAGCCGGATGTCTGGGCTACACTTTGTACCACCAGCTTACAGAACATCATGTGGAATGTGTGATCCTGGCACCAACAACAATGCTGGAACAGCGAAGCAGGAAACGGATCAAAACGGATAAGCGGGACGCAGAGGTCATTGCCAGATGCCTGGCACAGCATAATTACAGCGCAGTGCATATACCCACTGCAACAGATGAAGAAACCAAAGAATATCTCAGAATGAGAAATGATCATAAGCTGGCATTAAAAAGGATAAAACAGCAGATCCTTGCGTTTTGTCTGCGTCATGGTCATATTTATGGAGGAAAAAGCAATTGGACAATATCTCATTTGAAATGGCTGAAGGAACTGGAACTAAATAGTATGCATCGCGAGATTCTTGATGAGTATCTGCTGACCTATACCACGCTGACAGATAAACTGGAACGTCTGGACAGCCGGATCGAGGAGATCGCTTCAAAACCGGAATACAATGAATCGGTCAAAAAACTAAGCTGTTTCATTGGGATCAAAACACATACTGCATTGTCCACACTTGTGGAGGTTGGTGATTTTCACCGCTTTGCCGCTGCTTCAAAATTTGCATCCTATCTTGGGCTTGTACCCGGTGAAGATTCCAGCGGTGATGATCAGACGAGACTTGGCATCACAAAGGCCGGAAACCGGCATCTTCGCCTGCTGTTGACAGAAGCTGCACAATGTTACGCTCGCGGACAGATCGGTTATAAATCTAAGGCATTAAAAGCACGGCAGTCCGGAAATCCCCCAGAGATTATCGCATATGCCGATAAAGCAAACGAAAGACTGAGGCGTAAATACTATAAAATGGTTCTTCAGGAAAGAAAAACACATAACGTAGCAAAAACAGCGATCACAAGAGAACTTGTCTGTTTCATATGGGGCATGATGACTGACCGTATCGCCTGATACTTATATAACAGCAGCCTGTTTAAGTCAAGGCCGGGCCGCTGTACAGCGTTGCTGACGCAGCCTTGACTTAAACACCGTGCAGTTATAATTGTTAGTTAAGCATGTGTAAGGCAGCTTACGCCGCATACACATGGCACTATACCATAAAACTGAAGACATCCTGAAAGGGTTTCGGCCATTTCAAGGTTCGAGCTATCTGCGATCAAACTTTGTTGGCACAGCAAAAGCTGTGATCCACGCGCGAAGACAGTCAGAGCTCACGGCGGACCATTGACCTGTAGGTAACCAATCCACGTATATCAGAGTGGCCAATGCCGGGAACTGATACTCCGAAGCTCTTTCTGGATGCCTTCAGAAAACAGAATAATTAATTTTTTTGATTTTTTTTCGAATTTACTCTTGACAAAAGTCATTACATATCAGTTTTACAAACTGTATAACACAAATATTCATGAGAAGATTGCAATGGGAATGGTTGGTGAGGACAGTATCTTTCATGGGTATCATTCGGATGAGGTAACAGAGGATTTTTCGGAATCTGACGTTGGAACACCGGAAACGGATGTCAAGATCTATGAGCCTGTACGAAGTAAGGAAAAGAAAGAGCAGGATAACTGCTGGTTGATTTATGAATAAGGAAAAGAGGGCCGGAGGAGCAATTCTCCGGTTCTTGTTTTAAGGTGGTGAAGAACGAATGAAGATTAGAAAAGTTGAGGAAAAGCCGATGGTTCTTCATACCAGGAAGAAACCGACGCTTCATATACAGAAGAAAAAGAAACTGACAGGCAATGATAAACCAAAATCCTATATTCAGGTGCGAGGAAAAGGCAGAGCGGATAGAAAAGAAAAAGCAGATTCTTCTGTAAAGGTTCGTAACCGAAAACTCTATACGATGGCATCTGTCAGTGTAAAAAAAGCATCGGAGCAGATGGATGGAGGGGAGGAGATCCGGGATAGTGTGGAAATGATCCAGACGGCAGTCCATCCGGTGCAGTCGGCAGCCGAAAAGGGGAAACAGCTTTACCGGAGAAAGAAGCATCGGGACAGAAGCAGTCAGAAAAAGAGAAACAGCAGAGTACATTCTGATACGGAACATGCTCAGGTTTCCAATAAAATGCGAAGAAAGGCGGCTGGTAAGAAAGAGACAGGCAGGAAGGGACAGAATAAAAGCAGGCAGGGCGGTTCCGGTGTCCACTCTTTTGTGAAAAGTCAGATGTTAAATTCGTTTCTGGATAAATTTTCAACAGAGAAAGAGTTTCCTCAGGACGGATTGATAGAAGGCACAACAAAAACAGCAATCTATGGGCAGCAAGTATGATGATTTAACCAGATTTATTCCGGCAATTCAGGATGAAGACTTCGGAAAATGGATTATAGATCATGAAAATGATGGAACGCCGGAGCATCCCAAGCAGTTTCCGTTTGTGAATTACTCTACCTGTGTGCGTGAGTTAGAGCATGCAATTTATGAGTTTGACAAGAACAATCCCGATATGGGAATCCATAATTACGGTGCGATGCTTGAAGAAAATGGAATTGAGTGGGGAATAAGGTCGATGGAAGCTGCGGATGTATCCAAGCTGGATGCGACGGTTATATTAGCGTTGCTTTTAGGTGCAGTCAGAGCGGAAAGATTCTGTGATGGAGCATTGTTGTCATTTTTGGAATCCGGTGCGGTTCTTCGCTGGCTTGAACGGCTAAAGGAAATTGAAGAGCAGTAATGCTTGTATGATATGTTGATGGAAACAATTACATATGTTTACTGTAGGTGACGGCTGTGCTAAGCTGGGTTCGCGAAAAGGCTCTCTATTCGGGTTTTGATTACTCGGGTATGGGAGCCCTTCTTTATGCCTTTTTGCACGGCCGTGGGTCCCTGCAGTCAACTTATGAGGAGGGATTGGAGAGGAATTTCACTTTTGGTCCAATGGACCAGAAGTGGGATACGCAGTAGGAACTGATATCAGGCTTTGCCTGAGCGGGCGACATAGGAGCACGGTGTTTTTGCCTAAAGAGGTTGTAACTTTAGGCGTATCCTGTTAATCCTTTAAAAGAATGACCCACGGGAATGCCGGATGAATAATCCGGGGTGAAATCCATCACCTGTCCGGCGTATGGAAATCAATATTCCGTTTTTTACGGAATCACGATTCCGGCAAAAGGGAATCGCATTTTTCCTAAAACCTTATAATGATTTTATGCACTTTATAGTGTAAATTCATTATGAGGAGGTCACGATTATGACCAAATATCGAGAAATCATCCGGCTTACTGGATTGGGATTCTCACAACGCAACATCATGGCAAGCTGTGGTGTTTCACAAAAAACTGTCGTCAAAGTTCAAAAACGTGCCAGAGAACTAAATATCTCTTGGCCTCTTGATGAATCAATGACCGACACAGAGCTTCAAAGGCTCATGTTCTCTAAAGAGAGCAAGGTATCTGCCAACAAGCGGATGCCGGATTATGATTACATCCGTAAGGAGCTGCTTCGCAACGGCGTAAGCAAAAAACTCCTATGGACGGAATACATGGAGGATTGCCGTGCTAATGGTGAAGAACCACTCATGTATTCACAGTTCTGCTATCACATCCAACAGGATGAGCAGAAGCATCGTGCTACCATGCATATCAACCGTAAACCCGGTGAGCAGGTTGAAGTTGACTGGGCAGGTGATCCTGCAACAGTTATTGATCCTGATACCGGCGAAATCATCAAAGCATACATATTTGTCGGTGTAATGACTTACAGCCAGTATGTATACGTGGAAGCATTTCTGGACATGAAACAGAAATCATGGATCAATGCACATGTCCATATGTACGAATATTTTGGTGGTGTTGCCAGAATCCTCGTACCAGATAACTGCAAAACTGCAGTTGTTCATAATGGCGAATGGAAAGATCAGCAGATCAATGAGACCTATCAGGAACTGGCTGAGTATTATGGCACTGCTATTATTCCGGCGCGTGTCAGGGCTCCCAAGGATAAGCCGAATGCTGAAGGGACGGTAGGAAATATCTCTACCTGGATTACAGCAGCACTTCGGGATGAACAGTTCTTCTCCCTTGCCGAATTAAATCGTGCAATCAGAGACAAGCTCGAACTGTTCAACCAAAGGCTCTTTCAAAAGAAAGAGGGTAGTCGGCGAAGCTTATTTCTTGAGGAAGAAAAACCATTGCTGGCACCATTACCTTCTACCCGTTTTGAACTGAGCGACTGGAAGACAGCCACCGTCCAGTTCAATTATCACATATCTGTGGATGGAATGCTATACTCAGTTCCTTATGAATACATCAAAAAGAAAGTGGATGTAAAGGTAACAGATACCACTATTGAAATTTTCTACAACCATAACCGCATTGCTTCCCACCGTCGTCTGAAAGGACGCCCTGGGCAGTACAGCACGGTCACGGAACATATGCCGGAAGACCACCAGAAATATCTGGAATGGAACGGCGACCGGTTCCGCAAATGGGCTGAGCGGATTGGCATAAATACGTACACTGTGGTCAATGCAATACTGACCTCCAAACGTGTGGAACAACAGACCTACCGAAGTTGTATGGGGCTTCTGAAGCTTGCTGAAAAATACTCAGATGCATTGCTTGAAGTAGCCTGTAAAAAGGCATTGTCCTATACATCTTCGCCCAGTTACAAGAGTATTAAAAACATCCTTGTAACCGGTTCTGTAAAGCCGGAATCAGAAACTACTGAATCCACGACCACACATAAAGCACACGGCATCACAAGAGGTGCCGATTACTATCGGAGGTAAACACATATGACAAATCAGAGTACAATTGATAAATTAATTGAAATGCGCCTTACCACTATGGCAGATGCATTTCGCAACCAGCTGGATGATCCTAAATTTAAAGAAGTGCCATTCGAGGATCGCTTCGGTATGCTGGTGGACATCGAATACAGCAATCGTAAAAATAATCGTCAAAAACGGCTGATCCGTAACGCTGGATTCGACCAGCCGGAAGCAAATATCATGGATATCAACTACACTTCCGGACGCAAGCTTAACAAGGATCTTATTAACCGGCTTGCAACTTGCGAATATATATCTGAACACCGGAATCTCTTTATCACTGGTGCTACAGGCTGTGGTAAAACTTACATGGCCTGTGCCTTTGGCATGGAGGCTTGTAAGCAGTATTTCAATACCAAGTATGTCCGACTCCCTGATCTGCTTATTGATCTGGAGACAGCACGGACAGATGGTAACTACAAAAAAGTCATGGCGAAGTATGCCAATCCAGTTGTTCTGATCCTGGATGAGTGGCTTCTATTGAAACCAACGAATTCAGAACAAAGGGACATCTTCGAACTACTTCATAGGAGACGTAAGAAATCTTCAACGATTTTCTGTTCCCAGTATGCATTCGAGGAATGGTATGAGCAGCTCGGCGGTGGTGACAGTCCTCTGGCAGATGCAATCATTGACCGTATTGCCCACGACAGCTATCGAATAAATATCACAAGCATTGATGCTGAACATGATAGATACATGTGGTTGCCAATGATTGGAGTATTGTAGTCGTTGATAAGAGTTCGGTATTCGTGGTGGTAGACACTTGTTTTAAATCAAGATCAAAATCTTCAAAATTACTCATAATAAAACCTCCTTTGATATTCACGTTTACTATATATTAAAAACGCAACAAAATAGCAGAAAAATCAATAGAAATTTGAAAAAAGATTATACAATTGTTGTGTTAAAGTATAAAAAGGTATATAATTAAGAAAAATACTATCTAATATTTGAGAATAGATTTTTCGGCAGAATATATGTATTTGTTTAGTCTGGTATATAGTATATTACAAAAGGAAAGAAGATATGAAAACGATAATTGAGGATTATATAGAAAATATAGTTACAAATCATATGAATATAATAAGGAAAAATCAATGTGCGGACTTGCTATTATTTTGCGTTGATATATTGATTAACAATAGCGAAAATAATAATTACGAAAAAGATTTAAATCATATAATAAGT
>ENA-OYXJ01000089-OYXJ01000089.1-human-gut-metagenome-genome-assembly--contig:-NODE-89-length-36750-cov-9.092274_pt1 | contig 36750 bp, 34 predicted proteins | sample MGYA00244843_ERZ653418 | MGnify/ENA primary metagenome ERZ653418 (study PRJEB26926, sample SAMN06164921) | human gut metagenome | biome: ENVO:00009003; feature: ENVO:2100002; material: ENVO:00002003... | reverse complement strand
AAGGTGAGGTGCTGTCGCCCGAAAAAATTCGGGCGACTACCGGAGGGATTGTCACTCCATCACCCCTTCCAAAACCGCACTATCACACTCGCTTTTCGTACTGCAATCGTCTGTGTGTGCTTATACGGTTTTGCATTTAAACTATCACATCTCGCTTTTCGTAGGGCGAGGGTCTGTGTGTGCTTGTATGGTTTTGCATCCGTGCAAAACTTAGGGCACACACGCTAAGGCATCCTTGCCTTGCTTGCCCCTCCCGTTGCACCGAACCTCTCTATCCCCACGACCATTGCAAAAGAACGATAATCCATCGCTCGCACCAGCCCTTCTCAAAACCTCACTATCCCTCAAAAATCGCCATCACCCTTGCCTCCCTTGTCAAAGGTGAGGTGCTGTCGCCCGAAAAAAATTCGGGCGACTACCGGAGGGATTGCCTCCCGTTGCACCAACCCTCCCAAAACCGCACTATCCCTCAAAAATCGCCACCACCCTTGCCTTTAAATGAACGCTCCGGAAGTGCTATCTCGCAAAAAGCACTATCGGTAGCCTGCTATCATAGTCTAAGCTGAACGATATAACACAAGCACATTAAACAAAAGACTTTTTCTACAGCAGAAACCACCGTTGCATACCCGCAACGGTGGTTTTTCATTCTCTTATACGTTTTTGAAAATCAGCCTTTTCGTCTGCGGAACACTCACCAATACAACCGCTCCGATAACAGTAAACACTATCTCCGGCAGCATATACGCCCCGTTATAAAGCAGGCTGTAAAGGCAAGGCTCGTTTACGGTAAAGCCGTTCCACAGCTCTCCGAATGAGCCGAATATCAGCACTCCGCTTATATAATGGCACACAAGGCGCAGACCCATAGCCATAACGCTTCCGCCAATCACTCCGGGCATTCCGTATTTTCTGAAAATTCCCGCAAGCCCCAGCACCGTAAATGCAAAAATATAGTCTATGAATATGCACGCCACAAGCGCCACAGGAGTAAGCCCCCAGCCGAATAACCCGTCCGCACAGCCCTGAATGAACTGTATCAGAGCAAACACAAACGATGCCGCAAGACCGTTTGCCACACCTCTTTTGATGCTGAAGACAATTATCGGTAGCATCGACAGCAGAGTGACTGATCCGCCCCACGTCAGATGAACGATCTTGACAAAGCTAAGCACGGTCGCAAGCGCAACCATCACCGCTCCCTCAACAAGTGTAAGTACCTTTTCGTTTTTCATTTGAAAAACCTCCGTTAAATAAATTTAACCGAATACCTGCTTTAACGTAAAAATTCCCCGGCTGAATACAGTCGGGGATAATAAAAGCTATAGAAATATCGTGAAATTCCTACGGCGGCATTATCCGCATCAGGTCAAGGGTCGAAGTCGAACTTTCTCTCAGCAAAAAGCTCCCCTATTCAGTCTTTTTATATTGTACCACCGGTTTTCAAAAAAGTCAAGCGTCATCCTGCCACGTTTTTTCAAGGTACTTCACAGGCACGTTTTCCGTCAACCATACGCCGTTTTCAGACAGATAAAACACATATCCGTCCCTTGCCATCTCTCCGCTCTTTACACGGTATATAAACGGCTTGCCGTGTCGCTTACCAACCTGCGTTGCGGTTTCGGTATCTTGTGACAGATGAACGTAAAGCCTTGTTTTGCGGATAATCCCGCCGCTGTCGATAGATTCGACAAATCTTGTCGCAGTGCCGTGATAAAGATATTCCGGCGGCACAGCGGCCTTCAGCCCTACGTCAACATTTACCGAATGACCCTGATTCGCTCTGATGCGGCTTTTATCTTCGTTGAACGAATATCTCTGTTTGCTGTCGTTTTTCACGATTTCGCACAACCGCTCAAAGCTCACCGGCTCCATATTTTCGCTTATACATTTCAGAAGCATATCGACATCCGCCCAGCCCTGTTTGTCAAGTACAAGTCCTGCTATTTCGGGCTTATGCCTTAAGAGCAGTGCCATATATCTGCTGATCTCTGTATCTGTCATGATTCCACCTCCGTTTAAGTTGTTACTATAATTATACCATAAAATCAAGTCGGTGTAAACCGACACGGCAGTACGCCGTATTTTGCCGTCAGACAAAATATTTAATCATTTTTTATGTCAAGAAAAGCAAAACGGTCGGCATCTGCCGACCGTTCCTTTATATTCCGTTATAATTACTTGCTTATAACTACGTTCAGACCCTCTGCACTTTCAACTGTGAAGTGCTTGTCTGTAGCTGTATGTGTAACAGTGATTGTATCGCCGTTTCTCTCAGCCATAACAGTAAGCTCGAGCTTAGCGTCCTTATCGTAGATCTTGCACTGAGTGTTCTTGCCGTCCTCAAGCTGATAGATAACGAGCTTAGCACCCTCTACATAGTCATATGCGAAGTTACGCTCAAAGTTACCGTAAGCGATTATGCTGTTGGGCTTAGCATACATACCCATTGAGAAGTAGTCGTACTTCTTGTCGTACCAGTTACCGCCCTCAAGAACTTCTCCTGTCTGAATATCGGTCCACTTGCCCTTAGGCAGATAGAACTGAGCGGTTCCCTCCTCGTTGAATACGGGAGCGATAAGCAGGTTATCACCGAACATATACTGTCTGTCAAGAGGTAAGCAGGCAGGATCGTCGCTGTATTCCATAACCATAGCTCTCATCATAGGAACGCCCTTTTCGTGAGCCTTTACTGCGTTAGCGAACAGATACGGCATCAGGCGACCCTTGAGCTTTGTGAAGTGACGCAGAACGTCGCACGCTTCCTCGTCAAAGTTCCACGGTACTCTGTATGAGCTGTTGCCGTGAAGTCTTGAGTGTGAAGACATAAGGCCGAATGCAGACCATCTCTTGTATAAGTCGGGTGAGCCTGTAGCCTCAAAGCCCGAAATATCGTGGCTGAAGTAGCCGAAGCCTGATAAGCAGAGTGAAAGTCCTCCACGGAGTGTTTCAGCCATTGATTCGTACTGGCTGAAGCAGTCGCCGCCCCAGTGTACAGGGAACTGCTGACCGCCGACCGTAGCAGAACGTGCGAACAGACAAGCCTTATCCTTGCCGTAGAATTCCTCAAGCACCTCAAATACGCACTTGTTGTAGAGATATGTGTAGTAGTTGTGCATTCTGTAAGGATCGGAGCCATCGCTGTATACAACATCGGCTGTGGGTATTCTCTCACCGAAGTCCGTCTTGAATGCGTCAACGCCCATCTCGCACAGTGTTCTCAGCTTTGCCTTGTACCACTTGCAAGCTTCAGGATTCGTAAAGTCAACGATAGCCATACCGGGCTGCCACATATCACACTGGAACACACCGCCGTCCGTCTTCTTGATGAAGTAGCCGTTCTTTACGCCCTCGTCAAATAAGGAAGACTGCTGAGCAATATAGGGGTTTATCCATACGCAGATTTCAATTTTCTTTTCCTTAAGACGTGTGAGCATAGCCTTGGGATCGGGGAACATTCTCTTATCCCAGGTGAAGTCGCACCAGTTGAATTCCTTCATCCAGAAGCAGTCGAAGTGGAATACCTCCAGAGGAATATCACGTCTTGCCATTTCGTCTATGAAGAACGAAACTGTTTCCTCGTCATAGTTCGTAGTGAATGATGTTGTCAGCCACAGACCGAATGTATATGCAGGAGGAAGTGCAGGCTTACCTGTCAGCGTTGTGTAAACGCCGAGTACGTCTGCGATTGTCTTACCGCCCATTACGAAGTATTCCATTCTCTCGCCCTGAACGGAGAAAGCAACCTTTGAAACCGTTTCGCTTGCTACTTCAAATGTAACGTTCTCAGGGTGATTTACAAATACACCGTAGTTTCTTGATGATACATAGAAGGGGATTGACTTGTATGTCTGCTCGGAGCAGGTACCGCCGTCGTTGTTCCATACTTCTACCGTCTGACCGTTCTTTACGAATGTAGAGAACTTCTCGCCGAAGCCGTAGATGTTCTCGCCTACGGAGATGTTGAGCATCTCTCTTATTCTTGCAGGCTCGTCTGTAGATGCGTGTGCGTAGAAACGCTCCGCCTTTGTGCCTTCCATACGGTAGTCTGTGAGCCAGGGCTGTTCTTCGATATAAGAAGTTGTTCTCCAGCCTTCCTTTGTGAGCAGCTTTCCGTCATAGAAGTATTTTATATCCCACGCTCCGCCTGCCTTGCCGATTCTTACCGAAGTCTTGTTCGAAACAAGCTCCCAGTACTCGTCCTTCTCGTTTATAACAGGCTTGAAGTTTGTGTCCTCATATAATGTGAAGTCCGGACCCTTCTTTACAGCACCCTTGTAATGCTCAATCGTAACCTTGATTGAATCGGCAAGCGTAGATGTAAAGGTGATCTCAAGAACAGGACCGCCAAGCGTCATTCCTCTGTTACCGATCCACTGGTTAGTGGCATATACGGTTATCGAGTTGTCTGTAGCCTTTACCTCATAGATCTGAGTTGCATAGTTTACGTCGTAGCCCGACTTGTTCATCCAGAAACCGTCTGAATACTTCATAGATTATACCTTTCCTTTCAAAACGGCGGTCACGCTTCCGCCAAAATTTACTTTCCATACGGGTATTCCCCCGCTGCTTCTCGCTAAACGACCCTCTGCTCACGGCGCTTTGCGCACCGCACGCCTCACAAACTGTTATTGCATAATTTGTAACTTGCTATGTTTTTTTACAACCGTCACAGCCTTCTCAGCTCATCGCAACCTGTCACAGCCTGCCTTGATTCATCACAGCTTTTCACGACCCATTTCAGCCTGCCTTGATTTATCACAGCTTATCATAACTTATCACAATCCGCAACGTTTTATCGCCGTTCGTGTAATCGTTTACCCGTTGCTTATTCTAACATATAAATTTACAAAAATCAAGGGGTTTTCGAAAAAATTTTTGAAATTATCAAAAGCCGCCTTTTAAAGCCTCCCAAACTGCATAATAAAGCACTTTTTATCATATACAAAGCCCACCGCCACAGGAGATTCCATAGCGGTGGGCTTTGATATTTAAAACTTACTCAGCCGTTTTAACCTTAACGCTTGCATACTCACTGAACTCGGTCGTACTTCCCGTCTTTCTGAACGACTTTATTCTGAAAGAATAAGTAGTGCCCTTTGCAAGTCCCTTGACAGTAAACGTAAGCGTGGTATTATTCTTCGTAGTAGTAATTGCCGTCCACTTACCGCCCTTGTACCGCTCGATAACGTAGCCCGTAGCCTTGTCATTCTTGCTCCAGTCGAGTTTTACCGCACTTGCAGAAACCGCAGAACCTGTGAATGTAGCCACATTCGGTATCCTCGTCTTGCCTGCGATTCTCACATAATCGCTGTAAACGTTTGAAGCACCGGCAGTCTTATATGTCCTTATTCTGAACGAATAGGTTGTATCATTCTTAAGTCCCTTAACAGTAAACTTAAGCGTGGTATTATTCTTCGTGGTAGCGATTACCGTCCACTTACCACCCTTGTACTGCTCGATAGAATAGCCTGTAGCCTTGTCATTCTTAGCCCACTCAAGAGTTATCCACGAGCCTGTTACCAATGTGACCTTGGCGTTCTTCACCGTAACTAAAAGCGTTGACGCTTTGACAGTCACATAGTCGCTGTAATTTGTCTTGCCGCCGTCATTCTTATATGCTTTTACACGGAATGAATACGGCGTGCATTCTGCAAGACCCTTGACAGTAAAGGTGAGAGTGTAATTGTTTTTTGTAACTGCGATCTGCGTCCACTTACCGCCCTTGTACTGCTCGATTATGTAGCCCGTAGCACCTGCATTTCTTGCCCAGTCCAGCTTTACTGCCGTAGCCGTAACGCCCTGCGCCTTAAGCCCCGTAACACCTGCAAGTTTTGTCTTTACCGCAAGTCTTGTGTAGTCACTGTAGGCCGTTCCCGCAAAGGCTCTTATCCTCAGGCTGTAGGTCGAGTTGCCCTTGAGAGAACCTACAGTACAGCTTGTAACACTGCTGTCGGAAGTCCTGAATACCTCGTTCCACTTTCCGCCCGTGTACAGTTCGACCGCATATCCGTCCGCACCGGAAACCTTATCCCATTTCAGCGTAGCAGAACCGCTCGTAACCTTATCTGCGTCAAAACCCGTCACAGCGTCAATCGTTGTAACCGAAACCGTTTCACAGATAAAGCCGTTGTCGTTTGCGTATTTTTCGCCCGCACTGTTCTTATAGCAATATACCTTGAAACCGGCGGTCTTCGTATAACTCTCATTATATCCGAAAGCATGACTGCCTATGGCTGTAACGCTCTTAGGTATCTTTACGCTAAGCAGAGCCGTACAGCCACAAAACGCATCTTCGCCGATGGTTGTAACGCCCTCCGGTATGGTTACGTCAGTAAGCGTTTTACAGCCGTAAAAAGCACTCTCGTCGATTACCGTCACACTTTTCGGTATTATCACTTTTGTGAGCGCTTCACAACCCATAAACGAACATCTGTCTATGCTCGTAACGCCGTTCGGTATGCTTATATCCGTAAGCCCTTTACAGAATCTGAAAGTATAACTGTTTATCTTCCCAAGATTCTTCGGCAGCTTGACGCTTGTCAGATTACTGCACCAATAGAATGCGTCATCTCCGATGCTCGTAACGCTGTCAGCTATCGTTATACTCTTCAGCAAATAACAGCTTGCAAATGCACTCTTGCCTATGCTCGTAACACCGTCGGATATCGTCACGTTTAAAAGCTCGGTACAATTGCTGAATGCGCCTTCCCCGACAGTTTTCACATTTCCGGGTATAGTGACATCAGTCAGCTTTTTACATAAGCTGAACGCACCAAGTCCGATGCTTGTTATGTTTTCCGGAATAGTCAGGCTTTCGAGAGAACTGCATGAGAGAAACGCTCTCATTTCGATTGTTTTAATACCCTTCGGTATATGCACGCTCTTAAGCGAACTACAGCTTCTGAATGCGTATTCTCCCAAATATGTAACTGTGTCCGGTATTTTTACGTTCACGATAGCGTCACAATCCGAAAACGCCCAATCTCCTATGCTCGTCACGCTGTCCGGTATGGTTACATCAGTAAGCGTTGTACAGCTTGCAAATGCCATTCTTCCTATACCGGTCACCGTTTTCCCGTCAATTTCAGACGGTATGACCAACGTACTTGCACTGCCCTTATATTTTGTTATTTCGGCTGTATCGCCCGAAACGCTGTACTCAAAATCTCCGTACACTTCTGCCCCCGCATTGACAGCAACGCTCTCCCTTATGACAGGAAGCGCCTCTCCGAACGGCGTAGCGAAAACGCCGACCGCCATTGCCGCCGCCACAAATCCGCTTGCTAATTTTCTGTATTTCATATCAAAACCCTCCTTGAATTGTAAAAAATAACTAAAAGCTGCCGCGCCCCTGCACTACACTTTCCCTATATAATAGAGTATAACTCTTTCGGCAAAGTTACAATACCCAAAAGGGTAAAATTTAGCCCACCGCCACAGAAAATCCCATAGCGGTGGGCCTTGATATTTAAAACTTACTCAGCCGTTTTAACCTTAACGCTTGCATACTCACTGCTCTTGTCCGCACCGTCAACCGTTTTGACAGATTTGATGCGGAACGTATATGCCGTACCCTTTGCAAGCCCCTCAACCGTGATTTCGGTAATATCATTATCCACAGCCTTGATTTCAGTCCACTTTCCACCCTTGTACTGCTCGATAACGTAGCCTGTAGCCTTGTCATTCTTGCTCCAGTCAAGCTTTACCTCACTTGCAGAAACTGCAGAACCAGTAAACTTTGCAACATTCGGTATATCAGTTGTTCCGACTACTCTTACATAACTGCCGAATGGTTTTTATATCTCAACTCCCGTAGGCAAGTACAATCCTGACCGGGCTATCGCTTCTATGAAAGCGAGGTAAAGCACATATATTTCATACCTGAAACCAAAGGCTCGATGTCTACGATGCAGCTTCGTGATATTGAAAAAGGTAAGACACACTGTGCGAGAGAGCATTTTACGGCTGTCAGCAATTATAATGTTGTTTATGATGTTGTGGACAGCTATCAGTCCCTGCTTAATATCGTGACAAAATAAGCATAACACGGGGCGGTGTCACCGCCCTTGCAATGTACGTTTTCCCGGTGCAACTTGTAGGCTTTACAGCTGATTTGTATATGCGCACAATTCATTTTGAATAGGAATTGTGCGTAATGCAAAAATGTAATTGCCGGCTTGACTTGATGTTGTCCCAAAAGGTATAATAGATAGCAGGAGAAATGTTACCACTTGGATAATGGTTCTTTTGGCTGAATTTTTCAGAAAGGATAGTGATTTGGTATTGTTTTGACGGAATCCCTGAAAACAGCGTTGTTGCAATCGGTACGGTCGGCGGAAGTCCCCGTAAGCTCGAAGATCGTGAACGCTTTGAGGAAGGGCTGAAAGAGTTAGTAAGACGGCTTCATCCTCATACGATTATCGTGTACGGCTCGGCTAATTACAAGTGCTTCAAAGAGCTTGAAGAACAGGGCATAACGATTCTTGCCTATCCTAGCAAGACAAACAAGGCGTTTGCAGGGAGGGTTAAGAAATGAGTAAGGGTTATAGCGGTATGTTCAACGGTACTAAGGGGAGCCGTGTCGCCTTTGGTAGTACCGATTACATGAAGCCCACTGATGATTTCAGCAGATATATTAAAAGGCGAAAAGATGCTGACGCAAACGGCTTCTATGATATTATAGCTCACGGGAATCCTATAAGTATCGAAATTCAGCATAATGGTCAAACGATTACTATTGACCATAGAATTGCTGCAAGATTATTTAAGCAGGATAAGCAGTATAAAGGACAAGCAATACGTTTGTTATCATGTAGCACCGGTAAACTTGATACCGGCTTTGCCCAGAACTTAGCCAACAAATTGAATGTTCCTGTACAAGCACCTACTGATATCCTATGGGCAACACCAAGAGGAACATATTATGTTACAGCAGGTAAGACTGTAAATGGGAGACTTGTCCAAGATCGTAGTGCGCCCGGTACATTCAGAACATTTTATCCCAAAAGGAGGAAGAAAATATGATTTGCGAAAACTGCGGAGCAGAGATGAGATTTAAGCAGGTCGGTCATTCCATTAGTTGGATATGTGATAATTGCGGTGAGGCTGTTGCTTCAACTTGCTTTGAACCGTATGAAACGGATTTAACCGTGTATCATATTCTGCTTTCATCTCCGTTTAAGGCGAATACTAATATGTTGAAATTGGTTTCAGAGATTGCCGGTTGCAACTATATTGAAGCCAAAAAGATGATTGAAAAAGCTCCTGCTGAGATTTTCAGTGGTAAAGCTATCGACATTATGGAGATAAAGGAAAAGCTCGAAGCAGCAAATATTGATTTCAAGATTGAACCTGAGTTCCCTTATTAACAGATAGATATGGGAGTGCTGACACTATATCAGCACTCCTGAATATCGGAGATGTTAATGATTAGCTTACCAAAATTCAGAGAAGTGTTATATCTGTTCTGCAAGAAACCTTAAATTACAAGAATATACGTTGACTATGATTGTACAGCATCAAAGGATGGTGACATGCTGAATAGCTGAATGACGGATGTCATAAATGCGGTGGTGACATTTTTGTTGTTGACGGAATGCATGAAGGTGTTGACTGGGAAAGCTGTGAACTAATATCAGGTTTTACGATTCATTAAATTTTATTTCAACATACAAAAGCGGACTGCTCAAAATTGCAGTCCGCTCCGACAAAATTAACACGCAAAACAGCAAATTGCGTTGAAAATATTAAATATATTAATATCATTATATTTAGAAAACTATATGTTAAAATACAGCAGCATTCCCCCGCCTTCCCCTCAATTCTCAAATTCATCACAATTCATCAACCTGTGCATATTCTGTCTGTTCTGCCGAAACCCCTTGGTAATGCGGAAAAACGCAGTTTTTTATCGTAATCGAATCATCACCTTGATATTTCCATTCACGGAATTTATTATCAAAGCATATACTACTCTTGTATCAACCATAATATACCATAAATTTACATAATGAGGTGATTTTTAATGTGTGGAATAGCAGGTTGGATAGATTGCCGCAGGCTGTGCGACAGCGCCGCAATAATGCGTAGAATGGCTCAGACAATGGTTCCGAGAGGCCCCGACAACGGCGGCTTCTACACAGATGATAACTGCGCCCTCGCCCACCGCCGCCTTAGCGTCATAGACCCCGCCCGAAGCGCCCAGCCGATGACCCGTAAAACCGCCCTCGACAGCTACACTATCGTCTATAACGGCGAGCTTTACAACACCGCCGAAATCCGCTCTGAGCTTGAATCTACGGGCATTTCGTTCACCTCCTCCGGCGACACGGAGGTACTGCTCTGGGCATACATCACCTGGGGCGAGGCCTGCCTCGACAAGCTCAACGGAATATACGCCTTTGCCGTGTGGCAGGAAAAGGAAAAACAGCTCTTTCTTGCCCGTGACAGAATCGGCGTGAAGCCGCTGTTTTACTACGAATACGCAGGCGGTCTTATCTTTGCGTCCGAGATAAAAACGCTCCTCGCCCACCCTATGATAGAGCCGGTGATCGACCGTGACGGCATTGCTCAGATAATGCTCTTAGGTCCTGCGAGAAAGCCGGGAAGCGGCATCTTCAAAGGGATCAGGGAGCTTCGCCCCGCCGAGTGTGCCATGTACTGCCGATGCGGCCTCAGAAAGCGCACCTACTGGTCGCTCCACGCCCTTCCCCATAAGGAAACCGCCGAGGAAACCGAACAGCACATAGCCTACCTCCTGACCGATGCCATAAAGCGCCAGCTTGTCAGCGATGTTCCGCTTTGTACAATGCTTTCGGGCGGTCTTGACAGCAGTATCATAAGCGCCGTTGCCGCCAAAGAATTTGAACAAAACGGCAGACAGCTCACCACCTATTCAATCGACTACAAGGACAACGACAAGAACTTCCACAGCAGTAAATTCCAGCCCGATATGGACGCACCGTGGATACGGAAAATGTCAGCGTTCATCGGCTCTAAGCACATCAATGTCGAGGTCGATACACCCGCTCTGACCGACGCTCTGGAGCTGTCAACCTATGCCCGTGACCTGCCGGGAATGGCAGACGTGGACAGCTCTCTGTACCTGTTCTGCAAGGCTATCAAGGGTAATTTCACCGTTGCTCTCAGCGGCGAGTGCGCAGATGAAATCTTCGGCGGCTATCCATGGTATCACAACGAGGAAATTCTCTACAAACCGGGCTTCCCGTGGGCTTGCTCGACCGCATCCCGTGCGGATCTGCTCTGCGAGGGGATACTGGGTGACATCGACCCGAATGATTATGTCAACTTCTGCTGTAACGAAACGCTTAAGAACACCGAATATCTCGACACCGACAGCCGCAAGGACAGACGTATGCGTGAGATGTTCATGCTGAACTTCTATTGGTTTATGCAATGCCTGCTTGACCGCAAAGACAGAATGAGCATGGCTCACGGGCTTGAGGTAAGAGTGCCGTTCTGCGACCATAGGATTGCCCGTTACGCTTTCAATATTCCGTGGGAGATAAAGGCGGCAGGCGGCAGGGAGAAAGGCATCGTCCGCCGTGCGATGAAAGGCATACTGCCCGACGATGTGCTTTGGCGCAAGAAATCGCCGTATCCAAAGACCCACAATCCAACCTATCTTGCCGAGGTTATCCGCAGGATGAGGGCGGTGCTTGCCGACAAGGATTGCCGCCTTACCGAGATTGTCAGCCGTGAAAAGCTGTTACGGCTGTGCGACGATCCGACACTGTTTGAGGGCAACTGGTACGGTCAGCTTATGACCTCGCCGCAGATTTTCGCATATCTCTTGCAGATAGAATATTGGCTCAGGCGGTATGATGTGAGGATTGACAGGCAATAGGCATAGAAAACGGGTATCGGTAAAATGCCGATACCCGTTATATTTTACTTCTTTGTTCGGACTGTCAACAATATCTGCCGATTTTCTCAAGAACGGCACTAAACCGCTTGTCATCACGGATAGCGTTATATCTGTCCGCCTGCATTTTATCGTACAATTCCTTGCAGTCCGTGAAATCGTAATTCTTGATAGTATTGAACGGACCATATTCGAGATTATTTACAAGCAGAGATGTGTGCCGTGCATTTTCGGGTAGCGTATCTGACATTACAGCAAATTGAGCCGCTTTTTCAAGACTTGATAATGCGAGCTCATAATCGCCCTCAGACATAGCCAGATCAGCAATATACCTATGCGTAATTGACACTGTACCGCTGTAATTAAGATAATCGCCGTCATCAAATACAAGTTCAAGAATAGCAAGCGCCTTTTTCATTATTTCTATTCTTTCCGCATCGGACATAGTTTCATTCCTGTATCCGAGGTCAGCCAGATTTATTAACGCACACCAAAATATACTTGTATACCACTTTATTGCACGTTTCAGATGTGTTTTCTGCTGTTCTCCCTCATATAAATCCCCGAGAACTACTGTATCGGTACATCCTATATTTGGAAGCTTCTTAGCGTATTCAATCGCCTTTTCCTTTTCTCCGAGACTTGAATAGATATAGCAAAGCTGCTGAGTTGTTTGGTTAATAATCGCACCGTCTGTGCAATGCGATAAAATACGATTTCCTATTTCGGCAGCCTCACGATTGAAGCTGATTTTTTCTTCTTCGGACAATCCCCGACCGTCTTTGTATTCACAGAATGCCAGTTGATTGACAAGCCTGAATTGAAGCTCATAATTTGTAGGATAGGTTTTTACCGCATCACGCAGTAGCAGAATATTCTCATAGATCAAGCCCTTTGAGCCATTCTCTTCAAGCTGTCCGAGCAATTCTTTTAGCTGTTCCTCGCTCCTCCAATTCTCCATTCCCATAAGCTCGTCAAGAGTAATTTCAAAGTAGCTCACAATAGTCGGCAATAGCGTTATATCGGGATAAGTCGTTCCGTTCTCCCAGCGGCTCACTGCCTGTGCCGACACACCTAGAACATCAGCAAGCTGTTCCTGTGTAAGCTCACGCTGTAATCGGAATTTCTTTAGGTTTTCGCCAAGTTTAAGCCCTAGATTTAGCATAGTGTTTTCCTCCGTACTGTTCATTTGGAGCTCCTGCTATAATAATATTCGATTTCAGCAGATTTGTCTATAGCTCGTTTGTTGAGAAGATTTCAACTATAGTGAGAGTGATTGCCGGATGCTTACCGAACTTTGTTGATATATTATGAAGTCTAAAGTGCTTTTAATTTATACACATATAAGCTGAACCTAAGTCATATGGAATAAACCGTTCCGCAAATTCTATTACCGACTTTATTTGATTATATCTCCGGTTATCCTCTCCGTTTGTTCCCTCGATTATATCAATGATTCTTTCGTTTTGCATAAAAGTCAGTTTCCAGTGGTATCCGTCAATAAGTGCTTTACCGTGATTATCGGAATCATAGCAAAACAATTCAGAAGCCGCCGGGTTAATAATATGACCTGCCGTTTCTTTATTTATCCGAAACAGAATGTCATCATTGCTTTGGAACAAATCTCTGTATTCAATAAGACCGTTTCTGTGAATACACACTCTGTACCGTTTGTCATAAGCCGCCTCATTGTATATTTCGAGACGGTTCACCATTCTGAGTAACATATGACGTTTACGTCTTGACTCGTAATTGCTCATTATACGCTTTCTGAATTCAGCCGGAACAGGAACATTGTATTTGTCTACATAATTTATAAAAACATCAGTCCAGTAGTACAGCCCATCCGAATAGATGTTTCCGTAACCGATAATTTCGTCGGGATTTATAATGTCACGCTCTGTACCGGGACAGCAGATTACACAATGCTCTCTCAGATATTCCGGTATTATTTTCTTTTGGCTGTCCGGTTTTTCGCAAACAAGCTCTTTTATTTTCGGAAGCGATTTATCGCCATATTCATAAGCAAATCTCACGTCTATATGACTGCGTTCCATAGTAAGCCCTTCAATATCGAATTTTGATATTATGCAAAAGCGGTCACAGCTTGCCGCCGTGACCGCTTTAGTTTGTAGAAAAAGTCTGTTTTTTCAAAAATGCCGGTTCTCTATCCCTACAAGAATGCTTTGTTGGCTTTGCGACCACAATCGCAGGGATGCAAAACAAACAGAGCGTTCATTTTAAGGAAAGGGTGTTGGCGGTTTTCGTGGGATAGTGCGGAAAATCTCAATGATGGTGCGGATGGGGAGCAGGGTAGAGTGTCAAGTCAAGTGCAACACTTTTTAGACAAAAATTCGAGAGGGGAAAGATAGCCAAGACATTTACGAGGACGACTATTGATTAAATGAATAACTTTTTGGAATTCTTTTTCGGAAACACTTAAAAAATCAGTGCCCTTAGGATAGAAGAAACGTAAAAGATCATTTGTATTTTCGTTTAAACCTCGTTGCCAAGGAGAGTGCAAATCAGCAAAATAGATTGTTGTGCCTAAATCTTTTTCGATATTGAGAAAATCAGCAAATTCAGAACCGTTATCCAACGTGATTGTTTCAATCGGCATAGGAACTTCCATAAGTTCAAAAGCTCTGGAGATAGCTTTTCTGATTGTATTTCTTTCTCGACTGATTGCTATTGAACCAACAAGTAGCTTACTTTTTCGGTCAACAAAAGTAACAGCGCAACCTTTACCGATACCGCCATAAACCGTATCGCCTTCAAAATCGCCTATACGGGATTTTGTTTCTACAATTGCCGGTCTGTCGTGAATAGTGTGAACCGGGTGAATTGTATTGCATTTCTTGCGATTGCCGATATACTTTTTTCCGTGACGTCGCAGAGCAGTTTTCCTTGACAAACCTTGAAGCCTGTTTTCCTTTAATGCCCGGTATATAGATGCACAACATACGCTAAAACCTTGTTGTTTGCACTTATGCGCTATAATTTCAGGCGACCAAAAGCATTTGAAACATTCAAGAATGTAAATATAAAGTTTGGTGTCCGGTCGGATGACGTGTTTCCTTACACACTTCTTTCTTCTGTATATGTAAAGTGACGTTGCCCACCACGCATTATATCTCTTTTTATTTTTACAGTTTCTTTTTATTTCTCTGCTTATTGATGAAGCACTTCTGCCCATCAACCTTCCAATTTCTCGTACTCCTTTTCCTTCTGACAAAAATTGTTGTAGACAATTTCGTTCAGATAGTGTAAAATGTGTATAGGACTTCATACTCTACCTCCGTGCCTTTTGTTTTGTGGTAATTACATTTTACACGAAAGTGAGTATGATGTCCATATTTTTTGTGTTGCACTTGATATTATAATCTACCCAATCCCCACCGTCACGGCTCGGAATAGTTTCAGAATCGTAAAGGCAGGACTATCTGAATACTGTACAGCAATCCAAAAAATTTTTTCAGCCGTGCCACCTCCCCTTTTTCGAGGGCGGGCATGGATGCCCGAAGTTGAACGCCCAAAGGCTTTGCATGGACGCAAAGCCAACAAAGCGTTCATTTAAAGGCAAGGGTGATAGTGCAAAGCAAGGGATAGTGCGGTTTTGGAAGGGTTGGTGTGGGGCAAAGGGCGGAGGTGAGGCAATCCCTCCGTCTTGACGGCAAAAAAGTTTGCAACATAAAAATGTTTGACATATCGCAAGCAGAAAGCAATAATATCAAGGCTTGTGCCTTGCCGTCAATCCACCTCCCTTTGACAAGGGAGGCAAGTGTGATATTGCAAAGCAAGGGATAGTGCGGTTTTGGGAGGTTATGCGGGGAGAAGGGGTGTGTGATAATAATATATAAAAGCGGTCACAGCTTGCCAGCGTGACCGCTTTATATTGATTATTGCTTTGTGTAATCCCGCCGTTTCGCTATCCTAAGCTGTACTGCAACAGTATTAAAGGCGGAACTTGAAGCGGCACATTGCCGTCCGCCGTTTCGCTATTCTGCGAATAGCTCAGACAATTCCAAAGGCGGAATTGTCAGTGGCGACTCGCCACTTAGCTGTCGAGGGTTTTGGGGTCGTCTATTTTTTCGCCTAAGAACTTGGGAAGCTCCATACCTGCCTGGTTGAACATTTCACCCATAGGCGGAACAGCTTTCATTATACCGCTGATAAAGTCGGCTGTGGCGGTCTTGCCGTTTTCGCCCTTTGAGCCGCCGTCCCAAACGGTTACCTTGTCTATCTTGATGTTCTTGATAGCTTCTACCTGAATCTTCATCAGCTCTTCCATGTTGTTTGCAAGAATCAGCTTGATAGCGCTGTCTGCGTTTCCGCCTGCGGCATTTACAAGCTCTCTCATACCGTCAGCCTGCTTTACGAGTATCTCCTGAGCGCCTCGTGCCTGTGCTTCCATCTTTGCAAACAGAGCGTCAGCCTCACCCTTTGCGGTACGGCGTGCAACCTCTGCCTTTGCCTCTGCCTCAATCTCAGCCTGCTCCTTGGCAATCTTAGCCTTAACGATAACGTCTGCCTGCTGAGTTGCGGTTTCGAGGGCGGCACGGGTCTGTTCTGCCTGCTGCTGTGCTATGTAGGCTTCTTCCTTTGCCTTAGCTGCCTGAACAGCTTCTGCGGCTGTAGCAAGACGCATTGATTCCGCTTCCTTTTCACGTCTTAAAGCCTCAGACTGAGCGACCTCAATCTTGGACTCGTTCTCACCCTTGATAGCAAGAGCGTTTGCGGCAGCGACCTGTATACGCTGGTCACGCTGTGCGTTAGCCTGACCAATCTCACCGTCACGATCCTTTTCGGCAACGGATTTCTTCGCATCATTGATAGCCTTTGCGGCAGCTTCCTTACCGAGCGCTTCGATATATCCTGACTCATCGTTAATATCTGTTACGTTAACGTTGATAAGACGTAAGCCTATCTTCTTAAGCTCAATCTCAACGTTGTTTGATACGGCAACAAGGAACTTGTCACGGTCGTTGTTTATCTCCTCAATTTCCATAGTAGCAACTACAAGACGTAACTGACCGAATATGATATCCTTAGCAAGCTCCTGTATCTCGTTCATTCTCAGACCGAGCAGACGCTCAGCGGCATTCTGCATTATACCCGGCTCTGTCGAAATACCTACTGTGAATCTTGAGGGTACATCAACACGGATATTCTGCTTTGAAAGTGCGTTCTTCAAGTCTACATTGATAGATATGGGCGTTAAGTCCATAAACTGATATGACTGGATGATGGGCATAATGAATGCCGCACCGCCGTGTACGCACTTTGCGCTTCTTGCCTGACCGTTCTTGTCGCTTCCGACTTTACCGTAGATAACAAGTATCTTATCCGAGGGACACTTACGGTATCTTGATAAGATACCCATCAATAATGCGAATACGATAACTACCGCAACGCATATTGCAATTAAAATTTCGGGCTGCATGAATATTTCCTCCTGTAACTTAGAAATTGCTTTATTGCTTATTTATCCTTTTCAACCGCCACGACATCGCCACGCACGTCTATTATCCGCACCTGCGTTCCCGTGGGGATTTCTTCCTGTTCATCGGTGACAGCCGAAAGCTCTATGAAACGCTCTCCCGCCGCTATTGTCACCTTTCCCTCTCCGCTTTCGTTTGCGGGAATCGGGATATATACCCTGCCCTTTTCACCGAGCAGCCTGCGCACGTCAAGGCTTCCGTCCTGAGTGAGCCTTCTTGTAAGCTGAAGCACCTTTGCGACTCCGAGCATCGCAAGAAATCCCAGCACAAGCGCAATTATTATAGCTATCGCAACGTGAAGTCCGAGCGAGGTACATATAATACCCGTCCAGCCGAATACGCACAGGAATGTCATAATTCCCTGCAATGTGAAAAGCTGCATTGTGCCGAAGTCCGCCGGATTCGAGCCGTCGCCGGTCGTCATATGGTCGCACCCTTCTATTGCGTGAGCTGTCATATCCGTCGGTATGTCCGCAGGAACATCGGCAGGCATATCGGGAACATCTCCAAGACCGTCTATTCCGCTCGTGTCGCTGAACTCAATGCCTTCTCCTCCGTGACCTATACCTATCATAAGCAGGATAGTCTGTATCACTATAATAAGCGTTGCGGGGATGGCTATGCAGTAAAAGACCTGCATTGTAATACCGAGCGAATTCCACCATTCAAACATATCTTCCACCCTTTCTTTTCATATAATACTGCTGCCAGAACATTTTTCACGGGCCTTCCGTGAATGTCGGGTCTGTCACTTGTTGTAATAGCCCAACGTGAGAAGTATAAGAAAATTCTTGTCGGTCAGCGTCCATTGCTCATTTACATATTTGAACTCGATAGTATACTCGAATTCTTTCGATTTGAACTCCTTGTCGCCTATAACGCTGTCTATATAATCCATCTGTGCATTGTAGTCATTCTTGAATTCCGAATTTATCTTTGAATCGGTCTTTTCGTTGAACTTCTCCATATCAAGAGCGGTAAAGGTACCTGTGACACTGCCTGTTCTGGTTTCCTTGTCAGCCTTTTCGGTCAGATTATCATAGGTAACATAATTATCGAATATAGACGCTAAGGCAGCGGAATATCGTGAGAGCCATTTTGCGTCATAATCTGTGCCTGTATCGGTAAAATAAAGCTCCATACTCATTTTAGAGAAGGTACGGCAATACTCCGCAAGACTGTCATAATCCTTGCTTTTTGCAAGCGTGAATATCTTTTCAACGGTTTCCTTAGGAGAAAGCTGTACTGCGGAGGTTTCTCCCTTATCAGAACAGGCGGTCATCGCAACCGCTGTCGAAACCGCACAGAAAAGAGCCGCCGCCCTTAATAACGTTTTCTTTAATCTATATGAAAATTTCAATTTCAATATCCTTTCTGCCTATAGCAGATCTTGCTATGTAAATTTAATTTACCTTAATTATAGCACATTTGAACGAAATGTCAATATCAAACTTTGCAATTGTAAAAAATAAGCAGTTTGCACAATATAAGCCTATGTTTTTTGTGCAATACACAGAAAAGCGACATTATTTGCACCGCAGATAAAAAATTTTCGGCAAATGCACTTGATTTTTTTACGGCTATCTGCTAAACTATCAATATAAAAGGTAAATTAAATTTACAGAGACTGTTTAAAGGTAATTATCCGTAACCGTCTGAACGATCAATACTTTATCAATGCGGAAGGAGTGAAAATATGAATTCTGAAGAACTGGGAAAAAGAATTAAAGAAGCACGACTTGCCAAGAAGATGACTCAATCCGAGCTTGTCGGAACGTTCATTACAAGAAATATGCTCAGCCGTATCGAAAGCGGAAATGCCTGCCCGTCCGTGAAAACGCTTGAATATCTGGCAGGGCGGCTTGATCTGCCTGCAGGAAGTCTTATATCCGACGAGGTGCAGGGCGAGGAAGATCCCGACAGAAACGCACAACAGCTTATAACGGTAAAGCGGCTGTACAAGAAAAGCGATTATTCTGCCTGCATAAAGGCGGCGGAAAAACTCAACGGCAGTGAATTCGAGGACGAGGGGCAAGCGATAACGGCACGCTGTTGTATAGCATTATCGGAAAAAGCTATGAACAGCGGAGATAAAGCGGCGGCAATAAAATATGCAAAGCAGGCGCTTGAGCTTGCCGACAAGGGCATTTACAAGAGCCGTGAGATAAGCGTTGACGCTACGCTGAAGCTGTCGGAAATCGCAGGAGGAAAGTAATTCGAATCTCATTATAGATTGTTATGTGATATACTTATCGATACAGGAACAGTTCACAGACTGACGAAACCGTTAAGGATAATCTGCTGTGTGCCGGCATTGCTTGCTTTTACCGTGATAATTGCGATAATGGCTATAGTTGCGGTAAAATGTGTGCAGGATATGCCTGTAGTAAGCATACTGCTCGGTGCACTTGATATAATTATGATATTTTTGCTTCTGAGCATATTCAAAAGAGCTTTCGGAACAGGAAAAGATAAAAAATGATTGACAAAGCTCTTTTTTTGGTGTATAATATTATCGTTGTGATGTCGGAAGATATTACAGGATATATGCAGACGTATCGAAGTGGTCATAACGGGGCTGACTCGAAATTTTGCGGGGAGTTGTCCGTTTCGTCCAGCCGGAACCTTGTAACCATGCGGGTTTTACCCGGTTCGAAAATTGAATAAGTTTGCTGTTCTTTCCGTCAGTTCTTTCCAAAGCCCTTTTTCACCGGAAAAAGGCGGGAAAAAACGACGGCTGAGCATATAGGGAGCGGTATCGAAGTGGTCATAACGGGCCTGACTCGAAATCAGGTAGTCCTCACGGGCTCGTGGGTTCGAATCCCACCCGCTCCGCCATCGAAAAATCCAGTAACCATGCGGGTTTCTGGATTTTTTCTTTTTTGTGCCCGCTCTAAAAATCACCCGGTTTTAGGCTGTTCTTTCCATAATTTTGGAAAGAACAGCTTTTTGCTTTATTCCCCGCTTTTTTCTGCGTTTTGCTCCCATCTGCTGCCAAAATCTCCTGCTTCGGGAAGGGGCATTCCGCTCACCATCGCCTGCGCCGAGGAGAGTTTCGAACTGTAATCCAGATGGGCGTAGATGTTCGCCGTGGTGGAAAAATCCGAATGCCCCAGCCAATCCTGAATCTGCTTGAGGGGTACGCCGTTGGCAAGCAAGAGAGATGCGCAGCTATGCCTGAGATCGTGGAAGCGCATCTTTTTCATGCCGTGCCGCTGAATAAAGGCGGGAAATTGTGAGGTCAGATAATCGGGCTTCATCCGCTCGCCCAACTCGTCCACGAAGACGAAGCCGTCGTATTCGTAGTTGTAGCAGTTGCCGCAGACCTGCTTGTTCAGCTCCTGCGCCGCCTTGACCTCTGCAAAGTATTCCTTGAATCTTCCTACCAGCGGCAGGGTGCGCATACTGGATTTGGTTTTTGCCGACTCCTGCTCGATGATCTGCGTTTTCCCGCCCACATTGACGGAGGTCACCGTCCGTTTGATGGTCAGCGTTCCCCGTTCAAAGTCGATGGCGTCCCATTTAAGCCCCAGCACCTCGCCACGGCGCAAGCCGTAAAAGGCGGCGACTAAAACGGGAAGTTCCAGCTTTGTACCCTTAACCACTTCAAATAAGTGCTGGAGCTCCGCCGCATCCAGAAACACTGGCTGGAAATCATTCTTCTTTGGGCGGTCTACCTTCATCGCCACATTTTGCGGTACAAGGTCGGTTTTCATGGCGTATTTCAGCGCCTGATGGATCACGGCGTGATAGTGGATGACGGAATTAGGCTTGACCGTCCGCAGCTTTTCGGAATAAAACTGCTGGATGTGCCTTGCTTCCAAGTCCTTTAGGGTAATCAGCTTATTCCGAAAATACGGCTCAATGGTCTGCTTCACCATGCTCTCATAGGAGCCAAAGGTGGTGGGCTTCACCCTAACCTTGACGATCTCCAGCCAGCCCAGCAGATAGTCGGCAAACAGCATATTGGAGCAAAGCTCGCCGATTTCTGCGGGTGGTTCAAAGGCGTTGCGGATTTTCACAAGCTCCGCTTCGGCCTTTCGTTTGTTTCCCTTTTCGGGAAGTCCGGTGGATACATATCTGACGTGCCGCTTGTTTTTGCTGTCGTAATAACTCAGCACAGCGTAGTAGTATCCCTTTTTAACCTGTAAATGTCCTGATACCAATTTGTAAAACTCCTTTCTTTGCTTTTACACAGGACAGTTCGGCACCGACAAGGCCATTATACCCTGCCGGTGCCGTTCTTTCCATTGTGTGAAGGTCGTGCTCCGCACACATTTTCGGTTCGAATCAGCGGCTGTCCCTGTCCCGTTCCCGTCTGCGCTGCCATTGCTCCAACAGCTTGATGACCGTATCACAGACTTGCTTGTCCGTGTAGCTTTTGGGGAAGTATTTGCGGATATCCTCCCGCTTGAATTTAAACTGCTCCTGCTGGTTTGGCTTCTGCTCGGCGAGGATGTCGTAAATCGTTTGGTCTTGCAGCACCCCCTCCTGCGAAAGCTTCTTTAGGCGGATTGCCTGTGCGTGAGACGGGGTGCAGTCGTTTTGCTCCATAGCGTCAAGAAGCGTTCGCTGTTCCGCTTGTTCTAAGTACGAAATCTCAACGGCAGGATTGAAAGCGATTTTGTTTTCATCTACCATTGAAAGCAGTTCGGGAATTAAGTGAGTTAAGCGGATATAGCGTAGCACCTGATTCTTGCTATCGCCGTTGTCTGCACCGATTTTTTCGACGGTCAGTAACTTCTCCCCAACTTGGGGAGAAGTTATACCTTGGTGATTCAACGCATCCCTTTTCATCTTATAAGCAAACGCCTTTTCGCTGGGCAAAATATGTTCCCGTTGAAGATTAGCGTCCACCATAGCAATGACTGCTTCATCATCACTCATCTCACGGACAATGACCGGCATTGTTTCAATTTCGAGCACCTGACAAGCCGCAAGCCGTCTATGCCCCGAGATCAATTCGTACCCGCCCTTCGGCAAAGGGCGAGCGAGCGCCGGTGTGAGCGTCCCGAACTTTTGGATGCTCTCGATTAAGCGTTTCATCTCCTCGTTGTTTTGGATTTTGAACGGATGATCCTTAAACGGGTGCAGCTCAGTAAGCGGAATCTCTTTCACCCGTTCCAGCTTTGCATCGTCCCGTTCCTCCTGTGAGGAAAACAGCTCCTCCAGCGAATTTGTTGGTAAAGTAAAATCCGATTTTCGTTTTGTCATTGTACTTGCCTCCTTTATTGCCATTTTAGATTGCTTACACCGGGGCGGAGAAACACCGCTTCGATGTCCGCCTGAAACCTGTGCCAGCGCAGGGCTTCCGCTTTCAGCATTGGCGCATCGATAAAGCCGAGTGCGTTTGCTTTCATTGCAAGCTGATTGATGTTGTTGCCGATGGCGGAAAGCTGGCGCATAGTCTCATAAAATCTTGCGTCCGGTTTTTCTTTCGGCTCGTAGCCGTGCAGCAGGATTCGGATCACGGCTGTCTCTGTAATGCCGCAAAGCTTTGCCTTGCGTTTTAACTCTCTGGCGTCCTGCGGGGAAAGCCAGAACTGTTTTTTGATTCTTTGTTTCATCATGTTCTTCCTTTCTTTGCGGGGTATTAGGGTGTGCCCTAACGAGATTTACCGTTTTACGACCTTTGGGAGTATAAACGGTCTGCTCGCTACGATAGCGCAGCCTAAAACCGCTGTCTTGTATTATTTACTTTAGGAAATCCTCTATCGTGCTTAGCCGATGGAGGATTTCGCTTCTTTCGAGTGAATCAAAATCCTTTTTCAGTTGTCGGATAAGCCGAAAAGTCTTGTAGATTTTCTCATCGGTTGCGGCTTTGACATCTTTTCCAAGCCCCAGCCTTCTCAGGTATTCCGATAGAGAAAGTCCGCAATAGAATGCGTTTTCGCTGAGTTTCTCCTTCTCGGCGGATGTTACTCTTACGTTGATTCCAAGTGTTTTACTTCTCATAAAACCTCAATCCTTTTATTTGTTTATGACAGCAATGACGGCTGTGACGGGCATTTCGCTATACCGTGATATTCCAGTCATTTGCGTCATCGCCGTCATGCCGTATAAACTTAATCAGCCTGCTTTGTCCCGTCCGCTTGGTACGGTACTCGATTCCAGCGGGCTCCAGCACCTCATAGTAAAACTGCCCTAAGTACTTGGTTACCACATTGGGCGTGGTTTCGCTTTCCGCCATATCGGCAATCAATTCAGTGGCGGTTCCCACCCATTCCGTGCGGGTTTTCATAAATTCCACTACCCGAAAAAGGAACTGCGGAATCTCCGCCCTGCGGATTTCTTCCGTGTTCTTGCGCTCCACCAGCTCCCATTTCAGGTCTTGAAACCGCAGGGTCAGCTCCTGATATTCCACATCCCGCCCGCAGGCAAGAAGCGTGGCATCCCGACTGCTTCGCTTGCGCTTGAGCACATAGTTGGTGTCCGCCGCCCCGGTAATACCGGTGGAGCCGCTAACCTCATTGAACGGATCGTCCCCGTCCTTCAACTTTCGCAGATGGTGTACGAGAATAATAGAAATATCGTGCTCGTCGGCGATCCGCTTGATGGAGGAAATGTCGTCGTAATCGTTGCCGTACATTCCCGTTTTCCCGATGCTTCCCTTGGAATCCCGCACTTTTTGAAGTGTGTCAATAATCACCAGCTTTGTTTTCGGGAAGTCCTCCAAGAAGTTGATAATTTCCTCTTCCAGCCCGTTCCCGATCAAGCCGCAGGTCACCGATAAATGAAAACTCTTGGGCGGATCATTGGTCAAATCGAACAGTCGGTCTTTGATTCGCTTGAGCGTATCTTCTAAACAAAGATACAGCACATCGCAGTGCATGGTCGGGATTCCCCAAACGGGCAGCCCCAGTGATACCTGCAATCCCAACCATAGCATCAGCCAGCTTTTGCCGATTTTGGCGGCTCCGCTGAGAACATTTACCCCCTGCGGGATCAGGCCATCGACAATGAACATGGTCTTACTCATCGGTGTGGACAGCAGAGTTTCTGCGTCCACGGTCACTAATTTTCTTTTCATAACTACATCCTTTCGGTTTTGTGATTCGGACAATTAGAACGCCGAAATCGAGGGGGGTGGTATGATTCCTTTATGCACCCCGATTCGGCACCCAAAAGCCCTTGAAAACAGGGCTTTTTCAAGCCTCTAATTGTCCGTTTTGCGCTTTCTCGCACTCTCGTTTTTCTGCCTGCGGTGCACTTTTTTGCTGCACGACGGGCAGTATTTCTGTCGGTTGGAGTTTGGCGTAAAAGCCGCTCCGCACTCGGCGCAGTGATAAGTACGCTGCTTGAAAATGTCCGCATACAGTTCTTTTTCGGCTGGTAAAACCGCATTATGGAAATACCGGCACAGCAGCGAATAGGAGATGGTCTGCGGGCAAACACAGGGCTCGCCGTCGTCCAGCAATAGGCAGTTACCGTCATCATAATTGGCGCAGAGCCTTTTAATCAGCCGATTGCACCGTGAGCGCTGGGACGGGGTAAGCCGCAGGATTTCAGGCACTTGATTTCACCTCCTTTTTCTCTTCGGTCACGAAGTTAATCACGCTGACTTTCGGGATTTTAAAACTGTTGCCGATTTTAATTGCTTGTACCTCGCCGTCGGCAATCAAGTCATAGGCAAGCTGACGGCTGATGCCCAGCATTTCCCGTAGCTGCCTGACGGTCACGATGTCCGGATATTCCGGAAACATCATCCGGTAAAGCTCTTTGAGCTCCGATTTTTTCATAGCGCTTCAATCCTCCTTTTTTATGGCTATGTAAGGCAGATACCGGCGTGAGGATCATAGTGCCTTCCGATATCTGATGTGTTTTCCGAACCCTTTTTTCTATCCCTGCCCCCATCAAGCGGCGTCGCTTCGCTCCTGTCATCGCAAAGTCATATCCCATTCGGATTATTATTCAATTTTCAAGGTACAGTAAGAAGATCTTTCACTTATTCCCACCGAGAAGCGGCAAGTGGCAAGTCTAAATCAAAAAATATTTGAGAATTTGAAAAGTCTTTTCACTTGTTCCCACTGGGAAGAGCAAAATTATCGGGTGTTTTTGAAAATTTTTTTGTTTTGCAAAAGACCCCTTCACTCATTTGGACAAAGGGTGCCGAAATGCACACCCATTTCCGGACTTTTTCTCGAAAATTTTTTGAAAAAAATTCACCCTTCACTTATTCCCACTGCGAGAAGCCAAATGCACACCCTATCTCAAAAAATTTATCCCTTCACTTATTTGGAATTGGGAAGTCGAAACGCACCCTGTTTTTAAGAAAAAATTTTGAAAAATATTTTTTGTTCGGTTGTGGGACGGCTTATTTTACTTACCTAAAAAGTCCTTTCACTTATTTGGAATTTGAGTGCAAAAACGCAACCTGTCTTTCAGAAAAAACAGAAAAAATTTTTTTGAAAAGATCATTTGTATTAAAAACATACCCTCACTTGTTCCCACTGGGAGAGGGTGTTTGGGGACAGTAATTTTGAAAAAAGCAAAAAAATTTGCCCACCGAAAGCGGTGGGCAGTTGTGCGTTTATAGAAAATAACGATTCGGATTGTCTGTTGTGAATTGGGATATCTTAGAATTTCCAGCCCTCAACTTCACATAGCTTTGTTATGTTCATTGCCTGCAATCCGTATTTTTTGCATATTTGAGGTATCTTGGTAGGTTTGTCCGGATTTTCTTCTGTTATTACAGCAAGGCCATATTTCATTGCCGTAGCAATAAGAAATGCATCACCAGAAGATGTTCCACTTTTTCCAGTAAATTCAATCATTTTCGGATTATCCGTAACTATTCTTCTTACATTCATTTGAACTTCATCGTCAATATCGAGCACATCACAATGCTGTATATTTAACCAGCTGATAATATCTCTATCTTTGATTTCATCAACAATCTCAGAACAGGTGACAATTACTTTTTCTTTCATACAATGCTCAATATTTTCCCACTGACTTTTATAAACAAGTCTTGTATGAGGTTCTCCCGGCTTTTGAGATAAAATTGACGAAGTGTCCATTATATATTTATATGGTGTTGCAAACAATGTTAATTGTTCCATTTAGCCACCTCCATCAAAAATTTGTTTATATGTTTCTGATCGATGTTAAGGTGACGAGCAATATCTTGTTTGCTATATATTTCCTCGCCGTATCCACGATAGAGCGCCTTACTTACAGCAGGACTTGTGCGATCAATTGCCTCGCGGCTAATATTTCGTGGAATACTGTTATTGATATCATAGGTCATATAATTTTGAAGAACATTGAGAATAAAGCCTTCTTCAATGGCCTGTCTCATGCTGTAAATATGAAATGGGTGGAAAGAACCATCCTCGTATTCCGTTCCGAAAAGCTCTAAAGTTTTATCTTTTGGCGTAGCAGTAAAAGCAAAGAAAGACAGATTTTTATGCTTGCCGTGAACAAGCATTTCTTTCGTAAGCCTGTCATCAGGATCAAGCTCTTCTTCGTTCTTACCTTCGATTTCCGCATACTCTCGCAAAGCATCTTCCGTATTGGCAAGAGCCGCTTTCAATTTCAAGGCTGAATTACCTGTTTGCGAAGAATGTGCTTCATCTACAATAACCGCAAAATTTCGTCCTGCCACCTTATCAACCTCCTGATAGATAACAGGAAATTTTTGCAATGTGGTAACAATGATACGGACTCCATTATTAATAGCATCTCGCAAATCTTTTGAATTTTTGTCTTCTCCAATCGTTTCTACAGCACCAAGCGTATGATCAAAGCCGGAGATCGTTTCTTGTAACTGTGCATCTAAAACCGTGCGATCTGTTACAACAATAACGCTTGAGAATACAGGCTTGTTATCCGCATTGAAAAGGGAAGCCAAACGATAGGCTGTCCAAGCAATAGAATTCGACTTGCCGCTGCCTGCGCTATGCTGTATCAGATAGTTGTGTCCTGAACCGTTCTTTCTGACATCGGCCAGCAATTTACGAACAACGTCCAGCTGGTGATAACGGGGGAAAATCAGGGTTTTCCCTTCCTGCAAGTTCATAAATTTCTGGATAATATCCATCATACTATCTTTTTGGAAAACATTTTCCCAAAGATACGCAGTAGGGTATCCATCCGGATTCGCAGGATTTCCTTTGCCGCCATCGTTACCGGCACCGTTAGAGCCTTGATTAAATGGCAAAAAATATGTATTTTTACCGGACAATTTCGTTGTCATCCAAACTTCCGTGTGGTCAACGCAGAAAAATGCCAAGATCCGCCGATTAAACTGAAAACAGATCTCACGGGGATCACGGTCATACATCCATTGCTGCTTTGCGTTATCAACGGTTTGACCGGTATATTGATTTTTCAGCTCAAAGGCAAACACAGGAATGCCATTGAGCACCAAAACCATATCCACGCTCTTTTTGCTGTCGGCAGAATAATACCATTGCCGGTAACATTCAACTTTATTATGCGCCCATAATGCAGCCGCTGTTTGATTAAGGGCAGATTCCGGTTTAAAATAACACACCCGAAAACGGATACCCCTATGCTTAAATCCATGACGCAGGACTGAAAGAACGCCTTCTGCATCACAAGCTGAAGCAAACGCAAGGCAAAATTTGCGCACGGGATCAACCTGATTTGCATTTTCAAAGCGTGCCCATTCTTTAGGCTGGGTGCGCTGCACAAAGTCAATAAGGGTATTAACATATAGACCGAGCTTGGCGTCGTATGTATCGGTACCTTTTGTATATCCACCTGCCGGAGCAAGGAAGAAAGATTCTATATCTTCTTCAAATCGTTTTTCGGTTGTAACAGCAATAGACATTTAGTTTTCACCTTTCCTGCCAGAACGTTGTAATGTGCGCTCTATAGAACATCTTTTTATAATGTCATAAGCCCTTTAGCAAGCTTTTTAATTATTGCTAATAAAGCATATGCATCGTTTTCTTTTACCACCAATCTCTGACCTATAACATAGGAATGATCGCCAGATTTATCAACATATTTCTGATCGACCATGCCGTTGTTATGTTCAATCAGGTGTCTGCGTTGAAAAAGCATATTCATATCATGCAGTTCCTGATCAGATAACCATTCTTCGTAACCTTTTCCAGCTGCATCTTTGAAGAGTTGGCTTCCTTTCTCAATGATTTGAAAATCATTTACTCTGGATATTTCTCCCGTTAGCTTATCATAATGGCAAGATGCGAACTTCTGAAACGCTGAAACAATATCACCGAGAGAGCTTTCCAAAAGTCCACGACACATGGTTTCTGCTTTATCCCTACCATACGATTCAGTTAACAATTGCTTCATCTCTGGAAGAGATTTCAGCATTTTCTCAATGCTGTCTGTAGACTCGTTAAAAGCACTGACTGCGGAATTATGGCCACAACAGGGGCAAAAATAAGCTGAACCGATAACACTATATCGAGTGCCACATTTTTCGCATGTAATATCGGTTTCCCATTCTTCACTCTGACCGATAGGGTTGTTTTGAAAAGTAATCTTTCTGCTGGGCTTATAGGTTATTTTCAAAAATTTATTATTCCGTGTAGAACGGGCCAGTTTACCAAAAGCTTTATCTAACTCTTTGGTAATCATTGACATGGCATAGCTTGCTGCAATTTCTTGCATAGATTCCAATTGTTCCTGTGTCCACCACTTATCGGCAGTATCAATATGACCGCACATTGGGCAGTGCACTTCGTCATCGGAAACTTTTTCTTTCCAATCCTGCATATTGATTTTGAAAGTATAAAGGCAATTTTCATTTGGGCATTCTCTATCGAAATATCCTTTTTCGTCTGAATGAATGGTGATAGGTATCTCCATTTACTGCATCTCCTTCATAACAGTATGCTTTCCATATCCCTTAGGAATAATATGGTTTTTTCGGATCTCGTTCATTGCACGAAGCCAAACTTGTCTTGGAAAACGTCTTTTGCTTTCATGCCAATTATTTAGCACATCATCAACGATGTCATCATCGGTAAACTGCTTTTTATCAATGATAGCATCATTCCAAGCAGCAAATAACGTAGCAATTATTTCTGCTTGTTCAGTTGTGTAATTTCTGAAAACATCAATGATGCGTTCAATTTCGGAATTATACTCAGAAAAATACTTCGCATAATACTTCTTGTATTTATCCACATCATTGGTAGGAGCATATGAGACGCCATAACTTGAAGTTTTCATACTGAACCACTTATTACGGCGAGTTATGATTTTCTCACACTCATAAATCGAAGCATCAAGGGGACCAGCCGCTTCTCTAAGATACTCTGTGTCAAAATTGAATCCAATGTGATTTTCGATAGTAAATAATGTTTTCTCAAGTTTGACACGGCCCATTCCTTTGCTGCTTTCTTCAAGTATTTTGCTCATTAAAACGGCCTGAGCAAAACGCGCACTGGAAGCATGCACCGGAGCGGGGAAATATGGATAAGCATTAGAAACGTCCTCATTCTGAACCATTGCAGGACATTCCTTCTTGCCCGTCACATACTCGTAAATGAGTGATTTTTTATAATTTTCGATTTCGGAGATGTATTGCTCTTTCTTCGAAATCAAGTTGTCAATTTCGGCACATTTAGCGTCAAGGTAGTCGGCGATTTCTTGCTGTTCATCCTTTGATGGAACGACGATAGAAAAATTCAAAAATTTATCTGCTTGCAATCTCCAACGTCCCATTCCACTAACGCCTTGACCTAAACCATAAAAAATGCGATTGGAATAACACATTTGCATTAGATAAAGATAGAAAGATCGGTTATTGCTTTCCAAATCATCTAAAACAAAAACTCTATAATCAGGACTGGTAACGCCAGTATATTTCGAAATATCTACCCATCCTGTAAGTAAGTCCATATGATTCATTGCGTAATCACCTGGATTGACAAGTTGATAGTGGCTATAGCTTTCTGCTAATTGTCCTTCGTTTTTTGATAGATCTTTTGGCATAATACCCTTTTGCGTTATTGAAAGCACTGTATAACCTTCTTGCCCTGCGATATCTTTTTTTATATGAAAAAGATACTTAATTTTTTTCATATCCCAATCAACAGGAATATTTCCAAACCAAATACTCCCGCTGTCTTTCATTGGTCTGTCGCCACGGATGCCTTTGGTAACAGCCTGTGTAATAACAGCCTGTTTCAATTTTTTATATTCTTTAATCGAAGCACGAGTTTTTTCCAGAACAGCATTGATTTCATCGCATCGACTAGTAAGAAAGGTCGCAATTCTGCTTTGCTCACTGATTTTCGGCAAGGGAATGGTAAAGTTATTAAATACATCCAAAGTTACATGCTGCATAAAAATACCATGTTTGTTGTCGTTATTCATATTTTCCATGGCAATTTTAATCATCCAGAAAAAGAAATTGTAATCTATTATTTTTTTATCTGGAATAGCTTTAAAAATATGTTGATTCAGCAGTCCTTCATCTTTATGCCAAATAAATGCATCTAAAGTTGCCGCCCATGAAACAAGTATATCGCCATTTTTAATTACATACTTCGAATCAATATCACCATCATAATAGTTGGGGTTATCATACGATCCGGTTAAATCTTGAATTCTGATTATTTTTCTTCCTGTATCACTCCAATCGCTAGGTTTAAAAGCATACCCATTTATATATTTGCCAATATATTTTAGCTTGGAGATACCCCAAGTCTCAGGGATTTTCCCAATCCATTCAATCCTGCTGTCTTTCATTTTACGCATTGTTTTCACCACCTTTTCGGGTATAACGAACAATCAGACAAGTAATTGCAGCAATCACCAGAATGCCGCCAAGGATACTTACAATAAGTATCCAATGTGCAAAAATAAGCTTTGCAAGCCAAATCACAAAATAGGTAACAGCCCATATCACAACAAATACAATCAGACGAATAATCCAATGTAGGATAGAACCGGCTGCGCTGCCGCTGATCATACCGCCATCATATAAATCGCCCACAGCCCGGAACGCAATGGCGAATGCAGCTAATTCAATGACTGCAAGAATAATCCATTCCCAATACCACGCAATGGGCAAACCGAGCGGATCGGTAATTCTGTCAAACAGAAAACTCAACACTTCTCTCAAAGTTCATTCTCCTTATGAAACAGTGCATTTAAGCTTTCGGAAATTTCGCTTTCCAGCTTTTTAATGCGCTTTACAATATCATCCACCGGTTCCGGCGGCTGATACTCATAAAAATAGCGTGTCATCGGAATTTCGTATCCGACTTTGGTTTTGCTCTTATCAATCCATGCATCGGGAGCGTACGGCAAAACATCCCGTTCAAAATAACGATCGATATCCTGCACAAGCGGCACATTTTCTGTGTCACGAAGATTTTTATCTGCGACAGGCTTGCCTTTTTTCAGGATAACCTCACCGTTTTCGTCTCTCTGCGGGCGTTCTACAACAATTTTGTTGTATCCGAATTCCTCTGAGCCAAAAATCTTACTGTGGCAATAAATGCCGTCTTTATCACCGTAAACAGCATCGTTCTTATACTCGCCGTATGCTTCTACAATCAGACTGCGGCAAAGGTCGGTAATATCGTTGCGTTTGGTTCCGATAGACTTCCTGCGCTGTTCATAGCAATGGGAAGCGTCAATAAGTTGTACCTTCCCTGCACGATAGGCAGGCTTGTCCTTGGATAAAATCCAAATGTAGGTGCTGATTCCCGTATTCATGAACTGGTCGGTAGAAAGCTGGATAATTGCATCGAGCCAGTCATTTTCCAATATGTACTGACGGATGTTAGAGGGGCCGCTGCCTGCGTCGCCCGAAAACAGCGGAGAACCATTCTGAATAATTGCCATTCTGCCATCCGGCGCAAGCTTGGAAAGACCGTTCAGAACAAAAAGCTGCTGACCATCGCTGATTTTCGGAAGTCCCGGAGCAAATCTTCCCAGCTCGCCAAGTTTTGCTTCCGCTTCGACAGCTTTCTGCTCTCGCTTCCAATCAATTCCAAATGGAGGATTGGAAATGCAGTACTTAAAAGTGAAACCTTTAAACTGGTCATCAGAAAGAGTATCCCCAAACCGCATATTGTTTGGATCGCCGCCACGAATCATCATATCTGCCTTTGCGATAGCAAAAGTAGAGGGATTAAATTCCTGCCCGAAGCAGGTAACTTCTATATCTTCGTTTAACTCGTGGATTCTCTCTTCCATACAGGAAAGCATCTGACTGGTGCCCATTGTCATATCGTAAACGGTGACATTGCCCATTTCATCGAGCTTTGCATCCGTAAGAAGCAGGTCGGTCATCAGATAAATAATATCACGACTGGTAAAATGGGCTCCGGCTTCTTCACCAAACGACTCCGAAAAACGGCGAACCAAATCCTCAAAAATATAACCGCAGTCCACGGCACTGATTTTGTCAGGTCCCAAATATCCCTTTTGCGTATTGAATTCTTTTATTACAAGATACAGGGTGTTGCTTTCAACCATTCTGCGAATAACATTGTCAAAATCAAATTTAGCAAGAACATCCTGCACATTCGCCGAAAAGCCTGCCAGATAATCACGGAAATTCGTCTCAATATTTTCGGGATCTGCAAGCAACGATTCAAAAACGAATTTACTTGTATTATAGAATTGATAACCGGACGCACGCATTAAAAAACCGTCAATTACCGCTAAATGCTTTTTTGATCCATATTCTTTTAATACAGCTTCGTGCGTAGGCAGTAAACAATCGTGAAAGCGCTTCACAACCGTCATAGGCAGGATAACCAATCCGTATTCATGTGGCTTAAATGGGCCACGCAGCATATCTGCTACATTCCATATCATCGTTGCCTTTTCGGCAATATTTGTACCAACTACATTTATTTTATCATTCACCATTTTGTGAGCACCTCTGTTTGCAAATGTTTTATCCTTATACGGACGTTAGCGCAGCATATCCTCATACCTCACCAGCGCCACATTTCCCATCTCCTTTGCCCGGTCGGTGCAGCCTTTGGTAAAGCCGGTTTTGGCAAAGAGGTAGTAGTAAACATTCTTGTAGGGGAACAGCTCGCTGCGCTTTACGAGGGTTTCCAAAACGCCGAGATCGACTTTCTCATTCGTCCATTTGCACTCGCCGAAAAGGGCGGTGTTTTTATCCTGTTCCGCAAGAATATCGATTTCCGCCTGACGTTTTTCCTTGGGATCGTTACCCCACCAGCGGCCGAGCGAGGAAAACTCCACCGGGCATTCACCGGAGAGCAGCTGCTTCCAGAGATATTGCTTACAGATTTCCTCAAACACTTTGCCCATATAGTCGGACAGATACGGTTCGATGCGCTTGTATGCCAATTCGGCTGCGCCACGGGCGATAATCGAATTGTTTTCCGGTACAAAACGATACCAGAAGCGGAACATATTGTCCGCAATCGAGTAAATCGCTTTTCGGGACGCCTTTTCCCCATAAGGTGTCTCTTTTTCGATAATGCCGAGGGAAATCAGGTTTTTCACATAGGCGGAGCAAATGTTGGTGCTTTCCCCGACCTTGCCGGAAATCTCCGACATACGGGAAGCGCCGGTGGCAATCGCCGTGATGATGGCATTGTAGAGCGCCGCTTCCCGCACTTCCTGCTTGAGCAGATTTTCCGGCTCTTCAAACAGGGCGGAGTTGGGGTTCAGGAATGTATTTTTGATATTGTCCTCAATGCTCAGCTTGTCGCTCATTTGAAGCAGATACTGGGGCGTACCGCCGACGATGCCATACACATAGGCTTTCTCTTCATCGGTGAAATTTTTGAAATAATGGCAGGTCTCCGCAAAGTCAAAGGGGAGAATTTTCATCTGCGCTGTCCGTCTGCCGTAAAGCGGCGCTTTGTAGGAAAGGACGTGATCTTCCATATAGGACATGGACGAGCCGCAGAGAATCAGCATCAGTTTAGAAGTGTCCTTGTATTGGTCAATCAAAAGTTGGATGGTGGAAGCGAGGCTTTTCGATGAACGGGCGACATAGGGGTATTCGTCAATGGCAAGAATAATCCGTTCTTTTTCGGACAGCTTGAACATATACTCCAAAGCCGCCTGAAAGGACAGGAAAGAGGTTTCGGCGTCCATCCCGGTGTGATAGCTCAGAATGCTCTTGCTGAAATTTTCGAGATTTTGCTTGGCGTTACTCTCGACGCCCATAAAATAGATGGCGTTTTTATCTTCTATAAAGTGACTGATCAGCGCCGTTTTGCCGACACGGCGGCGACCATAGATTACAACAAATTCAAACTTATCCGATTCGTATAACTTATTCAGCGTCGCAAGTTCACGCTCTCTGCCGATAAACATGACTGGTGTCCTCCCATCTGCCGATAGATTCTCTGAATATAGTATATCACAAAATTAAAAATTAGTCAAGTATGATTCGGTAAATCACACTTGACTAATTTCTTTCTCGCTTTTTCTGCTGTTACGCAAAAATCAAGTCGGCACAAACGGTTTCTGCCACCCGATTGCGGATATTGTTCATTTTCTGCACCCACTCCGTTGGATTTTCCGCTTTCAGCTGTTCGGTCACGCCCTCACGCTCGGCGTATTCTTTTACCAGCCGAAGAAAGAGGGATTGCGCTTCTTCCTCCATATCAGCGAGATGGGAGCGGAGCTTGCCGGAAGTGAGCAGATTGTAATATAAGCCCTTACGACTGTGCTTTAAGTAGTTTAGTCTGCGTTGTCCCCAGACACCGATGTGGCGTTCTTCTTCGGGTGGTAAGGTCAGATTTGGCAGACAATAGTCTCCCTGTATGGTGTATGTACCGCCCGTTTGTTCAAATATTGTTTTAGCCATAATTGAAAACCTCCTTTGATACCGCCATTGTACCAAAGGAGGCTTTGCTTTACGAATGTGCGATTTTCAAAATTTCAGTTTAGCCTGCTATTCGTTATTTTTTCTGCCGGGGACGGCTTCCATATCGAACATGGCAAGAGCGGCATTGACCTTATCCATCCGAACCGTTTCTTTTCCCTGCTCCAGTTCCCGGATAAAGCGAAGCCCCAGCCCACTGCGGGCGGCAAACTCCTCCTGAGTCAGTCCGGCGGCTTTGCGGTTTTCTTTGATAAATGCGGCAATCTTATTCATGGTGCTTCGCCTCCTCAACACGAATCTGCCTTGATTTTACACCCTAACGGGTATAAAATCAAGGCGTTACTATAAATATTATACCCTAAAAGGTATAAACCTATGCGCTTGTAGGCTAAATACACCCTATCGGGTATAAAACAAGCCTTATCCAGAAAATTTGCCATTACTCCGCACCTCCTTCGTTGTTTACCGTGTGCAAGTCACGGATTTTCCGCCAGCTGGAAAAGCCTTGCAGGGTGCGGATATGCCACGGTGATTTGCGTGTGATGGTGCGAAAGTAGGTGGAACAGAAGAACTCCACCAAATAAATCTTCGGAATGTGGTTGACATTATTTTCCCGGAAAGACTTGATGTGTCCCTGATTGCACCAGTTATTGATGGCGGTTTTTCCGTAACCGGTGATTTTGGAAACCGCCTGTGTGGTCAGCACATCGGGATAGCCGGAGAGCAGCTCGGTATAATATAGCCGCAAATGCTCCCGCACGATTGGGGGAACCTGTTTCTCCATCTGGACAGTATAATCGCCTTTGTACCAGCCCGCCGGGGCGGAGTAGCTTTCGGGGAACACCTTGCGGTTTTCCAAATAGGTAATCACATCCTTTTTCTTGATTTTGTAGCAGCGGGTTTTTCTGCCCGTGTACTCGCAGGGGATTTTCCCGCTTTGGAGCAGGTACAGGGCGGTGGATTTGCTGATGTGGCAAATGCGATACAGCTGATCCTTTGTGATTACATCGGGAACGGCGTCCCAGTTGATTGCGTTTCCTTTCATGACAATACACCTCAATATCTTGATAATCTTTGTCGGCATTCGAACTGTCCGTGTATTGCCTATTGAGTTTTGTTCTTTCTGTTCTTTCCGCAGTTCTTTCCAAAAGCGGAAAAATCACTGATTGGAACCGATGGGCGTTTTCTCAGTGTTTGCGGGCGATTTTCTCGAAAAATCCAGATTTCATGCGGGTTTGCGGGCGTACAAGGCTGACTGAAACTGACAGGAGAAAACATGTAATTAACAGACGGCGATAAAACTCGAAATCAGTTTGCGGGCAACCGCACGTGAGTTCGAATCTCACCGTCTGCGCCAACAAAACCCTTGAAGGCTGAGGCTTTCAAGGGTTTTATTTATGAGCATTTATGGATAGCGAAAAGGCTCCGACAGTTCAAGTCGGAGCCTTAAGCAAGTAGAAAAAGTCTTTCATTTGGATATACTTCTGTTATTTCATTCAGCTATGGCTACGATAGCAAGCTACCGATAGTTCTTTTTGTCGGACAGCACTTCTCGGGTTCGCTATTCGAGTGGATAC
>ENA-OYXJ01000022-OYXJ01000022.1-human-gut-metagenome-genome-assembly--contig:-NODE-22-length-61374-cov-37.897780_pt1 | contig 61374 bp, 58 predicted proteins | sample MGYA00244843_ERZ653418 | MGnify/ENA primary metagenome ERZ653418 (study PRJEB26926, sample SAMN06164921) | human gut metagenome | biome: ENVO:00009003; feature: ENVO:2100002; material: ENVO:00002003... | reverse complement strand
CCGTCGTTTGATGTCAAGCGATGGCTGAAGTTGGTAGATTTCCATATCTAGCCGATTTTCGGAAAGGATTTCATTGTATTTATTTTTTTAAGTTGATTCAAGCCCGACAGGAAGCAGCAACGCTCTCCTATCGGGCTTTGATTATTGTGTAAAGAAGAGAAATTCAAAAAAAATATGAAAAGGCTTGCAAGTTTCGGAATATTGGCGTATATTTGCAGAAAAAAAAGAAAGGCTTATGAAATATTTGGATCCTAAGGCCGATTTGACCTTCAAAAAAGTGTTTGGCGAACATCCCGAATTGGTAAAAAGTTTGCTTAACGCCCTTCTTCCTTTTAAGAGTGAGGAAGAGGAAATCACTTCTGTGACATATCTTACGCCTGAAATGGTTCCCCAGACACCCACACGAAAATATAGTATAGTGGATGTGAGATGCGAGGATGCCCAGGGACGTCAGTTTATTGTAGAAATGCAGATGGTTTGGTCTGCGGAGTTTAAGCAGCGAGTTCTCTTCAATGCTTCTAAGGCATATGTAAAGCAGCTAAACAGGGGAGAAGATTATTCTCTTCTGAAGCCAGTTTATTCTCTCAACTTGGTTAATGAAGTATTTGAGCCTGAACTGGATGATTATTACCACTATTACCATCTTGTACATGAGGAACATACCGAAAAAGTAATTGATGGTTTGCATCTGGTATTTGTAGAGTTGCCGAAGTTTACGCCTCATACGTTTACAGAGAAGAAAATGCAGGTTTTATGGCTTAGGTATCTGACAGAAATTAATGAGAAAACGAAGGAAGTTCCGGCAGAACTGCTGGCAAATCCGGAGATAGCCAAAGCCGTATCAGAGATTGAAGAATCAGCCTATACCGAGGAAGAACTTCTGGGTTATGATGAATTCTGGGATATGGTGAGCGTAGAGAAGACGCTTGCCGGCAGGTTGGAGCGTTTGACGAAGGCTAATGATGATACAGAGGAGAAACTTAAGGCAACCTCTAGTCAGTTGGAGGCAACCTCTAGTCAGTTGGAGGCAACCTCTAGTCAGTTAAAGGAAGCTGAGGAGCAGAGAAAGGAAGCTGAGGAGCAGAGAAAGGAAGCTGAGGAGCAATTAAAAAAAGCTAATGAGGAAAAATTGCAATCAGCCAAAAAACTTCTACAGGCTGGAGTATCAGCTGATATTGTGGCAAGTACTCTTAACTTAAGCATGGATGAAATAAAAATTCACTAACTTTGCATCAGATATATACATTGGAATTCTTTACAAACAATAAAATGGAGAATAAAATAACGACAATGGAGCAGGGAATGCAGCGACGCACCGAACTGCTCCTGGGAAAGGATAATCTTGAGAAAATTCAGAAGGCAAGAGTGCTCATCTTCGGTATCGGAGGAGTAGGATCATGGTGCGCAGAAGGACTCCTGAGAAGCGGCGTGAGAAACATCACAATCGTAGACAGCGACAGGGTATGCGTAACCAACTGCAACCGCCAGCTGATGGCTACAAGCCGAACTATAGGCGAAGTGAAGGTAGAGGCGCTGCGCAACCGACTGCTCGAAATCAACCCCGATGCCAACATCACAGCCTATCAGAAAATATATCAGGCAGAAACTGCCGATGAATTCCACATGGAGCAATACGACTTCATCATCGATGCCATCGACTCACTGAAGGATAAGGCTGACCTCATTCTGCGTGCCACTGCCCTACCTAAGGAAATCACCTTTATATCTTCTATGGGAGCTGCCCTGCGCACCGACCCATTCATGGTAAGAAAATCTGAATTCTGGAAGGTGGATGGAGACCCGCTGGCAAGAGCACTGCGAAAGAAATTCAAGAAGAACAAAACCTTCCCACGACGAAAATTCCAGTGCGTATACAGTGAAGAAAAACCGATGCAGAACCAAGGGGTGAACAAAGCATGCGGCACGGGCGGATGCCTATGCCCGAAAGCCAAACTCATTAGCGGAGAGAGGGGTACCGATACTGCCGTATATGATGCTCCGGGCGACCAGCAACTGGTAGAACACGAATGGTGCTCTACTAAGGCACAGATCAACGGTTCGCTCTGCCACATCACCGCAACCTTCGGAATGGCTATCGCAGGAATGGTCATCAACCACATCATTGAATAACTGTTTTTTTTACAACAGTCACTTGAAAAGAAACTTACAAAACATACGCAAAAGGCGAGGCGCTTTCACAAGCTCCCCGCCTTTATTAATGATTCAAGTTTCGCAAGGTTCAGAAGTTTCTCGGGAGTAGTCTTATCAGCATTCGCCTCTATTCGTCTCTTCATATCTTCAAAGAATAAAGGTTAAATCCGATAAATCTTGTTAAACAAATTCTATCTTACCTCTTATGTTTATACCTTTGCACGCAAATTTATAATCACAAAGAACATTTTCATGTCCCAAAAAGGATAATATTTAATTTAAATAAGAGAAGAAAAATGAAAGAAAAAGCAGAAAGTTCAGCAGCCTGCAACCATCACAGAGTAGGCTTCCTGGGATTGCTCGTTACATTAGGCATTGTATTCGGAGACATCGGAACATCACCTCTCTATGTGATGAAGGCTATCCTGCATACGGGCGAAAGCATCAGCGAGAGCACCATCCTGGGCGCACTGTCATGCATCATCTGGACACTCACCCTCCAGACCACCATCAAATATGTATGCGTGGCGCTGCGTGCCGACAACAATGGCGAGGGAGGCATCCTCGCCCTCTATGCCTTGCTGCGCCGACTCAAGAGCAAGTGGATTTACCTACTGGCCATCATTGGCGCAAGCACCCTGCTGGCAGACGGAATCATCACCCCTGCCATCACCGTGACCACAGCCATCGAAGGACTCGAAAGCATCAGTCCCAACCTGCCAGTTATCCCCATCACCCTTGCCATCATCACCATCATCTTCTTCGTGCAGCGGTTTGGCACAGAGAGTATTGGCAAATCGTTTGGCGTATTTATGCTGCTATGGTTCCTGCTGCTGGGCGTGGTGGGAGCTTTCAGCATCACGTCTTACCCATTGATACTGAAGGCTTTCAACCCCTATTATGCTGCCATGCTGCTGGCGAAATCGCCTGAATGGTTTCTGATTCTGGGTGCCGTATTTCTCTGTACTACCGGTGCAGAGGCTCTCTATTCCGACCTGGGACATTGCGGCAGAAAGAACATCGCCATCAGCTGGGGCTTCGTAAAGACCATGCTCATTCTCAACTATCTGGGACAGGGAGCATGGGTGCTGAATCATGCAGATACGGCGCTGGCTGTGAATCCGTTCTTTGCCATCATGCCGCAGAGCATGCTGTTCTTCGCTATCATCATGGCCACGGGTGCGGCAATCGTTGCGAGCCAGGCACTCATCAGCGGAACCTTCTCCATATTGAGCGAAGCCATGAACCTGCACTTCTGGCCGCGCATGCGAATCAAGCATCCTACCCATGTTAAGGGGCAGCTCTATATCCCGATGATCAACTTCGCCATGTACATCGGCGTGGTTCTCATCATCCTACTCTTCCGCAACTCCTCGCACATGGAGGCAGCCTACGGACTCGCCATCACCATCACCATGCTGATGACTACCCTGCTGCTCGGTTTCTACCTGCACAGCAAGGGAGTGGCACGGATTTTCACGATGCTGTTTATGGGCGCATACTGCATCATCGAAGCCATCTTCCTGACTGCCAATCTGTCAAAGTTTCTTGCAGGTGGATGGTGTACGATGCTCATTGGAGGAATCCTGTTCCTGATGATGTACGTGTGGGTGAAAGCCATGAAGATACGCCGCCATTATATCAGCACCAAACCGCTGGATGATTATTATCAGATTATCTCCGACATCAAGGCCGACGAGAGCATCCCTAAGTACGCTTCCAACCTGGTTTATGTGAACCACGCCAACAAGGAAGGTGCCGTAGATGACAAGTTGCTCTACTCCATCATCAACAAGCAGCCGAAACGTGCAGACCATTACTGGCTTATCAACATGGAGTTTGTTGACACACCTGATACGCTGGAGTACAACTGCGAGACCCTGATTCCCGACACCCTCTACAGCGTAACCATGCACATTGGTTTCCGCATAGAGCCTAGGGTGAGTCTCTATCTGCGACAAGTAGTGGAAGATCTGGTAACAGACGGAAAGGTAGATTTGCAAAGCACCTATCCTTCGCTGCGCAAATACGGAATTCCGGGCGATTTCCGATTCATCATCATTCACCGCGTATATTACCCGGAGAGTTCAGATAATCGCCAACAGAACCTGCTGATGAGTATCTACGCTCTTATCAGCAAGATAGGTATTGACGAGCCTAAGGCATTGGGCCTCGACACTTCCATGGTAGTGGTAGAAAGAGTGCCGCTCATCATCAACCATCCGGTCATTAAGGACAAGGTCATTAAGGTCATTAAGGATTCTGAAACATCACAAAGCAGACAATAAGCAAAAAGGCGAGGCGCTTTCACAAGCTCCCCGCCTTTAACCTATTAGCTAGAAGATTATAGCTAACAACTAACACAAAACCTTATAACTATTTTTCAAATCTTAATCGTTATTAGAACCTATGAACGAACATTATTTTTTATTAGAGGATAGTCTTAACAGCCTCCAGCATGCCCTTCTCCTGAATAAGGTCAAGATCTTTCTTAACCAACTCGGTAAGGCCAGGAACTGTCTTGTTCAAATCCTCGTGCCAGATATAGTCGAAGCCCAATACGCCCTCAGCTACCTTCTGGGTATCGCCGGTAGCCCAAAGCTCGGTGAGCTTGTCTATAATCTTCTGGTCATCGTTTGGCTGGATAGGAGCACCATCCTCGCGAACACCACCCTTATAGTAAGTGATGATAGCAGCGAGACCGAATACCAAACCCTGTGGCAACTCGCCCTTACGCTCAAGATAAATCTTGACACCAGGCAGGTCGCGAGTCTCAAACTTAGGGAATGAGTTGAGCATGATGCTGGTTACCTGATGATCTACGAATGGATTCTCAAAACGCTCCAATACGTCAGAAGCAAACTTCTGCAGCTCATCCATTGGGAGGTTCAGCGTCTGCATCAACTCCTCGAACTGTACCTTGTGGATGTACTTGCCCAATACCGGGTGCTCGCAGGCATCGCGAACAATGTTTACACCGCTGAGGTATGTAACAGGGCTCAATACGGTGTGAGGACCATTCAGCAGGGTAACCTTACGCTCGTGGTATGGCTTCTCATTATCTGTGATAAGCACGTGGAGACCTGCCTTATGAGCTGGGAACTCCTCCTGCATCTGCTCTACTGTCATATTTTCTGCCTTCTCGATAACCCAGAGGTGGAAGCTTTCTGCCTTAACTACGAGGTTGTCCTTGTAGCAAACCTTCTGCTGAATCTCCTTGATGGTATCGCGTGGGAAACCAGGAACGATGCGGTCTACCAATGTAGCGCAAACGTAGCAGTGGTTGGTGAACCACTCCTTGAAGCCCTCGTAATCAGCACCCATATCGCCCTTCCAGAGCTCGATATACTGATAGATACACTCCTTGAGGTGGTGACCATTGAGGAAGATCAGCTCACATGGCATCAGGATCATACCCTTGGTTGGGTCGCCCTCGAAGAACTTGTAGCGGTGGAACAAGAGCTGAACCAACTTGCCTGGATAAGAAGCTGCAGGAGCATCTGTAAACTTGCAAGAGTCATCGAATGCGATACCAGCCTCTGTAGTGTTAGAGATGATGAAACGCATCTCTGGCTGCTCAGCCAAAGCCATGAAAGCCTGGTTCTGAGAATATGGATTCAGTGCACGGCTGATAACGTCGATACGATCCAATGTGTTGATAGCCTGGCCGTTCTCCTTACCCTGAAGGTTTACGTGATAGAGGCAGTCCTGCCCGTTCAGCCAGTCAACCATACCACCAGCCAATGGCTGAACTACAACGACAGAACCGTTGAAGTCGGTCTTCTTGTTCATATTCCATACAATCCAATCTACGAATGCACGGAGGAAGTTACCTTCACCAAACTGAATGATTTTCTCTGGAGCGACGCTCTTAGGAGCAGTGCGCTTGTTTAATGCTTTTAGCTCTTTCATGATTTGTTTATTTTGTCTTTATTATTTTACTTTCCGTTTTAAATTCCAATCTATTCATCAGATTGTTTTTTTCTGAGTGCAAAGGTAGTAAATATTTCGTTTGATTGTTCCAAAAACAGCGAAAAACTTCACGCAAACCTTTACGTTCCTCACCGGTTCTATACCTTATCATATATAGAACTGCGCAGGCACAAAATAAAGAAGTAGGGATTTTCCCCCACCCCTTTAGGGGAAATCCCGACCGTGGAAGCAAAAAACATCGTATCTTTGCACCAAAAAAAAGAAACATGAAGTATAACAATTTAAAGATATACGATTATGAAACGAATGATAATAGCTCTGATAGCCATGTTCATGATGACATTCACTACCGCTTCTGCAATGAGTTATGAGCAGGCAAGACAGCAGGCTCTCTTCCTGACAGACAAGATGGCTTACGAGCTCAATCTTACGGAAGACCAGTATGAGGCAGCTTACGAGGTGAACCTCGACTACCTGATGAGTGTAGATACATACGATGACCTATATGGTGCTTACTGGCGCCAGCGCAATATGGATTTGAGCTATATCCTGCTCGACTGGCAGTATAGAACATATCTTAATGCCACCTATTTCTACCGTCCGCTCTACTGGAATGCGGGCTACTGGCACTTCGGCATCTACGCCCGCTATCCGCGCCGCGACTATTTCTACTTCGGTTGCCCTCACTTCTACGTATCTTACCGTGGAGGTCATAGCTGGCGAGTAAACGGAAACAGAAGCTGGTATCACGGAAGAAGATTTGGCGGCCCTCACCCAGGAGGACATCCTAGAGTAGGTATGAGAGACGGATTCAACCGTGGTGATTACGGCAGAGGAAGATCTTTCGGAAATCTGAATCGCGAGAACAGACCTCAGATGAACCCAAATCGTGGTTTCGGTAATGCAAGCCGCCCTAACAACAACGCTGGCTTCGGAAACAGCAGCCGCCCTCAGAACGGAGGCTTCGGAAATAACAACGGAGGCTTCGGCAACAGCAGCAACCGGGGCTTCGGCAATAGCAACAGTCGCCCTAACCGCGGTTTCGGCAGCAGCAACAGCAGCACTAGCAACAACCGTGGTTTCGGAAACAACAGCCGTGGTTTCGGAAACAGCAGCTTCGGAAGCGGAAGAAGTAATATCTTCGGGGGCAACCGCAGCAGCATGAGCCGTTCATTCAGCAGCGGGTCTGGCAACCGTGGCGGCGGATTCACCCCTCGCTCTTCTACACCAAGCAAGAGCAATGGCGGTGGAAGTTTCGGACACAGAAGATAAGAAAAGAGAAAGAGTTATAATTTCAAGTTTATAAAGACAGAGAGTTAAGAAAAATCAAGACCTCAAGTAAGAGAGTAAGAAAAATCAAGTACAAAAAATGGGAATTTGCATCGGTTCATACCATTCGCAAATTCCCATTATTATTTTATCAACTTTCAGTAAAAGTTTTACTCCAATCCGAAGAGCGATTTCAAACCGCCATCTACGCCCGAGAATCCCATGAAGGCGAGGCTGAGGAGCGCTGCAGTTACCATGACGATAGCTACGCCCTGCATGCCCTTAGGAATACGGACCAAAGCCTGCTGCTCGCGAATGCCGGCAAAGACAATGAGAGCCAGGGCAAAGCCGAGAGCGGTAGAGAAGGCGTAAACCACGCTCTCAAGCAGATTGTAATCCTTCTGGATAACCAGGATGGCTACACCCAGCACGGCACAGTTGGTAGTAATCAGAGGCAGGAAGATACCGAGCGCCTGATAAAGTGCAGGAGAAACCTTCTTCAGGATAATCTCTACCATCTGAACCAAGGCTGCAATCACGAGGATGAACGCCAGGGTCTGGAGATATTGCAATCCGAACGGATCGAGTACATACTTCTGAACACACCAGGTAATGATGGTTGCCAGGGTCAAGACAAAAGCGATGGCACCACCCATACCGATAGCTGTATCAACTTTCTTCGATACGCCCAGGAATGGACAGATACCGAGAAACTGCGACAAGACGATGTTGTTGACGAATATCGCAGAGATAAATATCAATAAATATTCCATAATTTCTATTTTATTTCATTGATTTGAAGCGATGCCTACGCTTACTTCTTCACCTTATTAAATATAGCAATGATGTAACCTAAGGTGAGGAAAGCTCCAGGAGGCAGGATGAACATCAGTATGTTGGTAGTCTCCGGCAACAGAGTGATACCGAATACACTACCTGCACCGAGTATCTCGCGGGCACTACCCAGGATGGTCAAACCGAGGGTGAAACCCAAACCGCAACCAATGCCATCGAAGAGGCTGGCAATAGGCGAATTCTTAGCAGCAAAGCTCTCTGCCCTACCCAGGATGATACAGTTTACTACAATCAGCGGAATATAAATACCCAGCGCCTGATTGATGCTGTCGGGAGCATAAGCGCTCATCAACATCTGAAGGATGGTTACGAAGGCTGCAATCACTACGATGAAAACAGGGATGCGAACCATATCCGGGGTAATCTTCTTGATACAGGAAATAACAAAGTTGGTACAAATCAGCACCGCCATGGTAGCCAATCCCATAGAGAGACCGTTGATGGCGCTGGTTGTTGTAGCCAAAGTAGGACACATACCGAGAAGCAACACGAAGGTTGGATTCTCCTTGATGAGTCCGTTCATCAAAATCTTAACATTACTCATATCGGTTTATCCTTTCTTTTCGTTATGTTCAACTTTAGATACACCACTCTCTGCATCTGCTTTCTGAGATGCACCGCTCTCGCCGTCAACATCCTTCTTGGCATAAACGGCATAAGCCTGGTTGATAGCCTTGAGGAAGGCGCGGCTGGTAATGGTAGAAGCGGTGATGGCGTCTACTGCATTGCCATTCTTATCGTCCTTAGATACGTGGAGGTCGCCATCCTTTGGAGTCTTACCGATGATGCTACCCTTTCCGTCCTTCTGGAACCAGGTAGCAGCCTTGGCACCCAAACCTGGAGTTTCTGAAGCCTGAAGCACTGTATAACCCATAATCTTGCCCTCGGTATCGAAACCTACGAGCACCTTCAGATCGCCACCGAAACCACCGGTTGTACTCTCTACGGCAGCACCCAGCTGCTTGCCGCTCTTGTCAGAGCACTTGTGGATGATGAAAGAGAATTCCTTACCGCCAAACTCCTGCTTCACCTCTTCAGGCTCAGCCACCTGGAGTTCTTCTGTACCCATCACGCTCTTGATACCGGCAGCCAGACTCTGTGCAGCCTTCTCGGCGATAGGACCAGATGTAAGATGATTGATATATGCAAGAACAGCACCTACGATGAGCGCTACGCCTACGAGCACCAAAACCATGTTCTTTAATGATGATTCTAATTTCTGCATGTCTCTGTCCTCCTTATTTCTTAACAGGCTTCTCACCGAAGCGCTTTGGTTTAATGTATGTGTTAATAAGAGGTGTGAACGCATTCATGATAAGAATGGCGAACGACATACCTTCCGGATAGCTACCCCAGTTACGGATGATGACGGTCAGCAGACCGATGCATACACCGTAGATAAGCATGCCCTTGTGGGTCATCGGAGAGGTTACATAATCAGTAGCCATGAAGATGGCACCGAGCATCAGACCACCACTGAAGATGACAGCCAGAGGATTGGCATAAACAGGATTAGCCAAATGCATCAAACCGCTGAAAACGAATACGGTAGCGATGATGCTGACTGGAATATGCCAGGTAATGACCTTCTTCCAGAGCATGTAAGCCAAACCGAGCAAGAGCGCAACGGCACAAACCTCACCGGTAGTACCGGCACCGAAAGTATCGCCTGTAGCACCGAAGAGCATGCTCATCGCATCAGGCAACTGGTTGAGAACAGAAGCATCGCCCGTCTTGATGGCGGTCTTCATGATAGCCAGCGGAGTAGCACCCGTTGTAGCATCAGTATAGCTGAGCATCTGTCCGGCAACAGGCCATGAAGTCATCTGGGCAGGGAAGCTGACGAGCAGGAAGCAACGGCCTACCAAAGCGGGATTGAAAGGATTGTTACCCAAACCGCCGAAGCTCATCTTACCTACACCGATGGCAAACAGGGCACCGATGATGATGATCCAGAGAGGAAGGTTACTTGGCAAGTTCATGCCGAGCAAGAGACCGGTGATGATGGCAGAACCATCGAGCAAGCTGGTCTCCTCCTTCAGGAGATATTTTGTAATTGCCCACTCAAAGAAGACGCAGGCTGCCACAGAGGTGAGCAGAACAACTGCTGAACCCAAGCCGAAGAAATAGAAAGATGCGAGGATGGCAGGCACGAGAGCGATAATCACTCCGTACATGTTCTTCTCTACGCTCTCATTTCCATGAGCGTGTGGCGATAATGAAACGATTAATTTTCCCATTTTATCTTTTAAATTCTTTCTTAAATGAAATTCATTCTTGACGTGAACGCTTACTTCTTAGCGTTGCGAGCTCTGATAATGCCCATTACCGCGCCCTTACCATTGATAATATTATCGAGGATAGGACGATGTGAAGGACAGGTGAACTGGCATGAACCGCAGGCAATGCAGGATGTTACCTCCTCTGCCTCCAGGCGCTCATAATCCTTCACTACGCTCAAGGTAGCTAGCAAGTATGGCTCCAGGCCCATTGGGCAGGCATCCACACACTTGGCACAGCGGATACAGGGCTGAGCCTTCTTGCGATGAGCATCAGCATCGGTCAATACGGTGATTGAGTTGGTACCCTTGGTTACCGGTACATCGAGGCTGATTACAGCCTTACCCATCATCGGACCACCAGCCAATACCTTGTTGTCACCCTCAGGCAAACCGCCGCAATTCTCTATCATCTGAGAGAATGGAGTTCCTATACGCACGAGGAAGTTGCCCGGGTTCTTCACCTGCTTGCCGGTTACGGAAGTATAGCGCTCGAAGAGAGGTTTATTCTTCATAACTGCCTGATAAACAGCGAAGGCAGTACCTACATTCTGAACAATTGCTCCAACGTTGACAGGGATAGCTGGAGGAGCAGGAACCTGACGGCGGATAACGGCATCCACCAGCTGCTTCTCACCTCCCTGAGGGTACTTCTTAGCCAGAGGTACAATCTCGATACGAGCGTCATTAGCTGTCTTTTCCTCGAAGAGTTTGATGGCAGCAGGTTTGTTATCCTCGATACCGATGTAGCCCTTCTCTACCTTAGCCGCCTTCATCAGGAGGTTCAAGCCAACGAGAATCTCATCGGCATGCTCCATCATCAGACGATAGTCGGCTGTGATATAAGGCTCACACTCTACACCGTTGATGATGACGCACTCAGCCTTGGCTCCTGGAGGAGGACAAAGCTTGATGAAGGTAGGAAAACCGGCACCACCCATACCAGTGACACCCGCTTCCTTGATGCGGTTTACGATTTCCTCTGGAGTAAGCTCAGTATGAGCCTCAAGCGTCTCGAGTTTATCAGAGCGGTCGATACTCTCCTCCCACTCATCGCCTTCTACATTAATGATAATGCAAGGCTTGCGATAACCGGTAGCATCAATAGATGTATCTACCTTGAACACAGTTCCTGATACGGAACTGTAAATAGGAGCACTCACAAAGCCACCAGCCTCAGCAATGAGTGTACCCACCTTCACCTTGTCGCCCTTGGCAACTACAGGCTTGGCAGGAGCACCGATGTGCTGACCAAGTGGGAAAATAGCCTGCTTAGGGAGAGGAGCTACCTGAGTAGCCATCTCGGCAGTAATCTTATTCTCTTCTGGGTGAACTCCACCAATTCTAAAAGTTCTCAAATTCATGATTATTCCTCCTTTTTCTTAACTGGGAAATTTACTTTTACGAGAGCACCTGTTGGGCATTCATCAACACACTTGGTACACATGCGGCACTTATTGAAGTCAACATAAGCCACATTGTTTTCGATGGTGATAGCATCAAACTTGCAGACCTTCTGACATTTACCGCATCCGATGCAAGCAACGCTACAAGCCTTCTTGGCAACAGCACCCTTGTCGTGGTTTACGCACTGAACGTAAACTCTACGGCCCTTAGGACCCTTCTTGCGGAGCTCGATGATATGACGTGGACAAGCGTTGGCGCAAGCACCACAACCCGTACACTTCTCTTCATCAACCTCAGGAATGCCAGTTTCAGGATTGATAGAGATTGCGCCAAACTGGCAGGCAGCCACGCAATCGCCACAACCCAGACAGCCGAACCCGCAGCCTGTTTCGCCAGCGCCACATGAATTCATAGCTGCACAAGTGTGCAAACCATCATACTCGGCAATGCGAGGACGATTCTCGCAAGTACCATTACAACGAACCACAGCCACCTTTGGCTCGGTATTGGCTACTGCCATACCTAAAAGGTCGGCTACCTTGCCCATCACGTCGGCACCACCTACCGGACACATCAGTCCATCGATAGAACCGGCATCAGCACCCTTCACCAGAGCTGCGGCCATACCAGAACATCCGGCAAAACCGCAACCACCACAGTTGGCACCTGGCAGGATCTCTCCTACCTGGCCCAAGCGAGGGTCTTCTTCGACGGCAAACTTCTTAGATACTCCGAAGAGAACCAGCGCTGCAATCAGCGCGATTGCTCCGAGAACCAAGACAGCAATCAAAATAAAATTCATAATTTTTTGTGTTTTGTTTTGTTATTTTCTTTGTTTTAAAATAAAGGCTCATCGCAGAAACCACAGGAGCACATCACGCACCCTATGTTTCTATAGAGAAGCTCAGCTTGTTTTTAAGTTTGTTTCTGAATAAGTAGAGCACCACATAGTATGGAATGAGAATGCCCAATGCCGAGAGCGCTGCGGCTCCCTCTGAGTGAGTAGCTTTCAGTACACCCACCAAAGCGATCACCATCAGCATCAGCGGCAAGAGATAGCCATAGAAACTGGCTCTGAAGCCTACAGCCGAATCAGCAGTCACCACCACGCTATCGCCTTTGTGGTAGAGAGACGTCTCTGAGGTAGAAACCTCAATCATCTTCTCTTTCGATTCAGATGCAGTACAATGAGCAGCCACCTTGCAAGCGCTGCAGGCTGACGACTGTACGATGCGAATGCACACACAACCTTCTTCTACGCTTTCTACGATGCCAGAATGTTTTATTTTGTTATTCATTTGTAATGTTGAGATTGCATTTTTGCAATTCAAGTGCAAAGATACTACATTATTTAGAAATGGCAAACAAAATCGAAAAGAAAATATAAAAAAAGAAGCGTAAACGTTATCTATACCCTGGAATCAGGCAGTTTGAGAACAAATTAAAAGCAAAAATGCTTTTTTTTTAGCAACTTCTTTTGGTGATATCAATTTTTTATGTACCTTTGCATTGATTATTAAAGAATTGATATGGAAACATTAGAGCAAACAATCATGCAAGTAGAGCGCTTTATCAGAAAAGTGGCTCAAAAGTTCCCAGCGCCAGAATCTGACGACGAGACTTCTCAAATGACCGACATCCACGTAAGGGTTTCGCAAGACAGTGGCGAACTCCTGGCCTTTGACGACGATGACAACGAGATTACCCGCTGCGTTGTTGAGCAATGGATAGAAAACAAGGATGAAGACTTCTACGACGAGGTAGCAAAGCTGCTTCGCGATGTATTGCGCAAACAGGCTGATATCATAGATCATCTCGGCATTCTCAAGCCATACAGCTTTGTGCTCGAAGATGAGGATAAAGAGCATATTGGCGAGCTCTATCTTGCTGACGATGATACGATCATTGTAGGTGGTGACTTGATGGAGAATCTGGACAACGATCTGGATAACTTCCTGAACGACCTGCTGAAAGAATAAAAAAATACAGGATGAAAGGACTACCCGCTCCCCCATCCCAACAAAATAAAAAACCGTTGCACTCTCTCCTATCGAGTACAACGGTTTTTCTGTTTTTAACGGTCTTTCCGTTTATATCATCTAACCAATCTAAAAAGAAATTTTCTTTTTCTTACCTTTACTTTCGTTTCCTACGCGGTCAAGAGCAGTTACTACATACACATATTTCTTGCCACTCACATAAGGGATGCGATAGAAATTATCATAAGTTACTGCCTGGAGTGCAGAAACATCATTGAGATTTACCTTAGCTCCTTTCTCAAAACGATAGATAGCAAAACGGTTCACCTGATCGCCCCACTTTTTCTTGCTAGCCTTAGGAGCCTTCCATACCAGCAGCGGACCTTTCTCGGTCCACATCAGCTTGACACCCTTTACCCCCTTTGGCGCCTTATTATCAAGGAAAGGCATAGAGGGTGGCAATGCTGGATACTTCCAATAATTGTTGCGGAGTGTATGTCCGATATTACCTACATTATCGGCAGCAGTCTGCGCATACCAGAGCACAGTGCCCTTCACATTATTCATCTGCTGATGCAAACGGTGCTTGGCAGGCAACTGATGACTGCGCGGATTGACTGGATCAGCAAACTTGGCTGTACGCTCTATATCTTCACCTATATATAATGGGCGGTTGCCAGCATGCTTATTCCACCAGGTTATGAGCGTCTTGTAATCGGCAGCACGATTGCCAATCTCCCAATAAATCTGAGGCACACAATAGTCTATCCAACCATTATTCACCCAAAGCAATACATCTGCATAAAGATCATCATAATTCTGGAGGCCGAAAGTTTCTGAACCATTAGGATCGGTACGCTTGTTGCGGTAGATTCCGAATGGAGAAACACCAAACTTAACCCAAGGCTTAACGGCATGAATGGATTCGCTGAGCTGCTTTACAAACCGGCTCACGTTATCACGGCGCCAATCACCTATGTTTCGCATGCCGCGCGACTGCTGGCGGAAGAGCTGCTGATCAGGAATCTGTCGTCCGGCCTCTGGATATGGATAGAAATAATCATCAATATGGAATCCATCAACATCATATCGGCTTACAATGTCCACAGCCACCTCGCAAATATAGTCGGCTGCAGCCTGCAACCCAGGGTTCAACAGCGTCAGCTTGCCATACTGAAAACAGAGATCAGGACGCCTCTTCACGATATTCTTCGGCGAAACCTGCTCATAGGAAGTTACGCTATGCTTGGCACGATAAGGATTAATCCAGGCATGAAGCTCCATGCCACGATTATGACACTGCTCTATCATCCACTGCAACGGATCCCAATAAGGAGAAGGAGCCTTTCCCTGCACTCCCGTAAGAAACTTGCTCCAAGGCTCTAAATCACTCTTATACAGAGCATCACACTCGGCTCGAACCTGAAAGATTATCGCATTCACGCCATCCTTCTGCAGTTCATCAAGCTGTCTGGTAAGCATCGCCTGGATCTGCTGCGTACTCTTGCCCAGATACTGTCCGTTAACGCACTGTATCCAGGCTCCACGAAACTCTCGTTTGTTCTGAGCCTTCATTGTTGCCGACAACATCAGCATCATTGCAACAACGAGCATCAAAATCGCTTTCAGTCTTTTCATCTGTTATCTGTTATTTATCAATTTCATTTTTTCCTTTTCATTCTACAGTTTGTTCTTCATCCCTCAGCTTCGGGAGTGAAATATGGTATCTTACAGCCAGCAATCGGATGGCACAGACCACACAGAAAGCTACAATCACCGTAATATAGAGGCTCACACCCAGATAGCTCAATCCCCAATAAGCCAAACCACCGGCGACACAAGCCATCGCATAAATCTCCTTTCGGAAGATGACCGGCTCTTCATTAAGAAGCACATCGCGGATAACACCGCCTGCAGCACCCGTGATACAGCCCATGATGATGGCTACCCAAAAGGAGAAACCACATTCGAGCGACTTCTGGATGCCCGCAATATTGAAAAGCGCCAAGCCCAAGGTATCAAACAGAAACCAGGTATTGTCAAGACGCTTGAGATAGCGGTGGCAAGCAATCACTACCAACTGCGCAAACAGTGTACAAATCAGGTAGATAGGGCTCAACATCCAAAACGGACGCACACCAAGCATCACATCTCGTATGGTTCCACCACCTATGGCTACAGCCACACCACAAACAAAACCGCCCAGCCAATCATAGTGCTTACTTGCAGCCAGACGAATGCCCGAAAGGGCAAAAGCAAATGTTCCAATGAACTCTATCACGCTATGAAGCGTGAGCACGAATTCAGGATCGCCATGTATCATCATTTTCTCGTATCAGTTAGTGTTCTAAATATCAATTTCTAATTATCCATATATCTATTCTAAATCACTAATTCTTGAATCTTTCTCCCCAACAGGTAACCATCCAGTTGTAGAGGCGCTCCTCGGAAGGCGAATGCTGCGCATGCCAGAAGCGGGCATCCTTCAATTCGTCTGGCAGATACTGCTGCTCTGTGAAATGTCCAGGATAATCGTGGGGATACTTATATCCGTCATGATAGCCCAAATCTTTCATCAGTTTGGTAGGAGCATTGCGGATGTGCAGCGGAACAGGCAGATTACCCGTTTGCCGTACAGTAGCCAGCGCATCATTAATGCCCAGATAAGCACTGTTGCTCTTCGGACTCGTGGCCAGATACACCACAGCCTCAGCAAGGGCGATACGCGCTTCGGGCCACCCTATCTTCATCACCGTATCGAAGGCAGCATTGGCAAGCAGGAGTGCATTCGGATTGGCAAGTCCCACATCCTCAGAGGCACTAATCACAACCCTACGGGCTATAAACTGCGGGTCTTCTCCTCCTTCTATCATCCTCGCCATCCAATAAAGCGCAGCATCGGGATCGCTTCCGCGAATACTCTTGATAAAGGCTGAGATAATATCATAATGCATCTCACCCTGTTTATCGTAAGCCAGCGGATTCTGCTGCAACTGCTCTTCTACCATCTTGTCGGTAATCACAATCTCTGAAGATCCGGCAGATTCTACCACCAGTTCCAGGATATTGAGCAGTTTGCGGGCATCTCCACCACTATATCGCAGCAGCGCGCCCGTCTCTTCCAACTTAATATTCTTTTCTCTGAGTTCTACATCCTGCGTAATGGCACGATGCAGAAGCCCTTCAAGATCAGCCTTTTCGAGCGGTTTGAGAACATAGAGCTGACATCTGGACAACAGCGGCCGAATCACCTCGAACGAAGGATTCTCGGTGGTAGCACCTATCAGCGTAACAATACCCTTCTCTACCGCACCCAAAAGCGAATCCTGCTGACTCTTGGAGAAACGGTGAATTTCATCAATAAACAATATAGGAGAAGCCGAATTAAAGAATCTACCACTCTTTGCTCTTTCTATCACCTCGCGGACATCCTTTACGCCACTGGTCACCGCGGAGAGGGTGAAGAACGGCACCTTGATGGTTTGTGCCACGATTTGAGCAAGGGTAGTCTTGCCCACTCCAGGGGGTCCCCAGAGGATAAAAGAGGATATGCGCCCTGCATCAATCATCTTGCGCAGCACGGCCCCCTCACCTACCAAATGCTGCTGTCCTACATAGTCAGCAAGCGTGTGAGGTCTCATTCTTTCAGCTAACGGTTCACTCATAGTACGTGCAAAGGTAATGAAAAAAATCGAATTCCAAATAAAAAAGTGACCAAAAACACAAAAAAACAGCAAGAAAATTTGGATATATAAAAAGAAGTACTTACTTTTGCACACACAAACACAATTGAAGATGAATAAAGATAAAATATTAACACTGAAGAATGTTACTAAAAGTAGCATTTGGGAATTGCAGGAGAACGATGTGTTCCGTCTTTGGGAAGCAGCAGAAAAGGATACTGACCTCAAGGATTACCAGAACAAGTATATCGCAGTGATCCGCAGCGCATTCGAAATGGAACCAGTGACGGTAGACCGTCCTGAAGTGATTGACAAACTGATGGCACGCGGCTTTAAGATTGGCACTTTCCGTATCAACGACAAGAAAGAAAAGTATGCCATCAAAAAGCGCCCTATCATGCGTGTTACTGATCTTACTTACGAAAATGTAAGTCACATCACCGCCAATAAGCTCATCGAACTCTTGGAGCGCAACTTTGGTGGTGGCTGGGAGAGTCTGCCTCAGAGCATCCAGGACATCATCGAAAGTAATTTCGACATCAGCACAACTACTCTTCCTGCTGACCGCCTGAAAAAGCCAGGAGGTCTGTACGAGAAGAAACTCGCTGATGACTACGAAGTGCTCGTGGTACCAAAAGGTTCTTGGGTAGAAGCTATCTTTGCCAAGGAGAAGCCAAAGGTAGAAAAGGTTCGCATGAGATTCGATGATGAGAATGATTTGAAACGCAACAACGACCTGCTCGACCCAGACGAGGATGAAGACGAGGATGCACCAGAAATCGAGGATCACTACAACGATCCAGATGAGGATGACGATGCATTCGATGACGACAAGCTTACTGAGGAAAGCTACCGTACTACCTTCGAAGACCCGGAGAACCTCGGTCTTGATGATGCAGAAGACGTAGCCGACGATGATTATTAATTCAGTTTATACATTATTATAATATAAAGAGAAATGAACGCATTAATTGGATTTGTTGCATTGATCGCTGTGGGCCTCGTAGGTTGGGCGATTGCAGAATTTAAGTACAAGGCTTTCACTTTCACCCGTTCAGAAAAGGACATCGAGGAAGAGAAAGAGCTTGAAGAGCAGAAACGCGCAGAGGGTTTCAAGGAGATGAACATCCGCGACATCATGCGCAAAAACTCAACCAATGGTTATAACGCAGTAGGTTAGTATTATGTTAATTTACCTATGCTTATGATACAGTATATCATCATAGCAATCATATTGGCGGCATGCGTCACGTATGCCGCCATTTGTATCTACCGCTCCATCAAACAAGCACGAGAGTGTAAAAACTATCAATGTTCAGGTTGCCCATTCGTTAAGAAATGCCAAAAGAACAAAAAGAAAGAGGCTACTCAACGGAAAGAACAAGAGTAGCTCTCATAAAAGAGCTGCTAAAACTACTTTTACTGTCATGCAACGAGGAAACCAGACAAAAAATAAAGCATTTCAGAACCCGCTCATTATGAGCAAGATACAAAGAAAGTGATTGTTTTAATTAAAAAAGTTGCATAAAAATTTGGTAGAACCAATAAAAAGTAGTACCTTTGCACTCGCAAATCAGAAATGATTATTCTACACAAGGTGTCTTAACCGAGCGGTTAGGTAACGGTCTGCAAAACCGTGTAGAGCGGTTCGACTCCGCTAGACACCTCATAAAAAAGGAAGTTCTTCAATAAGGACTTCCTTTTTTCATATCTACTCTCCCCCATTTTCATTCCTCATTTCTAGGTATTCATCAAAACCCCCATTTTTAGGTATTGCACAATTATAAAAATCTTCGTACCTTTGCAACCGTAAATGATAAACATCAGAACTGAGGTTATCCTACGAGTAGGAATTGCCCCTTGCCAAAAGCAATTCTGGTGAACGTTTGAAACTTTTAGATAATTGAGACAAAGATAGAAATTAAAATCTTGTTCGCTAATAGAAATAATTCATAATGTTTTTGTATAATATGAGAAGGAGTGCTTGTGAAAGTACTCCTTTTATGTATTGGCTTACTACATGGCGATGCATTTTGTTCTATGTCACGACGCACAGACTTTTACATCGCCATGTAATTTCAAAGATATCGGGAGTTTTAAAAAAGCCTGTTACTATTTGATTTTAGCACCAAATGACTTTACAAACTTAATCTTCTTGCCTTTTGCGATGATTGGCTTCTTCCATTCACCACCCAAAATACGGATAACAGCCTTCTTGCCTACAGGAACCGCATCTACAGCCTTCTGCAAATCCATGAAATTGCCTCGACCTTCTGCAGAGACTACATAATCATAATGGCAGACATGAGACTTCAGCGCTGGCACCTGCTCAGCTACAGCATCAGCAAGCGCACCGGCAACCACACGTGCACCATATACATTATAATGGGTATTATCTTTCTTACCCTTAGGAACCTGCGGATTCTCGCCAGGCATAAACCACATATGTAATTTGCGGCTGCCTTCAATACCCATGCCCGTTTCTATATCGTGGGTAATCTTGGTAGCATCAACAAACGGAACATTCAGCTGCTTTGCTACATTGCGGGGAGCTATTACATAAGCTCCGTGGGTGTCGATAAGCGTATCGCTATTAATCTGCTCCTTTCCATCATATACTTTATTGCGAAGCTTCTCGTCATCATCATTCTTCAATTCTGCAGAATAATAGCAGCGACGAACCACCGCATTGAACAGTACAGGAATGCCACCCTTGGCACGGGTCTCATTTACATATCTGGCAAGGTTTGCATCAAAAGTAGATCCCGGATCAGTATGACGGTCAGGCATTGACTTCTCATCGTTATGCCCAAACTGGATAAACACATAATCACCTGGCTTTATTCTATCCAAAACCTTTTTCCATCTTCCTTCATTGATAAAGCTCAAAGAAGAACGACCATTAACAGCATGATTGTCAACAATCACCTTGTCATCAAAAAAGCCTTGCAATACCATCCCCCATCCTCGCTCTGGATTATTTCTAAAACCGCCTTTCTCGGCAGCAGTAGAATCACCTATTACAAAAATCGTTGTTGTCTTTGTGCTGGATGTCATCAGCAACGCCAGTATGAATACACACAAAATAGCTTTTATTTTTTTCATTTGTCTGTAGTTTTTAGAAGTTACTAAAATTATAGTTAGGCATACACGCTAACACATAAAAAGCTCTCGCCCTGCCGCACTGCATATTCACATATACGAGCACGAGAGGACGAGAAAGAGAGTATTATTTATTTACTTTGGCTATCAATTCCTCGGCAGTAACCAAGGTTTGTTCGCCAGTTTCCATATTCTTAAGCGTAACCTTGCCCTGAGCCATCTCATTCTCACCTGCAAGCACCACAAACGGAATATTCTTGGCATTGGCATAGCTCATCTGCTTCTTCATCTTCGCCTTATCAGGGAAGATTTCGGTACGGATACCGGCTGCACGAGCTGCACTTACTATAGGCAGGCAGTAAGCTGTCTCCTTTTCACCGAAGTTGATAAACAGTACCTGAGTAGCATTTACAGCCTCCTTCGGATAAAGGTCGAGCGCACCTAACACATCATAAATACGGTCAGCACCAAAACTGATACCAACACCGCTCAAACCTGGCAAACCGAAAATGCCGGTGAGGTTGTCGTAACGACCACCACCTGTAATACTTCCCATTGGAGTATCAAGCGCCTTCACCTCGAAGATTGCACCCGTATAATAGTTCAAGCCACGAGCCAGAGTGAGATCCAGTTCTATCTCGTTATTCAAGCCAAGAGTCTTCAAGGTATCGAGGATAAACTTGGTTTCCTCTACACCCTTCAAACCAACTTCAGAACCTTCGAGAACCTTCGCTATCACTTCAAATTTCTCATCATTAGTTCCTGACAATGAGATGATTGGCTGCAACTTTTCAATGGCATCTTCAGAAATGCCGTCATTACGCAACTCTTCGTTTACATTGTCAAGTCCGATTTTATCAAGCTTATCGATGGCCACTGTGATATCTACAATCTTCTCAGCCTCGCCGATAACCTCTGCAATACCGGTAAGAATCTTGCGGTTATTAATCTTGATGCATACACGAACACCAAACTTAGTGAACACGGTATCAACAATCTGCATCAACTCGACCTCATTCAGGAGAGAATCAGAGCCAACCACATCGGCATCACACTGATAGAACTCACGGTAACGTCCCTTCTGAGGGCGGTCTGCACGCCATACTGGCTGAATCTGATAACGTTTGAAAGGCATCTGCAACTCCTCGCGGTGCTGCACTACGTAACGTGCGAAAGGAACTGTCAGGTCATAACGAAGACCCTTCTCACAAAGTTTCGCTGCTAATTTGAGTGATCCAAGAGAATGAATATCCTCATCGCTCACCTTATTCATATAGTCGCCTGAATTCAATATCTTAAAAAGCAGTTTATCACCCTCTTCACCATACTTGCCCATCAAAGTCTGAAGGGTTTCCATGGCAGGGGTTTCAATCTGCTGGAATCCATAAAGAGCATACACTTCCTTGATGGTGTTGAAGATATAGTTGCGTTTCGCCATCTCAACAGGACCAAAATCTCTCGTGCCCTTTGGTATACTTGGTTTCTGAGCCATTTATTAATGTTTAATATGAATGTTAAATGTTTAATGTCTAGCGCCATGTAAACCCCTCAAAGTAAACATTAAACACTAAACATTAAACACTATATAAATTACTTGCGTACAATAGTCTGAGCACGGTCTGGACCGATAGAAATGATACCGATCTTAGTCTCAAGAAACTCTTCTACGAAAGCAATATAATCCTTGAACTCCTGTGGGAACTGATCTTCAGATGTGAACTTAGTCATATCTGTCTTCCAGCCCTTGAACTCCTTGTAAACAGGTTCTACATCATCGATTTCGTATGGGAAATCTGTTGTAACAGAACCATCCTTCAACTTATATGCCACGCATGCCTTGATGGTATCGAAGCCATCGAGCACGTCGCTCTTCATCATGATAAGCTCGGTAACACCATTCACCATGACAGAATACTTGAGCTGTACAAGATCGCACCAGCCACAACGACGCTCACGACCGGTAACAGCACCATACTCATGACCGAGGTCACGGATCTTGTCACCAGTCTCATCGAAAAGCTCTGTAGGGAATGGACCTGCACCAACACGTGTACAGTAAGCCTTCATGATACCATAAACATTGCCGATGCGGTTAGGGCCGATACCCAGACCTATGCAGGCACCTGCACAGATAGTATTAGAAGAAGTAACGAATGGATAAGAACCGAAATCAACATCGAGCATAGTACCCTGCGCACCCTCGCAGAGGATATCCTTGCCAGAACGGAGCACCTTATTGATTTCTACCTCGCTATCAATAAGTTTAAACTGCTTCAAGTATTCGATGCCCTCCATCCAGGTCTTCTCAACCTCTGTGATATCGAAGTCGGTATAACCGAGACTTGCGATGGTTTTGAGATGAGCAGCCTTGTGAGCAGCATACTTCTCCTCGAAATTGTCAAGGATATCGCCTACGCGAAGACCGGTACGGCTAACCTTGTCAGTATAAGTAGGACCGATACCCTTACCAGTAGTACCTACCTTGTTCTTTCCCTTAGAAGCCTCGATAGCAGCATCGAGTACACGGTGAGTAGGCATGATGAGATGTGCCTTCTTAGAGATGTAAAGACGGCTCTTCAAATCATGACCGCTCTTCTCAAGATCCTTAGCCTCACCCATAAAGAGGTCTGGAGCCAAAACTACACCATTGCCGATGATGTTCACCTTACCACCTTGGAAAATACCAGAAGGGATAGAGCGAAGCACATACTTCTCGCCCTCAAACTCCAATGTATGTCCAGCATTAGGACCACCCTGGAAACGAGCAATGACATCATACTTAGGGGTCAACACGTCAACCACCTTACCTTTACCTTCATCGCCCCACTGCAAACCCAGCAGGACATCTACTTTACCTGTGTTCATTTTTTATCTTTTTATCTTGATACTTATTCTTTTTTGCGTTTGCGAGTCATCTTGCTTTGACAGCCGCTGCATACGCCATAGATGTAAAGAGCATAAGCATCTTTACGAAAGCGCTGCATCCTAATATCCTTCACAGCTGCCGTAACCTGCGGTGCTACAATTTCGGTTACCTTGCCACAAATCGTGCAAACCTGATGCACATGATTGTCCTCGCTATAACTGGCCTCATACTTGGTGCCGTCTGCCAGACTGTGCTTTACCACAAGCCTTAGTTCCAGGAACAGATGCAATGTGTTATAAAGCGTAGCCCTGCTAACGCGAAAATTCTTTTTCAGTAGCTCTCTGCCCAAATCTTCTATCGAGAAATGCTCTCCCATAGAATAAATGGTGTCGAGGATAGTGGAACGCTCCGGAGTGCGCCGGTGATGATTGCTCTCCATATAATTGTCCAAAACCTCATGAGCTTTTGCTAAAATTTCTTCACTCATAATCCTTGTTAGTTACATAAAACGCACAAAGATACTCATTATCTACGACATAGAACAATATTTAATTTTAAAAAATCTAAATTTGCCTCAATTCCTCATAGATACGCTGAACCGGAAGCCCCATCACATTAAAATAACTCCCCTTCAACCCCGTACAACCTATGTAACCAATCCATTCCTGAATACCATAGGCGCCGGCTTTGTCAAACGGCTGATAATGATTTATATAATAACTGATTTCATCATCAGAAAGCGGTTTGAACGTCACTTCTGTTGTTACTGAAAAGGAACGCTGCTTATGCTGGGTAGTAAGACAAACACCTGTAACTACATGATGCGTCTTTCCGCTCAACATCTTCAGCATTCGTCTGGCATCTTCAGCATCACGAGGCTTCCCGAGAATGACTCCCTTTCCTTCCTGGTCATTCTGTTCGCCAGCTGTTGGCGCAATCACAACCGTATCTGCTGTAAGAATCAAAGTTTCTGACTCGTCCAACTCTTCAACACTATTATTTCCGTTCAAAAGCGGACGATAAGCCTCAGCCTTTTTCTTGCAAATGAATTCTGCCACCTGATAAGCATCGAGGTCAGCAGGATAACTTTCATCAATACCACTAATCACCTTCACCTCAAAAGGAATATCCAAACCTGCCAGAAGTTCCTTGCGACGAGGCGAATTACTCGCCAAAATGATCTTATAATTCATCTATTTTAAACCTTATTTCTTTGAACTTTATGATTAAAATTCAGTTGCAAACTTTCTACTACAAACTATCAACTTTCAACTATTAACTAAATTCTACCAGCCAAACGCCTTAGCATCTGAAAGCCATAAACCCTTGGCTCTCAATACCTGTTCTACGACGTCACGTCCCACGCCATCACCTCCGTTACAAGCCGAGATATAAGTAGAAATTTCTTTAATATCGGAGCATGCATCTGCTGGGCAACATGGACATCCGCAACGATGCATTATCTCATAATCAGGAATATCATCACCTACATATATTATTTCCTCATCTGTAATTGAATATTTCTGCTTGAACTCCTCATAAGTCTTTATCTTTACAGAACACCCCATGAAGATATCCTCTACACCAAGATTTTCATAGCGTACCTGTATGGCATGAGAATTACCGCCTGTCAGAATTACGATACGAACACCTTTCTTCTGAGCCAGCTGAATGGCATAGCCATCTTTGATATTAACAGTACGCAAAGGTTCGCCGGCACTGGAAAGCGTGATGGTCTGTCTTGAAAGTACTCCATCAACATCAAAGATGATTGCTTTTATTTTATTTAAATCGTAATTAATCATAATTGTTTCTGTTTTTTGTACTGAAAAATCCTAACTGCAAACTTAAACCGATAACAGTTTTATCTCTTGAACTTGAATATGCTTTTGCTCATCATTTCATAAATCTGCAGTAGTTCTGGCTGTTTTTCAAGGAGTTGCATTTGTTTCTCCATTACGTTCCGATCATCACGAATAGCCGGTCCTGTCTGCACTTCAGCTGCCGAATGCGAAGAAGCCTTGTCCATAGTTTCCATAACCAGAGGACGGAGAACACTGCCAGGAATATGATGATTTTCGAGAATCTGCTGGCCTATAGCTACGCAATGATTCGCAAAATTACAAGCAAAAACAGCTGACAGGTGCAGATACTTACGATTATCAGAATCCAATTCATAGACACTACGAGAAATCTGTTCTGCCAACCTCTTCAGGAAAGAAGTTTCGAAAGCACCACACCCCTCAATGAAAATAGGAATATTTTCGAATGCAACCTTTTTATCTTTCGTAAATGTCTGCATCGGATAAAATACGCCATAATGACGGGCATAATCTTTGAAAACATCCATCGGCATGGAACCAGCTGTATGAACAAACATCTTATCTTCTCTTCCTTTGCATAGTTCAGGAATAAGCATTTCAAGCGCATCATCCTTCACTGAAACTATGTACAAATCTGCATCACAGACCACCTTACTCATCTCATTGACAGGCTCACAATTCACCTTCTCAGCCAATAGAGAGGCCGACTCCCTAGTTCTACTGAAGACTTGCACAATCTGATATTCTGATTGCGATATTTCGAGCGCAAGATTGGTAGCAAGATTACCTGCCCCAATAAACACTATTTTCATACGTAATTTTGTTTAAAGTTTTACTTTTTATGCAAAAATACTAAAAAATAACGATAGAGAAGCCCTTTTTCTTGCTTTTTTATGATAAATTTATTATTTTTGCCTTCGTGAGAAAATATGATGTAGAAATATATGGTAAACTGGAAGAAATGCCGCATTTATTGGAAGGCGACTTTTTTCATAGCTTGGAGCTTTTTCAGATTCTTGAAAAAACACCCGGCATAACCCCTTTTATGGCTGTCGCCACACAGGAGAACAAGGTAGTAGGACAAATGCTCGTCATCCTCTATCACCGCAAATCATTATTCCCACCTTATTTATATACGCACGCACACGCGTACGGAGAGGGACTTTATGCACCCGATGCTGAACGGAATGCTATTTTCCCATTGTTACTCCGCAGCATAACTATTCACTTACACAAACGACTCTGCTTTTACATCGAGTTCTCCCGAATGAGCAAAAAGATGCTGGGTTACCGGGAATTCAGAAAATTGGGCTATGTACCTATTGCCTGGCAAGAGATACATAACTCCCTACACAGCAAACTTCCCCAAGAGCGACTCTCAGACAAACAAATTGCTATGATTGAAAAAATGAAGAAAAAGGGAATAAGTTGTAGAGAGGCAACTTCACCCGAAGACATCCATCGTTATCACCAGTTGCTCAAAAATTATTATCGGCTGAAACTTCGCCGTTTTGTTCCTGACGAAACATTCTTTCAGAAACTGAGTACAAGTAGCAATGCCAGAAACGTCATCATCACCTATAAGGACAAAGTGATTGGCGGCTATACCTGCATCTACAACCAAGGCAATGCCTTTCTTTGGTTTTCTGCATTCAAGAGAAAGACTTACATCCATCTGCATCCGGACACAATGACCATCTGGCAAGCACTCTCTGATGCACAGGAGCAGGATGCCCAACACCTCCACTTTATGGACGCAGGACTTCCGCTTAAGAGTAATCTCTACCGTGAATTCATTCTCGGTTTCGGAGGCAAACCTGTCACCAAGTTTCGCTGGTTCCGCTTCTATCCAAAAGTTATAAACCCGCTCCTCCACTGGCTATACAAGGAGTAAGGAGAAGAGGTTCCGTGAGCCTATATAAAGCATCTCCGAAACCTCTTTCTCTTTTTTAAGCGTAATTACACATACGCTCAAAAAGTACATTTTGTATATTAAAGCCAACGCCTCTACTCTTTCAAAGCACGGTCAAGCTGCTCCAAGCCGCGCTCTGTACAGAATCCACGAATCAGGCACAAAATATAATTGTCGTATATCTCCTGCATCGAATGAACACGATAGAGCTGATGGTGCATGATTTCCTCCATCATCACATGTCCTACGTCCATAACAACATTGAAGTCTACATCCTTACGGAAAAGCCCCTCCTTTACACCAGCCTCAAAGAAACGTACACTCTCCTCCCGTTCATGAGCATGATTTTCCTGGAAGAATTTCACTACACGAGGCATCTTATGAACCTCCTCATAAAAAAGAACGCCCACCATCCCATTGCGCTCCATCTGCAATTTATAGACATAGCTGATAATATCTATCACATTCTTCGCTTGGGTCTTGGCGAAATTCTCTAACTTCGAACGATTTTCTTCTAGCTGACGCATCATACCAGCAAGCAACAATTCTTCTTTGTCACCAAAAATCTCGTACACAGTTCTCTTAGATACATGAAGTCCCTGTGAGATTTCATCCATCTTAACAGCTTTTACACCACGCTTATAGAATTCAGGCATCGCATAAGAGATAATTCTGTCTTTCAGTTCTTGTCTATATTGATTGATTTCTGTCATTTTACTTGTTTGAAGACTATTTTTGTGCAAAGATACAAAAAAAATCAAAAAACCATTCTTTTTTACTAAGTTTTTTTGTACCTTTGCACAAACTTTTAAATTTCGTGCGAAAAATCCACGAATATGAAAGAAAAATAAACTCTAAACCAATATATCGTTATGGTAAAAATTACAAAAGAGGCGGCTTTAAGTTATCACGAGACTGGTCGTCCTGGCAAGATTGAGGTTAAGCCAACAAAACCTTATCACACACAAACGGATCTGAGCCTTGCTTATTCTCCTGGCGTGGCATTCCCATGTCTTGAGATCCAGCAGAACCCAGACGATGCATACAAGTATACTGACAAGGGTAACCTGGTTGCTGTTATCAGTAATGGTACAGCAGTGCTCGGACTTGGCGATATCGGTGCCATGAGCGGAAAGCCAGTGATGGAAGGTAAGGGATTGCTTTTCAAGATTTACGGCGGTGTGGATGTCTTCGATATTGAAATCGATGAAAAAGACCCAGAAAAGTTCTGTGAAACCGTAGAGAAAATCGCTCCTACATTTGGTGGAATCAACTTGGAGGACATCAAGGCACCTCAATGTTTCTACATCGAGGAGCGCCTGAAAAGAACTCTCGATATCCCTGTAATGCACGATGACCAGCATGGTACTGCTATCATCTCTGCAGCAGGTTTGAAGAACGCTCTTGAGGTAGCTGGCAAGAACATTGCCGATGTGAAGATTGTCGTAAATGGTGCTGGTGCAGCTGCTATCAGCTGTACAAAACTCTACGTTGCACTTGGCGCACAGGTAAAGAACATCGTTATGCTCGACTCTAAGGGTGTCATTACCAGCGACCGCGAAAATCTGACAGAGCAGAAAAAGCTCTTTGCAACAGACCGCCGCGATGTCCATACACTCGAAGAGGCTGTGAAAGGCGCCGATGTATTCGTAGGCCTCAGCAAGGGTAACGTGCTCTCCAAGGATATGATTCGCTCTATGGCAGACAACCCTATCGTTTTCGCTCTTGCCAATCCAGTACCTGAGATCAGCTACGAGGACGCTATGGACAGCCGCCCTGACGTATTGATGTCAACTGGCCGTTCAGATTATCCTAACCAGATTAACAATGTAATCGGTTTCCCATACATCTTCCGTGGTGCACTCGATGTTCACGCCCGCGCTATCAACGAAGAAATGAAGATGGCTGCTGTTCATGCAATTGCCGATTTGGCTAAGCAGCCGGTTCCTGATGTGGTAAACGATGTTTACCACGTTAACGACCTTACATTCGGTCCTAAATACTTCATTCCGAAACCTGTAGATCCACGTTTGATTACAGAAGTTTCTGCTGCCGTAGCTAAGGCTGCAATGGAAAGTGGTGTGGCTCGCACTCCTATCACAGACTGGGAGAAGTACAAGCAGGATTTGCGCCAGCTGCTTGGTCAGGAGACCAAACTGACCCGCAAACTCCACGATACAGCGCGCCTTCACCCACAGCGTGTAGTATTCGCAGAAGGTGGCAACCCAACTATGCTGAAGGCTGCAGTCCAGGCAAAGCAAGAGGGTATCTGCCAGCCAATCCTGTTGGGTAACCCAGACCGTCTGAACCGTGTTGCTAGCCGTTTGAAACTTGACCTTTCAGATATTGAGATTGTAGATATGCGTGCCGATAACGAACAGGGCCGCCGTGCAAAGTTTGCCAAGCATCTGGCAGAGAAGCGTGCTCGCGAGGGCTACAGCTTCGAGGAAGCTTATGATAAAATGTACGAGCGCAACTACTTCGGTATGTCAATGGTAGAACAGGGTGATGCTGACGCATTCATCACTGGTCTTTACACAAAGTACAGCAATACTATTAAGGTGGCAAAAGATGTAATTGGAATTCGTGAGCCATATAAGACTTTCGGTACCATGCATATCCTTAACACCCAGAAGGGTATTTATTATATCGCAGATACGCTCATCAACCGCCACCCAGACGAAGATGTGCTGATTGATGTTGCCAAGCTGTCTGCAGGTACAGTGAAGTTCTTCAACGAAGAGCCGGTTATGGCCATGTTAAGCTACTCTAACTTCGGTACAGACAATATTGGCTCACCTGTTAAGGTAAAGAAAGCCGTTGCTGAGATGCAGAAGGAGTTCCCTGAACTCGCTATCGATGGTGAAATGCAGGTAAACTATGCACTCAACAAGGATCTGCGCGATGAGAAGTATCCATTCTCCCGCCTCAAGGGCAAAGACGTCAACACTTTGGTGTTCCCTAACTTGAGTAGCGCCAATGGTGCATACAAACTTCTCCAGGGTTTGAATCCTGAAGCTGAGATTATCGGCCCTATCCAGATGGGATTGAATAAGCCTATCCACTTCACTGACTCAGAAAGTAGTGTACAGGATATCGTAAACATCACAGCAGTAGCTGTCATTGATGCTTATGTAGAGAAAATCAAGAAGCAGAAGTAATCACTTCTTTTTCCTGATTCAAACAAACAGAATAAGATAATAGTATCTTCCATAAACAGGTTGGCACTTCTGCGCCAACCTGTTTTTATTTTCTCTTCTTCACTACTCGTCTCGAAAGTTCGTCTCTTTATACTTTTGAAGATATCTAAACAAAAAAACAACAGAATTGCAATCGATTACGCAGCCTTTCTCACTAAAATAAGTTAATTTATGCCATTGTGCGCCCACACAATAGAATTATAACAAAAATAATCAAATAAATATTTGGTGATTTGAAAAATATCATGTACCTTTGCAGCCAGTTATCCTGAAAACAATCTTTTTACCTTAATGAAAACTAATACCTATTGAAGATTTGGAGCGGTAGCCTGTGAAGGTCATCGCTTTTTTCTTTTTATACACCTCCTCCATCAAATAGCATATAGCATATATTGTCCCAAGAAGAAAGTATACATTAAAAGGTAATATCACTTGAGTCGGAAGACTTGCTGACTGCAGTCAGCAGACCTGTCGACTATAGTGAGCAGACCTGATGACTAGGCTCAGCAGAGCTGCTGACACTAGTCATAACTTTAACGAAGGTATCTTCTTGAACCAGAGAAGTCGTATCCTTAAACCTAAGAAGACATCTCCTTGAACCAGAGAAGACATATCATTGAGCCAGAGGAGACATATCATTGAACCTAAGGAAGTATATTATTGAACCCAATAAAGAACATTATACTATTCACGAGTCCCTTATCTGGTAGCAAATAATCGGTATTCTTATAAAAAACAGGCTTTTCTGTTAAATCTTTCTAAAAAACAATCTTTATTTCCCCAACATTTTGTTCATATCAAAGATAATTTGTAATTTTGCACCCCGAATGCTCATGGATTGGGCAAATGTTACAGAAAAGTTTAGTTCGAAGGGGCTCAAAGAAGATCCGGCACAATGCAGGACGCCTCCCGAAGAAACCCGTTTATATAATTAATTTAATGTACGCAATTGTAGAAATTAACGGTCAGCAGTTCAAGGCTGAGGAGGGCAAGAAGCTCTTCGTACATCACATCAAGGATGTTGAGGCAGGTCAGACTGTTGAGTTCGACAAGGTTTTGCTCGTTGACAAAGACGGCTCAATCACTGTCGGTGCACCAGCTGTAGAGGGTGCAAAAGTAGTAGTAGAAGTAGTGAACCCACTCGTAAAGGGTGACAAGGTAATCGTCTTCAAGATGAAGCGCCGCAAGGACTATCGCAAGAAGAACGGTCATCGTACTCAGTTCACTGAAGTATCAATCAAATCTGTAATCGCTTAAAATTAGGAGGAATTAGAAAATGGCACATAAGAAAGGTGTTGGTAGTTCTAAGAACGGCCGTGAATCAGCTTCACAAAGATTAGGCGTTAAGATCTGGGGTGGTCAGAGCATCATCGCAGGTAACATCATCGTTCGCCAGCGTGGTAACAAGCACTTCCCAGGTGAGAATGTAGCTCAGGGTAAGGATGATACATTGTATGCTTTGGCAGATGGTATCGTTTACTTCCACAAGGGCCGCAAGGACAAGAGTACAGTTTCTGTTCTCTCTCCAGAGGTTTACGCTGAGAAGACCAAAAAAGCTGACGCTTAATTTTTAAAGTTTTAGAAAAAACTATTCCAAACAAACAACATAGAAGCCTGCTCATACCTAGAGCAGGCTTTCTTCGTTTATATAAGTTTTTAGGCAAGGATTACACCACCCCCTTTCTAAGCTCCTTAACCCTATAAAACCACAAAAAAACTTTAATTCTACCCTTCCCTGTAAAAAAGTCAGCATTTTTTTACGCTATCACAAATATTTTTTGTACTTTTGCCTACAAATAGTAAATTATTTAATTAAAAGACATTTTATGCTTACACTTAAACTTATCAGTGAGGAAACTGAACGTGTAGTTAAGGGTCTCGAAAAGAAGCATTTTCCAAATGCTCGTGAGGCCGTAGAGAAAGTTTTGGAGTACGACAAGATTCGTCGTGAAGCTCAGCAGAAGTTGGATAACAACAAGCAGCAGGCAAACCAGTTTGCTAAGCAGATTGGTGCCCTTATGAAGGAAGGTAAGAAAGAGGAAGCTGAGAGCGCAAAGGCTCAGGTAGCTATGCTCAAGGCAGACGCTAAGGCTCTTGAAGAGATCATGGAGAAAGCACAGAACGATATGACCAACCAGTTGCTCGAAATTCCTAACATCCCTTGCGAGCAGGTTCCTGAAGGTAAGGACGCAGCCGACAACGTTGTTGTGAAAGAAGGCGGCGAAAAGCCAAACCTCGGCGAGGATGCTCTCTGCCATTGGGATCTCTTGAAGAAGTATAATCTTGTAGATTTCGACCTCGGCGTTAAGATTACTGGCGCAGGTTTCCCTGTATACATCGGTAAGATGGCTCGTTTCCAGCGTGCGCTTGAGGCATTCTTCCTCGATGAGGCTCGCAAGAGCGGATATCTGGAGATTCAACCTCCTTACGTAGTAAACGAGGACTCAGGCCGTGGTACCGGTCAGTTGCCAGACAAGGAAGGTCAGATGTATCATGCTAATCTGGATAATCTCTTCCTCATCCCTACTGCTGAGGTTCCTGTAACCAACATCTTCCGCGATGTTATTCTCGATGAGAAAGATCTCCCTATCAAGCGTTGTGCTTACTCAGCTTGTTTCCGTCGTGAAGCAGGTAGCTATGGTAAGGACGTTCGCGGTTTGAACCGCCTGCACCAGTTCGACAAGGTAGAGATTGTTCGCATCGATAAGCCAGGTCACTCTTACGAGAGTTTGAACGAGATGCTCGACCATGTTGAAGGTCTTTTGAAGAAGTTGGAATTGCCATACCATATCCTCCGTCTCTGCGGTGGTGATATGAGCTTCACCTCTTCTATCTGCTACGACTTCGAAACATGGAGTGCTGCACAGGGTCGCTGGTTGGAAGTTTCATCAGTATCTAACTTCGAGAGCTATCAGGCTAACCGTCTCCACTGCCGCTATCGCCATACAGATGACAAGAAGATTGAACTTTGCCACACATTGAATGGTTCAGCTCTTGCTTTGCCACGTATCGTAGCAACCATCTTGGAGAACAATCAGACCCCAGAAGGAATCCGCGTACCTAAGGTATTGGTTCCATACTGCGGTTTCGAGATGCTTGATGACAAAAATTTCGATTAATTTGAAGTATCGGTAAGACTTTCAGTTTTTCTCGATTATACAAAACATTCGAAAAACAAAAATAACATATATTGTGCGAGGATAACTTCGACTGCCACAAAGGTAGCCGATGTTATCCTTTTGCATTTTTATGTACCATGAAGCAAACTCTAAACAGCTAACCAGAAATATTAATATATCAGCATTAAGAAATTTAATAGCCCATGAACAAGATTATCAAGAAAGTACAATACTCAGAGAAAGTATTCCGCTTCGATGTAGAAGCACCGCTTATAGCCAAGAGCCGAAAGGCAGGTAACTTTGTTATCATCCGTGTAGACAACAACAGCGAGCGCATGCCGCTGACCATCGCTGATGCTGACATTGAGAAAGGAACCATCACACTGGTTGTGCAGAAGGTAGGTCTTTCATCTACCAAACTCTGTGCATTGAATGAAGGCGATGAGATTCACGATGTGGTGGGACCACTTGGAAATCCTACACATATCGAGAACTTCGGCACAGTCATTTGTGCCGGAGGTGGTGTAGGCGTAGCTCCTATGCTCCCTATCATCAAGGCACTGAAAGCCGCAGGAAACAGAGTCCTTTCCGTAATTGCGGGTAGGAACAAAGACCTCGTGATTATGGAAGATGAAGTGCGTGCATCTAGCGATGAACTCATCATCATGACCGATGACGGAAGTTACGGCGAGAAGGGTGTTGTAACCGTAGGAATCGAGAAGTTTATCAATCAGGAGCATATCGATAAGGTTTTCGCCATCGGTCCTCCTATCATGATGAAGTTCTGCTGCCTCTTAACCCAGAAATATAATCTTTCCACAGACGTTTCGCTCAATACCATCATGGTGGATGGAACCGGTATGTGCGGTGCCTGCCGCCTGACCATCGGTGGCAAGACCAAGTTTGTCTGCATCGACGGTCCTGAGTTTGACGGCGCTCTGGTAGATTGGGACGAGATGTTCAAGCGCATGGGCACTTTCAAGGATGTTGAACGCGAAGAGATGGAACACTTCGAAGAGCACCTTGCAACTGTAGACGCAGAAAAGAAGAAAGAAACTACGGATGTAATCATGGACGTAGAACCTACAGATGCGAGCATCGAAGAGTTGACCGACCGTAACGCTGAGTGGCGCAAGGAGTTACGCGCTTCGATGAAAGCAAAAGAACGTACAGCTATAGAGCGCGTAAAGATGCCAGAACTTGACCCTCTTTATCGTGCCACAACCCGTACGGAAGAGGTAAATATCGGTTTAACCAAGGAAATGGCTTTGACCGAAGCCAAGCGCTGTCTCGACTGTCCTAAGCCTACCTGTATGGAAGGTTGTCCGGTAAGCATCAACATTCCTTCCTTCATCAAGAACATTGAGCGGGGCCAGTTCCTTGCCGCAGCCAAGGTTTTAAAGAACACCTCTGCCCTACCTGCCGTTTGCGGACGAGTTTGTCCACAGGAAAAGCAATGTGAAAGCAAGTGTGTACATCTCAAGATGAACGAGCCTGCTGTAGCTATCGGATACCTGGAGCGTTTTGCTGCCGATTACGAACGCCTGAGTGGAAACATCTCTGTACCAAAGTGCGATGAACCTAATGGCATCAAGATAGCCGTAGTTGGTTCAGGACCTTCCGGATTGAGTTTTGCAGGCGATATGGCAAAGAAGGGATTCGACGTTACCGTCTTTGAAGCATTACACGAGATTGGCGGTGTATTGAAATATGGTATTCCTGAATTCCGTTTGCCTAATGCTATCGTAGATGTAGAGATTAAGAATCTTCAGAAGATGGGCGTAAAGTTCATTACAGACTGCATCGTTGGCAAGACCATTTCCGTAAAAGATCTGGAAGAACAAGGATTCAAGGGAATCTTCGTTGGCTCAGGTGCGGGTCTGCCCAACTTCATGAATATTCCTGGAGAGAATGCCTTGAACATCATGTCTTCTAACGAATATCTTACCCGTGTAAACCTGATGGATGCAGCCAATCCTCATAGCGACACCCCTATCAACTTGGGTAAGAAGGTGGTTGTTGTAGGCGGCGGAAATACAGCTATGGACAGTTGCCGTACTGCAAAACGACTCGGAGCAGACGTAACCTTGGTATATCGCCGTTCGGAGGCAGAAATGCCTGCCCGACTCGAAGAGGTGAAGCATGCCAAGGAAGAAGGAATCAACTTCTTTACATTGCACAATCCTAAAGAATATGAGGCTGATGAGAAGGGCGCAGTAAAGGCTGTAGTTCTCGATGTGATGAAGCTTGGCGAACCTGATGCCAGCGGCCGTCGTCGTCCAGAAGCTACAGGAGAGACCATCACGCTGGAGTGCGACCAGGTAATTGTTGCCGTAGGAGTAAGTCCTAATCCACTCGTTCCACAGAGTATCGAAGGCTTGGAACTCGGCCGGAAGAACACCATTGCCGTAAACGACCAGATGCAGAGTTCCATCGAAGAAATCTACGCTGGCGGCGATATCGTACGAGGAGGAGCCACAGTAATCCTTGCCATGGGAGACGGCAGAAAGGCCGCTCTCAATATGAGCGAAAAATTATTGAATAAGAAATAAGAAAACAGGAAACAATAAAGGGCAGCCATGCATCACGCAGACTGCCCTTTCCTTTTCTCGTATGTAATGTTATAAAATGAAATGTAGTTCGTACATATATTTATTAATAATTGGACTCAAACACTATTTCAGATTAATACGGAGTCCGAACTGGAGATTAAAATTCCACTTCTTATCTTTAAACGTATTTTCTATTTCGCTGCCATTATCAAAATAATATTTTGCACCTGGCTCAATATAGAAGCCCACTTGTGGTGTAACATCATACTGTGCACCAAGCGAAGCCTTACCCGAGAACTGAACGCCATCACGTTTCACGTCCTCTTTATGACCAGAAACCTTTGTATCATTCTTTACGTTGAAATCGGCTTCTCCACCCGCCATTACGTACGCATGAAAACCTCCCGTGCTCCAAACCTCATAGTTTAAACCAAGTGGAACACCCACATAATGCAAAACCTGATGTGTATCAAATTCTGAAACACCATAAGATTTGAAATCAGAAGCAACACGCGTATATACGACACCGGTACTCAAAGACAAACGAGGCGCAAGTCCGATACCAACCTGAGCACCTATAGCCAAAGGAGCATGATGTTTCGCTTCAACATATTTCGGCATTGCATATCTTAAAGGAGAAGCAGCAGCTAGGAAAACGCCATGATCAGCAAAGCCACCACCAGCAAGAGGATCTGAAGACGCATACATGCCGTTTGACATTCCATCACTGCCAGAGCCCAGACTTACATTCTCTGCATACAGGTTCATGGTCCAGTTCTGTTCATACTTGTCCTTATAACTGCGTTCAAAATGACCATCCTGCGCCCTGCCTGCATAAAGCTTCTGCCCACCATCTGCTTCCAACGGCTTGGTTGCATGATTAGAAGAAACGGCCATCTGTCTTTCAGAATCCTCATTTTGCTTTTGCAAAACAGATAATTCCCGACCATTTACCTCTGCATTAACAGACTGTTCTGGCATTTCTACCTCTGCTGCAAACATTACTTCATTATCAGCAGCAACAGTCCTCTCCTGGAAAGAGACAGAAGATTTACTATGCTTCAATTGACGCCCCGATGAATGGCGATTCACCTGATGTGCAGATGCATTGTTTTCAGCAAGCAAGATAGCATTTTCACTTCCTGCCGATTGTGCTTCTGCACGGACAGCAGAAGAAGTCCTGCTTGAACCTGATGCTGTAGAGAAAGAACTCTGAACAGCTAAGTTAGCCTGTCCCAGTTCATCATCATGCAGATAAACATAACTGCCTCCTACTCCCAATAAAGCAATCGCTGCAGCTACTGACCATCTTTTCAAGACAACATAACGAGTCTGTGGTCTCTTCTTTACATCAGTTTCCTCATCACCAACCTTTTTAGACTGAGCAAGCGATTGTTCTATCTCAGCCCACAAGTCGTGGCTGACAGGCTCTTGGTAGTCAGCCAACTGATCTCGAAGTTTATTTGTCCAATCGTTACTCATTACTTTTCTCATTTATATGATTCAACTCTTTATTATCACTACAATCTGCCTGGCTCAGATAATCTTTCACCTTTTTGCCCAACAGCTTTTTCGCCCGCAAATATTGTGAAGCAGAACTGCTTTCTTTGATGCCTAACAGCTGTGCAATTTCTTTATGGCTTTTCTGTTCAAAAACAAACATGTTAAGAACCAATCTGTACCCATCAGGCAATTCTCCTATCATTCTTGTCAGTTCTGCAGGCGGAACTCTTTCTACTTCAGACTCTTCATCCTCAATATCATCGGGAACTTCGTCCACGATAGTGAAGCGCTTTTGCTGCCTTACAAAGTTGACAGCTTCATTTGTCACTATCCGCAAGAGCCAAGCCTGAAGAGCGCCCTCACCCCGATATTCAAACTTTGAAATGCCGGAAAAGACTTTTATAAAACTATCTTGCACTACATCTTCAGCATCATCGCGCATAGGGATATACCTCAGCGCTACGGCCATGGCATACCCCACATAGCGTTCGTACAATCTGTGCATGGCTGCCCGACTGCCGCTATTGATGTCGTCTAAGAGTTCCTTTTCCGATTCCAATTTCAAATCCTTTTTAAAGATTAAACGATATAAAGAGAAAACCTTGCATCAAAAATGAACTTTTTTTGGCGCAAGGCACTTTTTTTATATTTTTATATAGATCAAAGGCTATTCTGCACCTTGTTTCCCGGTACATTCAAGCCCTGTTTCTATATTATTCTATAGAGAACACTTTACCTTCCTGAGTAAGATAACTTTCCGTAAACACCTCTTTAGCTTCATTCAACAATACCTCTTCATTATTATATCTTGCACTATAATGTCCCAGAAGAAGTTTGCCTACACCCGCATTTCTGGCTATAGTTGCAGCCTGTCGAGCCGTACTGTGATAATAGAGTTTAGCCCTGTCCTCATTCTCCGAAGTATAGGTGCTCTCATGATAAAGCACCGTAACCCCCTTTACCTTTTCTGCCAACCCCGGAACAAACTGGGTATCACTGCAATAAGCATAACTGCGGGGAGTAGCGGCAGGCATTACCAATCTGGCATTAGGTATTACATCCCCCTCCTTCGTTGTCCAGTCAGCTCCATTCTTGATGTTGTTAATCTGGCTTACAGGAATCTCGTAATAATCTATCATATCACGACGGATATGAGGCAATGTCGGTTTCTCTCTGAAGATGTACCCACAACAAGGCACACGATGCTGCAGAGGAACGGTTTCTACGGTTACAGAATGATCTTCATATACTACTTGCGACTTCTCGGTATCTACAGGAACAAATTCGATTTGATATTCCATTCCCTGCATGAAGAAATCGATCTGACGCTTAAACAAATCTCCGTAACTTTCTGGTGCATAAACTTTTAACTTAGCCGTTCTGCCCAGCATACCTAAGGTAGAAAGAAGTCCCAGCAAGCCAAAGCAATGATCACCATGAAGATGCGAAATAAAGATAGCATTTATCTTAGCAAAGTGAACATGAGTGCGACGGAACTGCATCTGGGCACCCTCGCCACAATCCATCATAAAGCATTTGCCACGCATCTCAATAATCTGGGCCGAGGCACTATGCTGAAGGGTGGGCAAAGCACTGCCACACCCCAATATATGTACTTTAAATGGTTCCAAAACTAAATCATAATTTACAGGTTCAACATGATGACCTTACTCTTGGCGCTTGAAAACAAAGATACCCTGAGTATTCTCCAACATAAGACTATCAGAACCCAATTTGTCAATGGCAAAAGTATCCTTATTCAGCAAAAGTTTACCATTGAGTATCTTCCAGCTAGTCCAAGGATTAGTTTCAGCCTTCACATTGTTCTTCACCTCTCCACCTTCCAAGATATCAAAATTTTTATCCAGAGAAGTCCATTTACCCAAGAGGGATGTCAGGTTGATAATCTTCTGGGCCATCATCTCTCCATCCTCTGCCTTATAACCGATAAGAGCAATACGGTCGCCAGCCAGCAATCCTCCCTGAACAACATCAGGATTCTCATCGTCAATAAACACCGAAAGGGTGTCACCTTCATCAGAAATCAGCTCCAGGCTATGCATAGAGGTTCCCTCACCGCATACACCATAGATGGTAGAATCGTTCATTGCATCCTCTACCTCTACCGAATCTGCTGCACTGATAACAGGAACATTATTTTTGTTCTTACAACTGTTGGCTGCGAAAAGCGCCACCAAAGCTATTGTTACATAAACTAATTTTTTCATAACACTTTAGTTTTTATTATTATATTGATGAGTTGATAAGATTATCTGATTCACCGTTATTTATCATCCTATTTCTCCTGAAGTTTTGCTTCATCCCATAGTTTATCCATTTCTTCTAAACTCATATCTTTCAAGTTTTTACCTTGCTTTAAGCTATGATCTTCTACGTAGTTGAAACGGCGGATAAATTTCTGGTTGGTTTTCTCTAGCGCATTATCCGGATTGAGTTTATAGAGACGTGCTGCATTGATTACTGAGAAGATGAAATCGCCCAATTCCCGGGTAGAATTCTCTTTGTCGCCTTTAGCCAGTTCCACCTTGAGTTCTTCCAGTTCCTCCTGCACTTTGTCCCACACATCTTCTTTTTCTTTCCAGTCGAAGCCTACATTTCTAGCCTTGTCCTGAATGCGATAAGCCTTGATAAGAGACGGAAGAGAATTAGGGACACCGCTCAACACCCGCTCATTTCCATCCTTCTCCTGCTGCTTGATCAGTTCCCAGGTTTTCTCAACAGAAGTAGCAGTTTTCGGCTTGCTGGCGCCAAGAGCTAAGGTTTCTTCCGAACTGGCAGTTCCTGCTTCTCCATTCCCTGCATCTGACTTCTTATAGACAACCTGTCCTTCATCGTTGATATACATATCAGGATTCGAAACCGTCCAATTTCCCTCTTCCTTCCAGTTAATGAAAGGATGGCGGAACATCAATTTATCTGCCTCCTGATTGCAAACATCGCAAATATCGAACTCGCCGTCTTCTCTGCCGATGATGCTATAGAACATCACGTGCTCCAACACATCGCCCAACTCCTTCTTGATATCCTTGTAATCGCGCTTCATCAAGGCGTCACAAAGCTCGAAAGTCTCCTCGATCGTATTCGGACGAAGACTCTCGAATGTCTGCTTTTTATCCCATGGACACTGCAGGCGCAAACGGTCCTGCACATCCAGCAAGCGGCTGAACGCCGCCAGTTTTTCTTCTTTCGTATGTCCTTTTCCTGTATTACTAACCATCGTTTTGTGCAAAAATTAATAATTTTGATGCAAAGATAGTATTTTTCGCCCAAAAATTAGTATCTTTGCACCGTTTTTTAAAGAAAAAGAAAGAAAAAGAATAAAAATTAGATATAAACAATGGAATTAGCAAGTAAATACGATCCACAAGCAGTGGAAAGTAAATGGTATCAGTACTGGCTCGACAACAAGCTTTTCAGTTCTAAGCCAGATGGTCGTGAACCTTATACAGTGGTTATCCCACCACCAAACGTAACGGGTGTGCTCCACATGGGACACATGCTCAACAATACTATCCAGGATATTCTCGTTCGCCGTGCTCGCATGGAGGGCAAGAACGCATGTTGGGTACCAGGTACCGACCATGCCAGTATCGCTACCGAGGCAAAGGTTGTAAACCGCCTCGCTCAGCAGGGCATCAAGAAGACCGACCTTACCCGCGAGGAGTTCCTCAAGCACGCTTGGGACTGGACTCACGAGCATGGTGGCATCATCCTCAAACAGCTCCGCAAACTCGGTGCCAGCTGCGATTGGGACCGCACAGCATTCACCATGGACGAGACCCGCTCTCGTGCCGTCATCCACGTATTCTGCGACCTTTACCAGAAGGGACTCATCTATCGTGGCGTGCGCATGGTTAACTGGGACCCTAAGGCTCAGACTGCACTCTCTGACGAGGAGGTTATCTACAAGGACGAGCACTCTAAGCTCTACCACTTGAAGTATTATGTAGTAGAACAGGACTGCCAGCAGGTGGATGAGGAGAACGTGATGCACAAGGATGAGAAGGGATACTATGCAGTAGTAGCAACCACCCGTCCTGAGACCATCATGGGCGACTCTGCCATGTGTATCAACCCAGAGGATAAGAAGAATACCTGGCTGAAGGGTAAGCACGTTATCGTGCCTCTCGTAAACCGCGAGATTCCTGTCATCGAGGATACATACGTAGATATCGAGTTCGGTACTGGTTGCTTGAAGGTAACTCCAGCTCACGATATCAACGACCACGCCCTCGGTTTGAAGCACGGTTTGGAAACCATCGATATCTTCAACGACAATGGTACCATCAGCGAGGCAGCAGGTCTCTATGTAGGTATGGACCGCATGGATGTGCGCAAGCAGATTTCCATCGACCTTCAGAACGCCGGTCTGATGGAGAAGATTGAGGACTATAATAATAAGGTGGGCTTCTCTGAGCGTACCAATGTTCCTATCGAGCCAAAGCTCTCTACACAGTGGTTCCTCAAGATGCAGCACTTTGCCGACATCGCCCTTCCTCCAGTAATGGACGATGATATCGAGTTCTATCCTAAGAAGTACAAGAATACCTATCGCCACTGGTTGGAGAACATCAAGGACTGGTGTATCAGCCGCCAGCTCTGGTGGGGTCACCGCATCCCAGCTTACTACTTCGACAATGCCGGCAAGAAGGATTTCGTGGTAGCTGAGACAGCAGAGGAGGCTCTGAAACTCGCTCAGGAGAAGAATGCCAACATCAAGGCTGAGGATCTTGAGCAGGAGAGCGACTGCCTCGACACCTGGTTCTCTTCATGGTTGTGGCCTATCTCTCTGTTTGATGGTATCGAGCATCCTGACAATGAGGAGATCAACTACTACTACCCTACTTCCGACCTCGTAACTGGTCCGGATATCATCTTCTTCTGGGTAGCACGTATGATCATGGCTGGCTACGAGTATCGTGGCAAGATGCCATTCAAGCACGTATATTTCACAGGTATCGTTCGCGATAAGCTCGGCCGCAAGATGAGCAAGAGTCTCGGCAACTCACCAGACCCACTGGTTCTGATTGACAAGTTTGGTGCCGATGGTGTTCGTATGGGTATGATGCTCAGTGCTCCAGCAGGCAACGACATTCTCTTCGACGAGAGCCTCTGCGAGCAGGGACGTAACTTCAACAATAAGATCTGGAATGCCTTCCGCCTCGTGAAGGGTTGGGAAACGGCAGATATCGAGCAGCCTAAGAGTGCAGAAATCGCCGTGAAGTGGTTTGATGCCAAGCTCAAGGAGGTGAACGAGGAGATGCAGAAGCAGTTTAAGGACTACCGTATCTCTGAGGCATTGATGACTGTATATAAGCTGTTCTGGGATGAGTTCTCATCCTGGTACCTGGAGATGGTGAAGCCAGCTTACGGCCAGCCTATCGACCAGAAGAGCTACGACGCTACCCTCCGCTTCTTCGATGCCCTCCTGAAGATGTTGCATCCATTCATGCCATTCATCACCGAGGAATTGTGGCAGCACATCTACGACCGCAAGGATGGCGAGAGCATCATGCGCGAGAAGCTGGATATTCCTGCACCTACAACCGAGGAGCAGAAGTTGGCAGCCGACATTGAGGCTGTGAAGCAGATTATCGCCGGTGTTCGTACCGTTCGCAACCAGAAGAACATTGCCCAGAAGGAACAGTTGTCTCTCCAGGTAGTAGGCAAGAACGATTTCGAGGCTTACAACGACGTAACGCTGAAGATGGCGAACCTTGATAAGATTGAGGTCATCGCAGAGAAGAGTGCCGATGCGTCAAGCTTCATGGTAGGTACCGACGAGTTTGCCGTACCATTGGGCGACCTGATCGACGTAGCTGCCGAGATTGAGAAGGCAGAGGCTCAGCTCAAGCACTTGGAAGGCTTCCTGATGGGCGTACGCAAGAAGCTCAGCAACGAGAACTTCGTAGCTCACGCACCTGAGAAGGTAGTAGCCCTGGAGCGCAAGAAGGAAAGCGACTCTGTTGAGAAGATTGCTGCCCTCAAGGCAACCATCGAGGAACTCAAGAAGAAATAATAGTTTAATATTTATCATGTTAAGTGCGGAATGTTAAGTGTAAGAACTTAGCATTTCACACTTAACATTTCATATTTTCAAGAGAAACATGATCAAGAAGCTTTTCACCTTATTTATATGTACGCTATCTCTAGCAGCAACTTTCACCAGTTGTGGCGATGAAGCTATTGATGTAGAAAGCGTCAATAAGCAGACAATCTTCGTCTTCTATCCTTGGACGGGTGGAACCAACACTTCCGGTCTCACAAGTTTTTTGGAAAACAACGTTGACAGTATCTGCGAAGGTATTGTTGCCAAGAAAGGCTTGAATAATTCGCGTGTAATGGTCTTCATGAGCCAGAATTACAGGAAGAGCTATCTTATAGATCTTCAATATGACGGCAATACGAAAACCGTAATTCGCGACACTTTGAAAACATACGATGAAGCTACATATACTACAGCAGAAGGATTTGCAGAGATTCTGAATGAGGTGAAACGCCGTGCTGAAGCCCTGAATTATTCGCTCATCATCGGAGCTCATGGCTGCGGATGGACCTACAAAAGCGATTGGGTAAACTATCCTTATATGGCAAGACCTAATGCCGGTTTTGCTCAGAAAGGAAGCACCAGCTACCCTACCGCTACCGGCAATTTCAGCGGAATACAGTATGGTCCCGATCCCAACAAACCTATCACCCGTTTCTTCGGAAGCGTAAGTTTAGAAGAAAACGCTCTCGACGTTCCTACCCTTGCCGAAGGAATCAAACTCAGCGGCACCAAAATGCAATACATTCTCTTCGATGCATGCTATATGGGCAATGTAGAGACTGCATACGAACTGAAAGACGTCACTAATTTCATGATCAGTTCAAGTAGCGAAGTAATGGGAGCCGGCGTTCCATACAAAACCATATGGAGTTACCTCAACAGTTCTGCACCCAACTACTCAGGATTTGTCAACGGAGTTGTCAATTTCTACAAGAATAGTAGCGATCCATTCTGCAATATGGCGGCCATCGACTGCAGACAGATGGACAATCTAGCCCAAGTGATGAAGGAAATCAATAACAAATATACCCTCTCATCATCCGTTCCGCTCGATTCCATACAGCCTTTGGATGGTTTCTCTCCCAACCTCTTCTACGATATGAGTGTATACATAGACAGTCTTGTTCCGAGCGGCTATCTGAAAGACAAATATACTTCACAGATGAAACTCACTATCAAAGCTGCTGCTCATACCGAACAGGCTTATACAGGGTTAATGAGTTATAGAGGTACAACCTTAAAAGTGAAAAATTATTGCGGTCTTTCTATCTCCGACCCTAGCCAGCACAGCGTAGCTATCAAGGGCAGAGAGAAAACTGCATGGTGGAAAGCTACACACTAATAAGCAATGAAGAGTGAAAGAAACTCCTTATTGGCTTTTAAGAAAAATATTATATAAAAGAATACATGATGGAATATTTTATCATTGAGAATAACGGACAGCAAGCGGGTCCATTCAGCCTGGAGCAACTCGTCCAGAAGGCTATTACACCCGAAACCCTTGTTTGGGCACAAGGCATGAAAGACTGGACTCCAGCTTGGAAAATAGCAGAACTGAAGACTGTTCTTGAAACTGTAGAAGCAATCAAAGCTAATACAGCCAACAAAGAAAATGCAGAAGGAACATCAGCAGATGCAGCCGGCAACAACGGGACAGAAGCAGCAAACTTTCAGGCTGCAAACCAACAGGGTTTCCAGCAGGCACAGCAAGAAGCTTACCAGCAAGGCTTTCAGCACGGCGCAGCAATGAACCAGGGCTACAGACAGGAACCGGAAAAGAAAAAATCGAGCAAGACCCTCTGGAAAATCATCTTAGGTCTTATCGTACTTCTCTTCCTGGTTTTCGCAATAACCAATCCAGGACCTGATGCCCACAAAGAAAAGGTAAAGACTGAGGCAGCCAAGGCTATCGACAAGGCTACAGAAACCAGTGATAACAACTTCTTCACCCAAAGCATCCGTTCCATTGCCAAGATGATGGCAGGAAGCGCTATTGATGAAGTGATGAACCAGCTCTTTGAATACCACAACTATATCGTATGCTCTAAGGGAACCGTTGAGTTTAATGGCAAGCAGCACACCGTAAGCTTCGGAATCCTTGGCAGCGTTTACACGATGAATGCTGATGATATGGTGAAGGCGCTGGAAGGTGCCGACAATCTGCAGATAGAAGAAACCACCAGCTCATCAACCGATGAATCCCCTTCGGTAAGCGATAATAACAGCGATGGTTCAGAAGAAGACGGACTGGGCGCTTCTGTTCAGAAAAAACTGGAAGACAAGGCAAACCAGGCCATGGATCAGGCTGCCGACAAGGTAAGCAAGAAACTGGAAGAGAAAATCAACCAGAAACTCGATGAAGCAACCGATTCTTCAACCGTAGAAAAGATTCTCGACAAGATTCTGGAACTGATCTAGCATCAGAAATCCGAAGAAACATAAGAAATATGACACATTTCTCAATATGACAGCATGGCGGCTTGACGTATATCAAGCCGCCATTGCTGTTTAGTTGACGTGTATCAAAAAAAGCCCCTTTTTCATCATTTTGTCATGTCTTTGTGACAGATATTCAAGAAAAAGGCATTACCTTTGCACCAGAAAACAGTGAGATTGTAAAAGGATAATGTAAAACAGGAGACCTCACATGGAGGCTCCACAAAGAAAGAAAGAAAGAAAGGAAACAAATTATGATGACGACAGTAATGATTCTTACAGTTGTGGCAGCTATGATTGCCAAGGCTGTAAATGTAAACAACAACATGGAGATGGGCAAGTAAAATTGACCACCGTTCATGAACAAAAGGAAAAAGAAAATGGCAGAAATGCCAAGTATTAATTTTTAAAAAAAGGATAACGATTATGAAAACAATGTATGCAAACATCAAGAAGGCCTTGAAGGCTATTCTTGCAAATTACATGACCGCAATGGAAATGTATGGTGAGGCTTTGAACAGAAGCCGTGGTTGTGCTTGCGTATAAGGGTTCCAATCCCTTCATGCTGCGGCATAAACTAGATTGAAAGCAAAAAGTAATTACGTTTAAATAAAGAAAAAGCGTGTAAGTTACCATACTTACACGCTTTTTTTGTATCTTTGCAACCGGTTAGTAAAGATTTTAAAAAGAAGAAACGATGAACTCACAAGATATGATCAGCAGGCTGGAATCGAAAGGCATTCGGCCAACCGCCAACCGCATACTCGTAATGAAGACCCTGATGGGCGAACAGAACCCGCAGAGTCTGAGCAATCTGGAACGAAAGATGGTTTCGATGGATAAGTCGAGCATCTTCCGTACCCTTACCCTCTTTCTGGAACATGATGTGGTACATGCCTTCGAAGATGGGCGAGGCGTACTCTGCTACGAACTCTGCGAAGAAAAAGGGGCTTGCGATCATCACGACGGGCATATTCATTTCTACTGCGAATCTTGCCAGCGTTCCTTCTGTATGGAGGATATCCATATTCCAAGTTTCGAGCTGCCCGAAGGCTTTTACCCCCACTCTATTTCCTTTGTCATCAAAGGCGAATGCCCGGATTGCAGAAAGAAACACCAGTAAAGCGAAAGGTGCATTCTGCGTTAATTTAGCATAAATATTTTTGAAATTCTATTGCTTTTCCGATATTATCATTATTTTTGCAAGCGATTATCACGGGGTGCTGAAAGATTAGGCTGAGATGATACCCATAGAACCTGATGCAGGTAATGCTGTCGCAGGGATATTTGATAGCGCTTTATTCTTTCTCTTAAGGCTTTCATCTGGAAGTTCACCGTGTTTGATTACATATTTGCTTATCATCGCTTTCGGGCGATAGAAAAGCGTAAACAAACGGATTATTCATCATATAAAACGAACAGAATATGAAAGTAACTATCAACAACAAAGAGACCGAGACACAGGCTAAAACCATCAGGGAGTTAGCCCAGGAACTCGATTTGCCAGCTACAGGAGTTGCAGTAGCTATCAGTAACGAAATGGTGCCTCGTGATGAATGGGAAAACACAATCATCGCAGAAGGAGCAGACATCGTTATCGTAAAAGCGTTCTGCGGAGGATAACGGTCCCAGAATACTGCGGAAAAGAATCACCCAAAAGTACTTTTCCTACAGAAATGAAAACAAAAATAACAACTCTATAATAAAACAATGGAAAAATTAGTAATCGCAGGCAGAGAGTTTAACTCACGCCTCTTCTTGGGCACAGGAAAGTTTAACAACAATGCCCTCATGGCTGAAGCCATCAAAGCATCAGAAACAGAAATGGTTACTGTTGCTATGAAACGTATCGAACTCGAAGACAAGCAGGACGACCTGCTCTCTCATATTGTGCAGAACCCAAATATCCAGCTCCTTCCTAACACCAGTGGCGTGCGCAACGCCGAGGAGGCTGTCTTCGCAGCACAGATGGCTCGCGAAGCTTTCGGAACCAACTGGCTCAAGCTCGAAATCCACCCAGACCCTCGCTATCTTCTTCCAGACTCTGTCGAGACGCTGAAGGCTACCGAGAAACTGGTAAAACTCGGTTTCGTGGTATTGCCATATTGCCAGGCAGACCCTACCCTCTGCAAGCACCTCGAAGAGGCTGGTGCTGCTACCGTGATGCCACTTGCTGCACCTATCGGTACTAACAAGGGATTGAGAATGAAGGACTTCCTGCAGATCATCATCGAGCAGGCTACTGTTCCAGTTGTAGTAGATGCAGGTATCGGTGCACCTAGCCACGCTGCCGAAGCCATGGAGATGGGTGCCAGCGCTTGTCTGGTTAACACCGCTATCGCCGTTGCCGGTGATCCTGTAGAGATGGCTAAGGCATTCAAGGAAGCAGTAGTATGCGGTCGCCGTGCTTACGAGGCTGGTCTCGGAGCCATCAGCGATTGTGCTGAGGCAAGTTCTCCTCTCACCGCATTCCTCAACGATTAATTATAATATAGATAATAAAAGGCATGAAGGATGAAGGCAAAGAAGCAAGAACGCTCTTTTTACCTTTTTACCCTTTTACCTTTTTACCTTAAAAAAATTATGCCAAACGATAAGAAAGCTTACGCCCAGAGAGAAAAGGCGTATATGCAGGGAAAACTCTTCCCACAGATCAAGGTTGGAATGACCAAGGTTAACCTCACTCCTACTGTTGTGAAGGATGAGCGCGGCATTCCTCATACTGAGCCAAACGCTCCGGTTTACATCTACGATACCAGCGGTCCTTACAGCGACCCTAACTATCAGGTAGATTTGAAGAAAGGCTTGCCAAGAATGCGCGAGCAGTGGATTCTCGACCGTAACGATACCGAGCAGCTCAAGGAGGTTACCAGCGAGTATGGCAAGCAGCGCCTTGCTGACCATAGCCTTGACCACCTCCGCTTCGAGCACATCCAGTTGCCTCGCCGTGCTCAGGCTGGCAAGCACATCACCCAGATGGCTTACGCCAAGGCTGGCATCATCACTCCAGAGATGGAGTACGTAGCTATCCGCGAGAACATGAACTGCCAGGAGTTGGGCATCGATACCCATATCACTCCTGAGTATGTGCGTGATGAGATTGCACGCGGACGTGCCGTTCTTCCAGCCAACATCAACCACCCGGAGAGCGAACCGATGATCATCGGCCGCAACTTCCTCGTGAAGATCAATACCAACATCGGTAACTCTGCCACTACCTCCAGCATCGAGGAAGAGGTAGATAAGGCTGTATGGTCTTGCAAGTGGGGAGGCGATACATTGATGGACCTCTCTACTGGCGACAATATCCACGAAACCCGTGAATGGATTGTGCGCAACTGTCCTGTGCCAGTAGGAACCGTGCCTATCTACCAGGCTTTGGAGAAGGTAAACGGCAAGGTAGAGGATCTGAACTGGGAGGTATTCCGTGATACCCTCATCGAGCAGTGCGAGCAGGGTGTTGACTACTTCACCATCCATGCCGGCATCCGTCGTCACAACGTGCATCTCGCCGATAGCCGTCTCTGCGGAATCGTGAGCCGTGGCGGTAGTATCATGAGCAAGTGGTGTCTCTATCACGACCAGGAGAGCTTCCTCTATGAGCACTTCGACGACATCTGCGACATCGTGGCACAGTATGACGTTGCCCTCTCTTTGGGCGATGGTCTGCGCCCAGGCTGTATTGCCGATGCCAACGATGCAGCCCAGTTTGCCGAGTTGGATACCATGGGCGAACTCGTTACCCGTGCCTGGGACAAGAACGTGCAGGCATTCATCGAGGGTCCTGGTCACGTGCCATTGCAGAAGATCAAGGAGAACATGGAGCGCCAGCTCGACCACTGTCACGAGGCACCATTCTACACCCTCGGCCCATTGGTTACCGATATCGCTCCAGGTTACGACCACATCACATCAGCCATCGGTGGCGCCCAGATAGCATGGCTCGGCACCGCCATGCTCTGCTATGTAACACCTAAGGAGCACCTCGCCTTGCCTAACAAGGAAGATGTGCGCACAGGTGTGGTAACCTATAAGATTGCCGCTCATGCAGCCGATTTGGCAAAGGGTCATCCAGGTGCAACCATCCGCGACAACGCCCTCTCCAAGGCCCGCTTCGAGTTCCGCTGGAGAGATCAGTTCCACCTCTCTCTCGACCCAGAGCTCGCCTTGAAGTATTTCGAGGAGGCAGGTCATACAGATGGTGAGTACTGCACCATGTGTGGTCCAAACTTCTGTGCAGCCAAGTTGACACACGATTTGAGAAAGTTTAAAAAGTAAGAAAATGTTTTCAGACGAATTAAAGAATATCAGTTGGGAGGAGACCACGGAGCGCATTGCTCGAATGACCGATAACGATGTGCGTCGTGCCCTTGCCAAGGACCATTGCGATGTGAACGACTTCATGGCGCTGATTTCACCTGCAGCCGAGCCATACTTGGAGGTAATGGCGCGTCTTTCCCGCAAATATACCGAGGAGCGCTTCGGCAAGACCATGTCGATGTTCATTCCTCTCTACATCACCAATTCATGCTCTAACTCCTGCGTGTATTGCGGTTTCCATCGTGAGAATCCGATGGCTCGTACCATCCTCACCCCAGAGCAGATTGAGAACGAGTATAAAGCCATCAAGCAGCTGGCTCCATTCGAGAACATCCTTCTCGTTACGGGCGAGAACCCAGCCAAGGCTGGCACCCCTTATCTTGCCAAGGCAATCGACATCGCCAAGAAGTATTTCTCTAACGTGAAGATAGAGGTGATGCCGCTCTCTACAGAGGATTACAAGACCCTCGCCGACCATGGTATGAACGGCGTCATCTGTTTCCAGGAGACCTACAACCACGAGCACTACAAACTCTACCACCCACGCGGCATGAAGAGCAAGTTTGAGTGGCGCTGCGATGGTTTCGACCGCATGGGTATGGCAGGTGTCCATTCCATCGGTATGGGTGTGCTCATCGGCTTGGAGAAGGAATGGCGCACGGATGTAGTGATGATGGCTCATCACCTACGCTACCTGCAGAAGCATTACTGGAAGACCAAGTACAGCGTGAACTTCCCTCGTATGCGCCCTGCACAGAACGAAGGTTTCCAGCCAAACTGCTTCATGACCGATAAGCAGTTGGCACAGGCAACTTTCGCCATGCGTATCTTCGAACACGATGTAGATATCTCCTACTCTACCCGTGAGCCAGCCTACATCCGTGACAACATGGCAACACTGGGTGTCACCACCATGTCGGCAGAATCAAAGGTAAATCCTGGCGGTTATCATACCTATCCTCAGGCATTGGAGCAGTTTACCGTAAGCGATGAGCGTACCGCCAAGGTAATCAATGCGAGATTGAAGGAATTGGGCAGAGAGCCAGTCTGGAAGGATTGGGATGCCTCATTCGATTTCTTCGGAAATATCGCAAACGGATAAAGAAGATGTAATTAAACAGAATAAAAAAAAGAGTGTATCATAAATTCATGACACACTCTTTTTTGTTAATATTCTCAGACTGACGCCCCCTATAATAGATCATTTCAGATAGATGGTCTGTGTTTTCCCCGTGATATCAGTTACCACGGCGATCCCTCCATCACGAATCTCGACCTTCTCATATTTGGCATCAACTATCACCTTGCCTTTTAAGGTCATAATACCCCAATATCTTGGAATCTCTTCAAAGGCACAATAGGCACCAACAGGTTGCGCTATGCTGCGATAAAGGGGTGGCACGACAACTCTGCCATCCACTTTTATGCCCCATTTCTTTCCAGCCTGATATAATTCCACATGTCCTGCTTCTGACTTCTCATGCAAAAGAAGCATCTCGTTTGCTTCCTTTTTCTTCTCCTGTAACATCATCTCATCATAGTATTTCTTGCCAAGGCGAGGCATTACAATATGAAGATCTTCATTTTCATTCTTTGGGTTATTGCATCCAATATAGGTCTTCTTCAAATATGAATCCACCAGGTAGTAGTCCTGCTTGCTGTCCATAACCACGATACAACCACAACGAAGAGTGGCACACTTCCAATACACATGTTCATAATCACCACGTAAGAAACATACTCGATTACTATCTATAGTAGCCTTCATCATCAAGCCATTGCCTCCTTCATAATAGTACCATTCCTGGCAACCACTATCTACTAAATAATTATAACGATATATCAGGTAATCCCCAAAATTGAACAGGTCATATTTGGAAGGGCAATATGGCCAAGAGAAATGTTCGTAGGTGCGAGACATATAAACATCTCCATATTTGATGAACTCCCAACCTTCTAGCGTAACCACCTTTGGAACATCGTAAACATTGGGACCATCGTCAATAATAGCTCCAGACAACAGGTCATAATAGCAGACCTCCTTTCTGCAATGTCGGTAGAACAGGATGTTGCCATCCAACAGTTTCATGTCATAGTAATCGCCTGGCTCCAAGACTTGTTCTCCTTGTCGGTTCACTACCGTCATCTTCCCATCAGGAAGCTTGATGATGGCAAACTCCCCTCGACTGTCCACAAACTCACGATACTGTATCGTTTGGAGCAATTCTTCATGGCTCATCACCATCATCATTTCTGAGTCTGGATGAATCTGAATATCGTCTTGCTTCTCGTTCATCAGGAAAAACTCTCTATCCTTCGGAGTCTCCTTTCTCTTGCCAACTTTCAGCTTTCCTTCAAACATCGCATTCCAGTTCCATACTTGCGAAGGCAACCCGAACACCCGATATAGTCCCACATTATCTATAATTACGCAGTTCTTCTTTCCCTTAGCCACTCGCAATCCTCGTCCCACCATCTGCAGGTACTTGGCAAGTGACAGCGTTGGTCGTGCCAACTGTACAAACTCCACATCCGGGCAGTCAAATCCTTCCGAGAAGATGTCCACATTCACCAGCACTTGGATGTCACCTTTCTTGAAGGCTTCAATGTCTTGCTGTCTTTCCGTGGCAGGTGTCTTCGAGTCTATGGCTATGGCTTTCACGCCATTTTCCTGATACAGTTTCGTGATTTTCTGAGCATGAGAAATATTGATAGCATACACGATGCCCTTCCTGTCTTTGCCAAATTCTTCCAAACTCCGATAGAGCCTTTCGATACTCGGCTTCTTATTCAGCAACATATCCATTTCCTTGTTCTGGTAGTCACCATCAGCCCCTCGCTTCTGCAAGGAGTCGATGAGCCGTTGCGTCACACCATCCGATTTGATGCTCACGAAATCGTATGTTGCCAATCTTCCCTTGCTGATAAACTCAGGAACACTCCACGACTGCACCAAGACATCAAACAGATCAGTGAATCCCTTACCATTCAATCGGCAAGGTGTTGCTGTCAGTCCCAGGAATTTAGCTTTCGGGAATCTCTCCCACATTCCCTTGTAAGTCTTGGCAAGGGCATGGTGCGCCTCGTCAATCACAATCATCCCCGGTTCTTCCTCTATCTCGTCATAGTGCTTCGACAACCATTGTATCGACACAGCCTTGATAGGAACATTGAATGCGCTAGCCGACAAACAATCTGGCGAGACCTTTGATGGTCCGCCAACCTTAGAGCGAAGCGGTTCCGAGCACCGAGTAGGGCGGTTTCCTCCCTCTCCCCTGAGGGTGAGAGGGCCGGGGTGAGAGGTGGAGCCCTCTTTAAGGGTAAAGAGGGACGGGGTGATTTTCGAAGAATTGACAGGGTGGTTCGAAAAATCCTCTTTTATGGTAAGGGAGGACGGGTGGGTTTTAGAAAAAACTCTTTGAATAGTTTCTCGAATCTGAGAAACCAGTTCCCTTCTATGGGCAACAATCCAAACATGACAATTAGAATGTTCCCTCAAAAACGATTCTACGACCGAAGCGAGTAGAACTGTTTTTCCCGTACCCGTTGGCATTTGTGCCATTACGGACCGATGAAGGCGCAACGCCTTCTCAATCCGTTCCTTCATATCCTCTTGGTAATCAAAAAGCTTGATTACATTCATATTTTCAAATTATAATTAAATATTGTTATTTTTTCGCCTTATCGGTTGACTACTCCATATAATTTTACTATCTTTGTCAACCAGAAGATAGAATGATTAATTATGGAACTAAAAGATATATTTTCTAAGCGACTGCGCAACGCACGTCTGATGCGAGGCTTGTCCATGCAACAACTCTGTGTGATGATGAATGATATTGTCACCAAACAATCCGTGTCCAAATACGAACGAGGCGAGAGTATGCCAGACAGTACCATTCTCATCGCATTATGCAAAGCCCTGAACATTTCCCCCGACTATCTGTTTCGTGAAAATCGTTCAGCTCTCAATAATGTTCATTACCGCAAACTAACTCGCCTGAGTGCTAAGGAAGAGAAATCCATCAATCTCATGGTGGAAGATACCATTGAACGCATCAATGAAATAGAAGACATTTGTGGCATCGAAAGACATTTTGATGCTTCCTCCTTTACTTGCCAAGTAAAGTCTTTAAATGATGTTTTCAGCGCTGCAACCAAACTCCGCACCGATTGGAATATTGGCAATGCCGCTATTACAAACGTCATCAACATCTTAGAGACCAATGGTATCATTGTGGTAGAAGTAGAAGCTTCTGACGCTTTCTCTGGTCTCAATGGCACATTGGAAAATGGGACTCCTGTCATTGTCATTAACAAACAGATGAGCACCGAGCGTAAGCGTTTCACTGCGCTTCATGAATTAGGTCATGCATTGCTTCATTTTCCAGAAGACATGGATGAAAAGATGGAAGAACAATACTGCAATATTTTTGCCAATGAAGTTTTGATGCCAAGACAAACTTTCTTTCAGTCTATTGGTGAGAAACGCCACGACATAGCTTTAGTAGAGTTGAAGAACCTTCAATCAGAATTTGGAATATCCGTTGATGCCTTGATGTATAAGGCAAGATATCTTGATGTCATATCAGAAAATCGCTATACAACCTATTGGAAGAAGAAAAATTTCGATTCCAATTTCAAATCACAGGTAGAGAAAAGCATCATTGATGACGAGCACAGCACCAGATTCGAGAACCTTATCTATCGTGCCCTGTCAAGTGGCTTGATTACAGAATCCAAGGCTGCCGTCTTACTCAACAAGACGACAGAGGAAGTATTACATAATTTCGTTCTTGCCTAATGGAAATAGTAATCAGCGATACCAATATATTCATAGACTTATGGAATATTGGACTTTTGGAACGATTCTGTGAGCTTCCTTTGTCAATCCACACCACCGACTTTATTATCGGTGAGCTAAAAACACAAGGAGTGAAAGATGCGATTGCTCAATTACACCAAGAAGGAAAAATCACAATCAAAACTTTCAAAAGCAATGAGTATGCAGAGATTATGTCACTTCAAGATAAGAATCTCTCTTTCCAAGACTGCACAGTTTTATATTACGCATTGAACGGTGATTATAAACTCTTGACTGGCGATCGTAACCTTCGAGTAATAGCAGAACGGCATGGGCTTCAAGTTTCAGGAATAATATATGTGATGGACGAACTTCTTCACTATGATATTCTATCGAAAGAAGAATATATAACCAAGCTTAAAGCCTTGCTGGAGTCCAACCATCGCCTTCCGACAAAGGAAATTATGAAACGAATCGAGGATTCTCTTTGATAATGTTATGATAACAGACATAGAAAGTGCAACCTTTGAAATTTAAGCGTTATGATACAGAATAAATTATTCCGTGATTGCCTCGCTGCGATACCTGCCGAGCAAAAGGCAGAGTTCGATTTGTCTTTCGGTATTGCCGAGCGCATTAGTGAAATCCTGAAAACCAAAGGACTCACCCAAAAGGATTTCGCCCGATTACTCAACAAGCGAGACTCAGAAATCTCCAAATGGCTAACAGGCAGACATAACTTCACGACTCAAACCATTGCTCGTATAGAAACTGCTTTGGGTAGTAAACTCATTAGCATAGCTCATTGATTGGGCTATGCTAATAAAAAACTTAATGCGTTTTATACACCTAACGCTATAATTATGGTATCCTCAACTTTACGGAAGATTACTTATGGAGTTAATTGGTATCGACCGCCGACAACAACATCGCGAACTTTGTCTTGCAGTTTAATTGTTTCTTGCCTTGTACCATAATTTGAATAATTTTAAAAGGCACGAAACTTTACCTAGGCGCACAATACGGCTTTCACACTTACATTACAAACTCATTAAGTATTGCATCAAATCTACTTTACTAATAACTTTCGAACAAACTCCATGAGCAGAACTACGAATCCATTCTTTGGTATCTTCATCTAAGAGTCTGTCAAATACGATTCTTTCAACCCCTTTAGTTACAGTAATTTTATAAACACAATCAGAAATAGGGACTTTACCTTCTTTAATAAATGCTACCTTACCTACGCTCCGTTTTCCTACTCTACACATAACAATATCACCAGCTTGTGCTAAGACTTTGTCAACTGTAAAATCATACGACATATCAGGAAGACATAGAATTTCTCCATTTTTAAATGAGCTAGAATGCAAAAAGGGAAAATTAAGACTACGTAAGTCCTTGTAAGTTATCCCTCCTCTTTTTATTGAAACATCACTCAAAGCTAATTCCTTACGAAGATTTTTATTCAATTTCCATTTCAAATAAGAAAAATCCATTCTCTCAAATAAAAAGCCTTTATCTACACATATTTCATCTTTTATATTACCAGCCATGTCAAGCATTCCTACACGTACTTTTGAAGGCGTTTTTCCATTCTTCTTTAAAATAACAATATGCGTTCGCGCTTCTGTTAGAGAAAATGACTTCTCAGGCAATTGATAGATACAACAAATTTGATGGTGTGCTATCAAAGAAACACGAAAACTATATAAATCTTTTCTAGAAAGCAATCCATCAGGCAAGATGACAGCTAAAATACCCCTATCCTTTAAATATAGAAAATTTTTAGCTATAAACACAATATCTGCAGAAAGTCTTTTAATTCGCAAACATTCCTTCATATTAACAGAAGAAAAAAGTTCATCAAAATTAATATCTCCTGAAATAACACCATAAGGAGGATTACATAAGGCTAAATCAAAACTACTCTTTATTAAGCTCTTTGTTCCTTCAGTAGACAACACATCTCCATTTGTAACATGAATATGATTATGTAGCTTTTCTACATTATTACATATATCATTATCTATATCAACAGAGTCAATATACGCATGAGGCCATTTATTCAAAGCAGCTAAAGAAAGAGCAGCATCACCTATTCCTAAATCTAAAATATGATGGACTGTAGGTAGATCTAAAAGATCTATAATTCTGAAAGCAAATTGCTTTTTAGTAAAATACTGTGAATGCTTAACCATAAATTATACGATATAGATTCCATGTACCAATGTCGTAACTCCTCTCCTTCTTCTTTTGAGGATGATCAAACAAAATACTTAGCTTATTTTTACAATTATGTTCGACTATAAAAGCGCAAGCCCCCAAAGCCATTGGCTTAGTTCCAAAGGGTAAAATAAATAATTTTTGCTCTTCTCCAAGACCCTTGTAGACTTTTTCAATTTTCTCATACACAGAAAGAGGATTGGCTGCACCACAGTAATAAAATTCTCTTGAAACATAGTTTGATTCTATCACAGATATATAATTGGTATAAGAATTCATATCCCATCCAACAACATAAGGAGGAACTCCAAATATGAGCTGACAATCCTTTCCTTGTAGTTCCGTTTCATCAAATGCTCTACTTAGCCGTTCGGCTTCATAACCGCATAAAACAATTGCCTTATCACCATAATTATAGGCAAGAGCCTGGCCTGGTATTGCTTTAAAACCAGCAAAAGAAGTTGTCAAATCGAAATTTCTTCGATTATATATATCCGGGTGTTGACGAGCATAATGTCCTGGGGCAAGATATAAAGCATCAACGCCTTTGCAATTAAGATTTTTTAAGGCCTGCATAAGTACAAGAATTTCAGCAAAACCTAAAGATGTACATTCTAATATTATTTTAGAATTCTCAGAAATACCTAAATCTTCTAAATAAGCTTCTACATCATCAACTCCAACATCGAATTTTTCGTTTACCTGCAAAGCACAATCATTGGGCTGATATAAAATACTAGAAATATTGCTTACACTACCATTTAGAGCTTCAATTGCAGTAATATCACGCTGTTCTGACCCAATACCTATAAAAGCAAAATCCCATTTTTCCTTTTCTAGCTCATCATAACATGAGCCATACTCCATTATTATATTCATTAGTCGAAAATAGAAAGTTCAACTGATTTCACATATGAAGAAGTTTTTGATACAAATCTCTTCAAAACATTCAGAAATCCTTTTTTATCATCTGAGATTAATGTCATAAACTCTTCTACCGAAAACTCTATTCTACGTTTTTTACGATAAGATATTGTGAAATATGGAGAATAGATAGGATTAAACATATATTCTGAACCGGATTCCAAACCTTTCTGTTTTGTCAGTTTGCTTTCAAAAACAACAGACCACTTTACCAATTCTCGCAGAATATATTCTCCTTCTTTAGGTAATTTCCCCTTTATGCTAAATTGATTTTGTTCTGGTTCACTTTGACTATCCTTTTTTCGTAGTTCTTCAAATATTGTTCCCAAACGAAGTGAAAATTGATACAAAACATTTCCTTGAGAGCCAAACTTTTTAATCTCATTTATCATATTATTACTCACATATTTTACAGCCAACAATTGCTCATTGCGCTCTACTTGCCGCTTTTCCCTCCATTTATCCTCTTCCGATACAGACAAAGAAGTATAACATAGTTCCAAAAAATGTCGAATATTACCATTAGACATAGTTAAAAAAGTACTATAACCAGAATATAGCGGACAGGTACGATTCAACTTTCCGTAAAAATTCAACAAACATCCAAATAAATTAGTACTAATCCATTCTTTAAATTTAGACTTTTCATGCATACTATACTTTACTAATTCTTGATAAACTTCTTCGAAGTTCAAAGTTCGTCTATTGAGCAATGCATGAAGAACTATAACTGGAGCTGGTTCAAGTTCTAAATTAAATATCTTTTCGAAATATATTTCTTTATTCAATATCTGTAAATCACTCATAATCATTCTCTTTAGTTTTTCCAACAATTTTTCATCTTCGAAAATACTTTGAGCGACCTCGGAAGTGGTTATATTAGGAAAAATACTTTCTATACTTTGCTTAACGGTGTCTCGATATTCACGGCTCTGGCGATAACCTAAAGATTCTTCTGACGGATCATATAATCTCAATATATCCCTTTCATTATAGAATTTAAATAAATACTCATTTACTTTAAGCAAAAATATTTCAGAAGCAAAAGTTTCAAAATGATCATTTAAAAGACTTTCTATATCTATTTTTCTATAATCATGAATCTCTACAATTTTTTCGCTTCCAAGCGTGTCTGCCACATCAAAAGACTGCCTCTTCATTGCTATATTAAATACTAAAGGAGAATGGCATTGTTTTAACCAAGTATTAACAATTTTCTTCTGTGAGACATTTAAATTTTCATACTCATCAATATAAATACTAAAAAAACTATTTTTCAGTAAAGGAATTTGCTCAACTAGATTATTTATCAAAACTTCTAAAAATCGCATTGGATAAAACAAAGGGCATTCAAGCTTTTTATAATTATTCACCCAAACCTGAAATTGATTATCTTTTTTCCTAAGATATCGTTTTAATAAAGATAACTCTAGTGGGAGGTCATTATCAATATCTTTCAATTCTGAAAGATCTAATTTATCAATAAATTGCCTTATATCCTGTCTAGCTTCAGCCATATTGTCTAGGCTTTCAAGAACTTCCCTACTTAAAACTAGAACAGCCATATTCTCAAAAGCACTTTTCCATAACTCTTGTTCTGCTCCTCTGGCTTCCATTAAACTAGCAAAAGAAACATCCATCTTCCAATATATACCAATATGTTCAAAAACAGAGTCTTCAATACTATCTCTTTTTTTTGAAAATTGTGTTGCGTGGCAAAGATATCTTAAAAGCATTGTTTTTCCACTACCTCTACCACCTTCTATAATCAGAGGCTTCTCTGACTTTAAAGTCTTTAAGCTTAGAAAATAAGGAGGTACAACAAATTCTTTCCACAAGTCAAAGCCATATTCTTCGGCTCGATTTCTTGTCATTTTACTATCAATAATCATATTAGCCTCGTTTTTTCAAAAGTTTCACTAATTGTTCGTTTTCATAAAAAAGTATTGGTAAGCAATTATTTGGCACATTATTTTGGAAAGCATATACCAAACCTAAATCTCCTCTACCGCAGGAGTTTCCTGTACTTACTTTTTTACCCTTCATGAAATTCACATACCATTTATGCATTTTTTCAGGAGTATCAATTTCAAAAACCGAGTATGGTAGATTATGGAAAATATTTGAATCCCTCGGAATAAATTCCGCATACAAGATTTTTATGTGAGGAAACTCCTTTGTCAAGATTTCAACACCCACTTCATGAGCCGCACAAACCAAGACATAAATAGAAATATCTGTATATTGCGTAATACCCGTTTCGCGTAAAACGGTTTTCATCTGTTCTCCTGTTCCTATTATGTCATCAAAAAACAAGAACGTTCTGATTCCATCTTGCTCATAAGATTTTTGAACCTCATCAGGACTAATATTATATCGTTCAGATACACCCAAATTATGATTTAATACACTTATGATATGATAACCACTCTTCGTACCTCTATCCTTCTTTGTTACTGCAGTAACATATCTTAAAGGATATTTTTTAAAGTCCCATTTTGAAGAAAGTATTTCAAGTGGATTTTTAAGAGGATCATAATTCGAATTTTTATCAATACGCCATTGATTATGAAGATGTCGTGTCAATAAATCAAATAACATAGAGTCTACATGATCATCATTTCGATATACAAGCCAATCCATAATACATGCTGCAAAATATTTCTCTTGTTCTGTTGAAAAATTTTTAAGCCATGCACTAAGATCATTGGAATCAATACCCTTCCAAATTCCATATTCGATTAATTTACCACACTGACTTTTCTTATGCTGAATAAAACTGGGCACATCAATACTTTGATCCATTATACATTAATTATTTACTAAGTTTATTAAAGGGATATTCATTTTTTGCTCTTCTGTTACACACCTTTACCTTTGAATGTACAAACAAATTTACATGGCGAAGACCTTTGATGGTCCGCCAACCTTAGAGCGAAGCGGTTCCGAGCACCGAGTAGG
>ENA-OYXJ01000011-OYXJ01000011.1-human-gut-metagenome-genome-assembly--contig:-NODE-11-length-76897-cov-8.608313_pt1 | contig 76897 bp, 74 predicted proteins | sample MGYA00244843_ERZ653418 | MGnify/ENA primary metagenome ERZ653418 (study PRJEB26926, sample SAMN06164921) | human gut metagenome | biome: ENVO:00009003; feature: ENVO:2100002; material: ENVO:00002003... | reverse complement strand
CTAGTCGTCGGCAGCGTCAGATGTGTATAAGAGACAGACCAATATCTAACCCTAATAAGCCGATAGTTGAATCAAAACATAAAACGTTTAAAATTACTGCTTTTATTTTGGTCTTAATATCCGAATTGATTTCTATTACAATTATGAATATATATTCTTACTCTATGAGCATATCATTAGCACTGTTTTCGATATCAGTTGCTATGATGATAAATTCTAAAACGAAAGAAGGTGTAAATAAATGAAAAAAACTGCTTTAGCTAAAGTGTTGAGTAAGATCGGAACAACCGCCGCAAAAAAAGCTGCCGGCTCCGCATCACAGTTCGGTTATCACCAGGCAAAAGAGCCGACTAACCTTAAAAAGATTAGTAAGTAATCCCTCTTAAAAACGTTATCATTATCTGATGGTGACAATTTTTAAGGAATTAATCACAATCAAAGTCATGACTCCATCGTGAGTAGAAAGGAATTTATCATGAAAATTAAAAAAGTATTTTGTTCTATCTTTATAATGTTAATTTTATCATTAACTATTTTGTCGTTAGCAGTTTCCGCCGATGTTGCTAATCCGATGAGAATATACAGTGATTCAAACCTATTCCGTACTTATATATCCGGAGAATTCACTCCATCGTATGCTACTACAGGTGCTTACGGAACGACAAAAGGAAAACATATCGAGCAAATATACGTTAAGGCTCACGAAAACGCATGGCCCAATTCTCAAATGGAGAAAGCGACTTTAAGAAACTCAAGTGTATCTTCTAATACAAGGCAATATACTTATTATACTTGCAAATATTTTTCTGGAGGCGGAAACAGAACTGTAAAAACAAGTGATAAAACAAACTCTGCAGAATGTTGTTTCTATGGTGTAGGTACATTGTTACAAGGATATTCCACAAGATACAAAGTGTTTTGCATGAACAAATAAACAAAATCTTATAATTATTTTTCAAATCTTGTATCTGATTTAGGGTACAAGATTTGAATTATGAGGTGATAATATCAGACAATTATTTAACAAAAGCGGCATGATGATAACATTCTTTGCCGTAACGTATTTTCTTTGCGCTTTTCTCATTTCCATGTTTTTAAATTCAGTAAGCTCAGGCGTCGCAGGCAGGCTTTCGGATAATGCGGAAATAATAACAGTTAATCAGGACAACAACTCTGAAAGCGCCCTTACCTACAGCGATTTAGGCGATATACTGTCAAAGTATAAAGCTGTCGGTGCAATAAAACTCGTAACCAAATACAATTCCGGCTACGCCCTGTTTGACTACGAAAAAACATCTTCTGAAAACAGCGCACCGACCGCCGTGATAAAGCCCGAACTTGAGCCGTACTGTATGACGATAAACGGAAGAAAAACGATAAACTTCATCGGACAGAATTACACCGTCAGCAGTATCAACATATACGGAGGTAAAGACAGCGATTTCATATTGCAGTCTGATAAGCTCAGCGGCAGCACGGTGCGGTTTTCGGGACTGACACTTATAATTGACAACAAAGATAAAACGCCCTCAGTCACCGAAAGCATAAAATCAGATATAACCGGGAAAAATCCCGATACCAATATCAGAACCGATGATATATCCAAGATAGCGGGAAAAGGCAATCTCTTTACATCAGGCAATATAGTTATCATCATTGCGATATTGCTTATCGGTCTGCTTATTCTTATGAATTCGGGCGTGTTCACATGGTCATGGATAAACTCCAAGTGCTCCGAAATAATGGCTCGCCGTATATGCGGTGCAGATGATGCGGACATTAAAAAAATGATATTCATAAATTTCCTTATGATCTCCGCAGTCGGCATACTTATCGGCTTTATTGTCACACTGCTCCTTACTCTTATTCCTGCCGTTTCTTATTATCTCGGCAATATCAGAATTTCCGCAGGACTTATATCCGTAGCGTTCATCCTTCTTATCGGCGGTATAATTTCCTACAGTCTGAGTGACAAGTATTCGCACGAACAGGTCATTTCGTTAAGGAGAGTGTTATGAACAAGCAACTTATAAAAATAATTCTTTTCGATATAAAATCGAACCTGCTTTCCTGCCTGCTTCTTACATTCCAGATGATAGTAGCATTCTTTGTTATAGGCAATCTTTGCAGTATCACCGCATATAAAACTGTAACTGTGAATGCCCTTGACGGCTTTGATTTTCCCAAAAACTGCTACAGCCCGTCAAGCACCGATATTTACACCGACGGCGGAATAGTGGTTGATTATGACGACATAGAAAAGGAAAGAAACCTCAGCTATTACATAGCCGAAAACTATAAAACCGAGGGGCGTTCCGAATTCTGTGAAGAAAAAGACGGCACAGACTATTCTCTGACGGTAATTACAGAGCATTACTTTGATATATTCGGCTTTGAAGTAAGTAAAGGACGGCTGTTCCAAAATACAGAATACGGCAAATATCTGTCAGATAATCCGCCCGTAGTTCTCGGCAGTGACTTTGAAAACGACTATAACATCGGCGACTTGTACCTTGATAAATATGAGGTAGTCGGTATACTGAAAAGCGGCATGAAAACAACCTTTTTGAAAGGCGACAAAAGCTCTATCATTTCCGCCGACGACGATGTATTTATACCTGTCATGAGCATTGAAAGCATGAAAGCACAAGGCATTGATTACCCCACCTCACTTATCTATGCCGATGATAAATCCGACCTTGCCGCAATAAATGATTACGCCGCAGAAAACGGCATGAATACATATAACTTCATATCTGCCGATGAAACAAGGCAGCTTATTGACCTTGTTTCTGCAAAAGCCGATATTTCGCTCATCGTCATATCATCAATAATCATTATTCTTGCGGTATTTTCAATGATACAGTCAACCCTGCTCTATGTCAGAAAAAATATCCGTGAACTGCTCATACACATGATTTGCGGTGCTTCACAGTCGGATATCCTGCTCAGGATAAGCGCCGAAGTGCTGATTATAAACCTTGTCGGCGTTGTTGGTTCATCTCTTATATTTATGTCACTCCGTACAACACTTGTTTTTATGCTGACAGGCATTGCAACGGCAGTGATAGCCATTTTGCCCGTTATGGTGAGCATTAAGAGAAAACCGCTTATTATGCAGATAAAGGAGGAAAAGTAAATGATCAGACTCGACAACATATCAAAGACTTTCCGTGACGGTGACACACAGGTTCAAGCATTGAAAAATATCAGCTTTGAAGTAAACAAGGGCGAGCTTGTCGCAATAATCGGAAAAAGCGGAAGCGGAAAATCAACGCTTCTTAATATTCTCGGACTTCTCGACAAGCAAACGGACGGCGATTATTATATCGACGGCAAAAAAGTATCTTCCATACCGGAGCGTGAAAAAGCAAAGCTCAGGAACAGTCATATAGGCTTTGTAATGCAGGATTTCGCCCTTGTTGAAAAGTACACTGTAAAGCAGAATATAAATATCCCTCTTATATACACAGATAAGCCTATCAATAAGGAAAAGGCGATAAACGATGTATTAAAAAGCGTCGGACTGTCCGATAAAACAAACACGCCTGCCTACAAACTGTCCGGCGGTCAGAAGCAAAGAGTAGCCATAGCAAGAGCGGTGGTAAACGAACCACAGATAATCCTTGCCGATGAACCGACAGGCGCACTTGACAGCATGACCGCAGATGAAATAATGCAGATTTTCGAACGCCTCAATATATCGGGAAAAACCGTCATAATCGTAACCCACGACAAAGACATTGCCGCTCGTTGTAAGCGTGTCATCGAGCTTTCGGATGGGGAAATTGCGAAAGGCACAAATTAATCAATTCATGCAGTAATGAAAAACGAGTGTTTCTGCTTGACTTTTTCAACATTCTGAGGGTTGCCGCAGCAGCCCTTTTATTATGTCCGAATTCGTAAATACGCAAAGCTAAAGTTCAGAGAAGCGGATAAATGTGACATAACGGTATTGTTATACCGGAAGCTGTTGATATTCGGTTTTAAATATAGTATAATAACCTCACATGAGTATAACACAATAACATCGTCTGCGCCGGTGACGATATAAACAAAGGCAGTGCCGTTGTATCAGACGAAGATATTGTAATGATATTCTTCGCTCACGGGCATGCTATGGATGATATTGCAAAATAATCGAAGAAAAAAGAAAGGCACTTAGTAATATGTTGAAAGACGGACTGTATGAGCAAATTATCAATAAAGGGCTGGAAACAGAGCTTTCCTCTACAGACAAGCTCTCTGCCACTGCGCCTATCGACAGTGCGGAGGCATCCAGAGTGCTGGCAAAATACATTGCCGAAGTTGTAGAAAAAGGCCTTGATAATGTTGCCGACAACGGCGGAGATGTAAACTCGCAAGTTGCTCTTGCAAACCGTATTATTTCTACAATTATCAACGAAACCAAAGAAAACGAGCTTGATGAAATGACGGTCGCAGAGCGGGCAGAACAGCTTCTCGCCCTCTTTGACAAAAAGAACAGCATTCTTGCCATAGATGAGAAGGCGGCGATTATCCGCCCAGAAACATCCATTGCGCAAAGCTCATTATTTACAGGTGCAATCCACGAACCGCAGATGTTTACCGAGCTCAAGAAAGAAATTATATCCTGTAACCGCATTGATATGCTTGTATCCTTTATCAAGTGGAGCGGACTCCGTCTTATAATGGACGAGCTTGCCGCCTTTACGCAAAACGGCGGTGAACTCCGCATTATTACAACCTCCTATATGGGAGCGACCGATGTAAAAGCAATCGAAGAGCTTCGCAAACTTCCCAACACAAAAATCAAGGTTAGCTATGACACCAGACGCACCAGACTTCACGCTAAAACGTACGTCTTTTATCGGGATACCGGTTTTACTACTGCGTATGTCGGTTCATCAAATCTTTCAAACGCCGCAATTTCCAGCGGTCTTGAATGGAATGTAAAGGTTACAAGAAAGGATCTCCCCGAAACGATTGACAAGATCGCAGCTACCTTTGAAAGCTATTGGAACTCCAATGAATTCGAATATTACAGCGAGGAACAAAAGGAACGTTTAGCCCGTGCGCTAAAAGCCGAAAAATACTTTGACAATAACAGTGCCGAAATTTATACGATGGATATTGCCCCGTATTCCTACCAGCAGGAAATTCTCGATAAACTGGACGCAGAGCGTAAAGTGCGTGGTTATAACCGTAATCTCATAGTCGCCGCCACAGGCACCGGAAAGACAGTTATATCTGCGCTTGATTACAAGCGGTTTTGCAGGCAAAATTCCGATAAGCCTTGTCGGCTTTTATTTGTGGCTCACCGTGAGGAAATTCTGAAGCAAAGTATGTACACCTTTCGTGCCGTACTGAAAGATGCAAACTTCGGAGAAATGTTCGTAGGCAACTATAAGCCGGAGAGCATAGATAATCTATTTATATCCATACAGACATTCAACTCACAGAGCTTCACAGATAAAACGTCGCCGGATTTTTATGATTATATTATTGTCGACGAGTTTCATCACGCCGCCGCACCCACATATCAAAAACTATTATCATATTATAATCCGCATATTCTTCTCGGTTTGACAGCAACGCCTGAACGTATGGACGGTAAGAGTATTTTGCCGTATTTCAATAATCGCATAGCGGCCGAAATTCGTCTGCCCGAAGCTATCGACCGTAAGCTCCTTTGCCCTTTTCAATATTTCGGAGTGACCGATTCTGTCGATCTTGATAACTTGAAATGGGCGGCAGGAGGTTATGACAAGGGCGAGCTTTCTCGAATTTATACGCTGAGCGGTATGATAGCAAATCGCCGTGCCGATCTTGTAATCTCATCATTGCTTAAATATGTTACCGATATTGATGATGTAAAAGGTCTCGGATTTTGCGTAACGGTTGAGCACGCAATATTTATGTCGGATTATTTTAACGCTCACTCGATACCGTCAATGTATCTGACCGGACATTCGCCCGACGAAGAAAGAAAAGAAGCAAAAAACCGACTTGTAAAAGGCGAAGTGCGCTTTATATTTGTTGTCGATATATACAACGAAGGTGTTGACATTCCCGAAGTCAACACGGTTTTGTTCCTGCGTCCGACCGAATCTTTGACGGTATTTTTGCAGCAGCTCGGACGTGGACTGCGTTTATCCGAGGATAAAGAATGCCTGACCGTACTTGATTTTATCGGACAGGCAAACAAAAAATATAATTTTGAGGATAAGTTCGCGGCGCTTCTTTCCAACACAACACGAGGCGTAACACGTGAGATCAGGGACGGATTTATTTCACTTCCGAAAGGATGCTATATTCAGCTTGAAAAGAAGGCGGCGAGATATATTCTCGATAACATCCGCTCATCCTACGGAAACAGTGCCGGTCTTGTCGCACGAATAGCAACCTTTGAAGAAGATACAGATCAAAAACTTACTCTTGAGAATTTTCTCGACCATTATCGTCTGGATCCTCGATCGATATATAAGTTTTCTTCTTTCTCCCGCTTATGCGCTCGTGCAGATGTGACAGAAAATTTCGAGGAACCGATTGAAAATGTTATGACAAAGGCGCTCAGCCGTTTTGCTTGCGTTGATTCAAGACGGTGGATTGCATTTATGCTCCGTATCTTAACAAATCCCGGCTATCCAGACTTTGCAAAGCTCACGGAAATAGAAAAGCGTATGTTACGGATGTTCTACATAACAATGTGGGGAAAAGCAATCGAAGATTGGACCGCAGACGAAGTATCAGAAAACATTCACGCACTTTTAAACAGCCCCACGATGCTTTCCGAACTTATCGCATTGCTCAGATATAACTATAATCGCATTGATTTCATTGATGAGCCCGTTGATCTCGGATTTGACTGCCCACTGGATCTGCATTGCTCATACACTCGTGAACAGCTGCTTGTAGCAATGGATTTTATGAAACCCAGTATAGTCCGTGAAGGTGTTAAATGGCTGCCGGATAAGAATATCGATGTATTCTTTATAACGCTGAATAAATCCGATAAAGATTACTCACCGACAACCATGTATCAGGATTATTCCATCAACGAAACTCTATTTCACTGGCAGAGTCAAAGCACGACCAACGCAGAAGGCAAAGTCGGTCAGCGATATATCAACCACCGCAAAAACGGCAGTAAGGTTCTCTTATTTGTGCGTGAATTCAAGAACGATATTTACGGAAACACTGCGCCATACACTTATCTCGGCACAGCAAATTACGTTTCGCATAACGGTTCAAGACCGATGAATATAACGTGGAAATTAGATGACCCCATCCCCGCAAAATACCTGAAGAAAACGAACAAACTGGTGGTCGGATAACAGTAAAAGCCGTGTAAGCTGTTATGAGATAAAGAGGAATTTCGATTTTTCAACATACAAAAGAATGCAAGAAGGTTCGAACGCATTAATGTTCAGGTTACCATAAACATATATTTTCACCTGTTTCGGCAGTAAAAAGAACGTGCTGTAAGCATACTCAACAAAATTTTTGAAACGAAGTTGTGACATTTTTACAGCGCCCATTTTTGCGATCAAAGCAGCAGAAACATCACTTTCTATTAAGGATAAAAAGGAAAATCATCATGAATTATCACGAAAATTATCATGATTTTATCATGCCCACCCTACAAGGTCATCAATATTTGATGTAAGGCAACACCGCACAATTAACGCCCCATTGCCATAAAAAGTGACATGCTGTGGAATTCGTGTGAGTTACCCCTCATGCTCGCCGGGGCGAACATGATATTCAATTTAGCGGTCTGTTTTTGCAGACCGTCGGCGCTGCTATTATCGTTGAATCTACTATCGTTCCATTTTTTAGGATCAGTCCTTTTGCTGTGAGTTGCTCTACCACCTGTGAAAAAAGCTTTTCCTGCAGCTCGTTTTTTGAGATGGCAGTCTTATTTTTTTACAGCGCCTCGGTCTGTCGTTTATTGATCATCACAATATTCTTGCCGTCACTGCAGTATCTTTTTTCTGTATTCTGCCGGAGAAAATCCGGTCACCTGCCTGAACTGCCGTGAGAAGAATTTTTCATCATCGTAACCGCAGCTTACTGCTGTCGCATAGATGCTCATGGCGGTAGAATACAGTAAGTAGCAGGCTTTCATTACCCTTGAATTTATGCAGTCGCGGTTGTAACTTACATCAAAGCACTGCCGGTAAATCAAGCGGAAATGCCCCTCGCTGACGCACATTTTTCTGCTGACTTCCGAAAGCTTAGGCATCTTATTAGGCATTGAAATTATCCTGTCCCTTATGTCGGCAAGTTCGTTATAATGCGGAAGTTTTCTTCGTTCGCTTATCAGACTGACATCTTGCTCTGCATTCAGCGATACGGCTGAGCGCAGTTCTTCGACCAGCGTATTATCGGAACCGTGGTATGTGATAATAACCTGCCGTTCATCGTGCCGTGAATAAACCTCGTTGTGGAGCGATATTTTCAGTTTCTCAGGAAACATTCCGTTTTCCCTTTTGAACAGGATAAGAAATGTGTTGTCATCGGTCCGGCAGCATATTTCATGCTGAGTGCATACACGTTTTATTGCTGACGCTGTTTCTGCGATTATATCGCTGTGGTGGTTTTCGCCAAACAGGTATTCTCCGCCGTCCGGGAAACTAAGCCTTACCGCCTGAATGCAAAAGTTATGCCCGGCTTCCTCCACAATGCTTTCAAATTCACGAAGATTGTAGAACCCCGTCAGCGAATCATACAGTGCGGATTGCCGCTGGCATTGCGTGAGATAGTGGATATCATTCTTCATTCGCAGAAATTCCAGCGTATCCGCAACAGTCTTGTTCCAGTCGCGGAAGCTGAAATCATAGCTCGCCGGGCGGTTGTATTCCAGCACCGTATACCCGTAAAGCCTTGTCTGAAAGCACACGGGATTCACATAGAAAATCGCAGGGGAATCGTGCTCCGTAATGAACGGCACGGGAGTTTCGCCACTGCTGAACTTTATCGGAGGTTCTGAATAATCGTTACCTATCGCACAGCACAGGAACTCACCACCGTTGAAACGTTCACTGTTCCATGCGCTGTCAAGGCACAGAAACAGCCTGTCAGCGCCGTGCAGCAGGTAGAAAAACTCGCTTACCGCTCCGGTGTATTCCTCAAGAGTACGCGATGTGGTGAGCCTGCCGGAAAACTGTGCCACGGTGCTCATAATGGTGTGATACTGGTCTATCTTTTCCGCGACAAGCTCATCTAAAAGATGCAAACGGCAGACGCCGCAGGAGCAGGTGTTTCCGCTTACGAACCTGTCGGAATTGTCTTGAATAGGACTGCCGCCGAGAATAGCATCCACAGCGTCCCGTCCCATTTTACGGCGATTTCTGCGGTAAGTCGTCAGCAGCGGATAGTGATATATCCTTCCTGCGGTATGGTCGCCGCCGGTCAGGTCGTAGCCCGTTACTGTCAGCTCGCCGGGAATATCCACTCCTGCCTCCGAAAGAACATCACACAGCCCGAACGCCATGAAATCGTTGGTGCATATCACCGCCTGAGGTCGCGGAATTTCACCGCTGAGATACCGCCGGGCAAGTTCCTCACCTGAATCGTTCCAGAAGTTTCCGTAATACACTCTGATATTATCAAAGCTTATTCCGTGCTTTCCGAATGCGCGCTTGCAGCCGTTCAGACGCTTTTGCGAAGCGGCATTGTCCCTGCTTCCCGTCAGTATGTCGATGTCTGTGAAACCGTGAACCGTTATCAGATGTTCCGTCATTTTCTCCATGTCGGTTTCATCGTCGGAATAAACGCTCTTAAATCCATCCAACTCCCCGTCAATAACAATGGCGGGGAGTTTTGCAGCTCTTATTTTATCGATTGTATCGTTGATTATTTTTATATCCCGGAATGCCTCGGCTGTGACAATAACGCCGTCAAATAAATCCGGCTCAATCAGGGAGTAAATTATGTTCTCATAATTCAGCAGATTATCGTCCTGCCAGTGGTTGTATATGTTTGAGTAGACCACAACATCGGTGTCTTCCCGGAATGCGGCTTCGAATATTCCATATAGTATATCGCGCTGTTCGGACGCGTCGGCTCTTGCGGTAATGACCGCTATTCTTCTGCGCATAATATCACCCCGTTTACAGTATAGCTTAATTCCGCACTAAAGTCAAGAGCAAAAGTGCATATTATGACTAAAAAGTGGATTAAACGAATATATGCTGTTGAATTTCTGCATTACAATGTGTATAATAAAATAAAAGCAATACTGGGCAAAGATTGTGCGTGTATTGTGCAATATGACGAAAAAAAATGTCAGCAAGACACGTACAAAATCCAATAAATGGTTTTTGCGCGGTGTTGCCAAAAAAACAATGAGGTGATGCTAATGAAAATAAGCGAAAATTGCTACAAGCTGGAAAATACGGCTAATCCAATTTCTCCGAATGTATTCTGCGCCGACCCGACAGGCGTTGAGTACAACGGCAGACTTTATATTTACGGCACTAACGACCATCAGGAATACGAGGCAGTCGGCGATGACGGAAAGAACGGCTATGCTCACATAAAATCCATCGTTATGCTGTCAACTGACGATATGGTGAACTGGGAATACCATGGCTTCATAGACGTCGCAAAAATTGCGCCTTGGATAGTGAATTCATGGGCGCCGTCCGTAACTTACAGAGTTGAGGCGGATGGAAAAACTCATTTTTACCTTTACTTTTCGAACAGCGGCTGCGGTGTAGGAGTGCTTACGGCGGAACACCCTCTCGGACCGTGGAGCGACCCTCTCGGAAAGCCGCTAATCTATCAGAATATGCCGGGGCTTGAAAACTGTCCTGCGCCCTTTGACCCGGGAGTATGCATCGACGAAAACGGCACAGGCTGGCTTGCGTTCGGCGGAGGTACCCCACCTGACGGTAATACGCTGCACACAAACATACCTAAGATAGTGCGGTTGGGAAAGGATATGCTTTCGTTTGACAGCGATTTTGTTCCGATAGACGCTCCGTATTTCTTCGAGGCAAGCGAGCTGAACTACGAAAACGGAACTTTTATCTACACATACAGCACGGACTGGCAGTCAAGAGAAAACTGGAACAGAACGGACATTCCGGCGCCGGGAACATGCAGCATGGGCTGTATGACGAGCAAAACTCCCCTTGACCCGGAAAGCTGGCAGTTCAAGGGCGGATTCTTCCTAAACGCCGGTGATTCCGGAATGGACTGGTGCAACAATCACACCCACCTTATCGAATATAAGGGAACAAAGTACATTCTTCACCACACACTTCACATTCAGGAGCGCACGAAAACAAAGGGAGGATTCCGCTGTATGTGCGTGGATCTACTGCCTTACACGGATACGGAATTCCCCGTCACAAAGGCAACACGCGAAGGCGTCGCGCAGACTCAGCCGCTCGACCCGTATAAAGCTCACAGCGGTGCGGAGATGTTCACCTGCGCAGATATGTGGTACGAACAGATATCCACCGGCAAAATGGCTGTGAAGTCGCTGGCAGAGGGTGCATGGACTTACATAAAGGGCGTGGATTTCGGCAATGGCACAGAAAAGCTGCTCGTTACCGCAAAGGGCACGGGCGTTATCGAGATTCGTCTTGATGACAGGAATGCCGAACCATTGGGAGTGATCAAACTCGCAAATGATGGATTTGATAAAATTCCTGTGGTTCTTCCCACAAAAATAACAGGAATTCACAATGTATATTTTGCATTTTCAGGCAAGGACATCTGCCTTGAAAGATGGCAGGCTGAATGAAAGGAGTAACTATGAACAAGAAGATAACGGCTTTGATTTGTACAGCTGCTATGCTGCTTGTTTCAGGCTGTTCCGAGCAGAACGGCTCGAATGATTCACCTGTGCAGACAGAAAGCTCTGCCGACAGCGTAGACAGTGTGAGCAAAGCGGAAACAAGCGACAAACCTGACAACGAAACAATAATCGACAGCCTTAATAACGGAATAATAATCGACGAGGTAAGCGGAAATGTCTACAAAAACGAGCGTAACGCCAATCCCATTTCGCCGAGTATATTCTGCGCAGACCCCACCGCGGTGGAATATGACGGAAGGCTTTACGTTTACGGCACGAACGACCAACAGCAGTCGGAAGAGGGAACAAAGAACGACTACGCCCATATCAAATCGCTTGTGGTATTTTCCACCGATGATATGGTAAACTGGATATATCACGGCAGGATAGAAGTCGACAAAATAGCGCCGTGGATAACAAATTCATGGGCACCGTCAATTGCTTCCCGCGTTGAGGAAGACGGTCTTACGCACTTCTATCTGTACTTCTCCAACGCCGGCGGCGGTGTGGGAGTTATTACCTCCACCGACCCGGTAGGTCCGTGGACTGACCCTCTCGGCGAACCGCTGGTTTATCAGAATATGCCGGGGCTTGAGAATTGCCCTGCGCCGTTCGATCCGGGCGTATGCATTGATGAAAACGGCACAGGCTGGCTTACTTTTGGCGGCGGAAATGCTGCAGACGGCGGTGTTGTACATACCAATGTCCCTAAGGTAGCACGTCTGGGTGCGGATATGCTTTCGTTTGACAGCGAGTTCGTTTCTATTGACGCCCCGTATTTCTTGGAGGCAAGCGAGCTGAATTACATCGACGGCACCTATTATTACACCTACTGCAACGACTGGCAGAACCGCAACAAGTGGGATCGCAAGGACATTCCTGAGCCGCCTACATGCAGTATGGCATACATGACCACAAAAACTCCCCTTGACGCAGACAGTTGGGAATACAAGGGTGCATATTTCTACAATTCCGGTCAGAATGCCAACGGCGAATCCGGAATGCGCTGGGGCAACAATCACACGCATTTCTGCGAGTTTCAGGGAACGAACTACATTGTCCACCACACGCTCCTTCTTGAAGAACTGACAGGCGGCACAGCAGGTTACCGCAGCATTATGGTTGATTATCTCCCGATGAATGCGGCTGACGGAGAGATCCCGATAACTGCCGCAACGCGTCAGGGCGTATCTCAGATAAAGCTTCTTGACCCCTACGCTGAAAACAGCGGCGCAGTTATGTTTACGTCTGCCGATATAGGGTACACAGATGGTAACGACCCTGCCGCAAAGAGCAAGGCAAACGGCTCATGGATCTATGTAAGAGGTGCGGATTTCGGTTATGGTGCTTCCGCTTTCACCGCTGATGTTAAAGGCAAGGGCAGAATCGAGGTTCGCCTTGACAGCATTTCCGGCAAGGCAGTATCTTACATTGAATTTGACAACGCTGATTATGCTAAGGTTCGTTCTACTGAATTCAGTAAGTTTGACGGCAGAAATCACAATATCTATCTGGTATTTTCCGGTGCGGATATTGAACTGAGATCGTGGCAGTTCACAAAGGGCAACGAGGAACTCCGTCCCGAGGAGAACATCTCAGATACCGAGATAAAGTACGAAACTCTTATACTTACCAGTCAGGCTGTAAATCCCGGCCCAAGTCCGTCGGCATATCTCGAAATGACCGGTGACGGTGAGTATTCCGTGAAGTCCACCTCATTTGAAAAAGAGAGCGAGTTGCTTAACTTCGGTTTCATCAACGTTAACCCGGACGCAAAATACAAAGTACTTGTCAAGTCCGTAGGTCTTGAAACGGAAAACGGTATCGTTGAAGTCCCTGTAAACGCAGAGCTTGACCCGACAAGCAGCTCCGCAAATGGACTTGCTAACGGCTGGATGGGCGCTGAGATAGGTTCCGTGGTTTACGGCACCAAGGAATGCGGAATAGTTGCCGCAAAAACCACTGTCGACTGGATAGGCTACCGTTTTGCGCTCATAAAAAACGGTGAGGAAATTCCCTTTACATCAATAACCTACAATCTTGAAATAAGTGGGCTTATCCTTGATTAAGGTGAGAAAATCATAATTTGGGAGGATCTTCAATGAAACGTGTTTCTGCTGTTAAAATCATAGGAAGCATAGGATTGGTTATTTCAATGTTATTAAACGGATGTACCACAAATAGTATTACGGATAACAATGTGTCCGGAAACGACCTTACCGCAACGGAGGTTATCCGGCTCATGGGCAACGGAATAAACCTCGGCAACACGCTGGAGGCATACAATCACAAAAGCTATGTGGAGTTAGGGGTAGACCCCACTTCCTTTGAAACGCTATGGGGACAGCCCGTCACCACAAGGGATATGATAGACGATATGAAAGCTATGGGCTTTGATACTCTCCGCATTCCTGTGGCATGGACCAATGGCATAAATTACGAGAGCGGAGATTACACCATTGACGAGCGGCTCATGAACCGTGTCGATGAGGTAGTCAATTATGCTCTTGACGCTGATATGTATGTTATACTGAATGAACACTGGGACGGAAGCTGGTGGGGAATGTTCGGCTCCGCCGACGAGGCAGTTCGTGAAAAAGGAATGGCACTTTATAAGTCCATGTGGACGCAGATATCCGAGCATTTTTCCGATTATTCCTACAAGCTGATATTTGAATCTGCAAATGAGGAACTTTGTCACAGACTCAACGATAGCGACGTCACCGGAACAGAAGGAGTTCTCAGCGAGGACGAATGCTACGAAACAACGAACAGAATTAACAGCGAATTTGTTAAGCTGGTACGTTCGACCGGCGGCAAAAATGCAGACAGATTCCTGCTTATCGCAGGGTACAACACCGACTTCAGGAAAACATGCGATGACAGATACCAAATGCCGGAGGACACTGCAAAGGACAAGCTTCTGCTTTCAGTACATTATTACACGCCGTGGGACTATTGCAGTGACGGCAATGCAAAACGGTGGGGAACTCCCGGCGATTATGAGGAGCAGAATTCCCTTTTTCAGATGCTGACTAAATTCACAGACCTGGGATACGGTGTGGTTATAGGCGAATATGCCGTTATGGGTGCGGCGGATAAACCCGATAGGGATAAGTTTTACGCCAATCTTCTGGATAACTGCGACCTGTATAATTACTGCCCCGTCCTCTGGGACTGCAGCGATTTTTACAAAAGGGTCCTCAGAAAAACTACCGATGAAAACATAGCAAAGCTGTACAGCGACAGACGCGCTTCGACCGAAGAAGGCAAGGATTATTCCGAGATTCAGTCTGCCGCAAGGGAGAGAATGGACAAGTCAACAAAGGCGGCTGAAGACGAATTTATGGCGGGCGTATCCATTCCGGCTTCTGATGATACCGCAGTGGCATGGATAATGTACCAGAGTCTTGATTCTTCAGTTCAGTACTGTGTCGGCAACAAGTACGACCCGACGGAAAGGACCTTGGGTATCGTTGCAAACAATGCTGAGATAACCGGTGAGGGAACCTACACCGTCAGTCTGGATTTCTCGGATTGCGGTATTCCAAAGGGAGTGCTTTTCTCGGCTCTCGGAATTTACAACGGCGAGAAGTTCTTCCCGGATTATACTATCTCTATTGATGAGGTTAAGGTAAACGGCGAAGTCCGTGAGCTATCCGGCAAGGAATATACCTGTTCCGACGACGGTAACTGCACGAGAGTAAACCTCTATAACCAGTGGGTAACATCTATCCCCGATGACTGCAGATGTGCCGATGGCGACAATTCCGGTCTGTCCGCGACTGTTCTTCCAGTCAAAGACAATGAGATACTTTCGACGCTGGAAATAACATTTACTTATTCAGCGCCATAAATCAGATTAACTGTGATATTCAAAATCAAAACCGACGGATTTCACCAGCACAGTGATCCGTCGGTTTATGTGTAAAGGCATTGGAGGAACCATTATGAATTATACAAAATCAGTTGAAAAATGGGGCGTTTTCGAGTTTTGCTCCGAGGGAACCACCGCTGGCAACCCATTTCTGGAACGCAGTATCACTGCGCTATTTGAAAGCGATTCCGAGCGCAAAACCGTAAATGGTTTTTACGATGGGAACGGAATATACAAAGTTAGATTCATGCCATCGTTTGAGGAAGAATACCATTTTACGGTCTGCGGGAATTTTTCTGACAGTAAATACGAAGGAACTTTTTCTGTCACGCCGCCGTCGGAAAATAATCACGGCTGCGTAAAGGTACATAACAAATATCATTTTCAGTATTCCGACGGTACACCTTATTATCCTGTCGGCACGACCTGTTATGTATGGAATCTGCAAAGCGATGACCTTATCGCACAAACTCTTGAAACTCTGAAAAATTCCCCGTTCAACAAGATACGTTTCTGCGTATTTCCTAAAAGCTACTGCTACAATTCACGTGAGCCTCGCTCCTATCCATACGAGGGTACTCCGGTTGACGGAAGTGCTATCACAGAGGACAATGTGTGGGGCTACACTCCGGATTCCAAGGGCAACAACTGGGATTTTGAGAGGTTTAACCCCAAGCATTTTCAGCATATTGAATACTGTATCACCGAGCTTCAAAAGCTGGGTATTGAGGCAGATATTATCCTCTTTCACCCGTATGACCGCTGGGGCTTCTCAACAATGACACCGGAGCAAAACGAACTTTATCTGAAATACACAGCGGCAAGGTTTTCGGCTTTCAGAAATGTATGGTGGTCATTTGCTAATGAATATGACCTGATAAAAAACAAGAGCATTGAGGACTGGGAACAATATGCGCAGATAATCGTAGAAAGCGACCCGTATGATCACCTGCGATCAATACATAACGGTAATCAGTTTTACGATCATACAAAGTCATGGATAACGCACTGCAGCATTCAGCGTTCTCCGGAGGGAACATCCGAGTGGAGAAAAAGCTATGGCAAACCGATAGTAATTGACGAAATGCTATACGAAGGAAATATTCAGTATGCGTGGGGCAATATTTCGCCGCAAGAGCTTGTTCGGAGGTTCTGGGAAGCACTTTGCCGCGGCGGCTACGGTGGTCATGGCGAAACCTACATAGATGATAAGGCGGTATGGTGGTCTCATGGCGGAGAGCTTAAGGGTGACAGCCCGGAAAGAATAGCTTTTATGCGAAAAATACTTGAGGAAGCTCCGGACGGCGGATTGCGACCCAAAAATATGGAATGGGACGAGCTATGTGTGGTTCCTGAAGATGAAAATCTGGCTGATGAAACCGGTTATCACCTGTTTTATCACGGGATTTCGCGTCCGGGATTCAGATATTATCATATTGACGATAATAATTTATACACTGTCGACATTATAGACACATGGAACATGACGGTTGAGAATGTCGGAAGTTTTAAGGGACGTTTCAGAATTGATTTGCCCACAAGAGAGTATCTTGCGGTTAGAATTAAGAAAGCTGAGAATGGGATAGAATAATGTTCGCCCCGATATGTTTGGTTCTGAAAAAAGAACTGTGTAAATGCGAATAATCCCGAAAAATATAGAGTAACATACGCAATCCTAATGGCAAGCACACAAAACACATCGTCCAGCAAAGGAAAATATCTGCAATACGTCAAAGTATTATCTAACAGACCGCAATGTAACACGGAAAACAAAACTGTACTCTGCGGGTATACTTGCTTAGAGGACGATATTTTCGGTGAAGTGGAGAGTTTGCTATGTATGAGTTATTCAAAGAAGCCGTGCTTGCTTCAGGACTTGATGTTCTAAATCAAACCTTGGATGTTACGAAGGATGACTACTGTCGAATTAAGAATGCCTTTTTGCCGGGGGCAAGTTATGAGCAATTCATTTCAAAAGCAGCAGATGGGCTGCTGCCAGGTGCTGGAATTGATCGTTGCATAACACACTGTGTTCTTAATCACAAATGGGTAAAGCTGTAGCTTGCAGACGGAACATAAATTTAAGCCCACTCGGTGAACTTCAGTATGAAAACGATCTGTACGCCGACAGCATATATCAAAGGCTGATGGACGGGCTTCGAAACAGTGAATGTTAATATGGACATACCACCTAAAAAAGTGGACATATCTACATACCAATCGTTAAAAGGTTTAGCCTGAGAAAATCAAACTGGCTCTGCAGCGACCGTTTTGAGATCGTTGCAGAGCCTTCTTTCGTTAAATTGTATCAATAAATCCCATTAAATAAAGACTTTCGGATAAAGAAAACGGACACCAATCAAGATACGCATTGTATCAAAATTGGTGTCCTGTTATGTGAAAGAGCGCCGTAATGATACGAAAACCTATGGAAAAACGCCAAAATGATAACCGCCAGCAGGATGTGCTTTTCCCGCTGGCGGTTCGTTTTCTCATTTCACGTATTCCTGCTCGATTGCCACGCCGCATTTGAATTCGACCACGATGCCGTCGTTCCTGACGTGTATTCTGTCGACAAGCATTTTCATGGTCGTGCCATCTACCGTGGTGAGCGTATCACTTTGCATCGTTTGCTCTATGAAGGTATCGAGCCACATCCTGACCTCGGCATATTTGGCTGCTGTTCCTTGCAGCTCATTGCGTTCGGCCTCCAGTTCCTTCATCCGCTCACTGTACTCTTTGACCCGTGATGCATATTCCACAGCCCCGATTTCCATCCGCTGCTTTGCCTTGTGCAGCGCGAGCGCGGCTTCTTGCAGCTGAATGGTTTCTTCATCGATCCTTTCCATTGCTGCTTTGTTTTCCGGTTCCAGTGCGAGCTCAGTGCCGTCCCTTACCACCTCGACTACTTCTTCAGCACTATCGACGAGCCTTCGCATTGCGGTGAGGTAAGTTGCCTCCAACACATCTTCATTGACATGATGGCTGTCGCATGCTGCTCGACCATTGTTTATCCTATTGCAGCAGCCCCATGATGCCGTCCGCTTTCCACTGCCCATTGTTCGTACCTGCCTGCGTAGCTTGGATCCGCAGATACCGCATACGAGCATCCCACTGAATGGATAGCGGCTGCTATACCTGCCGCCACCGACCTTATTGTCATTTGCATCTCTTCTTCGCTGCATCTCTTGCTGTGCCAGATCGAACAACCCTTTTTCAATGATTGCTGGGTGCGATCCTTCGACATAGTAGATCGGCGCTTTCTTGCCGTCGTTTTTCTGTCGGTACTTTGTGAGCACGTCCGGTTTGAACGTCTTGCCGAGTAGCGCATTGCCTGTATATTTCTCATTCGTGAGGATGCTCTCGATGACATTGTGCCGCCAGTTTTCCTTGCCGAGCTTGGTTTTGACTCCATCCGCCTGTAGCCGTTTTGCGATCTGCGTAATAGAGTACCCGGCGATGAACTCCCGGTATATCCTTCTGACGATTTCCGCCTCTTCTTCGTTGATCTCATATACATCGTGGCCTTCATCATCTTTTCCGATCTTTCGGTATCCGAGCATGAGTCCTGTATTCAGTATGACGTCGCCTTTCTGGAACTTCCGCTGCCATGCCCACTTAATGTTGCTACTGATCGTGCGGCTTTCCTGTTCGGCCATAGCCGCGAGGATTGTCAGGAGTACTTCGCCTCCGGGTGTTAGCGTGTCAATGTTCTCACTCTCGAAATACACGCTGATTCCGAGATCCTTGAGCTCTCTGATGTATTGCAACGCATCGACAGTATTCCGAGCGAAGCGGCTGATGCTCTTAACCAGCACTTTCTGTATTTTCCCCGCGCGACAGTCCTCAATCATGCGGAGGAAGTCCGGCCTTTTTTCTGCTCGCGTCCCGCTGATGCCGGGATCCGCATAGACATCAACGAACTGCCACTCTGGTTTTGAGTAGATCAGCTGTTTGTAGTGCTCGACCTGCCGCTCGAAGCTGTCCTCCTGTTCTTCTTTTTCGGTGGACACTCGGGCGTATGCCGCCACCTGCAGCCGCTCAGATTGGTTATCCGCCACATCGATAAACATCTGCGGCATGGTTCGTACTACTCTTCTTGTCGCCGTTGCCATTATGACTCCTCCTTCTTTTTGTTCCACCCGACTTTGTTCCCGGGCTGCCCATTATCGTAGCTGCGCGTTATTTTCGCTCCGTTATAGAACACGAAGGTCACCGTGAACATTGTCACGACGACCTTCGATAGAAATCGTTTTGCTTTTTCTTCGCTGAATTCTGTAATCGGCACATACTCGCTTTCGGGCACACGTTTTGCCCTGCGTTCAGATATCTTTTCACTGATGTCAGTGATTTGCATTTTTACGCTTTTGCGTTCTTCCTCGTATGCCGCCTTCGGGATCAGCCTCTGCATCATGAGCTCTGCGAGCTCCTGCTCCTGCTGCCGCAGGTCTTCGAGCACTTCCTGCAGTGCTACCATTGAATCGCCCTGCGGCCTGCGCTCGATAAATTCATTGTAGGCGGATATGAATTTCTCCTTGAGCACAGTGTCCTTGATTCGGCTGTTGCCGCAGGCTTTTTTTCCATCTCTCAGATATGTGCGGCATGCCCAGATGTCTGTCTGCCATTTGCACTGGCTGTTATTGACCTTGTGCAGATAATTTTTTCCGCAGCAGCCGCATTCTATCATGCCGGTGAAGCTGTGTGCGATTCTTGTCCGGCAGTGGTTTCTGCTGCGTTCTTCCAATATGCGCTGTGCGGCTTCCCACGTATCTCTATCAACGATTGCCTCGTGTGTGCCTTCCATGTAGTAGCGAGGTGCATATTCGGCGTTTGGGTTCTTATGGTATTCCCCGAAGTGCCTGACCGATTTCCCCATGATCACATCGCCCTTGTATTTTTCGTTTCGCAGTAAGCCGATGATGTGCTTCGCATCCCACGGATACCCATTCCGGCTTTGGACGCCTGCTGCATTGAGCGTATCCGCAATTTTCTTTGACCCAATGCCGCCGTCCACGTAGGATTCGTAGATGTATCGAATCACTGCCGCCTCTTCTGGCACAATCTCCAATTCGTTATCCGCTGTCAGCTTCAGTCCGAAGAGCCCGCTGCCGACGCTGATCCAGCCATTTTCGCAGCGATGCTGAATTGACCAGCGCTGTCGTGCCGAATCTACCTCCAGATCGTTTTCTGCAATCGTCGCTGCGATCGTCAAGAAGATTTCGCTTGTCGGCTGGAATGTGTGGATGTTTTCGTTCTCAAATACCACCTCGATACCGAGGTCACGGAGTTCTCTGACAGCTTCCAGCAGCTGCGTTGTATTCCGTGCGAAGCGGGATACGGATTTCGTATAGATTTTGTCGAACTTGTGCTCCCGTGCATCCTGCATCATCACAAGGAACTTTGGGCGCTTTTGTACGCTGTGTCCGCTGATGCCCTTGTCTGCATAGATACCGATGAGGTCTGTATTCGGGTCATCTTCGAATGCACTCTGCCAGTAGTGCTCTTGGAATTCGTAGCTATGCAGCTGTGCATCTCGCTCCGTCGATACACGGATATATGCGACTGCCCGTGTTTTTTTCATGTCGTTCTTTCTCCTTTCTATGTGCTGGACTCGAACCAACGTATTTTTTTACCCCCGCCATTGGAGGCGGGGGTAAAGATACCAGAGGACTCTTAGAAAGTCCAGCCCAAAAGCGAAAGAACACAAAGAATTATCAACTTGCCTTTCTAAGGGCTTTCTGGCTGATGTTATTGATTTTTTCGCGCTGTTTCTGCGTGATCAGTCCTTTTACCCAGAGCTGTGTAGTGATTGCTTCAGCCAACGCGATTTTCACCTTTGTCCTATCACTCATGGCTGCACCTCACTTACTTCTGCGGGATTTTAAGTTTCTGCCCTGTATAGATGACAGACGATTTAAGGCCATTGAGCTTAACGATCTCTGTGTAGCGGGCTCCGCTTGCGAGGTAGGTCTTTGCAATTCCCCAGAGCGTGTCACCATGTACCACGGTATGCATGCGGTAGTCCTCGGCGGGTTTCGTGCCAGCCACGGCAAGCGCCGAGGTCTTGACCGGCGACATAATGGAGTATCTGCCGGATTCGTCCTTGTTGATGACCGTGCGGTCGCCGCTGACCTCTACCACATACCAGCGGAGCTTCTTCACCCAGCCGGGAATGGATTTGCCGTTATAGTAGGTGCTGCCCGTGATGGTTACGAGGTCACCAGCTTTGATTGTGCCGGTTGGCTTGGTCGGTTCGACCGGCTTCACCTCGCTGCCGAGAGCTGCAGTGACCTTGGATGCCAAATCGCCCATGCGGGCATACATCCAGTTGCCGGGGCAGGATTTGTTCGCAAACCATCTGTGGACGGTCAGCACCATCTCGTCAGACTTCGGGGTGTAGCTGAGCGTCTTGGTCTTATCGCCCAGCCAGAGCAGCTTGGTTTTGCCGTTGCGCCTGCAGATATCGGTGCAAAGCTCAATGAGCCGCTGGTACACCACATTCTTAAAAGCGTAAGGCTCGGAATTGTCGCTGGCACACTCGATGGTGACGGCTCTCTGGTCGTTGGCTGCAGAAGAGGAACACCAGGAGCGGTTCCTCTCCTCTACATACATCCCGACCCGACCATCTACGCCGATGCCGTAGTTGCTGCTTGCCTGCCGTGAGGTCGGCAAAAAGATATTGCCCAGCGTTTCCACACTGCACTGACCCACCACGCAGTGCGGCGTGATGCGGTCAATGCTGTGGGTGCGCTGCCCAGAGTGGTTCGGGCTGAGTTTGGTGTAGGACACCAAGGAACTGTTCGTGTAAGCCATGATTATTCGTCCTCCTTTTCGGCACGGTCATGAAGCTGCTCCAACACGGATTTCAGCTTCTGCGGAATGGGCAGTCCCAGGTATGCGGCGTTCTCCAACAGGGACACGCCCTCATTCGACAGGTAGAAGAAAATGATGGCGGTACGCATCACCGAGCCGCTGCCGATGACACGGGTGTCAAGAATATGTCCGATGCCGACCAAGGCGAAGATGAGCACCTTTTTGAAAATGCCCTTGAAGCCCACGGCGCTGGACAGCTTCTTATCCACCACGGCGCACATGATGCCGGTGATGTAGTCGATGACCACGAAGACCAGAAGCGCATAAAGCAAGCCGTCACATCCTCCCAAGAACCATCCCAGCCAGCCGCCGATACCGGCAAACACCACCTGAATGGTCGTCCAGAATTCTTTCATGTTGTTTGTCCTCCTTTGAAATTGAAAATGGGTATGAAAAAAGTGACGCCGGAGCGTCACACTTTTCCGATAGCATAGATTGAAACTTTGTAGGTAGCCGATGGTACCGTATTTGGCCTTACGGCAAATATCTTTCCGGGGTTGGTCGTTGTTGACCAGCTACTTGAACTGCCTCGCTCCACAAACATGGCGTAATTGCTATTCTCCGTGGAGATATGGACATGAGGAATTTCCGCGAAGGTAAACGGAAAATTAGGGAGTGCAATTGCACCGCTCTCATAAAGCACGCCCCATGCCGTCGAAATGGCGGTCGTAAAGGAATACCGACCCCAACATTCCGCTATACCACTCTTCCATTTGCGGTAAGTCCACACACCGCTTGTCCCTTGCTGAATGACAAAATCCGCAAGTGGCGACCCGTCCACCCGCATATCCCCGGCAACATCCAGCGTGGACTGTGGCTCCGGTGTGTTGATGCCGACCTTCTTTTTTCGTAGTGCAATGAGGGGCGTACCCTGCGGAACAGTAAAATACAGATCCAGACTGCTCAAAGAATAGAGCTTGTCTTGGATCTGTAGATGAAGGTCGTAGGAACTGTTGGCATCCAGACTGCACAGTTCCAAATTGGAGTAGCTGAAAGAGGTTCCGCTTTTTGTCGTGCCGGGATAGATGCTGGTGTAGCTGCCGTAACTGCTCTCACTGGTTTTCTTGTACCGATACCGCACATAAACCACGCTGTTTTTCTGCGTCCCGTCTACGGTAACAGCAGAAATAGAGCCGCTAAATTTGAGTTGCATTTCCGCTTCAATGTCGTTGGTTCGTCGGAGCGTCACCGAGGACACCTTCGGCTTTGCGTATGGGATGACCGTAATAGTTTGGGAAACGCTGGCGGTATAACCGCGGGAGTCCGTGACCGTGAGCGTGACCGTTACGCTGCCGGACTTGGCGATCATTCCAACAGATAAGGCAGAGCCGGTGGTGTTAGAGGATGACAGCCCGTTGCAGGAAGCTGTGTAGTTGGAAATACTGGCACCGTTTTTTGCAGTTGCCGTTCCGGGCGTGACCTTGAGGGTCGAGTAGTTCTGAACGAATAGCTGGTCGTTGCCTGTGAGGTTTTTCGTGGTCGTGTAGCTGTCGGCATAAGTGAATCCGCTTATGGTTGGAGCAGAATTGGTTGCCGTGGTCAGTACAGTGGCGGTCTTGCTTGAGGTGCTGCCGATCTGCGTAGACCCGCTGTAAGACGAAACCGCAAAGGTACCTGTGAACGACTTGATGGATGCCATAGCGTTCAAAAGCGTTGTTCTCTGCGCCGATGTCAGCGTGATCGTGCGGTTCGCAGTGCCCTTCGACCAGGAAAGCCCGGAAATAGTCAGGATGGTTGCGCTGCCGTTTTTGAGCACCAGCGTATTGGTGTAGGAGGCTTCGTACACGGTCACATTGATGGTAATGGAAACCGTGGCATTGTCCGCCGTCACCGTGTTGACACTGTTCACCACAGCACCGCCCAGCGTCTTGACCGTGGAACTGCCGGAAGTGCCGTAGACGTGGTTGTATTGCCGCCTTGCTCTGACCCTCACCGTATAGCTTGTGTTCGGCGAAAGCGAGGACAATGTTACGCTGGCGCTGGTGGATGCCGTCGTTGAGAACTGCGTCCAGCTCGAACCGCCATTTGTGCTGTACTGCCAGATGTCCGCCGTGGCAGAGGATGTAGCGGAGATTTTGAACCCGTTTGCCGTGACATTCGATGTACTGAAGGTCACGGTAGGTGCGGAACGGTCGATGGTGGTCAGCGTCATACTGCCGCCGTACTCCTGGGGACCGTAGATATAAACACGGGTCGAGAATCCGACCGCAATCGTTTTGCTGCCGTTGCTGTTGTGAGCTACAGTAATCGTGCCACTGACAGAACCTTTCTTTGCCGGGAAAACACGGTCATCCCAATAGGTACGTTCCTTTGAGTAGACGGTCGTACCATTGATCGTTACAGTGGTCGTGTCAATGGTGTAGTAAGTCGATGCGCCGCCGGTAGAGGTCAGCGTCCAGGAAAGTGTCGAGCTGTTACCGACCACATTTACGCTTTCCGAAATGTCCAGTTGAAGATAGCGCCCATCGTATGCCGCGCTTTTCCAAGTTGCCATAGCTTTCCCTCCTTAATCCAGAATGACGATGTTCAGCCCTTCGGACGCCGTCGGCATCGGGACAAACTTCGTTTTGCCCACGGTCAGCTCGCCGTCCACCGTGGTTTTCTTAGTCTGCGTTTCGTCCTTGTTCAGGGTAAAGATCACCTCATCGTTGTAATAACCGGCGAACTCCGTGTTCGTGATAACCGTCCGCTGGGACGATGCGCTGTTGGATACCTCGATGCCCCGCTTGTCGATCTTGACCTCCTGCGTGTAGATCTCGTTGGGAGCAGGCGTCCACTTTCGGGGGATCGCTCCTTCGGAGATCATGATGTCGGCGAGATAAATGGACGCATCCCGACAGTAGCAGTAAATACGCAACGTGGGGTCGGTCACATCGGTGAGCGTGACGGTAAAATCCGTCCAGTCAAAAGCGGTGCTCTTATTGAAGAGATACGCAGTTTTGTTTCCGTTGTAGGTCACATAGAAATACCCGGACATGGTCGAGGTTTTCTTGGCGCGAACGGAAACTGTATAAGTGCCGGGAACTACCCCTCGGATGTACTGCGACAGCGAGGAGTAAGCTCCCAGCACAAAGCAGGAGTCGGAAACGGTGTTGTTCTGGGTGTCCGTGGAGGCATCCGTTTTCACGGTGCCGGAATAGTTCCAATCATCCGTGATGCCGTTCAGGCCGGAAGAGTTTTGCACATAGTTGATGCCGCCGATGTACTGCTCCTGCATGGTGACGGACAAGCCTTCCACCGTGTGCTGAAGCTGAGATACTTTGCTTTCGGAGCTTCGCAGCCGCTCTTCCAGTATGCCTTGGTCGTTGGAAACCGACTCCATAGTTTCGGTAAGAGTCGCCACATAGCTGTTCAGCCCGTCGATGGTTTGCTGGAACTGTGCATCCTTCTCGGTCAGAATGGAAATGGTGGTGCGGATCGTTTCAATGTCGTTCTGCACCACCCATTCATTTCCGTCCCATATTTTCGTTTCCGGCGGGGTCACAGAGGTGTCCACCCAGAGCTGCCCCTCATAGGGGTTCTCCGGCGGCGTGTCCGAGGTGACCACATCGCAGAGACTGATAATCGTGAACTGTGCTGATGCGATCATCTCACCACCTCCTTAAAGTGCCACAACGACCATAAAGGTTGCCTTGGTATCCACATCGGTGCTGGACACCGACAGAGTCTTGCCGGTCTTGCTGCCGTTGGTTCCCCAAGAGGTATCGACAACACCGTCTTTGTTGTACTTCGTCCAGGTGTAACTGCCGTTTCCGGCTGCGTCCACCTCGGAGCCTGCCTGATAGCAGACGGCGGTCAGCACGGTCGTGCCCTGGCCGTTCTTGAACACATCACCGCCCGTGGAGGTGACGATGATCTGCAACGGGTCGGAGTTGTCGATGAAAGTCGCCACATCGAAAAACTTCGTGTTATAAGAAGCGGATGCGGAGTCTGTGTCCTGGGCACAGCACTTGAATACGGCGTAGCTGTCCACCGCTGCGGCGTAGACCGTGAGCGTATTGGTGGCCGTGCCGGTGTATTTGTCGGCAGTATCCGAGAGCTTGCGCCAGCCGATGCCGAAGTCTGCATCATAGCCGGTGGAAGAAGCGGCGGTGACGGAAGCGTCCATGACCGCCCACTTGTAGCTGACCTTGGTGGTGTCCACCGTAGAGCCACGCCACAGCTCGGCCTTGGCGGTCAGACTGGCGACTTCCTCGTTCTTGAACACATTGCCGTTAGGCGTGGTGACCAGCAGGTCGACGATGCCGGAACCGTTGACCACACGGGAGAAGGAAATGGTCAGCGGATGGGTCAGCGACAGACCGGTGCTTTCGTCCTTGTAAGTGATGACACAGCGATAGTCGATGCCGGGCAGTTCTGCCATGACATTGGCCTTGACCGTGAGGATGTGGCTCTTGGCACCGCTGAGGGCGTAGTTCGTGCCTGCGGTGATGGCGGTGTTGCTGTCGCCCACATACCACTTGACCGAGGTGACATTGGCGGTGGCGATCTGGTCGGCGGTGGTGCCGATAACATACAGACTGGGTGTCAGAACGAGGTTCTTCGTTTTCCAGTCGGGGGTATAACTGCCGTTGTCGGGGTTATACATCTGGGTTTTGGCGAGGTTTGAGCCGATGTACCCCGTCAGTGTCAGTGCGTCGTTGTAGTCGATGATGGTAAACTGACCTTGTGCTTTGCTCATGTGAGAAGCCTCCTTTGAAGTTGTTGTATCTGAACCGGACACTGTGCCGGCTTCTGTTGTGGGTTCTGTGGTTGCCATAGTGAATTCCTCCGTTATAACAGGCTCTGCCTGGTCGTGGTGTCGATGAGGTCACAATAAAAAGTGGCGCGGATTTTGACATCCGCACCGGAAATGACCACGGACTTTGCACCGCCGAAATGCTGTTCATTCCAGACTTTGTCCGCTTCCGTATCCTCCGACACCCTTGTCCAGATAAACTGGTTGGCATCCAGCGTATCGGTGATGTCCTCGTCCCAGGAGTACACCTTGGCGGAAAGCAGCGTTTTCACATTACCGTTCTTGAAGATGTTCCCGTTGGACGAGATGATGACCAGCCGGAGCATTTTCTGCTCCTCAATGGTGGTAATGCGGTCGCTGACCTCGGTGACCTCCTTGCTGGTGGCGTAGGCACGAAGCACGACTTCGCCGCTCTCCAAGTCCCACCAGGACGAGCCATCCTGTGACTGAATGACACCAGCCTTGATGATGTTCGCCACCAAGGAGCCGGAGGTGATGAAGTCCGCTACGATCTGACCGTCTGCCGTGATGGCAGTTTCATAGGGACCGTTGTAGCCGTTACGGGAAAAGCCCAGACCGCCCACATTCCACCGCCAGACATTCACGGCATCGTCAATAGAGGGAGCGTCCAGAATGAGCTGCTCATAGGGCTGTCCGTTTTCCTCACTGGTGTGGATTACCACATAGCCGCCGCTCTGACCGGTGATAAGCCCGGTGGCTTTGCCGATGGCGGTTTGGAGCAGCTTCGGAAAGCGTCCCACCGTGGACTCCACCTTATCAACCGTTGATTGCACCTCGGAAATGGTAGTGATCATACTGGACTTGCTCTGACCGAGGGAAATGCTCACATACCGTTCGGCAAGAGTGTCGTACACGGTTTCAATGACCATAGCCGACACGCTCACACCAAGCAGTGAATGCCGAATGGTGACGGTATCGCAGAGATTGACCCGCTCCAGGAGTGCCGAATACTTCGGCTGTTTCCAGAGCGGCTCAAAGGACACCTTCACTGTGGGAATGGTCGCTCCCAGCGGGTTTGCCTTGATGTAGCTGTTGGCTTTGGCTCTGAGGGCTTCTTCGGTCACAACTCCGTCAAACTGGTCGGAGAAATCCATGATGAGCGTTTTTGCCCGGACGATCTCCGAAGTCACAATGGGGAGCGTGACCTCCGGCAGCGTGACTACCGTTTCGGTGTCCGTGCCTTCCGGGGTGTACACGGCATACGGGAGCAGTGCCGTGTACACACCGCTGTTGTCCTCGTCCTGCTCCAATGCGGTGAGGTTCTTGCCGTATTCAATGACCACGCCGGTCTTTTGCCCGCGGTGCGAATGGAACTTCACTGTGTAGTTGTCCCACTCAAACTCACCGTGCCATTTGGAGAGCATGGAGCCTTCCGCACCGCCGAGGCAGGCGCGGACGCTTTTCGGCTGCGTGACCGAGAATGCCTTTGCGTCCGAATAGTCCGTCCAGCCCGTGAAGCGTGTGTCTCCGGCAAGCAACTGCGAGAGAATGAGCTGCGGAGAGCGGCTCTCCGTGAAAAACGGCAGCACGGGAACATTGGCAAGGTCATAGGAGATGTGCTGCCCGTAAATGGTGACAATGCCGTTCAATGGCTTCGTGATGCGGTAAATACGGAACGCCTGGTCGGCGGCGGTGTCGTTGGGTTTTGCCTTGATGATGCACTCCTTGGTGATAAGCCCGTAGTGCTGACCGCTGACAGGATATTTGAGTAAGCACTCGAACACACCGTTTCGTTCCTCGGTGACTTCGCAGGAGATGGTATCCGTCAGCACACCAAGACCGAATGAGGAAAAGTCCGCAGCGTTGGGCGGATATAGCACCGGGATCATGAAAGCCACCTCCTTTCGGGCATAAAAATACCACCGGGGATTTCTCCCTGGTGGTTGAGTATAAATGATTTACTTGTAGCTCGACAAACCGGAATTGGTTTTATAGAGGCCTTTGCAGATACACCATATCTACCAACTGTACCCCATCCTCATATATTGGATGGTCGTAATTATCGGTAAAGAAATTTGGCATGATATGTGAGCGTACAAAGCCACATTTTTCATAAAAGGGTATCGTCAACGGGCTGTCGCCGGTTCCCACTTGCAGTATCGAAAATTGTCCGCGGTATTTTTCGACAAGAAATTCAATTAGTGCTTTGGCATAGCCTTTTCGCTGAAATGGGGGAACTGTAGCGATATTCTTAATTTCAAGTATTCCAGTCCCTTCATCCGTTACGACACACTCGCATTTCACTCCGTCATCATCAAGAACATACATTTTCCCTTTATAGAGATAACGGTCAACCATATCTTCCTGCTCATCCGCCAACAGGAGCAAATCAAGATATTGTTTTTTGTTTTCTGTAACTTCTACAATTCTCATCAATCACACCTGCAAATTCCGACTTGTCGTTCTCATTTAAAAACATTATATCATACTTTTTTGAATTTTTCTACCGCTTACAATCGGGAACGACCTTACAGACAGCACCACCTCGGAATGACCTCGATTCTCGTTACATTGCCGGTGCAGTTGATGGTGCAAGCACCCGGCTTGAGGATTGGAAATTCTGCTCCTTTGACCGTATCGTTTTTGAGGGCAGTGCCTTTGAAGCAATTCATCAGCTCACTGTCAATCTCAATGTACTCGTCCAAGTCGGAGATCATCATGCCACGACCTTGGGGCTGTATCAACAGTGCCACCGTACCGCTGCCATAGAGCTTAATATACGGTCGGCTCTCGAAGGCAGTCGGATTGGTAATGGTCAGCGTAGAAGCGTCTGCTGCCACGGTTTTCTGTCCCGCGAAACTGTATTTGTAAGGTTTGCAGTTGAAGGTCACGGTGAAACTGCCGACCTTGTTCAGCTGCTCCTCAATGTCCAGAGCGCCGGAGATGACACCATAACGGAAATACTCCACATCGTAGGAGTCGGTGATCTCGTGGTATCTGTCCGGCTCGGAATACAGCCAGCCCTTGATGTCCCGCAGGACGGATGCAAGGGCGGCAGTGTTCTTCCGTGCGAGGAACACCGTGTAGGTCACCTTGATGTTGGCAAAGCGGCGGTTCGGATTGATGATGTCGCCGCTCCTGCCGGGAATGGAGATGAACTCCGCATCGTACTCCGGTGCGGAGAACACATCCTTCTTCTCGATGTGCAGGCCGAAATCAGCGGAACTGCGCCCGTTGTAGGTGAAATAGGTCATGCGAATACCACTCCTTTCCGCTGGGCGAACTGGTTCGCCGTTTCCATGACTTCATTGGTGAGCTGACGGATGTCCTCGCTGCTGTAATTGTTAAAGGTGGCAATGTTCAGGGCGATGGTGAAAACGGATGCCGCCTTGCCGACCACGCCGTCCACGGCAGAGCGGATCGAGCCGTTCACATCAAAGTCGGTGGGCAGAGCTGTCTGCATATCGTGAGCGAGGTCGCCCATGACACCGTTGATGTCCTCCGCCATTCCTTCTGCGGCTTTGACCGCTTCATCGCCGTTGTCATCAATGGAGCCTGCAAGACCCTTGACCAGCATTTCACCGACCCATGCCATTTCCTTTGAGGGCGAATGGATACCGAAGAAATCGCAGATGCCGTCCCAGATGGAGGAGATCCACCCGGACACCTTGTCCCACAGCCACGAGGCAAGCTGGGTAATACCGCTCCACAGACCCTTGACGATGTTGCCGCCGATCTCTACGATCTTATACATCAGAGAACCGAAGGCTTTCACGATACCCGCAATGATTTGAGGCACGGCCTTGACGATCTCCACAATAATGGTTGGCAGATTTTCAATCAGGGCAACGAACAACTGCACGCCTGCCATGATGATTTTATCGATATTTCCGACCAGAGCATTGACAATGCCGGAGATGATTTGAGGAATCGCCTGCACGATGGTGGTGATGATCTGCGGCAGGGCTTGAATAAGGGAAATCAGCAAATCAATGCCTGCCTGAATAATGAGCGGTATGGCATTCAGCACAGCATTGATAATGCCATCAATGATTTTCGGGATAGCTTCCACGATTGCCATAATGATCTCTGGCAAGGCAGTCACCAGCGAGGTCAGAAGCTGAATGCCAGTTTCGATGATCTGCGGGATGGAGTCCAGCAGAAAGGTAATGATACCGTTGATGATCTCCGGCAGAGCGGCAATTAGGATAGGGATGGCATCCAAAAGCCCCTGTGCCAGACCGGTAATGAGCTGCAACGCCGTATCCAAAAGCATAGGCAGGCTGTCCACCAGTCCTTGCACGATGGTGACAATAGCCTGCACCGCTGCCGGGATGAGCGTGGGCAATGCATCCGCAATGCCTGTCACCAGCGTGGACACCAACTGAACCGCAGCCTCAATAAGCAGCGGCAGATTCTCAATCAGCGTGTTCACGATGGTCATGAGTGCGGACACCGCCGCCGGGATAAGCTGCGGAAGCAGGGACAAAAGCGTTTCCAGCACCTGTGAGAACAACTCGGTGACCGCTTCCAGCAGTGTGGGCAGCAGTTCCCCCACAGCCGTCAGCAGAGCGTCCAGCGCCGTGGGCAGAGCCGCCACGATGTTCTCGATGACCGGTGTGATATTCGCCACCACGGTCTTGAAGGCATCCACCATGTTGTTGCACAGCAGCTCCATGTCAGCGTCCGCATCGCCGAAGCCCACGATGAGGTTCGAAACGGCGGATTTCAGCGCATTGACAGAGCCGGAAATGGTGGCTTCCGCTTCCTTGGCGGTCGTTCCTGCAATGTCCATGCTCTCCTGCATGACATGGATGGCTTCCACCACATCTGCGTAAGAGGAAATATCGTACTTGACGCCGGATATCTTCTCCGCATCGGCAAGCAGTCGCTCCATTTCCTGCTTCGTACCGCCGTAGCCCAGCTTGAGGTTGTCGAGCATCGTATAGTTCTGCTTGGCGAACCCTTGGTAGGCATTCTGAATGGAGGACATATCCGTACCCATCTTATTGGCGTTGTCGGACATATCCGTGATTGCCATGTCCGCATATTTTGCAGCCTTCTCGGTATCGCCGCCGAGAGACTGGATGAGGCTTGCGGAAAAGCCCGTTACCGTCTCCATGTACTCGTTGGCGGAAAGACCGGCCGTTTTGTATGCATTGGCGGCGTACCGCTGGATCTCCTGCGAGGAGTCCTTGAACAGGGTGTCAACACCGCCGACCAACTGCTCGTAGTCAGCATAGGCGGCGATGACTTCTTTGCCGAGCTTTACGGCGGCGGCACCTGCGGCGACGGCCACAGCACCGAGTGCCATACCTACGGTTTTGAGAACCTTGCCGAAGCCTTCAAACTTACTGCCGGATTCCTCCGCAGCTTTGCCGCCCTCCTTGATGGCCTTTTCGTTCTCGTCCAGCTCACGGTTCATGTCGTTGAGGGCGGCTTCGGCATTATTGAGTTGGATCTGCCAGTTCTGGGTGCGGCGGTCATTCTCCCCGAAAGAGGTGGCGGCATTCTGCAGAGCTTTGCGAAGGGTGTCGATTTTTGTTGTCTGCTCGTCGATCTCTTTTCGCAGCACCTTGTTCCGTGCGGCGAGAGCCTCCACGGATTTATCGTTCTTATCGAACTGAGAGGTGGCGAGTTTCATTTCGGAGCCGAGCACCTTGAAGGACTGGTTGATGTCCGCCAGCGCTTTTTTGAACTCCTTTTCGCCCTCAAGACCGATCTTCAGTCCGAAACTGTCTGCCATTCGCCGTCACCTCCTTAAATGCCGTCCGGGATAATATCGTCAATGTAGTGTTCGTGAGCAGGAACAGCCTGCCCGTTATACTGCTTATGGCACTCCCACAGATCCAGCAGCAGACCAAACGGCATCAGCCACACTTCATCCTGTGACAGATGAAGGTGGGCAAGGCCATAATAGAGAAGCCGGGTAAACAGCTCCGCATCGGAAACCGTTACCCGACTTGCGCGTTTTTTGAGTCTTTCTCGCTTTCCACATTCCGCTTGGTGCCCTTGTAGAGCGCTTCCGTAATGGCGGTTTTGTATCCGGCGAGGTCGAGGGGCGTGGTCAGAAGCTCCACCACATCCTCGGTGAGCAGCTCCTTGGGGTGCTCCTTGTCCTTAAGGTTGTGGACGAGAATGCTCTGGTTTGCCAGAAGCGTGATAAGCCACACGATTTCTCCGATAGCCATTTCAAAATTCTCGGATTTCATCAGCTTCTCACCGAGGTTTTCCAGCCCGCCATAGCGACCGGCGATTTCCTTGGTAGCCTTGGTGGTAAGCAGGAGTGTGTATTCCTCGTCACCGATAGTGATGACTGCGGTTCTTTCGTTATCCATTGTGTGTTACCTCCATTAAGTGGCCTTTTCGGGCAATGCGGTATAGGTCGGCTCGTAGACTTCCTTATACCAGCCCGTAATGGTCGCAGCGGTCACATCACCCTCCAGTGCTTCCGCCTTCCACGGGTGCTTGCCGCCTGCGTCCGCTTTGTTGCGGCGAAGAATGGTACCCTCGATGGTCGGCGTAGAGAAGGTGATGCTGTCGCCCTTGGTGGCAAGGTTGGTTGCCGGAATACCGAATTTCACTCGGTACAGCCAGTAATACTTGTACTTGCCGTTGGACTTCTTGGCACGGAAGCCGACAGCCACAGGGGCGCCGCCGTCCTCGGATGCAGAAATGAGTACCTTGTTTTTGTCGATGGTCGCACCGGTGAGGTCGGATGCCGCCGCAGAGCCGATATCGTCAATGCCGAGGGAGAGTGTGCCGGACTTGAATTCCTTTACGACCTCTGAAGCACCGTCATCGGCATAGAGCGTCGCTTCCGCCAGTTCCACCGAAAGGTCAGCGGAGATGGCTTTGGCAAGCTGGGACGGCGTACCGTAGGTTTCCTCACCGGCGTCATTCTCGGTGATTTTTGCGTAATACAGTCTGTCAAGACCGATGGTCGCCATAACTTATTCCTCCAAATCGTAGATTTGCGCCACATCAATGGCGTAGTGATGGTAGCCGGTTTCGGTCTCAAAGCCGATGTACCGGCGGTCGGTAATATAAAAGTCCGCACCCAGCAGGGCACGGACAAGGTCATTTTTCAGTTTGGTGTAACTGCCCTTTGTGAAGAGGGACAGCCGTGCCTCCTGCGCTTCGCAGCCGGGAGCGTTGTCGGCGTGAAGCTCAAAGCTGTCCGACAGCGGCGTAATCACCAGATAGGTATCCGGGGCTTTGCCGGAGAACACACCCGTTTCCACTGACACGCCGCAGCTTTCGGCAATGGTTTGTAAATCGGATAGCAGGCTCACAGCTTTTCCACCTCCTCATCCAGTGCCTTGGTCATGGCATCGATACATTCCTGCCGGGACGCTGTTTTCGCAGGTTTCAGAAACGGTTTTGCAGGCTGACCGTGCTTGCCGTATTCGAGAATGTTGGCAAGTTTGGCATTGCTGCCGCCGTCCGAACGAGGCTCTGCAAAACCGACCTTGATGTCGTGGTTGCCGTCCCGGTTCAGCTTGGAGGGAGAAAGGCCAAGCGCACCTTCCAGTTCACCCGTGGAGCGGGATTGAAATTTTGTCCCTCTGCCGATAACGGAGGAAAGATTGCTCTTGACTCTCTTTAGCACGACCTCGCCACCTGCCTGCAGGACGGTATCTGCCACACTGTCAAAGTTGCTGCCGAGTTTGGAGATCTTCAGAAGGAAATCCTCCGGCATTTTCATTTCAGCTTTTGCCAACGGTCGGTACCTCCTTTTTCGCCAGCACCTCAATATACATCCCACGGCCTTTGATATCCTCCACGGACACAATGTCGTAGCGACAGTCATCGCAGATGAGAAACTGGTCGGTAGTAACCGTCAGCCCCGGAATACACCGAAAGCGGAACAGATCGGTCGCTTCACTGAATGCAGCGAGGTTTGCCCACCGCTGACTGCCGTGCCGACCTTCCCGGTATACACGGATGGAAGCGAGGACTTCATCCTCGGAATGTGTAAAGCCCTCGCTGTCCTTGACTTGGCGGGTTTCTACAATGTCGGCAAAGCCGTTCATCTTTCCGAAACTCATGCTCACACCTTCCAATCTCGGTCAAGCCGCAACAGCAGATTTACCGTGTTCCACACCTGCTGTGCAGCATTGGTGTTATCCGCAAAGAAGCCGCCTGTCGAGCCATCTCTCGATTCATAGAAATGGCTCGACAGCATGATGACGGCCTGCTCTGTGGTGGGCGGCATGGGGTTCTCTTTGTAGAACCCCTCCGGGATATGCTGGTAGCTTTCGGCGTAAGAAACAGCGGCGGTGATGTAGCTTTTCAGCAGCGCATCATCCACCGTGTGTTCCAAAATGAGATTGGCTTTCACCTTGGTGAGCAGTTCGTCCATCACCGCCGCCTCCTTTCATCAAGACGCCTTCATCTTCAGAAGCTGGATACCCTCCGGCAGGATGATCTTGCCGTCCACACGCTCGGTGGCAACAAAGCCGACCTGACCGTTGGTGGAATACAGCTCGTTCAGACGCTGAACGGTTCTGCCGGTGCGGTCAGCGATCCAGTAGCTCTGGAAATCGCCGAAGGCAATGGAGAGCGCACCTGCCGCCAGCGTGGGAGCATACGGGCTGGTGTAAATCTCATAACCGAGCAGTCTGTCCGGCTGACCCGCCTGCAGTGAGGGCTGCCACAGATACTGACCGTTGGAATCCTTCAGCTTACGAAGTGCGGAAACAGTAGCATCGTTCATCAGGAACTTGGCGTTCTTGCGGTACGGTGCTTTCAGTGCATAGATAAGGGAAATCACCTCGTCGGTGGTGACGGCGGTCGCACTGGCTGCGGTAACGCCGACCGTGCCACCGTTGGTGGTGAACAGGCCGGTGGGCTGACCCGTACCGGTGCCGACGCAGAATGCCTGTTCCTCGGCAGCACCGAAGGCGTAGGCAAACTCACGGGCGATGTACTCTTCCAGATCGAAGGCACTGTCGTCCAGAAGCTCAATGCTTACCTTCACAAGGTCGGTCAGCTTGTAGGCATCAATGGTCTTCTGTGCGAAGGTGGGATTGCTCTCGATGTAGGCAGCATTTTCAGCAGTCCACGCAGCGGTGGAATGGGTCGCTGCAACGGGGATCTTACGCTCGTTATCGGTAGTGATGACCTTGCACAGACGGCGCATCACATTTTCCTCCTTGAGCGTGTCCACGATGAACTTCTCAAACTCCGTGGGGACGAGATAGCCGCCGTTGGCGTCCACGCCCTCGGAGAGCACATTGTGGAGCATACGTTTGCCGCGCAGATGCAGACCGAAATCCTCGCGGTAGGCGTTAGACGCTCTGCCGGTCTTGGCTTCGCCGGTCGCTTTCTGGGGCTGCTCGGTGATGGGAGAGGATACGGGCTTTGCAAGCTCTGCGGCGATGGCATCGCGGCGCTCCATGCGTCTGACCTCATTGGTGAGATCGTTCAGCTCCTTCTCCATATTTGCGTAAACGGCATCGTCCTCGGCGGACAGAACGCCTTTTCGGTCGCGGTGGGTGTCGAGGAAGCCCTCCATCGTAGCCCACAGCTTGGCGCGCTTTTCGCGCAGTTCAACGATAGTCATATTGAAATACCTCCATATTAAATGTAGTTTTTGATGGTGTTCAGCTTGGCTCTGAGTTCGTCCACAGAGCGTCCCGTGCGCTCCGGCACGGCGGGTTTGGGTTCAATGGCGCACTTTGCGGCAATTTTCTCCATGAGAGAGTTCACCACATTTGCCTTGGAATACAGCATGGAAACGGTGGGTGCAGCCGTATTCTCGGTTTCCGTGCTTCTCTGCATAATTTCATCCGCAAAGCCAAGTTCCACAGCCTTATTTGCGTCCATCCAGGTTTCGGCATCCATGAGGTGCGAGAGCTTTGCACGGGACAGCCCTGTCTTGATCTCGTAAGCGTTGATGATGGAATCCTTCACGCTTGAGAGCATTTCAATGGCTTTCTGCATTTCATCCGAATTGCCGAATGCCGCTGTCATGGGGTTGTGGATCATAAGCATGGACACCGGGGACACCAGCACCTTCGTGCCTGCCATAGCGATGACGGATGCTGCGGATGCCGCAATGCCATCGATTTTCACGGTCACATCACCCTTGTAGTCCATGAGCATATTGTAGATTTGCGCTGCAGCCACGCAGTCGCCGCCGGGGCTGTTGATCCAGACAGTGATGTCGCCGGAGCCCGCCATCAATTCGTCCTTGAAAAGCTGCGGGGTGACATCATCGTCAAACCAGCTTTCCTCGGCGATGGTCCCGTTCAGAAACAGCGTCCTCTCCTGAACCTGCTCCTGTGTCTCCTGATTGGTCACCGTTCGGGTCTTCCAATTCCAGAATTTCTTCATCGGATTTTTCCTCCTTTCTGTCATCGGTAGGTGTATTTGCAAAAGCCCCGGCATTTTTCAGCGGGAGCATATTGCCGTTAATGAGGTACAAATCGCCGCCATCCTCTGCCGGGATACGGTCGAGGTTTTCCAACTCTCGGATGTCGTTGGCGGACATCCAGCCGTTCTGGCGGCCGATGGCGTACCCGTTCATGCGGCTCTGGTAATCGCCGCGAAGCAAGCCTTCCAGATTGAACTTCACGAAATACACCGTTTTTTCGTCCCGTGAAAGAAGTGACCGCTGAATGGACTGTTCCCAGCGGATGACCCAGGGGTCAAGGGTGTATTTCACGAACTCAAGGGACTGCTGCTCAATATTAGAAAAGCTCGACTTTTCCAGATCACCGACCATGTGGGGCGGTACACGGAAAATTCGAGCAATTTCATTGATTTGGAATTTGCGTGTTTCGAGGAACTGTGCCTGCTCCGGCGAGATGCCGATGGGCGTGTACTTCATGCCTTCTTCCAGTACGGCGATCTTATTGGCGTTGCCGCTGCCACCGAAGGTGGACTGCCAGCTTTCCCGCACACGCTGCGGGTCTTTGATCGTACCGGGGTGTTCCAGCACACCGCCCGGTGCAGCACCATTGGCGAAGAACTTTGCACCATACTCCTCACAGGCAATAGCCATGCCGATGGCGTTCTTTGCCATAGCGATGGGGCTGTAGCCGATCAGGCCGTCAAAACCGAGTCCCGGAATGTGAAGCACATCCGATGGCTGAAGCGTTACGGCGAGCTCCTTGTTCTTGATAGCCTCGTCTGTGCCACGGTAATAGGTGTAGTACAGGCGACCATCCTCGTCTCTGTCCACCGACATCTTGTTCGGCATCAAAGGGTACAGGGCAACGATCTCGTTCTTACCGTTTCGGATGATCTGCGCATAGGCATTACCCCAGAGGAGCAGATGTGTCATGAGTGTTTCCCGGAACACGAAAGAACTCATCTCTGGGTTCGGCTCATCGTGGAGCAAGCGGTAGAGCGGATGGTCGAGCGCCATTGCCTTGCCGCCGCTGTCCGTGTATTTATAGAGGTGCAGCGGCAGACCTGCGACAGCCTCAGACAGGATGCGGACACAGGAATACACGGCGGTCATCTGCATGGCGGAGCGTTCCGTTACCACCTTGCCGGATGTCGTGCCGCCGAAGAAGAAAGCATAATTGCTGCCTGCTGTTCTGTCTTGAGGCTTGTCCCTTGATTTGAAAAGTCCACTGAAAATTCCCATTTGTATCCTCCTGTACTACATATTCATATAAACAAAAGCCCGCGCGAGTTATATACTGACTCGTCGGGGCCTTGGTGGCGAATTGCACGGTCGAGCGCCATGATTGTTGCTACTGCACCGTCAATGCGCTCTGTGCTCTTTTCCTTATCCGGTTTGATATTGCCTGCGGGATCTGTTCGCACATAGATGTTGTCCATCATCCAGCGCAGTGGTGCATTCCCGCCATGGGCGATCCTACCTTCGAGTACTAGCTTCATAAGCTCTTTCGTCGGCGGACTCATATCTTTGAATCCCTGACCGAATGGTACAATCGTGAAACCTGCGTCTGCGAGGTCTTGGCTCATCTGTACTGCGCCCCATCGGTCGTATGCGATCTCTTTGATGTTATACTTGGTGCCAAGATCTGCAATGAATTGCTCGATGAAACCATAATGAATAACGTTTCCTTCGGTTGCCATGGCCGAGCCTTGCGCCTTCCACACATCATACGGTACATGGTCGCGCCGCACTCGGAGGTCAATCGTGTCCTCTGGCACCCAAAAGTACGGGAGAATATAATACGGCTCGTTCTCTTCGCGCGGCGGAAACACAAGTACAAATGCCGTTATGTCCGTACTACTTGAAAGATCAAGCCCGCCGTAGCACTCTCGGCCAATGAGTGTTTCCGGATTTACGAGGGTATCACATTTATCCCAAGCGTCCATGGGCATCCAGCGCACCGACTGCTTCACCCATTGATTGAGTCGCAGCTGCCTGAAAAGATTCTCTTCCGCTGGATTGTCCTTCGCACTCTGGTAGGCAGCGCGGAGCTTCTCTACATCTACGGTCACATCCAGAGAGGGATTCGCCTTGTACCAATTGCGTTCATCCGACCAATCCGCATCATCGTCGATGCCATATATCACAGGGTAGAAAGTCGGATCGTTTTTGCGTCCGGCGAGAATGTCCTCTGCCTTCTGATGCACCTCCCAGCAGATACTGTTCCTATCGGTGCCTGCAGTTGTGATCAGGAAGAACAGCGGCTGTTTTCGCGCGTCGCCGGAGCCGTGGGTCATAACGTCATACAGCAGCCGGTTTGGCTGGGCGTGGAGCTCATCGAAAACGACACCATGGACGTTCAGCCCGTGCTTCGTATAGGATTCTGCCGACAGCACCTGATAAAAGCTGTTGAGGGGTGTGTAAACCAGTCGCTTCTGGGAAAGCACTGGCTTGATGCGTTTCTTCAGCGCAGGGCATTGCTCCACCATCTGGCAGGCGACGTCAAAGACGATGGATGCCTGCTGCCGGTCTGCTGCGCAGCCGTAGACCTCCGCGCCCCATTCGCCGTCACCAGCCAACAAATAAAGAGCGACCGCTGCTGCGAGTTCGCTCTTGCCTTGTTTCTTCGGTATTTCAATGTACGCCGTGTTGTATTGCCTATATCCGTTTTCTTTAACTGTCCCGAAAACGTCTCGCACAACTTTCTCCTGCCACGGCAGCAGCTCAAAGTTCTTACCATGCCATTCACCCTTTGTATGTTTCAGGGCGGATATAAAGGCAACGGCGCGATCGGCGAGAGTGGCGTTCGTAATGATTTTCTTTTCCGGGACAATGATCTTGTTGTCCGCCAATCGCTCTGTCCCTCCTGTATTTCTCGACAAAAAACGACAGCGTCCGACGCTGCCGCTTTCCTCCTTATTTTGCTGTATCTATGAGCGTGACCTCTTCACCGATCAGCTGCAGCGCATCGTTGTAGCTGTCCGCGCTCTGCACTCGCTCCCACAGTTCCTCCCATTCGGCGCTCCTGCCGTCGCATTGCATCACCCGCTGCACATGTCCGAGTATCCAGAACACGTTGCCTTCGGGGCCGCGACTGTCATATTTCAGTACCGGCTTCTTCATTCGTCAATTCTCCTGCACATGTCTTCGCCGTATGCCACCGAGAGCCTACAGCCGTTGTCCCATCTGACCATGATGCTGCCGATATCGTCGACACCTCTGACCGTTCCCTTCGTCCCGATCGTAGGAGCCTGCACGTCGTCCATCTGTACGAGCTCGACTCTGCAGCCGACGGGGTATTCCCGGCGCAGGCGCTCGACCGTCTCTCTTCTGATTCCGAACATCGTCAATTCCTCCTTACAGCGTGTACTGGTGGAGGATGATGTCCTTCGCCAGCTCGGTGTCTTCGTCGATGGGCTTTACGTCCCAGCCGCGATCGTAGTTGCAGACGATTTCGCCTTTGCGCTTCAGCATCAGCTTCGAGACGCGCCCGCCGCCGATCCCGTACTTGGAGCTCTCAGGGTACTGCTTTACCCAGTAGTGGTAGATCCGGTCATGGACTCGGATCGTGCCTTCCTGCCAGTTGCTGCCCGCTGGCCGGGTTTCCTTGACCTTGATCTTGAAGGTCAGGTGGCCGCTGTCGTTCATGCTGAAGTCCTCGACCGGGCAGGCGCTGTATTCGTCTGGGATGTCCCGTGCGCTGCCGGTGAAGATGTTCGTGCGGCACCGGGTGTTCAGCAGCGTGACCTGTGCGTTCCGGCTGATCAGGTCGTAGAAGCTTTCAAGTGTGATCACTGCGTCCACCTCCTTACATGCTTATGAGCGTTACGCTCATGTCTGCGTTGAGGCGGGTTGTGTACCGGTGTTCCTTGCCTTTCCTGTCTCGGCTGATCACGCGGATGTCGCCTTCGTAGGAGCGGTACATTCTGTTGAGCGTTTCGCCTTCGGGGAGCTGGGCTTTGACCTGCTTGATCTGTTTCTCTGTCATGGTGGGGTTGTCTCCTTTGTTTTTGGTAGGACAATTAAGCCAGAGAAGAGCGGGAAAGTCCAGACCAAAAACGCGGAATTAGCAGAAAGAAAACGACTAAAAAAGCGACCGCAGAACTGTGTTCTGCGACGCTGCTGCTGTCCTTATTTGAGCATCTTAAGCGCCTCGACCGTCCCGTCCTCGAAGAGTTTTTCGATGTACTCGACCGCCTGCTGATCTGTCCATCCGCTGTTCTCTGTGTAGTAGGCCATGAGCGCCTTGATCCCTTCAGGGCGGGTACCTGTCTGTTCGCAGAGAGCGTCGAGCTTCGGGGGCAGGCCGTGCTGCGCTGCGTTCAGCTTTTCGACCGCTGTAGCCGCCGCGCGTTCGGCTCTACCTGCGGAGACCTGTGCGATCTCTGCTTTCTCGAAGGCGTCGAACTCTGCTTCGGTCATGTCTTCGCCCACCAGTGCCCACAGCGCTTCGTGCGCCTGCATCGCGCACCGTGCTGCCATTCTGGCCTGATCCGCGAGCCGCCATGCTGCGTTGCATTGGCCTTCGCTCGCTTTCCGGATGGCCGCCGTGCTGAATCGCTCGGCTGCCGCTGCTTCGTATTTGCAGGCGTCCGCTGCTTCTTTTCTGCTTTCGTACATCGTGTCCGCCTCCTTACATCTCGAATCCGGCGCATCGAACGATCTCGCCAATGGCGTTGAATGCCCGCTTCGGGCTTGAGTAGTCACGGGGCTTGTCTTCGCGTCTGCCGTCGCGGACGATCCTGACCAGCGGGATGCCGTAACTCATGCTGATCTTGATCTCCAGCGTGCTTTCGCTTTCGCCGTACCACACGACCTGCGTTTTCTTCGTCCAGCGCCGGGTGAAGATCTGCCGTCCGTCGTAGGTGAGCTCGCCTTCGTAGTTGAAGCCGTGCTGCGCGACCAGCGCTTGCATGTCTTTCGTTGCCTTTTCCAGTGTCATGGTGGGTACCTCCCTTGTTTATGGTAAGGGTATTAAGCCAGAAAGAAACGAGGAAGTCCAGATGCAAAACCGAAAATCAGAAGAATTAGCAGTTATAACATATTCGCCGTGACCGGCTGCTTTTTGCCTCCGCGCACGAGCTCGGCGTGATCCGCGCCGGTGAATTTCAGCCAGCGTTTGACAATCACGTCCGCGTACTTCGGGTCGAGCTCCATCGTGTAACATGATCTGCCAAGCTGTTCGCAGGTGATGAGGGTCGAGCCGCTGCCGCCGAAGGTATCGAGCACGATGTCGCCCTGCCGCGAGCTATTTTTGATGAGCCGCGCCAAGAGCTTCAACGGCTTCATCGTCGGGTGATCCGCGTTTCGGGCGGGCTTGTTTTCGTCGATCACAGTCGTCGAAACCTTGTCCGAGAAGATTTCCCGCAGCAGATCGCGCATTTCTTCCTTCTTCAGCTTATTGATATCAATGCGCTTGTCTTCGATCACCGTTGCCTGCGTCCGGTCGTCCACGAAGTAGTGGGAGCCGCCGTCTGTCCAGCCGTAAATGCAAGCTTCGTGCTTCCACTGGTAATCTTGGTGTCCCATCGTGAATGCGTTCTTATTCCACACCAGCATCTGGCGCACCTTGCCGAGTGCCTCGTTCGTCGCTCTGCGGAATGCGCCGCCGACCGTCTCGGCGTGCCAGATATAGAACGGAGAGCCGGGTTTCATGACCTCATGCATTCGGCTGAATGCTGCGATCAGGAACGCAAGAAACTGTTCCTCCGGCATATCGTCGTTCTGGATCGTTAGTCCGTTGCTGCCTTCATATGCCACATTGTATGGCGGATCCGTTACCACGAGGTAGGCCTGCTTGCCGTCCATGAGTGCTGCGATGTCCTTTTTCTCGGTGCTATCCCCACAGTAGAGGACATGCCTGCCGAGTAGCCAGCGGTCGCCGAGCTGTGAGAATGGCTCCGTGCCTTCCGGCGCTGCCTCCGGGGGATCGTCTTCCACGATCTCGCTCTGATCGTCGAACAGTTCGCTCATCTCGCTGACGTCGAAGCCGGTGAGGGTGGCATCGAAGCCGCTCTCATCCAGATCACGCAGCAATGCAGTCAGGAGCGGAACGTCCCACGCGCCGCTGATTTTATTCAGCGCCACGTTCAGGGCTTTTTCCTTCTGTTCGTCGATGTCGAGCACGACGCAGTCCACCTCAGTGTAGCCGAGGTGCTGCAGCACCTTGAGCCGCTGGTGCCCGCCGATGACCACACCAGTTCGCTTGTTCCAGATGATTGGCTCGACGTAACCGAACTCGGTTATGCTGCGCTTCAGCTTCTCGAACTCAGGGTCACCGGGCTGCAGGTCTTTTCTGGGATTGTATTTCGCGGGGAGCAGTTTCTCCACGCTGATCTTTTCAATGTTCATACCAAACCCCATTCTGCGAACTTCTCAAATCCGCCGATCCTGCGGATGTAGTCGCGGGCGATGCGGACAATCTCGGCATAGGGTCTGCCGTCCACGGTATCGTCGCCGATCGCACAGCAGAGCTCGACCGGTACTTCGTCCCGCTGGGCTTTGAGCCATGCGTAGATGTTCACGCTGACATCTGCCTTCGAGAGGTCTTTCCCATGAAGGCCTCCGCCCGTAATACTGTCTGCCATATCGCTGCCGAGCTTTCGGTTGGTCGCGCCGGTATCCACATCGATGCCGCCTGTCCAGTCGCCGAGCGGGTTGATCTCCGCGCCGGGGAACTGATCTTGCAGGTCTTCGGTATCCGCGCAGCTTTGGCAGATGATGAGCCGGTCACTGTCGAGAATGTATTTACCATCCGAGGGGTATCGTGCGAAGATTTCTCTTGCGATCTCTGCCAGCACACGCTGTTCGTCCGTGACGGGGACGCCTCGGAAGATGCCGTTGTCGCCGCAGCGCACGGCATTCGCCTGATTTCTTGCGAGAATGGGATCCTGCGCAACCTCATGGTAGTTTACGACCACGTCGCCCGCGATCCGCGAGACTGCTTCCAGAATATCCGTTGCTGAGATATGCACGGAGGACTCCGCCGCGATATTGCACATGCCGTGCCCGATCAGCACCTCCACGGCGATCTTCGGGTTCGCGTTTTCGTTATATGCCAGATCCACGATCGCACCTGCGATCCGATCGGCGATTTTGTCCGGGTGCGCCGGATTCACTTTTTCAAACATTGTCTTCCTCCTCCAGCATGAAGTTTTCGTAGGGCACGCCCATGTATTCCAGCACCTCGCGCATGCCGAGCCCGCCCTTGTCCCACGGCTTCATGCAGTAGCGCCACAACTGTGGGTGCGTCCGCTGCAGCCGCTGGAAGCGGTTCGGCTCGCTGTCGAGGTGAACGCCGAACATGCAGAAGATGCAGCCCGTCCGAACGTAGCCCATATCGTAAATCTTGCAGTATGGAATATCGTAGGTGCGGATGTATTCCCAGATGTCCGCGTCAGTCCAGAACGAGAGAGGTGCCGACGTCGCCTTCTTGTTATCGTAGGCGTTGCAGCCGTATCGGAGCCAGTTGCTTGTCCGCAGCGATGACTCGCACGCCATTGTGCCCACGATCGGAACGCGGCCGCTCTCTTTCGCGTACTTGGCGATCGGCTTCTTTTTCATCTCGTTGCAGCAGCCCGCGCCAATGTCGAAGGGCGCGTTCAGCATGAATTTCCACCGCTCCGAAATCTTGAAGCGGGAGGGCTGGCCGTTGGTGCGTATGCCGTAAAAGTATTTCTGGATATCGCGTGTGTTCTTCTGTCCGAGGCGGATCCGGTGTATCCATTCCGCCTGCTCCTTCGAGATACAGGGATATCCGCATTTCTCGATGACCTTGCGGAACGTGAGCTCCGGCTTTACCCAGACCACGTTATCCTTGGTCTTCACGAATTCGCGGATCTCCGGGAACTCCAAGCCCGTATCGCTGTACACGGCGACGATGTTCGGGTACATCCTGCGGCAGATATCCAGCAGTACCGTGCTGTCCTTGCCGCCGCTGAATGAAACGTACACGCCGTCTTCGCCCCAGTATTCCACCCAGTCGCGTATCCGGCGCTGCGTCATCCGCACCTTGATCTCCAGCGGAAGGGATTGCATCTGATACAGGTCTGATATGGTGTGGCGGTTATTCTGCGTCGGCATGGCTGGTGATCCTCTCTGCCTTCTGGCCGGTGAACTGCTCCCAGCGCTTGACGGCGAGGTCGCAGTATTCCGGGCTTTTCTCCATTGCGTAGCACACGCGCTCCAGCTGCTCACAGGCGATAATCGTTGTACCGCTGCCGCTGAACGGCTCCAGCACAATGTCGCCGCGATCGGAGTGCATTTTGATGCAGCGCCACGGCAGCTCCACCGGGTACATCGCCGGGTGATCCTTGTTCGCGCGTACCGTGTTCATCTCCCAGATACCGGCATAGCCCCAGTTCTTGCGTTCCTCTTTGGTGAGGCGCTTGACGAAGCGGTATGCGTGACCGGCGTATGCAGACAGCCACATGTATTCCTGATCGTTGTACTCGACGTCGCCATTTTTGCTGAACGCGGAGATGTATTCGTACTGCTGCACCGGCTTGTTCGTCACGAGGTGGTAAGGGCCGACGCCGTAGTTCATTCCTTGCTTCTTCCAGATGCGTATCCAGATTGGGCGGAAGCCTTGCTCCGCAAAAAGCTGGGAAGAGTAGAAGTTCGTCGGCTCGATGAACTGTGTGCCGGTGGCGTAGAGGTCGCCGAGGTTCCAGCAGACGATTCCGGCGTAGCGCGTCAGGTTCTTGACCACCGGACGCATGGTTTCAAACCACGGCTCGATGCCTTTGCTTTCGTAATCCTTGCCGACGCCATACGGCGGGGACGTGACCGTCATCTGCGCTTTGTTGCCGTTCATGAGCTTGGCGAAATCCACCTCCGAGGTAGAATCGCCGCACATGAGCCGATGTACCCCCAGCTTCCAGACATCGCCGGTCTTAGTGATCGCACCCTTCGCCTTGATTTTTTCGGTCTCTTCGTCAACGTCGAAATCGTCCTGCACTGCTTCCTTGGAGTAGAAGGCGTTCAGAAGCTCATCGACTTCTGCGGCATCGAAACCGGTGAGGGTGACGTCGAACTCACTGCCGTCGAACTCCGTGAGCAAAGCGGCCAGCTTATCTTTGTCCCATTCACCCTGAATCTTATTGAGTGCCACATTCAGCGCCTTTTCGCGCATCGGGTCGAGATCTACCACGACGCAGTCAATCTCTGTGATCCCGAGATCACGCATGACCGTCAGCCGCTGGTGGCCGCCGACCACGTTGCCAGTCTGCTTATTCCAGATGACCGGCTCCACATAACCGAATTCCGTAATGCTGCGCTTGAGCTTCTCGTATTCCGCGTCACCGGGTTTGAGCGCCCGACGCGGGTTGTATTCCGCAGCTTTCAGCTTTGCCACGGGGATTTTTTCTATCTGCATGTGTATCTCCTTATCCGAGCAGCCGCTCCATCAGATCGTCGTTCGGGTTGCTGCTACCGATGGGCGTTTCGCAGTTGTCCTTCACAATCTGGTAGATCTGCAGCCATAATACGTTTGCCTGCTTTAAAAACGAAATGCCCATATTCACATACGGGCTGGCGATCGGCAGTTGTGTGGTCGGGTGCTTGGCAAGCAATCCATATTGGTTGATGCCTTCCTCACACTGAATCCAACGCTGCATGTACAGCGCATACTGCTCAATCAGTTCTTTCTTGACGTAGATGGCGCACCCGCGCTCATTGAGCCAGCGCCACGTGTCTTCGTAAATCTGCGGTGCAAGGTTTTGCTGCGAGTTTTTTGTGACCTGCTTCAGGTATTCGGCGACCGGCGGCATGTCCTCACCATGCATGTCCGTATCTTTTATCTCGAACTGCAGTTTCGTCAGCGGTGCCTTGCCGGGGTTTCCATCCATGATTTTCTCAGATAGCGCTTTTTTCTTGCGTCCTGCGCCGGGGCGAGCACCGCCATGTCCATTTGCCATGTGCGCTACCTCCATTTCGTTTGATTTCTTGAAATCGCGGGGGCTATACCCATCTTGATTTCCCGATTTTTCGCGCGTGACCCCGCGCCGTTGTCCGCGTAATCAAGTTTTCAAGATTTTGATCCCCCTACCGGTCGCCTAGGTCGTGGTGAATCTTGTTATGACAGCTTTGGCATAGCGACATTAGGTTGTCCGCTGCGTGAGTTCCGCCACGGCTGATCGGCACGATATGATGAACTTCTTCTACCGGTGTGATCCGACCTTCTTTAAGGCACTGTTCACACAGCGGATGGGATGCTACATATCTGGCGCGGATCCGGTGCCACGCTCTTCCGTATTTACTCGCGGTATGTGGTGACCGCTCATATCGATCATACTGCTGCCTTGCGTATTTCCTGTGCTGCTCACAATATTGCCCGTCTGTCAGGTTAGGGCATCCGGGGTAAGCGCACGGCCTCTTAGGTTTACGCGGCATAGTCTCACTTCCTCTTGCGGAAGTGCTCTCGCAGCCAGTATTTGAGGACATACCAACACTGCTCTAAAGTGCCGACTTTCCTATATGACATTGATCTGCTCCTTCCGTCTGTATTGGCGTATATAAGAAAAGCCCACGCGGGATGTCCCGTGTGAGCTCTCTATGTTCTTCGCCTATTATAATGATACCGCATTTCCTGACTGACTTTAACTGACATCGACTGACATCACATGACATCTTTCAATCGATTATCGAGTTCCTCGACCGCTGCTTTGTGCAGCCGGTAAATGTGTCTTTCGCAAAAGCCCATCTCTGCCGCGATATCGTCCCACGGCGTTTCCTGCACATACCGCAGAATTAGGAGCCTCGATAAGTCATCATTTTCTAAGAGGTCGATTTTAGCAATCAGGGCTTTGCGCTCTTCAGCGAGCTTTGTGATCTCCATCTCCAAATCGACCTTCCTGCAGATGGCGCTTGCCATAGGCGAAGAGTCAGAGCGTGGATTATGCGGCATGCCGGTCAAGCGGGCGGAGGTGTTCTCCGCCTGCTCGATCAGTGCGTCGATTTTTGTTCTCCGATAATCGATCGCTTTTCGGATTTTGATAATGCGTTCCAAAAGAGCCTTCGCCGTCATATCTCAGCCCTCGCAAGATAGTCGAGCAGGTAATCCGGGTCTACATTCGTCAGGTAGTGAAACCATTCGGAGTGAAAAAACCGCTCGACCTCATTTTTCTCGTTTCTGGCCGTTTCGTATCTCGGATTATGCCGTAGCTGCCGCAGCGCTTTCCGGTAATCCTTAGCGGCCTGTACGACAATGGCGTTTGCCAGATTTCTATAGGGATCATCCATCATACAGTGCCTCCTTCTTTGATATGACCGCCTGCACGTCCTCGACGCTATAAACGACTACTGCTGTTCCACCAGCTTTTCGGATCTGGTCAATGGTAGCCGCCTGCAGTTTTGTCGGGGTGTTTCTGCCGACCTTGGCTTCCAGCGCAATGAAGCGTCCCTTGTGACAGACGATGATATCGGGAATGCCAGCGGTACCATATTGCCCACCGTGCTCCTTCCAAAAGAAGCACTCCGGTACCGTGGCAAGGTATTTGCGTATTTTCTGAATCAATGCTGCTTCGTTCATCTGCGTTCCTCCAGCCGCTGAGGTATGAACCATACTGACTGCTTTTTCTGTTCTTTTTCTATATTTCTTCTCACATACGGCTTTATAGAAAAAAGAATCAGAAAGAATCGTACCTCAGTCATAGCCTCGATGCGACACCGCGAATGGACAGCCCGATCCATTCCACGGCTCCTGTACTAGCGGAACGCTTCTTCTCAAAGCCCATTTCCAGAAGCTTCTGGCTGAATGGGCGCTGGGAAAGTGCATATTCACCGTTGTCTTTGCACCACTCGTCATAGGAAGAACGCAGCATTTTGTTCGATACACGGACACCTTCCCGCACCTCACAGCATTCCTCAAAGAACGTTGCGAATGAGTCCATTTCTGTCCGGTACTCCGTTGTCGCCCTTTTGACACTGGGCGGATCCTGTATGCCTTCGCGTTGCCAGAGGAGGCACCCTTTAACCGCCCAAGCAAGAATACCGGGCATCTCCTTTGCCATAATCTTATCGGCAAAGTGTTTGTCGCGGTTTGCCTCCGTAAACGTGTTCTCGAAGGGCATGAGCTTGATCCTGCGCCAGATCGAATGGGTCGTATCACGGATGATCGGCTTATGGTTCGCCGCCAGAAACACCTTGAACTGCGGGACGTACTCGAAGTATTCGCCGTAGAGGAAGCGCGTCACCAGCTTATCTCCACCGGTCATGGATTTGATCAAGGATTCGGCAAGTCGCTTATTCTCTTCCATCTCAATAGCCGTAACAAACCGCGCACCCTTGAGGCGAGCTATATCGTTATTTACGCTTTCATTCTTTTTCTGCATGAACGCATCGCTCGACGCACTCTGGGCGTAGGTATTCATCACGGCCGAGAAGATATTGAGAAACGTGCTTTTGCCATTGCTGCCGGTTCCGTAAAGCATGAACATCGCCTGCTCGGATGTATCGCCGGTCAGCGCATAGCCGAGTGCCTTCTGCATGTACCGGATTGTGTCGGTATCGCCCTTTGTGATTGTCTCCAACAGCGTATCCCATAACGGCGTAGCACAATTCTCATCGAAGGAGGCGTTGCAGATGCGGGTAATGTAGTCCGCCTTATTAAACGGCTGCAGTTTTCCGGTCTTCAGGTTGATCGTACCGTTCTGGCAGTTGAGCAGCCACGGGTTTGCATCCCAGTCGTCAGGCGCAATCGCCAGATCCTTCATGCCTGCCGCAAGCGTAATGAGAAGTTTGATCTTATTGCCGCTTTCGCTACGCATGGCATGCTGGATCAATGCTTTTCGCTGATCGCCTGCGGGAAGCATATCCGCGTAAGTGTAAATGCTGCGGACACACTGAATCGCATATTCTACAATCGTGCCTTCATCCTGCTCCCAGAACTTTCCGTTCCAGATAAACCATTTCTTATATACAGAGCAGTATTTGACCTCGTCCTTGAACATCGCCACAAAGCGCTCCGCGTTTCCGACGTCGGTCAGCTTGTACTGCGGGTCAGGTTCGTCCGGCTCATAGCGGGTGATACTCTTGGCGATTGCCACGACCGTCTCATCGTCAAGGGGCGGATCGAGACGTTCTTTGTTTTCGGCACGGAGTGTAGCAATGATACCGTCCTCACCGATGCCTTTACGGCGAAGTGCTCCGGCAAGAGAGGCCAAGTGATTGTTTCTGCCGCCTTCTTTGATCTTCTTGCGGGGCTGCTTGTCCGCAGCCTTTTTCTTTTGGGTAAGCTTAGTGCCAACCTTGCGAATCTCATCTACCAGCCAGCTCGGCATTTCCGCCGCTTCACACTCAAAAGGAGAGAGTCCAGTGTCCCACGCATATCGGTTACCGCTCTGATGCATGCTGGGTGCTGCAACGATCAGTCCACCTTGTGTGCGTACATCAAGGCCGTCACGGAATCCAACCACATTTTTGAGTGCCAGTTCTTCTGTGTATTTGAAAATGTAGTGCTTACCGCCACTACCGGTCGTTGCCGTGATCGTCTTCGGCAATGCACCGTACTCTGCGACCAGATCCGTGAGACTCTTATCTCCATCATGTCGAGTGTCAACGTCCAGCGCCACCAGACCACTCTTTTCACCCATGGGAATACCAATGTTGGCAAGGGGCGTCTGATTCCACCATCCAGTGATCTTGGCGACATCCGTTGTCGCTTCGTCACTCCAATTCTTAATGCGGGGGTGTTTGCCCTTGGCCTGACACATATCGCCAAGCCTGCAGGAGCATGTGCCATCCTGCTTGAGCCAGTGGAGCGGGAAAACAGGAATACCTGCTTTTGCATATCGTAGGGCTTCATCTATCATCTTCATGGATTTCCTCCAGTCCTTCGCTATAATATCGGATCCGCTTCTTCAGCCGATGGGCTTCGTGGATCTCTACCTGCATGCCGGATGAGTGCTCTGCCCCGAACACCCACACTTCCTCGCACAGCGCCAGCAACGCCTGTCCGGAGAGCAGTCCAAGCTCGCGCTGCTCCGGGTCGCCGTCATCCAGAATCTGCGGGTACAGCAGGTGACTGACCACGGGGAGGCGCTTTTTCTCTATGGCGAAGCGGGCGTAGTCAATTGCTGCTGCCGTGTTTTTCTGAGTATCTCCGGCATACTTTGATACGATATACACCTTCGGACGAGCTTTGATCTCCGAATGCTTACGGTAGATGCGGCGCTGATTCTGGCGGTATTCCTTCATGATCGTCGCCATCGCTGCGCCTGCCGTGGGATCGGTGTAACCTTCTTTGTTCTTATACATGGGGCACCTCCAGCTCATGCAGCTTGCCGAAGCAGCTGCCGTGTTCGCCCTCGGCGACGATCGGGATATCGAAGGCCGCAAAGGGTTGCCGCTCCATTGCCGTGCGAATGATGCGGATCGCTTCGTCTTCGTGTCCGTCATCCACCTCAAAAAGCAGCTCATCGTGAATTTGCAGGATCGGACGGATATACGGCTTGTCCGCGAGCTCTCTGATCAGCTCCGCCATCGCCAGCTTCAGGATCTCCGCTGCGGTGCCTTGAATCGGCGTATTCATGCTGCATCGTTCAGCAAAACTCCGCTTGCCCCAGTCGGCGCGGTTATTGATATTGGGAAGATAACGTCTTCTGCCGAAAGACGTCTCGCTGTACCCATTGATCCGAGCCGCTCTGACCGTTTCCTCTTGCCATTCAGACAAGCGCGGATAACCGGTCTTCAGGTTAGCAATGATACGGGCGCACTGATCCTCGGTCTTTTCGAGCCCCGCCTTGAACTTGAGTGTTCGCTGCAGACCGCGCGGAAACAGACCGTAGAACGTGCCGAAATTCACGTTTTTGGCGATCGTCCGGCGCTCTTTATAATCTGGATCGTCCTTGTCCTGCGCCTCATCGACGCTGATCCCGAAAATGACCGATGTGGTGCTGGCGTGGATGTCGCCGCCGCTGCGGTACGTTTCCATCATTCGTGGGTCGCGGCAGTAGAACGCGCCGACGCGCAGCTCGATCTGCGAGAAATCAAAATCGAGGAACGTCGTGCCCTTCGGCGCAACAACGAACTGCCGGACACCGATCGGGTCGGAACCCTTGCGGGGCATATTCTGCAGGTTGGGTCTGCGGGATGCGAAACGTCCAGTGTCGGTTCCCATCGGCAGGAGGTCGGGGTGTATTCTACCAGTCGCCGGATTGATCCATTTGAGATACCCGTCGATATAGGTGCTCTTGATCTTTGCCCATTTTCGAAACTCCTGCACGGTATCGAAGAAGGAAACCATCTCAGGACGGTGCTTTTTGCAATATGCACGAAGTAGCTGCATAGCCTCATCGTCCGCTGCCTCGGCATATTTGGTTGTGGTCTTCAGGACGGGCAGGTTTTCTGTCTTATACAGATAGTCCTTGAATGCCTGCGTTCCACAGTTCTCTCCGATATCCACATTGCCGATGACCGCCTGCAGCTTTGCTCGAAGATCCACAAGGTGTGCTTCGGCCTCCGCCTTCTTTTCCTCCATGAGGTCGGTATCGAACAGAACTCCGTTATACTTCATCATGCCGGTGAAAACGGCGGTTGGGCTTTCGATCTTTTCACAGATCAGGCGGTGCTTCGGGATGTTGTTCTCAAACCATTCGTTGAACGTGTAGTAAAGCTGCAATGCCCAGTCGCTATCCGCACAGGCGTACCGGCAGGTGTCCCATGCATCTGGGTCGAGCTCATCAAAACTGTGCTCGCCAACCACATCCTCAAATTTCGGGAGTTCAACGCCATACAGATACGGGACAAGGGTTTTAAGTCCGCTGTCGCCGAGATCGCGGTACTCGAAATCGTTTTTCAGCGTAAGCTGTGAAGCAACGATCGTGTCGTACACCGGCTCCTGCAGCACGATCCCGTCTTTATACAGGAACAGGGCCTCAAACGCCATGTTGTGTGCGATTTTGACTGTCTTCGAATTCTGAAATACGCGCTGCCGCAGGTATTTCATAACAGAATGGATGCTGGCATTCTTACCGACGCGATGCCGGAGCGGGATGTATCTGCCTGTGCCAGCCTTCACGGAAAGCGACACGCCGGTGATGTCCGCCTTATGTGCATCCAATGCCGCTTTGCCGTCACTGCGATATTTCTCCGTGGGCGAAGTCTCGAAGTCAAAGGAAACTACACCAGCGCTGCCGATATATTCTTCAATTTCCGCAATATTGCGGATCGTCTTATAATCATTCATAGTCTGCACCTCAAATCGTGCAGCCGTGAGCACCGTGAATAGGCGCTCACGGCTGCTTTGTCCTTATTCCGCTGCAGTCTCGGTTTCAGCAACAGAAACCTTGCCTGCGATGAGCTTGACCTGCTCGGTCATGGATGCGATGTTCTTCTTTTCCTCCGGGGAAAGAGGACGATCCACAGAGCAGATCACCTGACTGTAATTGATGCCGGTGCTATTCTGCGCACGCTTCAGAGAGAACTTTGTCACCACATGATTCGCCTTCATGCCTCGGGTCACGAGTCGGGTAACATACTTCGTAAATTCCGCCAATGAGCCGGTGGGCAAGGTCATAATCATCGGAAGCATTTCACCTTCGCGCAGGAGGTACATGCGGCGCTTCTGTTTGCAAGCCATACCTCCGTTTTCTCCGCTGCCAAACTTGGCATACGGACAGGTCTTGCAGTCCCTGCATTCGCCGGTCTCGGCAACGACGCCAATCTTACCGTCCAAGCTGGAGCAGTCAGGAGGATTGTTGCCTCCGGTGAATTTCTCTTTATAGTAGCTGTTGATCGGGTGATGATACAGAATGACGGCGCTAAAGTCTTTGGCGCTGTCGGGGCTGTTCGGATCGTCGCCGGGTACTTCGTAGGCAAGCCCGCCGCCTGCGGGAATCTTAATGCGCTCGAAGCTGGGGCGCAGCCCGTCCAGCTCTTCACTAAACAGCTCGGCGAGATTTACAGTTTCGGTAAGATAACCGGTGTTCTGATCGGTGGTAGCAATTGCAGTGGTGTTCTTTGTGTTCATGGTGTTTATCTCCTTTTTTATTTCTTAGATTTGGATACGCGGATGCTCGGCTGCTCGAACACCTGAATCACACCTTCGAGCCAGTCGGGGAGCACATCGTCGTTGTTGGCCTTGAGCTCTTTGACCGTAGCGCCAAGCGTCATGGTGTTGATGGTGAACAGATGGTCGAAGCCGTGTACCCGCATCCTGCGGTACAGTTCTTCCTTTTCCTCCGGAACCGCGCCGGGGAACTCCCTGATCACCAGTGAGAAGCGGGATCCATTGCGGTCAAAGCCGGTGCATTCTTCATCCGTCATAAGCTGGATGAGCTCGGCCTCCACGGCATCGATGCGTTCCTGCACATCTTTGAGCTTTGCCTGAAGGTCAGATTTCTCGTCGCGCAGCGCCTTCAGGGTATCCGCGGCAGCGAGCATACTTTTTTCGTTCATATCGTTATCCTCCGATGATTTTTTTGTAGTCGTCGACGAGTAGCTTGGAGACGTCGGCCTTCTGCTTGAGCGCACCCATGACCTTTTCGTCAATGGTGTCTTTGCAGACAAGGTGAATGTAAACGCCGCGCTTCGTCTGCCCGATCCGGCGCACACGCGCCATGGATTGCTGGTAGTTGGCATAGCTGAAATCCAGCGAGTAGTACACGCAGACGCTGCCTGCTGTGAGGGTGAGCCCCATGCCGGTGGTCTGTAACTGCCCGACAAACACTTTGGTGTCGGGATCGGTCTGGAAGGCGGAAACCTGCTCGGCGCGATCCTTCACATCACCTTTGATCAGGGCGTACCCGATGTTCTTCTTGCGGAGCATACGGGAGATCGCCTCGATCTCCGGTACGAAGCGGGCGAACACGATGACTTTTTTGCCTTCCTCCATGCAGCTGTCGATCACGTCCTCGAGGGCGTCGAGCTTTGCCGTCGATAGCTGCTGGGTGTCATCACCGTCATCGTTGCGGACGAATCCGCCTGTGATCTGTGAGAGGCGCAGAAGCTGGGTCAGCACGTTGCGGGTCGTGATTTCGCCGTTCATGAGCTCGGCGAAGCTGTCCTTTTCGATGCCGTCATAGACCTTCTGGGCATTTTGCTCCAGCTTTACCGGTCGTACCTCTTCCACAAATTCCGGCAGATCTACCGCCTCGTCGATACGAATGCGATATGCGATGGAATGTGCCTTTTCGACCAGCTCCGCCAGATGCTTGTAACCGACGATCTGATGATTCTGAAATCCACCAAGAATGGCGTAGTAGGCGCGGAAGCCGTAGAAACTGCCACCAAAGATGCTTTCATCCAGAAACTTATACTGGCTAAAAAAGTCCAGAGGGCTGTTTGTGATGGGTGTGCCTGTTAGAATCAGGTTATAGCTGCTGATCTTACCGAGCCGGTGCAGTGCCTTCGAGCACTTTGCCTGCGGATTCTTGATTTTGCTGCTTTCGTCACACACGATCATGTCCGGGTGCCAGCGAGTGAGTTCCGCCTCCAGCCTCCAGCAGCTTTCGTAGTTGACTACGATGATCTGAAGGCCATTGCCGATCATGTATCGGATGGTATCGGCCTTTTTCGCGCTGGTTCCGTCGAGCACAGCCAGTTGATAAGGGAAATCCGCGAATTTTTCAAACTCTTGCTCCCAGACGTCCACGATAGATTTCGGGCAGACGACCAACATCTGCGTGATTTTGTGCTTGTGGTGGAGTGTGCCCGCCAGCGCAATTGTGGTGATCGTCTTGCCGGTGCCCATGTCCATGAGAAAGGCACAGCCTTTACTGGTCATCGGAATCACCGCCTTCCATCTGCTCTATGGCAAGCGCCATGTGAAGCTGTCGGTGCTGCCTGTCAGGCATGATCAGCAAGTTCTCCGGACTGTTGTCGGAGGCATCGCCGTTCATGTGATGGACGACTTCGCCATGCTCCAGTGGTCTACCGATGTACACCTCTGCTGCGGCACGCGCCTTCTTTGAGTTGGCTTTGCCGCGATCGGCGATATGGCAGTATGGATTACGCTGGCGATTGAGATCCGTGAGGTGAGCCGCCTTATGGCCGCGGGCAAGTTTGGCGAAATCCACGTTCTCGCTCATCCACAGGTTCCGGTGCTCCGCCGAGCAGAAGTTCTTTCGGCGCGGGTTCTTTCGTTCAATGGCCTTCCCGCAAACCACGCAATGCACGATCATGCTGTACCTCCGATTCCGAAGGTTCGCAGGGCAAAGTTGTATGCTCTGATCTGGTGCTGATAAGGTGTCGCCTTGATCGGCATCGGAATGAGTGGGACTTCGTCGCCTGTGTCCTGCTTCTTGATATCCGGCGAGAGCGTATCGTCGAGGGATGCACCGAGCAGCTGCAGCAGTGCTACATTTTCCTTGGAATAGGGCACCACCCAAGCCTTGTCGTCTGGATCATAAAACCTTCCGTCGATTTCTTTGATGCTCTCTTTCGCCAGAAATGCGTCGTATATGCGAATGTGATTGCCGTCTCTTATTGCATTCAATGATTTTTCTCCTTCACGTTTGGTTTAGCGAAGGCGGAAAGGATACGCTGCATCGTTTCCTGCTGATCTGGCTGCAGTCCGGGGAGGAGGGAGCGGAGCAGAGACTCCTGATCGTCGTTTAAGTACCGGCGTGTGACGTACCATCCGTCCATGGCGCGGACACCGCCCGCTGCGCCTTGTACTGTGACAATGGGGTAAGAACATGAGAGTACGAGAATGTCGCGCTCGATCGTCCTTCTGCTGACACCGAATTCAGACGCCAAATTCTCAATGCGTTCTGTCCTTCGGTCGCTGATTGCCTCCAGCACTTGCTGTCTGCGCTCAATCGCGCTCTGCATGTTCTCACCTCCTTCCGTCCTTCGTTGTGTTTATTTTCAGGGATAAACCCGACACCTAATGTCGTGTTCAAAAGGGTTTTTCAAATAATCTTCTTTTTTCTCAGTAGAAATGAAAAAATGCCCGCTGCAGCAGGATTGCTCCTACCGCAGCGGGCATAAAAAGACCGGCAGATAGAATTATCCTTCAGGATTTCTATCTGCCGGAAGCCTATTGATCTGTGTCAATTTCGATCCCATAACAGATTTTACTGTCGTGTCGGTACCCCTAACGGTTCTGGCCGAGTCCGGTGCTCATGGCGCAACAGCAGTCTTATTTGTTTTCATTGTGGTTGCTGATGTACGTTGTACCAGCTCCACCATGACCTTTGCGTCCTGATCAACGACCACACGCAAAGGGCTTCCGCATTTCGGACAATTTAGCTCCATACCATCACAGCGCTTCGATCTGCCGATCGGCTTGCTACACTTTGGACAGCAGGCATACAAAAGCGTGTCTAATTCGCCCATCCGACTTCCTCCTTGCTTCCTGTGGTACGCGCGGGCATTTATACGGCCTCCGAGGCAACGCACTGCGCGAGCCGTCCCATTTTAATAAGAGGGATCCGCACAGTGTGCTTACGGGCGTATTCGCCATCCATAACCATGGTGTGGCAATGCTCACATTCCATCCATCCGCCTGTTTCATCTAAAAACAAGCCTTTATTCAAAGTGCCACAAATCGGGCACATAACGTCGTATTGTTCCATCTCAGTTCCTCCGTTCAACCTAAATCTGTGATTTCAATGGAGTAGATATCCTCGAAATATATCTGCTCACCATCCAGTTTGAGCCAACGGAACGTACAGCTCACGTCCGTGATCCTGCCACATTTGGTGACGTCGTGAAAGGCGCAGTAGCAGTCAATTTCAACTTTCATTCCGCGCCGAAGCTTCAGGAAAATCCGCGAGTTGTGTTCTGCTTGCTCTTCGGAAATATCATGGCGCTCCACCCGCAGGTGTCGTTCTTCACGATCCCGCAACGCCTCCTGTAAGCCCTTCATTGCATCAAACGGGCTGAATATTTTAGCCCTTTCTGCTCTTGTCATCATATCCTGCTCGATGCCCTCCTATAAAACCGTTCCGTTCACGCTGCGTACCCTCCGGCATATAGTTTATGCCACGGAGAACGGCGTTTTTGCCATACCGCTGCCGAATATCCAAAACGGTCTGCTGAACAGTTCGCTCCCGCTCGACGGCATCAAAGTTTGTGAACAAGTTGTAGCCCTCACAACCTTCATCGCACACATCCTCAAATGTGATGCTGAGCCGTCTGATTTTGGTACAGCGATCTGTGGTTTTGTCGTATACCCGCAGCGTCGCCTCCACGAGGAAGGAGGCGAGGGCGGTGGTCACATCCAGCTTTGCCATACCCTTGGTGGGCGCAAGCTCATCATGAGTATAGCCGACAAAGATACCGACCTTACTGGTGATAACTTTCCGCCGCATAAGCTCGGCGGCTCCATTGAGCGCCATCTCATGCATGACTGTCCGGGCTTCCTGAAAGGTGTAATCCCGAGGCAGAATCTGCGAGAACGATACGGATTTTGATTTGCTCTTGTATGCTTTGATGTCAGAAATCAAGCACGGCTCACGTCCCCACGCATGGTCTATAAGCAGTTCTGCATTCTTGCCGAATACTTTGTACATGAGCCCTGTGTCCATCTGGGTCACGCCGCGCATATCGAAAACGCCATAGCGTTCCAGCCGTCGTGCTGTTCCACCTGCGACCATCCAAAAATCTGTGATCGGCCGGTGATCCCATAATGTCTGCCGGTATTTCTCTTCGTCCAGTACCCCGACGTGATCTTTGGCGTGCTTGGCTGTAATGTCCAGCGCAATCTTGGCGAGATAAAGGTTCGTCCCGATACCCGCTGTTGCGGGAATATGAAAGCGATCTGCGATTTCATTCATCAGATGCTTGGCGAACGTCACTGCGTCCATGTGATTCGGTGCCAGATAATCGGTCACGTCGAGGAACGATTCGTCGATCGAGTACACGTGAATATCCCGTGGGTCAAAGTAATCCAAATACAGCGAGTAGATATCCGCTGCGTATTCAATGTACAAAGCCATGCGGGGCGGGGCGACCTCGTACTTGACATTGCTGGGGATCTCCGACAGCCTACAGCGGTTTCTTATACCTTGTGCTTTCATCGCTGGAGTGATCGCAAGGCACAAGGCATTTTTTCCGCGTGTGAGATCTGCAACGACGAGATTTGTCTCGAAGGGATTATACCCACGCTCGGCACATTCGACCGATGCGTAAAAGCTCTTCATGTCTATGCAGAAGTAAGTTCGTGTTTTTGCCATGGTGGGTACGCTCCGTTTTGTCATTTGAGGTGCGGTGGAGTAGTCATAGTGCTCGCACCGCCTCAATGCTGGGGCCGCCGTCCTTTTCGATAAGGTCAGCAAATGCCTGCAGCCGCTCTTTCGAATACATGATCGTGCAGTTGATGTGCATCACCATGTCACCGGATTTTTTTTCGACGACATGGATGTGTGCGTTGTATGCCTGCCCGACAAAGAAGTGTGCTGTTTCAACGATTTCTCCCTTGCCAGGTAGGTTTTCCGGATCAACGTCCAGATACATTTCTTCTACATGCCCTAATACACGTTCCATCTACCATTCCTCCGTTCACTCCAGATCCTTGAGCACTTTAACCGCAACGCCTTGAATCTCACAGTTATCAACATAGATGTCGTCCATACGAGAATTCTCCGGATGCAGACGGATGCGATGCTTTTTGGGTTCTGGATAAAATCTTTTGAGTGTCGCTTCATCCTCCATAAGGGCAACGACAATCTGACCTTCGTCTGCGTAGTTTTGCTGCCGAATCAGAACAAGATCTCCGTTATCGATACCTGCTTCGATCATTGAATCGCCGTAGGCGCGGAGAATGAAGAAATTGCCTTTGCCGAATAGTGCGACAGGAAGGCGGACGTATTCCTCGATGTTTTCCTCTGCAAATTTCGGAATGCCGCAGGCAATGGTGCCGAGAACGGGGACTCGGATTGCTGCTGCCTTCGTTTTCGTAGAGGTCATCGTGCGGTAACCGGAGTAGTCAAGAATGCCATCTTCACACAGCTGAGCGATATAGCGCTGCACCGTGGCCTTTGACGATCCGACCCCATCTGCTACTTCCTGCATAGTGGGCGAAATACCGTTGCTGTCCGTGTAGTCACTCACGAACTTCTCGATAGCCGCCATCAGGGTCTTATCTTTGCTTCTCATGCGAAATTCCTCCTAAATGAAACCTGTGTCTCATTTACAACTAAATTATACTCACGACAGTAGAACGCGTCAAGGGGTTTGAGACAAAATTCCCGGTTTACAGCTTTGAAGTAATGATTTCATTACGCTGCTGGCAATGATAGGCAAACGCCATGCAGTACAAACCACATGGCGCTGCCTTATGAAGTTGAGGCTCTAAGGATTATTTGGCGTTGACTTTAGAAGCAGCCTCCGCAGCAGCTGCAGCCTGCTTTTTGGCCGTCCATCCACCCTTGGGCACTGGGGCATACGCCTGCTCCAACGAGTAGATAATAACTTTTTCTTCACCGAAGATAGCGCCGGGGACATTCCAGCTTTCTTCGGGTGCCCACTGCATGACCCTCCGCACCGCATTGGCTGCCGGGGCACAGCTGATCTTGATGGGGTATCGCTGTTCACCAGCGGGCTTGGAGAACTTGATCGCCTGCGGCGCATCTGCCTTGCAGGCCTTGATGGCGAACTGCTTGCCTTTCTCTTCGACGAAGAGCTGGATGTATTCCGGGTATCCCAGATCCACAAAGGTGGCAGCGTTGAACTTGATCTGGTTGCCGTTCATAAAGGTGGCAACGGAGTCGGTGCGAGAGGTGATGAGCTCTACGAGCTTGAATTTTTCGAGTACGGACATATTAGTTTTCTCCTTTGACTTTAATAATTTCGATGTGATCTGCCATAGCTGGCGTTGCGGCTTCTGCCGCAGGTGTGGTCGAGTAAAAAATACGCGCGATGTCGTCTTCATCCCAATCGAGGTCGATCTGAGTGAAACCGGTAAGACAACCTTTCAGGACGATTCTCGGCTTCGTCCTGCGGCCGCGTCTTTTGCGATAGTATTTCTCGTCGATCATCTGCTGCACCCGATCCCAATCTGATTTCAGAATAATGGGTTCGTGGTGCCCTTCAATGAAGTACTGCGTCTTCTGTCCCGTGTTCTTGATGGCTTTATGGCTGAACACATCCACGGTCATTGTCTTCTGGCACAGGACATTGCCGCAGTATTTTTCATTCCGAAGTATTCCGAGCACGCCGCCACTGCTCCATACCGTCTGGTTAGTAGCAGTCGGAACACCACTCCGGGTTAAGATCTCGGCGATCTGAGGGGACGAGTAGCCGTTGAGGTACATATCATAAATGATGCGTACCAGTTCGGCTTCCGCTTCGACGATCTGCCACTTTCCGTCTTCGCCCATCTCATAGCCGAGAAGTGACCACGCCGGATAAATACCCGTGCCACGTTTCCAGCGTCGGATGTACGACCATTTAAGACTTTCAGATTTGGACTCCGATTCACCCTGCGCGAACAGGCTGATCAATCCCAGATATGTCTCGGACGTAGTGTCCAGCGTGTTGATCCTCTCGGTTTCAAAGTACACGGCAACCGGATGCTCCAGCTGTTTTAGCATGCGGATCGTCGAAATGCAGTCCAGAACATTACGCGCAAAGCGGGTGACCGCCTTCGTGATGATCAGGTCGATCTTACCCGCTTTGCAATCCTCGATCATTCGATTGAACTCGTCCCTGTGTTTTAGGGATGTGCCGGAAATGCCGCGATCTGCATATATACCTGCAAACTGCCATTCATCGTTGCCTCGGATGTAATCTGTGTAATTCTGTACCTGCAGCTCATAAGAGAGCGCCTGCGTGTCCATGTCTGTGCTGACACGGCAATAGGCGCACACGCGGAGCTTCGGCTTTTCATAGCCCTCTCGATCTGTGATAGCAGGGATTACCTGCACATCAACATGCTCTGTCAGTGACTGCCGAATTTTCTCGTTTCGCGTCTGCTTTCGCGTAGCAGGGCGCTCCTGTATAGCTCTGTCGATTTTAATCTTCTTCAAAATGCATCACCTCCCTCTGCGCCACAAATTTGATCGATTGCCGACATCGACCCTGACGCATGCGGAGGCGGCGCTACTTTATTATAGCGCTGTATATCAACGTGTGGTGCGGTTATACCACCATATCTTGCGCTACAAGGGCAAAAAAGAAGGGCGATCGCTCGCCCTACCTTTATTTCTCGTATGTTTTGATTATTTGCCAAAGTGCGGTTTTCTGATCCGGTGTCAGTACTGTCCATTTGTCAAAGAGTTCCCGCAGCTCCGGCGTAATCTCAATCATTTCGCCCTCTGCAAAAAACTGTGCCATGGTAATGCCGAACGCCTTGCACAATGCTTCCAATGTGACCATGCTCGGAGTGTTGCCACGGCGGTAGATGTTGGATACTGTGTTCGGCGATAAGCCTGCCTCTTTGGCGATTTTGTAATCTGACCAACCGTGTTGCTCCTGCAATTCGATCAACCTTTGACGGATGTCCACAAAACCACCTCACTTCCAGTATATATTCTATCACCACGTTTGGTGATGCCGTTAGAGCAAATGGGTGGAAGTAGTATCGCAAGTTATGGTGATATTTATACTTGAAACTTGCGCGTTCAGGCTGTAAACTATATTTGGGAAATGTGGTGATCCTTATGTCAAACGAGCCTGAGCTCAGAATGCGCCGGGTATGCTTTACCGGCCACCGCCCTGAAAAACTGAATAAAAGCGAGGTTGAAATCGTAGCCTCGCTTGAACGGGAAATCCGCGCTGCTATCACAGACGGTTTCCAGACTTTCATCTCCGGTATGGCCAGAGGTGTTGACATCTGGGCTGCGGAGGTCGTCCTTCGTCTACGGGACAATGGCTCTCCGATTCATCTGATTGCCGCAAGCCCCTATCAGGGCTTTGAACGTGCATGGTCTCCAGCGTGGCAACATCGCTATGCTTCGGCTCTGGCCGGTGCCGATATCGTCCGTTTCATTTCTCCGCAGTACGATCGTGGCTGCTTCCAACGCCGCAATGAATGGATGGTCGACCACGCTGGCCGTGTGATCGCCGTATTCAACGGCGAGAAGGGCGGGACAAAAAACACGATTGACTATGCAACTCGGCAGAATGTCCCCGTAATCTATATTCCATAAAACCTGCACTTACAGAAACACCTCGCAGCCATTATGACTGCGAGGTGTTTGCTATTTGTTTAGGGCTTCCGTTAAGCAGCAATGACAACCGCGTTTTCTTTCACTTTGTTGATCGCGGCCAATAACGCTGCACGTGTACGGGCGTCAAAGAGCTTTACAAAGCTGATCGGCTTGTCAAAGGGCGGATTCTGCAGCTCGGTAACATTCTCCATATACCCATTCTGCTCGATGTGATTAATGATCTTATGCACAAAAGCGATCTGCTTCTGGTTCAGAGACTGGTCGTTTATGAACTGCGAAAAAGCTTGCATTGCTGCTTCGTGATCCAGCTTGGCGATTTTACGGATCAGCAAACCAAACGGCGTATCACCATATTCTCTTTCGTAGTCTTCCTTGCTGCCCAATTCACTCGTCAGCACATGCTCCAGCTCGCTGTAATCCGCAGCAGAGAGGGGGATGTTGTGTGTCAACTTATAGATGGCAAGCGCATTTCCGTTTTCGTTGACGTAGCGATTGACTTTGGCGCGATAGTCTTCGAAATCATATCCCGGCTCCATCGGGTCGCCCTCTTTCTGATCTATAATTGGGTCAGATAGCCGAGTAATAATCGGCTTTCGAGGGTCAACATCATTCAGAAACTTTATCAGCTCACGGAGCTCCTTCCGCACACGCTCATACAGCAGAACATCGTTTGCATCCCAGAAGGCGTCGGTGTTGACTTCCTTGATGATCGGCAGTTTCGCTTTTACCTGCGGGATGCTGACCTTGCGCTCCAGCAGCGTTCCAATATCACGGAGCTGTTTCTGTGCATTCTTAAGCGAGGGTATCTGCTCTATCTGGGCGATCACCAGACCGTACATGAAGTTATCGAAGCGCTTTGCAAATTCGTCGTTGTCATCCAAGTGAACGATTGGCGCAATCTGCTGCATCAGTTCGCCCTTGTCGCCTTCACTAATGTAGTTGAAAGCTCCCGGCTTCTTAAACTTTTCAACGCTTTGTATGTGCAGCCGCACGGCGATGAGATCGGTGTTCAGCGCCAATACCTGAGAGTAGCATGTCTCTACAAGCTCGGATCTCCAGCTCTGATAGTCGTCTCCGGCAAATGCACTTTCCTGCAGCGCCACCGCAATGCGGATCTGCTTCCCGAATATGTTCTCCGACAGCGTCTTCGTCTCGCGGGACTCAAATCCCTCTTTGTGAGCGCGGAAGTATTCAAAGTTCCCGCAATAGTCAAAGATGAGGAATCGTCTCTTTGCCGTGTATTCGCCGTCGATCTGATCGGTGCAGGTGAGCTCTTTGCTGAGACGAGTACCACGTCCGATCATCTGCCAGAATTTCGTCTTTGACCGTACCTTTTTAAAGAATACGAGGTTGACGCACTCCGGCACATCGATGCCGGTATCCATCATATCCACGGAAACTGCTATGATTGGGTCTTTCTCTGGGATTTTGAAATCGTCAATGATCGTCTGCGCGTATGTATCGTCGCAGATAACACGCTGTGCAAATGTGCCACGGTATTTTGGGTACAGCTTATTAAACCTCTCCAGAATGAACTCTGCATGGCGCTTGTTCTGAGCGAAGATGATTGTTTTGCCAAGCCTGTCGCCGCCAGCAACACGGATACCGCGTTCCATTAAATCCTGAAGCACCGTGTCAACGGTTGTCTCGTTGAAAACGAATTTGTTCAGCTGTGCCGACGGAATGAAGTCGGGCATCAGACCGTCCTCAATAAAGTCCTCTTCATACCGTTCCTTGTCCTCATCGGAAAGGTCGTCGTATGTGATACCTTCCTCTAAGAACTTTGTTTTTACCTCATAGTTATAGTAGGGCACGAGTACATGATCCTGATAGACTGCCGTCTCGTAGTCGTATGCATACGTCGGTACGCCGTGCTCCATTTCGAAGAAATCATAGGTATTGCGATCAACGTCCGTTTTGGGGGTTGCGGTCAGTCCGACCATGATCGCATCGAAGTACTCGAAAATCGCGCGGTATTTTTTGAATATGCTGCGGTGGCTCTCGTCGATGATGATGAGGTCAAAGTGGGCAGGGGTAAACATGCGTTGCCCATCTTTCGTCTTCATATCGTCTATGGCGTTCAGCATTGTCGGGTATGTCGAGAATACGATTCGTGCGCTCCGGTCATCTTTATTGGAACACAAATTGCACAGAGACATATCCGGCAGATAGTTTTTGAAATCGTCCTTTGCCTGTTTCACCAGCGCCGTGCGATCAGCCAAGAACAGAATATTGGTGACGTATTTGCCGCGACTGAGCACATCGGTGAGGCTGGACGCAGTTCTGGTTTTGCCTGTTCCTGTTGCCATGACCAGCAGGTGCTTTCTAAAGCCTTGTCCGATTTGCTCGCATACTGCACGGATGGCTTCCTTTTGGTAGTAACGATCTGTGATCCTGTCATCGATCGGAATAGTCATCAGATTCTTCCGCTCGGTACGACGGTTCATCAGTTTCTGCAGATCGTCTTTGCTGAATATGCCGCTGACTTTGCGCTGCGGGCTGCTCTGATCGTCCCAGAAGTAGGTTTCAAAACCATTGGTCGTGAACATCATGGGGCGACGTCCGAATTTTCTCTCCAGACAGTCAGCATACAGCACGGCTTGTTTGCGGCCTATGTTCGGGTCTTTGCTGGATCTCTTGGCCTCCACAACTGCGAGAGGTAAGCCGTCTTTCCCGAACAGCACATAGTCCACATATCCCATCTGCCCCAGCACACCTGCCATGCCTTCGACGGGATACTCTTCCTGAACGTCAGCATCTGCTCCGGAGAATTTCCAGCCCATCTGCTTCATGTCCACATCGATATAAATTTTGCGGGTCTTAAACTCGGAAAGGTCTGCGGCGACAAAGGTGCGCTCCTGCTGGTGCTGCTCCTTTGTTGCGGTGATCTGCTCGGACATCTGCTCGATCTTTTTACGCAAAGCCTCAATCTCTGCGTCCTTCTCACCGAGCAGGCTCTCTTGCTCTTTTATTTTTTTGGTGTCTACGACGACCTTTTCGGTCGGAATCAGTGCCTCATCGAACTGCCGCTCTTCATAGTCGGCACCATAGCAATAGTCCACCCACTGGATAAACTCAAAGAGTCCCTGCAGGGAAGCGAGGGCATCACTGGCCTGCACGCTTCGCTCTGTGTGAACAGCCAGATTGCCCAACTTAATAATAAACGGCAGTTTGCCCCATGTGTTGTAGTCCACCGCAAAACGGAAGGTCGGCTCGTGAATGAGCGCTTGTAGATTATCCTTGTAAGGCATCTGCATCGTCTTATCAGCCGAATACACCCATTTGACGGCTAATTCGAGAGCTTTTCTGCTGCCGACGGCGCACATGGCAGGCGCGGAAACATACACCTTTTCCGCCTCGATCGCAGCCGAGGCAAATAGTGCGTACTCCTTTTTATCTTTTAGAAATCCGAAGTTAGACATGTCATCCACTCCTGTCTGTATGTATTCGCTGCCGCTTGGCAGTATCTAAAGCTCAAAGAGCTGTAATATTTTGATTTGTCGGTCTGTTCGACGAAGGCCGCGAACTGATTTTGTTCATCTATAGGGACATCAATAATTGGCGCACTGTGAAATTTATTTCTGTTAAGAGTAGGGACTCCGGTTCCTTCTGTAAATCTGTCCAAGTTAAACATTCTCACCAAGTGAGCCAGGTAGATGATGTTGTTTTCGTGAATATCCACCGAAAACAATGTCGTGTTCAGAGGCCAATAAGCTCCCGTTGTATAAAAAACTTTTCCAATAGTTCCAGACCTGCCTGTTATTACGCCGCCATTACATACCTTTGCTTGGTTATGGTGATCAAGAACTCCGTTAGATCCATAGACAGGTATATTCCCACTCTGTTTTCTGTCCTGAACAGGCAAGTCAAAACCTCTCTGCATGGTAACTACATTGACAAAAGCCGTTGTCGGCCTATGCTGGGTGTTCTTAATCGGATCACCGAACAGTTCGATAAATCGGGACTTGACGAGCTGATCGAGAAGCTGCAGCTCTTCTTTGCGTTTCTCTATCGACCTGACGATTTGACTGATTTTCTTAATAATTTGCAATTGTGCGGTCATATCCCGGTATGGAATAACCATTTGCCGCATTGCTGCCTGCGTTAATTTCTGCCGTGTTGCGCCATTAACAAGCCCTTCTGTATCATAAAACATAAGTGCATAGCAAAGGTAATCTACATGCATGTTCGGTTTCGCTTTCAGCACGTGCGCGTGATTGTTCACCCAGCACTTTCCAGATACGCGATATGCAATCGGGCGCTCTTTGGATCCAAAGTTGCCGCCGTCTTCAGCAAGCAGAACCAGCTCGTCGTCAAAAATGTAGTCCGCTACATAGTCTTGCAATCCATTGGCTCCATAATACGGATAAGTTCCAGCTTTGCGGTCTTTCGCTGTAATTGGCACACGGCGGGAATCGAGGATTTCACACACGTCTTCCAGCTTTTTATAAACAACGCTCATGCCGCCACCTCCCTCCTGCCGCAAAGTTTTGATTTGTCGGTCTGTTCGACGAAGGCTGCAAACTGCTCCTGCCGTTCGATGGGCGGTACTATAAACTCTGTTTTTTCCATACCGCTTTTGGTAAGGTGCATCATTGCTATGCCGTGGGTATCTCCCATTAGCGATTCCGTTGCATATTCGAGCAACTTACAAAGAAATTGTTTGTTGTATGCTTCGCCAACAAGAACTTTCCATATGTGGTAGTGGTAAATTACCTTACCGCCATTCCATATCTGTGGGCCGAATGATGCTGACCAAGCATAAAGCAAATCGCCATTATCGCAATACTTATCATCATCGAGTTCTAAATCGGAATAGTACCATCCGCGATTGGAAAAGAAATTACCGACGCGCAACACAGGATATTTGCCGCTGTCCAGCAGCTCGTCCTGCTTGTATGCTCTGCCGTTCAGTAGGGTAGCGTTTACTTCTAGTGCTACTTTTCGCCATCCGTGTTGGTTCAGTACCGGATCACCAAACAGTTCGATAAATCGGGACTTGACGGTCTGCTCTATTAACGCTATTTCTCGCTGCCTTGTGTCGATAAGTGTATTGCATTTTTCGAGGCATTCAATGATTTCTGCCTGTCTTTTGATGCTGGGCAGAGGAATAAGGGCGTCCGTGAGATTACTTAGTTTTATGTACTTAATAACCCCACCAATTGATTGTGTTCGCAGCACTTCCACATAGATGTCCAAGAAAAAGTACAGGTATTTTACAAGCAATTTTCTCTTGTCTGCAGACTCAATAATATAGGTGCGCTGATATGCATCGAACTTTCCGTCATAGTATTTTACATTCAAATCGCCGTTTCCTGCTACTAAGACACACTCACAATCGTATGAATACGAAGCAATTCGCAATGGTTCTTTGGAGCAGGTAAAAAAAGGATATTGTCCGTTCTCTGATGACGCATTTGCATCCAGCTTTCCAGTGCGAATGTGTGTCAGATCACCCAATTTGACGAAACCGCTCATGCTGCCACCTCCATCTTACCGCAAAGTTTTGATTTGTCGGTCTGTTCGACGAAGGCCGCGAACTGATCTACCAGTGCCATTGGAGGCAGCGGTATTGTTACATCATCAAGCATTCTTCCAGTGATCTGGTTGATCGTTGTTGTTGCGCCGGTTTTAATCTGCTGACGGAAGTCGTCCATTTGGAAGTACGTCATCAGATATCCGAAGTAATGGCTACGGATAATCATCATGAACGCGCCGAAACTCATCGGCTCCTGTATGTCTTTTATCAGTGCAACCTTCCCAACCAGTTTAGCGCTACCATTTCTCGAACACATGAGAATGTCGTTGTTCTGCACCATGAGCCGCTCCTTAATGGCGCAATCTACACGAACGGTATCAGCAAAATCCAACTGACTATTTTGAATGTTGCTGGATCTCAATACGATTGTACCCTCTGCTGCTACGTTTTCGGGTTTGTATGTCAAACCGTTATAATAGGTCGCTATGTCAGATAATTTTATATGTTTATATCCGTGTGGGTTGCGCTGTGGCTCACCGAACAGTTCGATAAATCGGGACTTGACGAGCTGATCTAAGTTGTGTAGTTCCTGCTGCTGTAAATCAGTCAGTCGGCATATTTTATCCAGCACACTTACAATATGACGCTGTTCGTCCATATCTGGGACGTTGATCTCAATCTGCAACAAGTTCGCTTTGGTTAAACTCGGTATTGTTACTGTTGTATTGAGCTGCTCAAAATCGAAATTGACACAGAAATAGAACAGGTATTTTGGTAAGAGCACATCTCTGTGTGCAACGAGCCCGAAAGCAGTGTCAACATTCCAAAAGGGCTCATCCACAAAAATTGGGTTGTTGATGCTGCCTTTACGACCGATGACCACCGTCCCTGCATCACAAATGAAATCGGTTGCGCGTCCCATGACTCCGCCGCTACCATATATCGGATATTTTCCGGTTGCATTCTCTACTTGGCGCTGGTTACGCCCGTTTCGAATATCCAGTACGTCGGAAAATTTCATGCTGCCACCTCCATCTTACCGCAAAGTTTTGATTTGTCGGTCTGTTCGACGAAGGTCGCGAACTGCTCCTGCAGTTCGATCGGTGGGACGCAAAACATCATTGCATTCAGTTTTGCTTGATTAAGCTTCGGCTGCGCAGTTCCAGTAATGCTGCCGGAAATGTCTGTTAACGCAAAACATATCTCGATGTATTTTTGCGTTGCTTTCGATTCAAAACGGACAACATGAGCGTGGTTATTTACCCACACCTTTCCGCTAACCGAAAACGCTATTGGCGTAGATCGCATCACTAAATTCGCGCCATCTTCGGATATGAGCAGAATGTCTTCATCGAAGATGTAGTCCTTAACATAATCGACAATGCCCGATGCTCCATAATAGGGGTAATTTCCCGCCTTGCGGTCTGTGCTTGTAATCGGCACCCTACGGCTGTCCAGGTTCTCACAGATCTGGTCAAGCCGCTGGCGGGTCCATCCTTTCGGATTGGTTTCTGGATCACCGAACAGTTCGATAAATCGGGATTTCACGAGCTTATCTAGCTCCTCCAGTTCTGCCTTTTGTAGCTGAATTAAGCGCAATAACCGCTCAAAACGAGTAGCTATTCTTTTTTGTTCCTCTACCTCTGGCAGTGGAATCTCAATATTCTCCACGATCGCCTTCGAAATTTCCTTAAATGTTGCACCTCTTCCAAGCGAATTGAGGTAATCTGTTTTGCCGGACAAAAAGTAATAAAGATACTTGCTGTCAATTTTTTCACTGCAAATAAGGTTTTTAAAACCTTGGTTGCAAAACATTTCGCATCCGGCAATGGCGGTTTTACCAATTGGCGCTCTCGATGAGAGAATTACTGTACCTGCAGGAAAAGACTTCAATCCAGTTTTGGCAACGCCCAGCGCGGTGATATGCCGTGCAGAATCATTGATGATATAGGTGTCATTGCTCAACTCTGCAGGGGTAATCCACTTTATATCTCCGTCCCAATACTCTGGAACGGTACTTTTGGGGGTGCTGCCCGATACGACAGTACAAACATCGCCCAATCTTGCTTTCATAACATGTTCCTCAATTCTTTCAGCTCAGCAACAATCGCTTCTTCCAGTGCATCTATTCTATCCATGATCTCTGAGGTAGGGGGATATTCCACAGCCACATACTCTGTTTTCTTGTATTTGTTGATGGAGAGGTCATATCCATTGTCTACGATCTCCTGCTTCGGTACGAAAAAGCTCTGCTCGGTACGCTCGCGTGAGGTTTCCTACTCCAAATGGTGGAATCTCTGAATGATGTCGGGGATATCGTTATCCGCAATCTCAGAACGCTTATCGTCGAGGCTGAAGCCGTCCGCCTTCATATCGTAGAACCACACCTTGTCCGTTCCGCCTGCGCCGGTCTTTGTGAATACCAGCACAGCAGTGGAAACACCTGCGTATGGCTTGAATACGCCAGAAGGCATTGAGATCACTGCACGGAGCTGGTGGTTCTCGACGAGCGCTTTGCGAATGGATTTATGTGCCGAGGACGATCCGAACAACACGCCGTCCGGAACGATGCAGGCGCACTGGCCTCCCTTTTTCAGCATACGCAGAAACAGTGCAAGGAACAGTAGCTCTGTTTTCTTCGTGTTCGTGACCGCTTTCAGATTATCGTGGATGCTCTCTGCGTCGATCGTTCCCTTGAACGGGGGATTTGCCAAGCACATTGTAAAGCGATCGGAAATTTGATTCTGCTTCGATACGCTATCCTTATAATCAATCTCCGGATTGCTGATAGAGTGCAGCATGAGGTTCATTGCAGAAATGCGGAGCATGGTGTAGTCCGTATCAAATCCCGTAAATGCGGGCCCTGCAAAATGTTGCCACTGCTCGGAGGTCATGGTATCTTCATAGTTGCGACGGATGTACTCCGACGCAGAAACCAAGAAGCCAGCCGTTCCACATGCCGGATCGCAAATAATATCATCCGGTGTCGGCTGCAGCAACTCGACCATCATCTCACGAATATGCTTCGGGGTACGGAACTGGCCGTTCTGGCCTGCTGTAGCCAGTTTGCCGAGCATGTACTCATACAGGTCGCCCTGCATATCCAATTCTGCGATATCGTGCTCGTAAAGGTCGTCCAGTCCCGTGATTATTTTCTGAAGCAGCTGCGGGGTGGGGATGATGAACATCGCATTGCTCATATACCGTGCGAAAGCGGTCGTGCTTTCATCTGCCTTGCCGGGTTCGTCTTCGATCTCTACGAGCTCACCCTTTTCATTAAAATCGGGGAGACGACCATACTTCATGCTTTTAATCGCAGGAAATACCCGCTGGGAGATCACGTCGAAAATCTGACGCGGATCGTCGTTTTTGAATTTGCTCCAACGCATTGATTGACCGACGGGAGACTGGGGGAAAATCTTTGCCATCTTTTCGCCGGTCATCGTTTCAAACTCCTCGGTCTCCAGTTCCTTTTCATCGAGGGAACGGATGAACATGAGGTATGTAAGCTGCTCGATAACGGTCAGCGGGTTTGCGATGCCGCCAGCCCAAATGTCCGTCCAGATCTTATCGACCTTATTTTTAATTGCTCCTGTAATCATTCCACGTTTCCTCCGACAATATTGTTAATGTGTTCTCTGTACTGATCGATCACGTTGGGTGGGGAGATGACCTGCATTCTGTTTCCGAACTGTGCCAGCCATCCGAAAAAAGGAGGGCTTATCTGTACGTGTACGGTTGCAGCGCAGGTGGTATCGTTCACAGACATCATTGGTGTGTCTTCGCCAAATTTATCAAACACGGGACCAATAAGCTGCTTGCTGAACTGTATTACAACGTCCTCCAGCTCGCCACTGAACATTTTGAAAACCTGCTCCGTATACTCTGCCACGCCATCGATCCGGGCTACAGCCTCATCCGACATTACCGATTCTTCTACAACGGTAAGGTGATCTATGCGATCAATACGATAGTTGGCGGTGCTGTCCGGATGCTTGCTGCTGTATGCCATCAGATAGTAGTTGTCTTCATTGAAGATAAGAGCGACTGGCTCCACGTAGTAGCGTTTCTTGCTGCCATCGCTGGCGGTCACATATACGCGCTCCGCCTTTTCATTCAAATGGAAGTAGTTGAATTCGATCTTCTTCCTGCGAATGATGGCATCCTCAATGCCGTCCACCGTGTAGAGAATGGCCTCGTTGGTGTGCTTCCGGGTGTTGAAGCATACCATGTTTTCTTTTAGCAGTTCAGCTTGATGTGATCCACCGAGAGCGGCAACCTTTTCTATCAGCTCGGCTGTTTTTTTCTCTGTGATGAAGCTGGCCGCTTGTACCGCATCAATCAGTATTTTTATCTCTGGAACGGTGAGCTCATGCTCCGGAACATAGTAGAACTTTTCCTTATCCTTCAGGTAGCTCATGATCTCGAAGCCATTTTCCTGCATTACTTCGATATCCAAACTCAGCGTCCTGACATTACTGGAAATGCCCATCTCATTCAGCCGTCTGCAGAGCTCGACTCGGGAGATGGGATGTGCTTCATCCGTCTCTTTACGCAGCAGCTCATAAAGCTTCAGCAGCTTAATCTTTTGCATATTGGCAGCCATGCTGTGCCTCCTCTTTGAAATGGGTATAATAATACTGATTAAGTATAACACAAAACTTCCGATTTTTCAAGGCTTCTGCGTAATTATATCATTACCCGAACTGGATTTTTCGCAAACATCCGGTTCAAGTCCTATCTCCTAAACACATTTAGTAGTTGCTTGCAGAGCAAAGAAATTCTATTTGTACACCGGCGTTTTCGGACTGTTTCTGCCGCTGAAAGCAAAAAATCGGGCTTCGGAGCAGCCGATCGACCGCTCCAAAGCCCATTTTTCTATGATTCGCCTTGTATTTTGCCCAGAAAGCAAGAAAAAACCTCTCTTGTCTTGGTACCAATCAAGATATAAGTAACTCTGTTAAAGAATTGCCGCCATTCACTTTCCTCGATAAAAAAGTCGGGGTTAGCATTTGGAGCACAATGCGATTCTTCGAATTATATCAATCGGGACGTGAGCGTGAACCAATTGTTATCAAAACAGAGAGATATGGAATCGATGGTATTCCATGTATCAAGGCCGATATGGTTGATAACATTGATTATGATGCATATCTTGCCATTGTTCCTGGTGAATTCCTGCACAAGATTTATTATGATCACGGTCCGCATCTTTTGGAAGGAAATGTTCGTGCGTTCCTTAGCAACCGTGGAAAAATAAACAGGGGCATTAGAAACACTATTAGGACAGAGCCGACTAAGTTCTTTACATACAATAACGGAATTGCATGTACCGCCGCGAAAATTACATTGTCTCCGGATGGCCATAAGATTGTGGAAATTGAGGATTTACAGATAATAAATGGCGGTCAAACTACCGCGTCTTTGACATCTGCGGTTTTGAAGGACAAACTATCTCTAGATAACATTTTCGTCCCAATGAAAATGACCGTTGTCAAGAATGATGATTACGATACAATGATTCAAAATATATCCAAGTATGCGAATAGTCAGAATACTGTTACTGATGCGGACTTTTTCTCTAATCACCCGTTTCACAGAACATTGGCAACGCTTTCCACTCACACACCAGCACCCGCAAAGGATGGTAGTTTGCACGGTACATACTGGTATTATGAGCGTTCACGCGGCAAGTACGAACAAGAACAATTTAAACTCTATAAGAAGAGCGATATTGAAAACTTCAAAAAGAAATATCCCAAGTGTCAGGTTGTAAAGAAAGAAGAACTCGCTAAATATTATACAGCAGCCGAACTTTTGAGACCAGATAGAGTAAGTGCAGGTTCCCAAAAAGTTATGAAGTTCTTCGCAGAAATAATTGATAAAAAATATCAAACACATAGCGAATATTTTAACACCGAATTCTTCAAAAAATGTATTTGCTATACAATTCTATATCGTGAAACAGACCGAATTGTAAACAAAGCAGAATGGTACAATGTAGGTGGCTATAAGTTAAATATTGTTCCTTATACGATCTCCAAAATTATAAGTTCTATCCCTACTGGATATGCTTTAGATTTTGAGCGTATATGGCGCAAACAGGAATTGTATCCGTCGCTTGTTGCGGAAATTAACAGGATTGCTCAAATTACGAATGAATTCATCCAAAAGTCGGAGGGAGTCATTGTTACAGAGTACTGTAAAAAAGAGGATACATGGAATAAATATAATGCTGTTTCTTGCACGTTCTCTCAGGAGTTTATAAGTGATTTGATACCGTTGTCAATTATCGAGGACAAAATAAAGGCTGAAATGAAATCTGAAAAACTCGGAAAGGAATTGAATGTCGAGGGAGAGATTGTCAACTTGGGTGGAGCATATTGGCGAAATCTTATAGCAGAGGGATTGAGGAGAAAAATCCTTTCTCCTATGGAAATCGATCTTCTGAATATAGCTGCGTCAATTGATACACCTAGACCAAGAATTGCTTCTCCTAAACAAGCTAAATTGATTTGGAAAATCAGAAAGAAGCTTGAGGATAGTGGTGTTCTTGTTTAAATTTAAGAAGTGAGAGAGTAATATGAATCAAACGTGCAATATAGTAGAGCTTTTCAGCGGGATCGGTAGTCAAGCGAAAGCTTTAAAAAATTTAGGGTATAAAGTTAATACGCTTGGCACTTGTGAATGGGATTTGCACGCGTTTATTGCTTATGATGCAATTCACAGTTCGCCAGAGCTTCCAGAAACCATAGCTAGGATGGGGAAAGCGGAAATACTGAAAAAGCTTGAAAACGCTTGCTCGGATATATAGTAGGTCAAAAAGATATTGTTAGTAAGCGAAGAAAAGAAGATGACCAAAGGATCGAGGATGAAAAAATCAAAAAGAAATTTTGGGAAAATCCTCAGACAAGAGAAATATTAGAACTTCGTCTTAATGATGCTGAAAAACAAGTGGTTCAGGAAGAAAATCTGCAATTCACTCGAGCAGTAAATAACGGAAAACAGACAAAGAAGATTTTTATCAGCCATAAAGAAGAACATAAACTATATGGTCAGTTTATTGTAGATGTATTGGAAACGTACGGGGTTGACGTGGTGTCAACGATTATCTTTACCGGAGATAGACGCTTGGGAGTTCCTCAAGGAAAGGATATTTATGATTATCTTAAGGATTGTTTCCGTGAGGATTTAATGGTGATATTCCTGTTCAGCAAGGCTTTTTATGATTCGAACATATGTATCTCTGAAGCGGGTGCTGCATGGGCAACAAACCAAAATTGCATGAATGTTGTTATCGATATTTCATTTTCGGATATCGAAAAACCGAGTAACAACGCGCTGAGTAGTATTAAATTTCAACAAATCCGAACCCCAGATCAAACTATTACTGTGACAGAGTTTTTCAAAACAATAATAGAAGAAGGACTCCATTTCGAGTATGATGAATCTAAATTACAAAAAGCTTTGAATTATGTGTTGAAAACAGATAAGTATTCAGATCAAAAAATAGACTTTCCGGCTACATTTTTACCTAAGAGAAAATTCCTCCCTGTGCCACGATGCCCAAAATGCCATAATATAATGCTATTGACAGAGGAAAACGGCAGATTGAAATATGTGTGTTCCAATGTATCCTGTGATGAGTGTTATGAAGCCGTTATTAATTAAATTTCTCTCTGGACTTTTGCAAACCTTTGTGATACTGTTGTGTACTGCAAAGGAGGTGCGGATATGGCACAGATGAGTTTAGAAGAA
>ENA-OYXJ01000008-OYXJ01000008.1-human-gut-metagenome-genome-assembly--contig:-NODE-8-length-81863-cov-7.553369_pt1 | contig 81863 bp, 67 predicted proteins | sample MGYA00244843_ERZ653418 | MGnify/ENA primary metagenome ERZ653418 (study PRJEB26926, sample SAMN06164921) | human gut metagenome | biome: ENVO:00009003; feature: ENVO:2100002; material: ENVO:00002003... | reverse complement strand
CCGATAAACGCGGGGCTCATCGACTATAAAAACAACACGAAATGTCCTATAAGCCGTCTTTGACGAGGGAGATGTCGATCTTGATCTCGCTGAAGGGGAGGTCTTTCATGCGGCTGGCGTTGGAGTAGCCGGTGCCGTAGTCGTCGAGGACGATGTCGAAGCCCATTTCCTTGAGGAGGTTGATCTGCTTTTTCCCGTTCGGGTTGAGCGCTCCGTCTTCGATGAGTTCGAGGCGGATGGTGAAGAAGGGGATGAAGTATCTGCGGCGGATTTCGTTCAGGTGGTCGGCAAGGTCGAGGTTCAGACATTGGGTGGGAGCGAGGTTGACGTGGATCCAGTTCATGTTGCAGCGGGTAAGGCCGCCTGCGCTGATGAACTGGCAGGTCTTATCAAAGACCTGATCGTCGAGGGCGTTGATGACGCCGATGGAGTTGGAGAGCTCGATAAAATCACCCGGCGGTATAATAGTGCCGTCGTCGTCACGGAGGCGCGCGAGGGCTTCTGCACCGGTGAGTTCTTCTGTCTTGGCATCCATGAGCGGCTAAAGGAAGATTTCGATGGAGTCGGTTTCGATGGCTTTGCGGAGGATTTTGCGGATGTGGGTCTGGCGCTCGGCGCGCTGTTTGTATTTCTCGTCGACGACGATGTCCTTGTGCTCGAGGGTGTCGATGTCGTTGAAGGCAAGCTCCAGAGATTCGCGGAGTTCGGCAGGGCTGGAGTAGTTGAGGCGGTTGTCGATGTAGCAGCAGCCGATGTCAAAGGAGGCGGATTCGCCTTCCCTGATCCATGGGTCCTTGAATTGCTGATGGATTTTGGCAATGTCCGCATGAATGTCCATGAAGCCCGGGGAAACGATGAGGAAATGGCCGTTATCGAGATAGAAGCAGTATTTCTTCGGAAATTCGTTCCTGATGTATTCGCCGAAATGGGAAAGGTAGCGGTCGACGACGGCGCTTCCGTAGGAGACGCGGCACTGGTTGTAGCTGCGGATGGCAAATCCGAAGCCTCAGGCCTGATGGTGTCTCAGCGGCTCTTTCATGAGGAGATTGAAGGCAGCACTAGAGAGGAGGCCGGTTTTCTTGTCCTTGAAGAGGTCCGGGTTCCTGACGGTGATGTAAATACAGGAAACGCCGAGTGTGATGAAGAAGGGCAGGAAAAGGGTCTGCCAGTCGATGGCTTCGAGGATGGTGCCGGCGGCAATCAGGGCGCCGGAGAGGAGGAGGCCGTCGATCTGTTCTTTGTTTTCCTTGTTTTCCGATGTAGCCGCTGCGATGAAGCAGAAGACGAGGTAGAAGAGAAGGAATCCATAGAAAGGCACATAGAGGGGTTCCTGGAGGACGCCGAGGTCAGGGTCGATGGTGAAGAAGCACGCATGCCATGGTGTGGTGATGACGACGATGGCCATCACCGCGACGGGGATGGCGGAGAGCGTGAACCATTTCTTGTCGATCCGGTCAGCCATGTGGAGCGTTTCCATTGTGTAGCGGAAGGCGCAGAAAGCGGTCAGGAGGGAGCCTATGTAGTAAAGGACGTTGAAAAGGTAGATCAGCCAGTAGGGCACCTGCTTCCAGTGCGCGCAGACGGCAGCTCCCACGATGCCAAAGAGGATGGTGACGAGGGTCATGACCATCGTGTCCCTGAAATAGAGGATATCTTTCAGCGGGATTTCGCGGTTCTTCATATAGAAATGAAGGAAGAGAAGGAGGATCGGAATCGAGGCAAGGCAGAAATCCACGTTCCAGTCGCCAAAGAAATTCCAGATCGCGTCCATTTTACTCGCCTTCTTTCTATGACCAGTGCGCAAAAGCAGCGCACGCTAAAACCAGCCGGATATATAAAGAAAGTATAAAACACTTTATCCTATCTTTATTATAAATGAGATTCCTTTGTATCAAAAGGAAATAAGCCATAAAAAGATGTAAATTATTCGATGAAATAAAAGGAAAATTTTATGGCGGTTGGGGGCAGATGGGTAAGTGGAAGAATGAAGACAGGACGACCTTGCTGCGCTCGAGGAGATGATGTTTTCGGCGCATGCGCGCCACTTTCCCCGGTTTTCTTCTTTCCATCTCGCCCTCGGCTGCGGTTGTGAAGGTGCAATTGGAAAGCACTGTTTTTTCAAATTTCCTGATTCAAAAGTATCCTGCACAAAGTCTCTCAAAATTGTCGTAAAGTCCCATAAAATCTGCCTAAAAGTATACTTTCGGATAATTTAAATCGACCATCTTCCATGTTATATTTTAGATAGGGAATAGTAAGAAAGTGTTTATTTGTCTTCAAGGGGTGGGGATCATCATGGGGAGACGGGATGCTTTATTACGGTTATCGATTATGGCGGCATTGCTGCTCGGCGGGGCGATGGCGCCTGTTTTTGCTGCAGATGTGAAGAATCTGTCGGTGACAGTTTCTTCTGGCACGCAGGCGAATGCGTATGGGGGCTATACGATAGAGGAAGGGGCGAGTGCGCTTCAAAATGCGCTGACTCTTTCCGGCCCGGCGAAGGTGTTGGGGGCGTCTGCAGGGGGCTGGTCGCGCTGGGGGAATGCCGAGTGGAATACGCTGACGATCCGGCTGGATGAAGACGGTCTTTTAGGACCGTCGGACATTGTGGGCGGCGGTGTGGCTGAGTCGGAAGGCGGCGGCGCAGCCGTGCATAATACGGTGTATATAGAAAGCGGCACGGTCGAAGGCACTGTAGAAGGCGGGGTCGCTGTCGGGATCAATGGAGTTGGCGACGGTACCGGTGATGTTTTGTCCAATCAGGTCACCATGAGCGGGGGCACGGTCTATAGTGTTTTCGGCGGTGAGACAGGGGAAGGAAATGCCAATGACAACGTCGTGACGATCAAAGGCAGCGCGGCCGTGACCGGTAAGAGCAACGCGGTCTATGGCGGCTATACGATTGATGGAAACGCTTCCGGGAATATCGTAAACATCGAGGATGATGCGGATATTCATGGCGAGATCATGGGCGGCTATACCCGGGCAGGAAGCCTTATTTCCGGAAATAAAGTCAATGTGACCGGAGGAAATGTAAACGAGAATACGGTGTACGGCGTTTATACGGCGTACGGCGACGTACTGGATAACCAGGCAGTCATCAAGGGGACGGGCCAGGCAGGAAGCAGCGATACCAATTCCGTCTATGCCGGCTTTACCAACATCGGAGCGGCAGCAGGGAATATCCTGTACATTCAGGATAGTGCGGAAATCGCAGGGTCGGCCTTCGCCGGGTATCAGGGCGGTTTCATATCGTCCGAAACGGTCGAGCGCAATCAGGTCTTCATGAGCGGAGGCTCGGTAGGCGGCGATCTGACGGGCGGCGGCAGCAATAATGGCGGAGAGACTCTCAATAACTATGTGGAAATCACCGGCGGCACTGTATCGGGCAATGTATACAGCGGTTTTACGGATTCGGCGGACGCTCTGGAGAATACGCTGACCGTTGCAGGCGGCCGTGTGGAAGGCAGCTTGTTTGGCGGTTACTCCAACACAGGCACGGCGAATGAGAACAAGCTGACCTTCAGCGCGGGCACGGCAGGATCTGATGCGTATGGCGGCTATGCCCAGGAAGGCGCAGATGGAAATGAAGCCGTACTCTCCGGCACGAGTGTACTGGAAGGAAATGCGGCAGGCGGATCCTCGGCAAGGGGAGAGGCTTCGGGCAACTCGCTGACCATCAAGGAAAATAGCGAGGTCAAGGGCGATGCCGCAGGCGGCGATGTCTACATGGGTACTATCTCAAAAAATATTATCACCATCCAGTATAACGCCTAGGCAGACGGCAATGTGTACGGCGGCATCCAGCAGATCGACCCGGCGCTGCTGGAGTCGGCGGAAGAGGCCATCGAAAAAATTAACAGCAATACGAATCTGAGTGATGAGGATAAGAAGGCGCGCGTGGCTGCCATCCAGACCCAGCTCGCGCAGATCCAGGCATCCATGACAGGAACGGCTGAAGGAAATGAAGTCACCCTGAACGGCGGTACTGTGGCCGGCAAGACATACGGCGGTTCCGTCATGGGGACGGGTAATGCTGAAGGAAACAGCGTCACGCTGAACGCAGGCTCGGTCAATGACGATATTTATGGCGGCTACGCGGCAAACGGAAGCGCGCTGGATAATACCGTCACAATTAAGGGCGGCACGATTGCGCCTGCTGCCAGCCTCTACGGCGGATACAGCACGACAGAAAGCAGCGGCAACAGCCTCAATTTCTACGTCAAAGATGTCACCGTGAAGAATCTGAAATATTTCCAGACACTCAATTTCTACGTACCCGCCGGTACGACGGCCGGGGAAACGATGCTCGAAGTCACGGACGCAGCAGACGTTTCCGGCGCGGCCATCAGGGCGGCTGTCGAAGATACGACTCAGCTTAACCCCAGTGAGGTCATCAACCTGATCCATACGACGGAAAGTCCGATCCTGACGGAAGGAACGACTTACGGCATGATGGACGGCAAGGACCAGGTGACGGACGTCAACCTTCTGCAGAGGACCGTTGGAATCAAGAAACAGGATGCGAATACCATCGTCCTCTATGTCCCGGGCGACAGTCCGATCACCACGGACCCGGGGACGAAAGTCATACCGGACGAAAGGGAATCCGGCACGACGCTTATCAGCGAAGGCAGCGATCTGGCGGTCAATGAAGGCTTCGAAAGCGCCCTTGCTGCGCACGAGGCAGGCTGGATCGAAGACCACTCCATCAAGGCGAAATTCATCCCTTACGTCGTCCTCAGCGGCCACAACCTGCGCTATGATACAGGTTCTGAAGTCGATTCGAACGGATTCAACGGCGAAGTGGGCTTCGTGAAACGGTCATATCATGAGGATTATATCGATACCATCATGCCGTTCTTTGAATACGGGGATGGAAACTACACCGTCCACTATGAAGACGCCCGCTCCGACGGAGACCAGCGCTATATCGGCGGCGGCATCCTCATCCGCCGGGATAAAGACGACGGCTTCCATTACGAAGGCATGATCCGCACCGGTTACTTCGACGGCGATCTCCACGGCACCGTTTCCGGCAATCACATCAGGTACGACACCGATTCCAACTACATCGCAGCGCACCTCGGCCCTGGAAAGACATACGTCCGCGATACGAACGAATACGACCTCTATGGCAAACTGTACTGGGCCCGCCTGGGCAGCGATACCATCCTGATCAAGAATGACCTTGGCAATACCACATATGAACTGGACAGCGTAGACTCCTTCCGCACCAGACTCGGCCTTCGCTGGACAAAGAATAAAAATGAAAGCAAATCCTACTACGCAGGCATCGCCTGGGACTACGAATTCGCAGGCAAAGCCAAAGCATGGCACGGCGACTACAGCACCCCGTCCTCCAGCCTGAAAGGCTCGAGCGCTTTCCTCGAACTCGGCTGGCAGACCAAGGTCACCGAAGAAGATCCATGGGGCCTGGACCTCCGCGTCAGAGGATGGACCGGCAAGAAAAAAGGCTTCACCTACTCCGCGACGATTAGCAGGAGATTCTGAGTAAGCGTGTGCATATATTACGAGAAAAGGACCATGCCTTGTGATTATACTTGGCACGGTCCTTTTGGATTTCTTTATGCTTCTTCCGCAGCGGCCGGTATTTCTACTGGTGTTTCGTAGTCGCGGATGGGTTTTCTTTCTATGAGGCTGACTCCTCCGAAGGTGAGGGCGCAGACAATCCATTCGGCGTAGATGACGTGGGGGAGGATGCGGACGGCGGGGACGAGCATCCAGAGGACGAGGACGGCGATGGAGGCAAGGAGGGTGTAGAGGGCGGCGCTTCTGGAGCAGAGCCGCGGGGCGTACATGGTCATGAGGACGATGACGGCGAAGGCGGTCATGAGGGAGAGGCCGGCCATGAGGGTGGAGATGATGCCGCTGATGGTGAGGGCGAAGCCGAGGGTCAGAAGACCCAGGGCAAGGACGGAGAGGCGGGTGATTTTCATGTATTTCCTTTCCGTCATGGATGGATCGACGAAGCGTTTATGGATGTCGTGGGAGTAGAGGGTGGCGGCGGAGAGGAGCAGGTTGCATGCGGTGCTGACGTCGGCGGCCCAGAGGGAGGCGAGGGTGATGCCTGCGATCCATGGATTGAGCGTCATGATGAGGCGCGGAAGGGCGGTGGCTGCGTTGATATCCGGGTACATTTCAGCGGCGATGACGCCCAGGAGCGCGGAGAGGAAGCCGACGGGGAGCATAATGAGGCCGCCGATGATGAAGCCTTTCTGTGCGGTGCGGACGTCTTTGGCACCGAGGGAAATCTGGATGATGGCCTGGAGGGAGAGGTTCACGGTAATGAGGACGACGATCCAGGTGGTGATGGTCATTCCGCCCACGCCGCTGATGAAGTCGAGGGAGTGGATGGAGGGCATGTGAAGGGCGACGTTCGTCATGCCGCCGGCCAGCTGGACGATGATCCAAGAAGCGACGGTGATGCCGATGTACTGGAGGGTGACGTTCAGGAGGTTCGACTGGCTGGCGGACCACATGCCGCCGATCAGGGTGATGCCGATGAAGACGACGGCGCTTATCAGCATGCCGGTAAGAGGCGTGAAGAAATCAGGAAGGAGAGCCGAGAGGATGGCGCCGCCAGCGACGAACTGGAGGCTCATGATGACGAGTTGGACGAGGATCTGGCAGGCAATCCCTGCGATCATGCTGTTTCTTCCATAGTATCTTTCCAAGAGTTCCGGCACGGTCGTGATGTTCATACGGCGGTACCTTTTAGCGACCGTGAGGCCCATGACAATGGCGCCGATGCCCCAGGCAGCTGGGAGGAGGGAGACTGACAATGCTTTTGGCTCTTTCACTGGCTTTTGCTTTGGCCTTTTTCTTCTTCCTTGTAATGCTTATATTTTTGGCCCGCCGGTCTTCCGGGGAGGAAGTGAAGCGGCGGCTTGACGTTTTCCGGGATGTGGAGCCGGTCCGTGAGGAAGAAGAAAATCCCGATGATTTGAAGCGGATTCCTCTCTACCAGCGTACTATTGGACGGGCATTCACGGGCATGGCCGCTTTCTTTGCCCAGTTTGCGCCTTCTTCCATCCCGAAACTGATGGAACACCGCATCATGGTGGCAGGAAAACAGGGCATATGGAAGGTACGGCCGGTGGTGGGACTCTGGTTCCTGAGCATGGCCCTTTTCGGGATCCTTGCCTTTTACTACACCACCAAGACCCCGGTGTCCACGGTACAGGGGCTCTGCACCATCTGGGGCGGCCTCCTTTTCGGGGCGATGCTTCCCTTTGGCGTTTTTAACCATATCATTCGGCAAAGGCAGGACCTCATTGTCCGGCAGCTGCCTGATGTGCTGGACCTTCTTTCCATTTCCGTGCAGGCCGGCCTTTCCCTGGACGGTGCCATCCGGAAAGTGGTGGAGCGGATGGAAGGACCATTGATTGATGAATTCCGCCGCATGCTCCGGGATACCCGAATGGGCATGAGCCGCAGCCGGTCCATGAAACTCATGGCCCAGCGCTGCGAAGTACAGGACGTGAGCCTCTTCGTCATGTCCGTGGTTCAGTCTGAACGGCTGGGGGCGTCCATGTCAGATACCCTCCAAATCCAGGCGGACAACATGCGGGACCTCCGGCGCCAGAGAGCAAGAACCAAGGCCATGAAGGCACCGGTGAAGATGATATTCCCTCTCGTTTTCTGCATTTTTCCCTCCATATTCGTCGTCGTATTGCTGCCATCCTTGTTATCGCTAAAACAGACAATAGGATAAAGGGATATTTTAATATCATTGACGCAAAGGAGAGTCTATGCTCGAATATTGGACTTTTAGCAAGGAAGATTTTCCAAGCGTTCAAATTCAGGTGGAAAGGGCTGATACATGGCTTGGCCGTTTCTGCGGGCTTATGATGAGAAAACCGCTTCCTCATGGAAGCGGGCTTCTTCTTGTTTCAACAAACAGCATTCATATGTGCTTTATGCGATTTGCTATTGATGCGGTTTATCTTGATCAGGATAATATTATTGTGAAAATAGTAAAAAATCTTCATCCCTGGATAGGAATTTCAGCCTGCTTCCATGCCGCATCAGTCATAGAGATGCTTTCCGGTGAGGCGGAAAGGCTGCATTTGGAAATTGGGATGAAAGGTAAATGCAGTGATGAAATAGGCAGGAAGAACAAAAAAATAAAAATTTATAAACTAACGAATTCTATAAAGTAATTTTAAGCCAATCTGTAAACACCCGACAGATTAGCGTTTTTATTATATTTTCAGGCTAAAGCGCTTATTCGATATTTACAAATATGGACTAAAGCTTATATAATTATAACAAAGATTAAAAATATTTTTTCGAGCTTCCGTAGAAGCTGGGACGGGGATATTATGGATAAATCGTTATATACGCTGGACTTCATGAGACATACTTATGAAAACTTCCCTATTGGCGTCTTTGTATACAGAGATGATGAACAGGGAGAAATTGTCTATACGAACCCCCGAATGCTGGCTCTATGCGATTGTAAAAATGAAAGAGGATTCCGTGAACTGACAGGCGGGTCCCTTTTTGGCATGATCCATAAGAACCGGACCTTGCTGCTGGATGATATCAAGGATCAGCTGCATGCAAGCAAAGACCGCTTTACATTGAACTGCATGATAGTGACAGCAAATGGAAGCTGCCGGCCCGTGGAACTGGCAGGGCATGTAGAGGATGAAAAGACAGGAAGCCATCTGATTCACGTCTTTGTCATCAATGAAAAAGGCAGACTGCCTTCTTATGAGGTCGATCCTGTAACGGGACTTCCTGGCATGAGGCGCTTTATTGCTGCAGCTCACGAAGTTGTCAGGGAAAATGCGCAAAAAAGCCATCCTGACAGATTGTACCTGCTGTTCTTCAATATTTCCCATTTCAAAATGTTCAATGTCAATTATGGCATTACGGCAGGAGATAAGTTCCTGAAGATGATGGGGGAGAGCATCCGCCAGGTCTTTTCAGATTCATTCATCTCCCGTTTTGATGTGGATCATTTTATGGTCCTTGCTGAAGGCGGAGATATAGACAGGTGCCTGAAGGAAGTGCATGATATGATTCTTCGTATCAGGCCGTCTGCCAAGGTGGAATGCAAGATCGGCGTCTATGAACTGCATGGAGAAACGCTGAATCCTGATCTGGCACTGGCCAGTGTCAAGATTGCCTGTGACAGTATCCGCAATACACCGGACACATTTTATGCATATTACACGGATTCCATGGGAAAGAGTCTGACTGTCCGCGAATATGTAACCAAGAATATTGATGAAGCAATAGAGAAGGAATACATAAAGGCATACTTCCAGCCAGTCGTAAGAACGATTTCAAAAACGTTATGCGGTATGGAAGCGCTTGCCCGCTGGAATGATCCTGTAAAGGGATTCTTAATGCCATGCGACTTTATCACCGCTTTGGAAGACAGCCGTGAAATTTACAAGCTTGATTTGGAGATTATTCGTCAGGTGTGCAGGAATATTGCACTTTGCAAGAGAAGCGGAGAGGCTATTGTTCCTGTTTCGGTCAATCTTTCGCGCCTCGATTTTCTTTGCTGCGATATTTTTAAGGAAATAGAGGATTTGACAGCCAGATACAGAGTTCCAAAGGAACTTTTGCATATCGAAGTCACGGAAAGCGTTTTTATGGGCGGGGAAACAGTCATCTGGAAGACTCTGAAAAAATTCCGCGCGGCTGGTTATGAAGTCTGGATAGATGATTTCGGAAGCGGGTACTCATCGCTCAACCTTCTGAAAGACTATAAGTTTGACGTGCTTAAAATCGATATGGCATTTCTATCAAGCCCGAGTAAAAGGGCCAGAAATATCCTGTCATCCGTTGTCGCTATGACGAAAACCATCGGCGGGAGGAGTCTGGCAGAGGGCGTAGAGACAAAGGAGCAGTTTGAATTCTTGAAAAAGGCGGCCTGCGAAGAAGTACAAGGATATTATTTTGGAAAACCGGCTCCCTACGAAGAAACGATACGTCACTGCATGGATACGGGAATCAAAATTGAAAGCCGCGCTATGCGTCTTTGCTATGAGGCTTTGAGCAAGGTTGATTTTCAGAACGATAAAGCGCCTGGTGTCGCTGAATACGATGGAAAGACCATTCGTCTTTTATATACCAAGGATGAACATCTGAAAAAGATTATGACGCCCGGCTGCATAGAGCTTGGCAATAGGGAAAGCATTGGAAATGCAAGGCGGATGGAATTTGCTAGTGCATTCAGGGAACTGGCTGAAAAAGTACTGAAAAGCGGGCATCGTGAAGAAGTTTCCTGCATCATCAGCAATAAACCGAAGATTATTTCAGGAGCCTGCATTGTTCATAATAATGGAACGTATGCATTTTCTATCAAATTAAATAATCTGGTAGAAAATACTCCGGGAGATACAGACAGAGCCGGACAGACGCATTTTGACCGCATTCTTCAGAATGTATATTCCGTCTACGACAATATAACGCTTTTAGATCTGGCAAAAAGAACTTCAATGAACCTGGCCGGCCGGGGAGAAACGAGAGGAAAACTGTCAAAGACGGGTGATCTGGAACAGGATCATGTCATTTACTTCGAGACCTATATCTATCCTGCTGATTATGAAAGATACCTGGCTTTTACAGATGCAAATACACTTTCGCAAAGGGTGGAGGCGGAAGGGCATACCGGCCTTTCTTCTTTCTTCCGGACTAAAGACAAGGATGGGACATATCCCTGGAAAATGCATACTATCATACCGGTATCCCGCACGGGCGCTTCAAAGATACTTTACTGTGGGAAGGGGCTGTCTGGAGACTGTGCGAAGATGGTAGGCACAGCGCAGGAAGATATCGAAGAAAGAGCGCTTGAAGCGTATGCTGAAAGAGGTGTCGAGAGCAAGGATATCCTCTGGAAGAGTCTGATGAATTTCTCAGACGTTGCCTGTTTCTGGAAGGACAGGGAGCATCGGATCCGCGGAATCAATTCGAAGTTCATGAAATCTTTCGGACTCAGCTCAGAAAAAGACGTCATTGGAAAGACGTCGGATGAGATGGGCTGGATTATCAATGAATATTCCTGGAAACGTTCAGAGGATGATGTGCTCATTTCCGGCCGCTGCATCAGGAACGAAATGGTTGACTGCGTATTTCAGGGAACGCTGAAAAGAATTATTTATACAGAGATTCCTATTTATGATGAAGGAGAAATCATAGGGATTTTAGGTTGGTTCATTGAGGAAGAGCGGATAGAAAAGAGCCGTGAGAATCTAAAGCTTACAGTAACAGATCCGGTTACAGAACTTTTGAATTCAAGAGGTTTGCTCGAGTCCATGATGACGTATTCGGAAATGTATCAGCATTATAATGTGGACTACGTCATGCTCTTTATCTTTGTTCCCCAGTACAATCAAATGCTGGCATCTTACGGGAAAGAGACGGCAGATGAACTTTTGAGAGAAGTCACTTCAAGAATCAATTCAGTTTTCGGCAGGAGCGGGCCGGTCGGAAGAATCAATGGAGGAGAGTTTATCCTTCTCTTCCATTATGAGGACCAGGGGGCTGTTTCGGATATGAGCCGGAAACTGAAAGAAGAAATTTCCCATATTGATCATGTGAAAAATATTCCGTGCAAAGTGGATGCAAATACACTGATTACATATGGATCAGATAAGATTGCAGCCGGTAAATTGATGGAACAGGCTATTGGCATTATCAGGAGCGGCGGTGCTGAAATTTCCGTCGATGACTGGGTCAATAAAGGCGAACTGTTCGATCGTATTCCCATTCCTTACGTCCTGCTTGATGTTCCGATTGGAAATGATGGGATGATTTCAGGCATCATATGCCGTTACAAGAATACGGCATATGAGAAGATGATGGGAATCCATAATAAGACTGAATTGGAAAAACGCTTTTCTGATCTTCTGGATACGCCGGATTATACCTGGCGGCAGCGTTTGTATGAAGCCGCTTACGAAGGAAGGACCGTTTTCAATCAGAAGTACTTCCCTGAAGAAGGAGAATGGCTGGACTATCTGTTTTTCAGGGGGCCTAGAAGAGGCACCTGTTCAGCAATGATTCTTCGCCGGGACAAGAGTACCGTGCAGGCAGCACCCAGAGTACTCAATTATTCAACGGATCATCTGGTCAATTACCTGATGGACATCCTCATCAAAGGCGAGAATTATGGCACAGCGATTGGAAGTGTTCTCAAGGAAATAGGAATTATCATTTCCGCAGACCGCGTTTTCATCGGAAACATACAGAATCAGTCAGTTTCCTATCTTTTCAGCTGGTGCAGAGAAGGTCCTGCATCGATTAAGAATCTGGGATTTACAGGTGCTGATTTTGATGAATATGTCGAGATGAGGAAGCATCTCCTTGAGAAGAATGACAGCATTGCGATTTCCGATATTCATGATATCAAGGAGACTGACCGGGTAACGTATCAGTTCCTGAAAGCGCACGATGTGCATTCTATTGCTGAAGTTCCTATTTTCCGTGATAATCATTTATATGGCTTCCTTGGCGTAATCAATTACGACAGGGAAAATGGAGTCGATGTCAGGTACATGCTGGAAAAAGTGGCTGGTTACCTGGACCTCAAGGCAAGAAACCAGGAACTGATGGATACACTGAAATATATGTCGGGCAATAATCTGCTGACCGGACTCCATAACAGGAACGCAATGAGCAAGAAGGTAGAGGAGCTCAAGCTCCATCGGACGCCGGTTGGAATTATATATGCCGATCTGAATAATCTTAAAGCAACAAATGATACATACGGGCATGATGCAGGGGATCTCCGGCTGAAGGAAATCGCTGACATCATGAAGGAAATCTTCGATCTTGACGATATATACCGCCTTGGCGGCGATGAATTCATTATCATCATGGATAATGTGAAGAAACTGGACAAGATGGATAAACTTAGGAAATTCAAAAAGGTCATCCGGAATCGTTCCGTGGATGTTGCCATTGGTTTTGAATGGGTGGAGAATGCATCTGAGTTTGGTTTTGGCATGAAATCTGCCGATAAAAAGATGTATCGCAACAAGAAGAAATATTACAAAACACACAAACTGACAGAACGGGGAGATGAAAGAGCTGCTGCAAGGTAATTCCGCAGCGGGAACAGCTGATGCATGCAAACGGCAGGTTCTCTAAATGATGATTTGTGCCGGCCATGATTTCATGATTTGTTATGTACCATGTAATTCCTGTACGGAACTCGGATTATAGAAAGGGGAGTTACTGATGGAGCTGAAAGAAGAAAATTTTAGAAAGATAGCGGATGATCTTCCTTTTGGACTTTACATTGTAGAGCCGGACCGTACGATCGTTTACTGGAATAAGGAAGCGGAACAGATTACAGGATATAAAAGAGAGGAAATGGTGGGCAAGCACTGTCCGCAGTCAGGATTGTTCCATATGGATGAAGAGGGACGAAGCCTTTGCCAATTCTTCTGCCCGCTCCTTGCTACTGTCGAATCGGGAGAAAAATCAAAAGCAAGAGTTACTTTTCTTCATAAGAACGGATACCGCATCTTGATTGATACATATTTTGTGCCGCTTAAGGATGAAAATGGGGAAACGAAGCATGTAGCAGAAATTTTTGAGGTAGTGGGCCCGGTGGAAGCAGATTCCCGTCTCGTTGAAAATCTGCATGAGATCGCATTCCATGACTCCCTGACAGAGCTTCCGAACCGCTTGTACATGGAATCCATACTGAAGGTCAGGTTCTATGAGTACCACAAATTATTCCGCCCGTTTGCCGTGATGTTTATGGATATTGACCATTTCCATGACTTTAATATAAAATATGGCCATGTTGCCGGAGATATGATGCTGAAATCATTTGCTGACAGCATTAAAGAGAATGTCCGGCACGAAGATGTGATCGGACGCTGGGGCGGCGAGGAGTTTGTCGGTGTATGCCCTGTTCCTTATGAAAAGGATGCCGTTCCGATTGCAAACCGCTTGCGGGATGTAGTCAATCAGGCGTATATTATTAAAGACGGAAATAAGCTTTCTGTTACAGTTTCTATTGGCGTGACCTTTGTCAGAGAAGAAGATACCTTAAAATCCATTGTCGACAGGGCAGACCGTTTGATGTTCAAGGCAAAGCAGGCAGGGAGAGATCGGATCATGATTGATGCTGATGTGCCTCTTGTCGGGAAGATTGAGCGCGCAGACATCAGATGATGACAGAAATATTAGTGACCGCAGATATTCTGCGGTCATTTGTTATTCCAGAAGAAACGGGACAGGAAGCAAAAATTTGCTTATAGGGGACATTAGAATGCGTTTTTTGTGGAAATTAATCAAGTGGCTCGTCGGTCTTGCACTTATCCTTTTTCTGGCGGCGGGGCTTTATGCGGGAAATGTAGCGTATGAAGAGCTTTTCTCCGCGCCCTGGGATCAGATTCTTGGAATAGAGAATCGTAAAGGAGAACTTGACCGGATCCATTCACTGGAGGCAAGAAATGGCTGGCAGAGGGTCGAAGTCCATTCAAAGGATGGGATGAAACTTGTCGGGACGTATATTCCGGGAGAATCAGGAACCCGGAATACGGTGATACTTCTCCATGGTTTGTATCAGAACCGCACGATGTGCATTCCTTATGCCAATATTTACCGCAGGATGGGATACAATGTCCTGCTGGCCGATCTTCGCGGGCATGGAGAAAGTGAAGGCGGCCATACAGACTGGGGCATCCATGATGTAGAGGATATGAATGCATGGGTTTCGCTTCTTAGAAGCAAAAATCCGCAGATGCAGATCGGGTTCCATGGTGTTTCCTTAGGCGCTGCCATGGCGCTCATCTACAGTGCAAGCGATGAAGGAAAGCAAATGAAATTCTATGTGGCCGACAGCTCTTACGGGGATCTTTTAGATCTTGGAAGAGACAAGCTTATGAAGTATACGGGGGATGACAGACTGGTCCTCGGCATGGACGTATTGAATCCATTCTTCCAGGCAGCCTTATACATGCACACGGGCAAGCTTTTATCTGATATCGATCCGGTAAACAGAGTCCAGCACATGACATCTCCTGTGCTTTTCCTTCATGGCGCGAAAGACCAGCTCGTACCGCCTGAAGTAGCAGAACTCCTTTTAGCAGATTCGTCCAGCACGAACAAAAAACTTTATATATTCCAGGGAGCGTCACATACGATGGAAATGTCTGCAAATGGGCCGGCTTATCGCGAATATGTCACAGATTTCATTAAAAATACCTGATAGACTGTCAAAAGCTGTGATAAAATAAAGAAAAGTATCGTAGTTTCCGCGAGGTGATGGATAATGGATAATCAGGAAATTTCAAAGAGTGCAATGGAAGCGGCTGCTGAAACGATTCAGGTATTGAAGGGAACGGTAGAGAGCCTCCAGATGAATCTGGATCAGGAAAGAGATGCCATCGATGGACTTCATTTGACCATCGATTCACTGGAAAAAGAAAATGAAAAACTGCAGGAACGCGTATTCCAGCTGGAAGCTGAAATGAATCAGCCTAAGGTTGAGACACCTGCAGAAGGTATTGATATTGCAAAGAATCTTGAAAAGAAACTAGGATTTTATTACAAGGATCTTAAAGCAGTCGACGGAAAGAATCTGACTGCTGAAGACAGCGAAACATTGTACAATATTCTTGATTACACATTCAAAGCGCTCCGGAAAGCAGGGCTGAAATTCTAAAATAAAAGCAGTGAAATTGCATCATCACAATTTCACTGCTTTTTTATTTCAATTTTGTTGTCTGGGCGTAGAAGAAAAGGTATTGCTGGAGGATTCCAGCATTTTCACCAAAAGAAGGGAATGGGTTTTCTCCCTGGTAGAATGTATCGATGACCCGGGAAATCCATACATCAACGGGGGCAAAAGATGTCCGTCCGTATCCGAAGAGTGCTGTGCATCCTGCTACTTTAATGCCGACACCCGGGAAATCCATCAGCGCCTTCAAAAGATCTTCGTCATCGAGTGTACCTATCTTTTTCATTATACCGGGAGTTTTAACAGCCGCTTTCACAGTATCGTATATATAAGGAGCTCTGTATCCTAAGGAGCAGGATTTGAGCTCTTCTAACGAAAGCTTTGATAATTCCTTTGGCATTGGGAATGTATAAATGATTTCATAGGGCGTCTTTACAGGTTTTCCTGCGGCCTTTGCAAGCGCTTCGACAGCCGAACGGATAGCAGGAATGGATTTTCTTTGCGAGATGATGAAAGTAATGAGCGTTTCCCATGGATCCTGACGGAGAATCCGGATGCCACTGCTGTAGGAAGCTGCCTTGTACAGGCATGGATCTGATTCCAGAAGAGCCTCCCTTATGGATTTGTAATTCCTGTTCCAGTCAAAGTAAGGCTTCCATGTATGATTCCACTGATACCGGCTGCAGGAAATGTCATACTTTGTCTCTGTAAGCGGCTTCATGTAAAGCACATGGGAGCCTGTGATAAAGCGGTAACCATATTCAGTTTGAACGACACGGAAGCACTGTCCGCTTCTCATGATCTTATCAGCATCGAAATCGTCTTTGATAGTAACGATCATATATCCTCCTGATGAAACTGTTTTCCTTATTATACAGGAATCAAAGGGAAAGGGTCCTCTAAAAGAAAAAAAGAATAATAAAAATTCTGTTTGTCTATTTTGTTTATATTTCTGCTTCAGGTGATAAAATAGAGGAAAATGAGGTACAAGGATTGTGATTATGGGAGGGATTTTATGAAAATCAAGAAAATCTGCGCGGCTCTTGCATTGGGCGGGCTTGTCCTGGCGTTGACCGCCTGCGGAAACTCGGGAAGTTCTTCAAGCAAAGCGGCCTCTGCCGTGCAGCCAACTTCGCAGAACGGGAAGTATGTGCCAAATCCGACAGGGAAGCCTATGTCCGAAGACCTGAAGGACCAGCTAGAAAGCCTTCATGAAAAGGAAGCAAAATCTATTGATACGATCAAAGAGCTGCCTGCCGGATCCAATAAGGGAAAGAAAATCATGATCGCTTACTTTACGTGGGGCGGCAGAACGGGCGAAGTCGCTCATTCCATCCAGCAGAAAATTGGCGGCGATATTTATGAAATCAAGAGAGATCCGGACTATTCCAAGGAATATAATGCTGTCCTGAAGGAAGCAGCCGCAGAAACAGACAGCAATGCACGTCCCAAGCTTGCCGGAACACAGCCTGATTTGAAGCAGTATGATGTACTGGTTCTGGGGTATTCGGCATGGTGGTTTACAGCACCGATGGTCATCCCGTCATTCCTTGAACAGCAGGATCTGAAAGGGAAGCTGATTGTTCCATTCATGTGTTCCTACAGCAGTCCAATCGAGGTGACTATACCGGCCATTGCAGCCGCAGCGCCTGGCGCTAAGATTTTCCAGGGGCTGACACTTGATGCAAATACTTCGTACAATGTCATTGACCCGTGGCTCACAAAAGCAGGTCTTATGTAATTAATTAAGCAAAAGCCGTTGTCCATATGAGGATGGCGGCTTTTTTGATTGAAATCGATAAAGATGCAATAATAGATGATTTTCCCTTTTGGCAATATGGTACAATAAAAAATATATTGAAGTATTACTGAAGGGAGGGGCTGTTTTGGGAAAACAAGTACTATTGATTAATGATCTTCCCGGATACGGCGAAGTAGCGCTGGCTGCCATGATGCCTATTCTTACCCATATGGGGCATCATATTTATAATCTGCCGACAGCTCTGGTCTCAAATACCCTGGATTATGGGAAGTTTGAAATCCTGGACACGACGGATTATATGATCCATACGCTTGATGTCTGGAGAGCGCTTAATTTCTCCTTCGATGCCGTTTCTACCGGCTTTATCGTAACGGAGAAGCAGGCGGAGATGATCCGGGAGTACTGCGTGGAAGAACGCAAAAAAGGAACACTGATATTTGTAGATCCGATTATGGGAGATGAAGGGCATCTGTATAACGGGCTTACGGATCAGACAGTTGCAGGGCTCAGAAATTTGATTTCCGCAGCAGACTTCATGGTCCCCAATTATACGGAGGCATCTTTCCTGGCAGGAGTGCCTTACAAGGAAGAGGGGACGACAGAGCCTGAAATCAAAGACCTTCTGCTTCGTCTTCATGAGATCAGCAGGGGATCCGTTATTATAACAAGCGCAAAAGTAGATGGAAAGAATGCAGTAGCAGGCTATGATGCAAAGCTTGATAAGTTTTTCCTCATCCATTTTTCACTGATTCCCATGCGCTTCCCAGGGACCGGCGATATTTTTTCTGCCGTGTTCATGGGCGGAGTGCTTCATGGAAAAACGATGAAGGATGCTGCGTCGCATGCCATGGATACCGTACGCAGAATGATAGAAAAGAATTTAGGAAGCAGGGAACCTTTTAAAGGAATTCCGATTGAAACATGTCTGGAGGTTTTGGACTAATGGCTAGAAGACCGAAAATCAAGATTACCTGTATTGACAGATTGGGAAAATGCCCCTGCCACAGGGGACACCGTCCGGGAGATTCCTGGGATTTTGATAAGGACAGAGGAGAAATCTGCTCCATGGTCATGCATGTGGCATTTCCATACATAGATATCCTGAGGTACGGCGGAGAGATTCCCCAGCCGGGACAGAAAAAAGGGACAGCCATTTTCTGCTGCCCTGATGTAGAAACCATCAATGTATTCAAAATCGAACGAATCGATGAAGAGAAAGAGGACTAATCAGTCTTTTCTGAAAGTTGTATAAGTGAGAATGGGTGTGGACATCATGGAACAGATGAAATTCATCCGCAGGCTTCCTGAACCAATGGAAATGAAGCAGGAAATTCCATTGAAGCCGGAATATGCAGAATTGAAGGAGAGAAGAGATAAAGAGCTTGCAGACATCATGACAGGGAAGGATGACAGATTCTTACTGATCATCGGCCCCTGCTCAGCAGATAATGAAACTGCCGTGCTCGATTACTGTGAGCGTCTTGCCAAAGCGGCAGATGAAGTCAAGGACAAATTATTCATTGTTCCAAGAGTATACACGAATAAGCCGCGCACGATAGGCAAGGGTTACAAAGGCATGCTTCATCAGCCCGATCCGGAAGGAAAGGAAAACATGATGGAAGGAATCAAAGCTATCCGCCGCATGCATGTCCGTGTCATTGAAAATACAGGATTTACCTGTGCTGAGGAAATCCTCTATCCGGAAAATCACAGATATCTCTCCGATCTACTGGCATATGGAGCCATCGGGGCGCGCTCTGTCGAGGATCAGCTTCACAGGATGATTGCAAGCGGCGTGGGGATTCCGGTCGGCATGAAGAATCCGACATCTGGCGATCTTTCTGTCATGATGAATTCCATTGAAGCCGCTCAGAATGAGCAGGATTTCCTTTTCCATGGGTGGGAAGTGCATACGACGGGAAATCCCCTGGCGCATGCTATCCTCCGCGGATATGTCAATCACTTCGGGACAAGCATGCCCAACTATCATTATGAAAACTTGCAGCATGTGATGGAAATGTACAATGAAAGATCACTGGAAAATCCTGCCATCGTTGTGGACTGCAACCATTCCAATTCCGGCAAGAAGTACATGGAGCAGATCCGTATTGCCAGAGATGTCATGGCAAGCAGAGCTTATTCTCCGGATATTCATCATCTGGTCAAAGGGCTTATGATCGAGAGCTACATCGAAGACGGAAGCCAGAAAATCGGAGAAGGGATTTATGGCAAGTCCATTACCGATCCATGCCTTGGATGGGCAAAGAGCTATGAACTGATCCTGAATCTGGCGGATCAGGTATAATACAATAAAAAAGGCTGTAAAAAACGATTTCCCGCTTTTCACAGCCTCTTTTTAGTTTTCAGATTAGAGTTTCAGTGCTCTTGCAAAGTGTTCTTTCAGGACCTTAATGGACTTCTGGAATTCTTCATTTTCTTCATCTGTCAGGTGGAGTTCAATGATGTCCTCTACACCGTCCTTACCGATCTTGACCGGAACGGAAGCAAAGCTGTCCTTGATTCCATACGGGCCGTCGAGGTAGACGGAGCAGGGGAGAATCTTGTGCTCATCATGGTAAATGGCACGGACAAGCTCAGCTGTTGCAGAAGAAACACCGAATTCAGTGCAGCCTTTCATGGAATTTTCCCAGGTGCCTTCTTCATGAACCTTGCGGAGAATTTCATCCTTGGAATCCATGTGGTAAACGTCCGGCTTTTCAGCAAGAAGTTCATCAATCGGCTTGCCTGCTACCGTGACGTGGCTCCACGGAATCATGCTCGAATCCCCGTGTTCGCCTAAGAGGTAAGCTGTGAGGGAACGGCGGTTGATTTTAAGCTGCGTGGAGAGCTGCATCTGCAGGCGGGCGGAGTCCAAAGCTGTGCCCGAGCCTATGATTTTCTGCTTTGGCCAGTCAAGCTTGTACTGCAGGTATTCGGCAATAATATCGCATGGGTTGGAAATGGAAATAATGATGCCGTCAAATCCGGATTTTTCAATGATCGGGAGGAATTCCTTGCTCGTATCGACGGCGCTGTTCATCATGTCGAGGCGGTTCTGTCCCTGAAGGCGCGGCTTGCCGGATGCATTGATGAGGATATCCGCATCTTTCATATCATCGACTGTGCCTGCATAGGCTTCGAAATGATGCGGCTGGTAACTTACGGCATCAAGCAGATCCAAAGATTCGCCTGTTGCCTTGTCATGATTGATATCATAGAAAACGACTTCGTCTGCAAGTCCCTGGACTGCAAACTGAAGGGCTAAGTGGGAGCCTACGTTGCCGGCTCCGATGATTCCGATTTTTCTGGTTTTGATTGACATAAGATTCTCTTCTCCTTTACTCCAAACGAACCAGATGGGCTGATTCAGGGTACATACCATTCTCCTGTACGAATCGTTATCAATACATAGAATACAATTATCTGTTTAATAGATAATTACAGTTATTATACTACAAGAAATTTGCGATGTATATTCCTGAAATAAAGGCAGTAAAACGAAATTTCTGAATTTCCAAGAAGCTGTAGGAAACTGATGCCTCCTTGATGTATAATATAAAAGTATATGTTTTTTATTATTGAGGTGCAAAATGACTGATTTAGAAGAAATACAGAGACGCCGTACATTTGCCATTATTTCACATCCGGATGCCGGTAAAACGACATTGACGGAAAAACTTCTGCTTTACGGGGGTGCTATTCACCTGGCAGGCTCCGTAAAAGCAAGGAAAACAGCCAGATATGCAGTGTCTGACTGGATGGAAATTGAAAAGCAGCGCGGTATTTCTGTAACGAGTTCCGTACTGCAGTTTGACTATGCAGGATGCAGAATCAATATTCTGGATACGCCAGGGCATGCGGATTTCTCTGAAGATACATATCGTACACTGATGGCCGTCGACTCGGCTGTCATGGTCATCGACGTTGCAAAAGGTGTCGAAGCGCAGACAAAGAAACTTTTCAAAGTTTGCTCTGACAGAGGCATCCCGATTTTTACATTCGTCAATAAAATCGACCACTTTGGCAAGAATCCATTTGATCTGATGGCTGAAATCGAGGACGTCCTTGGCATCCGTTCCTGCCCGATGAACTGGCCGATTGGCGTAAATGGCAATTACACAGGGATTTATGACAGGGAGACAGAAATGTGCCACCTGTTCCTGAAGGACAATGCCCACGGCGTCAAGAAGCTCGAAGTTATCTCCGGCAAGATTGATGACGAAGCAATCAAATCGAATCTGACTCCGGAAATCATTGAATCTCTCGAAAGTGATCTGGAACTTCTTGATGAAGCCGGCGATCCTTTTGATGAAGAAAAAGTAAAGAAAGGGGAACTGACACCGATGTTCTTTGGCTCGGCCATGACGAACTTCGGCGTGCAGCCGTTCCTTGAAAAATACCTGCAGCTTGCTCCGCCTCCGGAACCTAGAAAAACGCTGGAAGGTTCGATTTCCCCGGAAGATCCGTCCTTCTCCGCTTTCGTTTTCAAAATCCAGGCGAATATGGATCCCAAGCATCACGACAGAGTCGCATTCATGCGCATCTGCTCCGGCATTTTCGAAAAGGGCGCAAGCGTCCTTCACCGCCAGAGCGGCAAGATGCTCCGCCTGTCCCAGCCGCAGCAGTTCCTTGCCACGGAAAGACAGACCGTCGAAAAAGCATACCCGGGTGATATCATCGGTATTTTTGATACAGGCGAACTTGGTGTGGGAGATACAGTCTGTGAGAAGAAGCATCCTGTCACATTCATTGATTTCCCTGTATTCCCGCCGGAACTCTTTGCCCGGATTTCCCCGGAAAGCAGCATGAAGAGAAAGCAGTTCCTGAACGGCGTAGGACAGCTTGCCCAGGAAGGCGCCATTCAGGTTTACAAGCAGCCGTATATTATGGAATCCTTCATTATCGGTGCTGTCGGCCAGCTCCAGTTTGAAGTCATGAAGTACCGTCTTGAAAATGAATACAATGTAACTGTAAATCTGGATCTTATGGAATATACGACAGCCCGCTGGACGGAAGGCGATGTTCCGCCGGAAGAACTGATTGGCATCGACAATGCACTTGTCGTATACGACAGAAGGGAACGTCCGGTATACCTGCTTCCAAATGCATGGCAGGCAGGATGGCTCGAACAGAGAAATCCGAAGGTCAAATTCCTTGAAAGCCCGCCTGTAGGAGTGGCAGAACTGGAAGGAAACTGATCAAGGCGAATCGAATAAAAAAAGGAGCAGTGGAATGCAGCAATGCATGATCCACGGCTCCTTTTTTTATTGAAATTGAGAGAATTCACGCTTTAGCGCCTATATTTGAAATAAAAATATATACAGGCTCATTAAAATTATATATAATATACCAAAACGCTGAAACAGAGAATGATAGATATGAACTAAACGGGGCGGTGAGTATGGCAAGAAGAAAAGGTTTGAAACAGTGGGACAAAATATCAACAGAAGGCTGGATGACGCTTTTAGGCGATAATGCTGTCATGAGCCAGCTGATGATGAGAATATTCTCCAAGCTCTACTATACCCCGGATTATACAGACAATGCGAAGAATATTGCAGAAGCTCTTTATATGGAATACCGTGCCCTGAATGCAGGCGTCGGCTGGGCAGGAAACAAGATCAAGAGCCTGTATGAAGAAGGAAAGCTGGCTAAGAACAGCGAGGCTGATGGAGCGGAAGAAACAGGCAGCGAAGACGCTGCCGGCGAAGGGGCTCTAAAAGCAGATGCCGCACCTAAGAAAAGAGCCCCCTGGGAGTATGTCTTTGATGGTTCTGAAAGTGAAGATGGCACTTATTTCTGGATTTTGAAACCGGAAGCCGTCCGTGCTTACCGCGAACTTGTTGAAGCCGATATCTGGGGCGGAGAAGCTATCCGAAGATTCCTCGATGAGGACGTATCAGCGGCCGGAGTGGAAGGAAATCTTTTTTCAAAGCCATCTGAAACAACAGTAGGAAGAATCCGCCGCTATCTTGATGAAGAGCATACCTTTCACCGCAAATCCTTTGGTGAACATCCAAGGTGCACCGTTTGCGGAGCAGAAAGACTTTCTTTATTGAGAGCCGTTCCCTACGGAGATGATGACTTCAACCATAAGGGGCTCGTCTTCTGCCCGACGCATGGGTCACTGTTTGGAGCGCATTTGATTACATTTAATGACAGGGGAGAACTCCTGATATCCGACCGCCTGACAGATAAGGAGAAATCTCTTTTCAATCTGACAGAAGGCATGCAGGCAGTAAACCCGTTCAGCCGCCGCAGGATGGCTGTACATAGAAGAATTTTTAATCAGGAAGGCAGGAAGCACAAATGATTTTATCCGGAAGAGAAATCGTTCGGCATATGGGTGAGGAAATAATCATTGATCCGTTTGATCCCAAAAAGGTAAATCCCAACAGTTACAATCTGACACTGTCCGATGAGCTTATGGTTTATGACAATCATGAGCTGGATATGAAAAAGAAGAATACCGGACACCTCCTCCATATACCGGAAGAAGGAATTCTTCTTGAACCAAACAAGCTCTACCTGGGAAGAACAAGAGAATATACAAAGACGAAGTGCTTTGTGCCGATGCTGGAAGGAAGATCTTCTATCGGACGGCTTGGTCTCTTCATCCACGTTACGGCAGGGTTCGGCGATGTAGGATTCTCAGGCTACTGGACACTTGAAATGTTCTGCGTGCAGCCGATCCGCATCTATGCAGGAGTAGAGATCTGCCAGATCTATTTCCATACGGTTCTTGGCGAAGCTGATACGTATGATCAGGGAAAATATCAAAATAATACAGGAATTCAGCCCAGCCTCCTTTACAAAGATTTCGAAAAGTAGTATTATTAGAATAACTTTATAGCACATAAAGCAAAGAAGCTTGCAGCAGATGTACGGTTCCCGTATGTCTCGCTGCTTTTTTATTTCTCTGCAGTGCACAAATGTTTCCGGAGGCACAAGAGCAAACTACAGCACCAGTGCTTTCTAAGAGAACCAAGGAGGTCGACAGTTATGAAAAAGGCAATGAAGAAATTGATGGTAGCAGGTGTCCTTTGCATGGCAGGTGCTGCATTCCTGGCAGGCTGCGGAAGCGATAGTTCTTCTGGCGGCAAACAGTTCCTGAACATCGCAACCGGCGGTACAGCAGGCACCTATTATCCTCTGGGCGGCGCATTAGCTGAAATCCTGAACCAGAACATCAAAGGGATGAACGCTTCCGCACAGTCCACCGGCGCATCCGTAGCTAACGTCAATATGCTGAAAGACGGATCCGTTGATATCGCTTTCATCCAGAACGATATTGCTTACTACGCAGCAAATGGCAAGGAAATGTTCAAAGACAATAAAGTGGATTCCCTCCGCGGTCTTGCAGCTCTCTATCCGGAAACAATTCAGTTCGTTACAACCCAGGACAAGGGAATTAAGACAATTGCCGACCTGAAAGGCAAGAAAGTAGCAGTCGGCGCATCCGGCTCCGGTGCTGAAGCCAATGCACGCCAGATTCTGGAAGCTTATGGAATCACATACAATGATATTGATGTACAGTACCTCTCCTTCGGCGAAGCAGTCGATGCTCTGAAGGATGGCAACGTTGATGCAGGCGTCGTTGTAGCAGGCTTCCCGACAGCAGCCGTACAGGACCTTGCTGCTAACAAATCTGCTGCTATCGTTGATATCGATCCGAAGATTTCTGATCAGCTGATGCAGAAATATCCATACTACACCAAGATGGTCATTCCGAAGGGCACTTATCCTGGACAGACAGAAGACGTCAATACTGTAGCTGTTAAGTGCGTCATCGTCGGAACAACAAAACTCAGCGATGAAATGGGCGGAGAAATCGTCAAAGCTCTCTACACGCATCTCGACCGCATGAAAGCAGCTCACGCCGTAGGCAAGTACATTACGAAGGACACCGCTCTGGAAGGTATGTCCATTCAGATGAACGCCGGTGCTGAAAAGTATCTGAAGTCTAACTAAAGGGTTCATCTCATTACGCCGATTCTTTAAAAAGGAAGGAGGGGGAACGGACTCTGCGGGGCAGGGTCCGTTCTCACTTTAATGAGAAAGCAGAAAAATGGGAAATTAGAAACAGTCCTGATTGTTTTCGGGCTGATTATCTGTCTGGTTATTGCTGTCGGAGGATGGATTATCCGGCAGCCATACCTGTTCGGACAAACCTCGGACGGATTTATCATCAGGCAGAGAGTGGAAGCAGGAACACCCGTAACGCTGGTTTATAGACATTCCGTACAGAAGACGATGATTTATGAATATCTGGAAGTCAATAAAGCAACGGAAGGATTCGTCCTGAAGTCCACCAAGTACCAATCGCTGGGAGTTGGCCTGCCATTCTCACAGGGAGATGGTGATTTCAGGGAAGAAGACGGCTGGTTCATCATGGATAACATGAACCGCAATTTCCCGGAATTATCGATTAGAAATGGTGTAACCAATGAAGAGAAGGTCTATGTGGGAGATAAGGAATATGAGCTGTCAAAGCTGATGCCTCTGGGAAAAGAACTTCATCTCTACGTAGCGCCTCTTTACAAAGGTTGGTATATGAAAAAAGAAATTAGGAGCTGATACTCTTGGATGAATTAAAGAAAAATGGGACGAATCCGCCGAATGATACAGAACCCATAAACGGGGAGCTCACAGATGAACTCCAAAAGAAGCTCAAGGAATTGGATAAGGAATCCAATACCGTAGAGTACTCTGGCATCTTCGGGAAAATCATTGCAGCAATCTGCATTTGCTTCTCCCTCTTCCAGATCTACACAGGGATTTTTGGTACATTAGATGCCATGATCCAGAGATGTATCCACTTGTCGTTCGGTCTCTGCCTGGTGTACCTGCTCTGCCCGACAAAGAAGGAATGGATCAAAGACGGGAAATTCCACTGGCTTGATGTGGGACTTGCCATTCTGGCCATGGTTCCGCCGGTATACATCCTTGTCAATTACCAGCAGCTCATCCTCCGCGCCGGCACCGTAACGCCACTTGATACGGTCATTGGCACGCTGGGGATTGTCATGGTCATTGAAGCAGCAAGACGTATCGTCGGACTGCCGATTGTCATCGTCGTACTGTGCTTCCTAGGATTCGGCTTTTTTGGGCCGTACATGCCCGGACCATTGGCACACAGGGGACTTTCCCTGCAGCAGATGGTCGGACACCTCTTCTTTACGACGGAAGGCGTATTCGGTATTCCGCTGGGCGTATCCTCAACATTTATTTTCCTGTTTATCCTCTTTGGTGCATTCCTGGAAAAGACAGGCCTTGGCAAATTCTTCATTGATATTGCGAACGCCATTGCAGGCTGGGCATCCGGTGGTCCGGCAAAAGTTGCCATACTTTCCTCTGCTCTCCAGGGCACCATTTCCGGATCTTCCGTTGCAAACGTTGTAGGTTCCGGCTCCTTCACCATTCCGATGATGAAGAAACTGGGTTACCATAAGAACTTTGCAGGCGCCGTAGAAGCTGCCGCTTCCACAGGCGGCCAGCTGATGCCTCCTATCATGGGCGCAGCTGCATTCCTGATGGCTGAATTCGTTGGTATTCCTTACATGGAAGTCGTTAAAGCGGCTGTCGTACCAGCTATCCTTTACTTCCTTGGCGTTTTCCTTGGCGTTCATTTTGAAGCAAAGAAACACCATCTGGAAGGAACGCCCAGAAGCGAACTTCCGCCATGGGGCAAAATCATGAAAGAAGAAGGCCATCTGGCTATTCCGCTGATTGCCATCATCGGGCTTCTTGCTTCCGGCTATACACCAATGAAAGCAGCTCTTGCAGGTATCTTCATTTCCATTGCAACAGCTATGCTTAGAAAAAATACCCGCATGAGCTTCTATGACATTGTAGACGGCCTCATCAAGGGTGCCAGAGGCGCTTTAGGCGTACTCGTAGCGTGCGCCGCTGCAGGTATGATCATCGGCGTTGTTACAAAGACAGGTGTCGGCCTGAAACTGGCTTCCGCACTCGTTACTGTTGCTGCAGGCAACTTCATGCTTCTCCTGTTCTGCACCATGCTCACTTCCCTGATCCTCGGGATGGGCGTTCCGACAACAGCAAACTACGTTATTACATCCACAATCGCTGCTCCAGCCCTGATTCAGCTTGGCGTTCCTACGCTGGCAGCGCACATGTTCGTATTCTACTTCGGTATCATTGCGGATATCACTCCGCCGGTTGCTCTGGCAGCATATGCTGGCTCTGCAATTTCAGGAGGTGACCCGCTGAAAACGGGCGTGAATGCATCAAAGCTGGGCATAGCCGCGTTTATCATTCCATATGTATTCGTTCTGTCTCCGCAGCTGCTTGGCATAGGAGCCACCTTTACGAGTGTTCTCATGACGACGACAACTGCCATCATCGGCATGATTGGTATTTCGGGAGCTATGATCGGCCAGTTCTATACCAGGGCAAATGTATTTGAACGTTTGATTCTGGCTGCAGGCGGCCTCTGCCTGATTGATCCTCATGGCCTGACAGATCTCATCGGCGTTGCACTTCTTGTAGGCGTAGGCGTCATGCAGTGGTTCAGAAGTAAAAAAGAAAAAGCATAAAAGCATAATAAAAAGCGTGTCCAATGCGGCACGCTTTTTATTATGCTCTGTTGATGATGAACTATTTTTCTTCTGTCTCGGAAGGCTCGCTGCTTTCCTGCGTGGTCTTATCCTTCTGGAGGAGCTCTTCATTTTCATTCCAGGGGAAATGGATATGAGGCGCCACACTGTTGAAGAAGTGCGGGAAATGAACGGTATCATCCCTTGCGTCCTTAGGTACGAAGACGGGAAGGCAGGCTGGAAGAATTTCAAGGTCAATAGGAAATTTTGGCCCCTTGTCGCCGTCAACGTTTGTCCAAAGTACATCATTTTCGTCAATGGAAATATGAGCCTTCTTCAAGCTGACAACGGTGACGAAGTCAGGACCCATCTGAATGCCTGCCAGAAGCTTTGGCGCCTGGCGGATGGCAAGAAGCCATTCGAAATCATGGAACAGGCAGAGCTTTATGACGCCCTTGTTCCTGTCTTCCGGCGGGATCAGGTTGCGGAAGCTCCCTGCTGAGTCAGTCAGCATGGCCGCAATTAAAGGAGAGGAGACCTGAATGACAGTGCCGTCGTCTTCTTCAATTCTGAAGTGATACGATTTCTGGCGGTTCAGGACCTGCATTCCCTTCATGAAGTAGGCAAGAGAACCAAAGAGTGTCTTTTCTTTGATGGTGACTTCCCCTACGGCTTCCGATAAGAGGCCTGCAGCAACGACATTGATGAAGTAGCGGTCATTTATCTTGCCGACGTCGATATTCGTTTTTACAGCCGTTTCAAGCATCCGTATAGCACCTTTTGGCGAGCGGGGGATGTGAAGGGCACGCGCCAGATCATTTACCGTACCGAAAGGGATGAATCCAAAGGCGGATTTCCCTCCAACAGGAACCATTCCGTTGATGGTTTCATTGATTGTGCCGTCGCCTCCCATGCAGATGATGTCATGGCCTTTTTTAGCGGCAATTTCAGCAAAATGTGTGGCATCTCCCGGTTTTTCCGTGAGCTTTATGGTAATGTCCTCAAACCGTTTTGACAGCACGGAGTGCAGCAAGGGTATGTACTTGGGGGCACGCTCACGCCCTGAAGTAGGGTTGACGATGACAGTACACTGTCCTGATTTTTCCATAAATTTACTCTCCCGAATGACTGCGGTCCCAATTCCGCAGTTTGTTGATCTTATGCTTATTATATCAAATCATCATGGATTGTTGATACAAACATTTTACAAAAGGTCATTTCCCGGAAGTAAAATGCAGGGGCAGATATGGATTGTCTTACTCAAGATATAGCCTTATAATTCAAATAAGCTAAATTATTTCTTGACCCAATATAGAAAGATCTTCACGGAGGTTAGTTATGAAAGAACTTATTGTCAGGCAGTATATTGCAGATGCATTTACTGACACCGTTTTTAAAGGGAATCCTGCAGCCATTTGCCTGCTCCAGAATTGGATTTCTGATGAAATGATGCAAAATATCGCCAAAGAAAATCGCTTGTCAGAGACAGCATTTACTGTCAAAAAAGATCAGGATTATGAACTTAGATGGTTCACACCGGGCGGCGAAATAGATCTTTGCGGTCATGCTACCTTGGGAACGGCTTACATCCTCTTCAATTTTATAGAAAAGGATAGGGAAGATATCGTATTTCATACGATGAGCGGCAATCTGACTATCCATAGGAATGGGGATATTTATGAAATGGACATGCCGGCTTATGAGCTGAAAGAAATCCCGGTGACCGATGAGATGGAAAAAGCTGTCGGCATCCGTCCCAAAGAAGCCTGGATGGGCCGCGATCTGGTATGCGTTTTAGACAATGAAGAGGATGTCGTCCATGCAAAAATTGATCAGGAGGCAGTCCTGAAGCTGGATGGACTCTTACTGCATATCACTGCTAAAGGGAAAAGTTATGACTGCGTAACCAGGAGCTTTGCGCCGAAACTTTTAGTTGATGAAGATCCAGTCTGTGGCTCTGGCCATTGTCATGTCATACCTCTGTGGGCAGAAAAGCTTGGGAAAGGTAAATTGACAGCATGGCAGGCTTCCGAGAGAAGCGGTGTCCTTTACTGCCAGATGAAAGGGAAGCGGGTTATTCTTGGCGGTAAAGCGGCAATTTATTCAGAAGGATATATCCACATCCCTGAAGAATAAGGATTCCCTTTTATACGGGAATAAGCCGTGACGAGCGGTACGTGCATTGTATTTCATTTTTCCTTTGCTGATGCTGCGGTTACTGCTAAAAAAGCATCTCATGTAATCTTTCCATGTTTTTTATTCAGTTCCCCAATTTTCCCAAATAAACTCTGCCAGGTGGGAAGGATAAGATGAAATGCTTCATCTGCTGTAAAGGGGAATCATTCTCGAACTTCATAAGGTACTTTATTGTCAGGCTGGATTGCAATAGTAGATTATATAGCAAAAATAAGAACTGAATAATAGTATACATTATAAATGTTTTACTCTAACATGATAAAGAAAGTTTAAGATAAAAAAGCTTGACAAGGCAAAATAATCAGATTATGATATACACATTCAAACAATCAAACAGCCAGAACAAGCGATGAGCAAGACAAAAGGTCTGTTGCAGTGTTCCTCAGAGAGCCGGTGTATGGTGCAAACCGGTGGACAGCAATATTCATAATATCCCTTGCGAGCTCTGGATCCGAAACAAGTAGGAGCCGGCGTTCATTCACGTTACGAATAGATTGCTAAGTATAATGTAGGGTGGTACCGCGATACGTCGCCCCTATCTTCGTAGGGAGATAGGGCTTTTTTTGTACCTGTTCCATAGTACTTAGCACATGAGTGATAAACCGGAGTGGTACCGCGCAATGCGCCCCCGCAGGCAATATTTTTATGTCTGCGGGGTTTTGTTTTACTTCATCGGTTGGAAGGCTGGGATTAAAAAGTATTTTGAGAGGAAGAGGGAGACATTATGCAGAAGAAATGGTTCAAGGGAATGGCTGCTGTCATGGCAGCAGCAGCACTGGCCGGTGCATTTGCAGGATGCGGCGGAGACAAGAAAGCTGCCCAGAGCGGCGCAGCAGGACAGACAGTTAAATTCGGATTTGTAACTGCATATACAGGCCCCGGCGCAGCTTACGGCCAGGCTATGAAGGAAGGCGTTGATCTCGCTGTCGAAGAAATCAACAAAGATCCGAAGACAAAGATGAAGATCGATCTCGTAACTTACGATACCAAGCTGAACAAGGCAGAAGCAATCAATGCTGTCAAGAAGTGCATTGAACAGGATAAAGTCCTCGCTATTGAAGGTCCGATGACATCTGGCGAAATGTTTGCTGCAGGTCCCGTTGCCCAGCAGTCCAAGGTTGTTGCCTTTGGTACCGGCACCACAGCTCCTGGCATCACCGATCTTGGCGACTACATTTTCCGTAATGCTATCCCAGGCAAACTCGCAATTCCGGTTACTGTACAGAAAGCTTATGACAAGCTTGGCTTCAAGACCGTTGCTGTCATGTACTCCAACAACAATGACCAGATGGTCGGCGAAAACAAGATTTATCAGGACGTATTCAAGCAGCTGGGCGTCAATGTCGTAGATACTGAAACTTTCGCTGATAAAGATACAGACTTCTCTGCACAGCTGACAAAGATTCAGGCAGCTAATCCGGATGTCATCGCTATTGCAGGCCTCTATCAGGAAGGCGCTCTCATCGTCAAGAAAGCTCGTGAAATGGGAATGACCCAGCCGATCATCGGCAACAACGGCTTCAACAGCCCTGCATATATCCAGCAGGCAGGCGATGCTGCTAACGGCACACTTGTAGCTACCCCGTGGAACCCGGAACGCAAGAGCGACAAGGCTCAGGCATTCCGCAAGGCATATGTTGCCAAGTACGGACATGAACCAGATCAGTTCGCTGCTCAGGCTTACGATGCTATGTACGTTATGCACCAGGCTGCTGAACAGTCCGGCACAACAACAGACCGCAAGAAATTCCGTGATACACTGGCTAAGATCAAAGACTTCGAAGGCGCTACCGGCAAATTCCAGTTTGACGAACACCGCGATCCGAAGATGGATCTGGACGTTCTGCAGGTCAAAGACGGAAAGTGGGTACCGTTCGCTTAACAGGTCAGGAACTCCCTTTTCTGAAATAATCCATGAAAGAAGCACTGGAGGATGACTCCGGTGCTTTTTTCATGGAAATTTTCAAAAAAACTGGACTATTGAAAGAACCGAACCGATATCCTATAATAGAAAGACAGAATATTTATTTGGTGAAAATAAGTTTGGCGCTGGAAATGAGAAAAACGTACATATGCATTGATTTGAAGAGCTTTTATGCTTCTGTAGAGTGCGTAGCCCGCGGCCTTGATCCCTTTTCTTCCAACCTGGTTGTCGCAGATCCCGGAAGGGGACATGGCGCACTCTGCCTGGCGGTAAGCCCTGCCATGAAGGCGAGAGGAGTCAGAAACCGCTGCCGTCTTTTTGAAATTCCTCCGGAAATGAAGTACATCGCGGCGCTTCCCCGGATGAGACAGTATATGGAGGTATCTTCTGATATCTACGAAAATTACCTGAAAATCTTCAGAAGGGAAGATATATATGCATATTCCATTGATGAATGCTTCATTGACGTCACATCCTATCTGCCACTGTATCGTATGAACGGGCGACGCATGGCGCTTTTTCTGATGAAATCCATCTTTGTGAAAACAGGCATCAGTTCTTCAGCCGGGATCGGAAGCAATATGTTTCTGGCAAAGGTCGCAATGGATGTCCTGGCAAAGCACAATGCCGAACGTGCGGCAGTCCTTGATGAAGACAGTTTTAAAGAGGAAATCTGGCATCACAGGCCCATCACGGATATTTGGGGAATCGGAACACATATGGCGACAAGACTGGCTAAATACGGCATCTTTGATCTGTATGGCATCACGAAAGTCAATGAATCGCTTTTCTATAAGGAGTTCGGGAAGAGGGCAGAGTACCTGATCGATCATGCATATGGGAGGGAACCCTGCACCATTTCGGATATCCATAGTTACACGCCGGCTGCGAGGTCTCTTTCCAACGGGCAGGTACTGTTTAAGGATTATGATTATGAAAGTACAAGGCTTCTTACAGGTGAAATGGCAGAAGTCCTTATCCAGCAGCTTTTAGAAAAGAATCTGGTGGCGGAGGGGATATCCCTTCATGTCGGATATTCAGGAAATGAAAGGAGAGGAAACGGAGGCAGCAAGAAACTGGAGACACCTACGGATATACCTAAGGATATATGGGCGGCATTTGACCGGCTGTATGTAGAAAAAGTCAGGGAAGAGATCCCGATAAGGACAGTCAGCCTATGCCTGGAAAATGTCAGGAAAGCAGAAGAGGTGCCAAGGATTATGTCTTTATTCAGAAGCAGTGAGGAGGAGGACAGGGACAAAGAGCTGGAACGGGTGATGATCCAGGTAAAAAGAGAATTTGGGAAAAATGCGCTGCTCCGCGGTTTCAATTATGCGCCGGGAGCCATGCAGCAGACAAGAAACGGACTGGTAGGAGGACATCATGAGTGATAAGAAAAGAGCCGTGCAGTTTCTTCCCTTTAACGGACTGCGCGGATATGATGAAATGATCAGGGAAAAACGGAAGATAAAGGAACCAAAGAAGGAAATATCAGAAAGAAGGGCAGCCTTTCTTGACCTGATGATCAGAAGCATGAGCAGGGGAGATTTGATCCGTTGCATCTTCTATAAAGAAGATCATTATGAGGAAGAAAGCGGAATTGCTTCAAAAGTTGATGAAATAAAAAAAGAAATCGTAGTGAATGACAAAACGATTCCTTTTTCAGACATATGGGAACTCCATGACTGGGGAAGGGCAAAATAAAAGAGGCTGTGGCAAAATGATTGCACATTTTGTCACAGCCTCTTTTTGATTTAAACAATCCTCAGAGCGTTTGGAATCCTTACCGTACCCAGATGCTCAGACATATCCATGTAGAACTCTACATCCGCATAAAACGTGTCCATGACCTCGTTGAACGGGACATGATAGTCTTTGCTGAAGGAATATTCCAGATAGTAGGGAGCCCATCCTGCCTTCATAAAGAAGAATTTCATGGGATTGATTCCTTCCGCAGGCTGAAGATTTGCTGCATCAAGAAGTTCTTCTCCTGTTACTTCCCTGAATCCGAAATAGGATGTAATGGAAAGGACGAGAAGACGCAGCTTGTAATCCTTTTCCAGCAAATTCAATACATCCATATTGATTGTGAGCTTGTCTGCAATTTTTCGGATTTCCGCTTCCTTTGCCAGATATTCTTCCTCTGTCAAATCAATGGAAAATCCATCCTTTAATTCATGAAGCAGACCTTTCTTTTCTGAAACGGCATCAGTACTCATCGTGACAGCCTCCTTTGGAAAATATGAGAGATCGCGAAATGATGACTTCCTTGTATTCTCTTACCCTCATCGTAACATAACGGGAGAAAAGCGGCAAATGAATGGCAGTGATAAGGAATCAATAAAAAATCCTGCAGGGCCGTACCCCGCAGGATTTCTTATTCAGCATTATAGAGCATGTGCCTGCATAGCAGACTTCAGATCCTTATTTCTGTTCAGCAGCTTTTTTAGCTTCGATTTCCAGATCGTAGGATTTCTGGATACGTACATAGTTTTCTCTGCGCTGGAGGGCATCTCTTTCGGTCTTTTCGAAGAGTGCTTCTGCTTCTTCAGGGAAGAGTTTTGCCAGGGAGGAGTAACGGACTTCGCCCATGAGGTATTCTCTGAAGTTGCCCTTCGGTTCACGGCTGTCGAGATGGAACGGGTTCTTTCCTTCTTCGAGAAGAGTCGGGTTGTAGCGCCAGTTGCACCAGTAACCGCATTCTACAGCGCGTTTCTCTTCAGCAGAGGACATGCCCATGCCGGCTTTCAGGCCGTGGTTGATGCATGGAGAGTATGCAATGATCAGGGACGGTCCCGGATATGCTTCTGCTTCTGCAATAGCCTTGAATGCCTGGTTCATGTCAGCGCCAAGAGCAATCTGAGCTACATAGATGTATCCATAGGAAACAGCAATCATGCCGAGATCTTTCTTCTTTGTCTTCTTGCCGGAAGCTGCAAATTTTGCAATGGCAGCAGCCGGTGTGGACTTGGAGGACTGTCCGCCGGTGTTGGAGTAAACTTCGGTATCGAGAACGAGGACATTGACGTCTTCGCCGGATGCAAGAACCTGATCGAGGCCGCCGAAGCCGATATCATAAGCCCAGCCGTCGCCGCCGAAGATCCACTGGCTCTTCTTGATGAAGTGGTCTTTCAGTTCAAGGAGATCCTTGTATTCCGGATGAGCGGAGACTTCTGCTTCCAGAGCGCTTTCAAGTGTTTCAGCGCGGAGACGTGTGCCTGCGCCTACATCCTTCTTGTCAAGCCATTCTTCCATAGCTTCTTTGACATCGCCGGTTGCGGAAGGAAGAGCATCTGTAATTCTCTGAACAAGGCGGTCACGGAGTTTCTGTTCGCCGAGGTGCATGCCAAGACCGTATTCAGCGTTGTCTTCGAAGAGGGAGTTAGCCCATGCAGGACCCTGTCCGCGAAGGTTCTTTGTATATGGCATGGACGGGGAGCTTGCACCGTAAATGGAGGAGCAGCCTGTAGCATTGGCAATGACCATGCGATCACCGAACAGTCTGGTTACCATATTGATATAAGGTGTTTCGCCGCATCCTGCGCAAGCGCCGGAGAATTCGAAGTAGGTCGGTTCAAAGGCAGTGCCTCTGGCGGTTGTCTTTCCGATCGGGTTCGTTCTTTCCGGAAGCTTCATTGCATAATCCCAGAGATTCTGCTTGGAAATCTGGGTATCAAGCGGTTTCATGACAAGAGCTTTCTTCGGAGCCGGGCATACGTTAGCGCAGATGCCGCAGCCATAGCAGTCTTCCTGATCGATAATGATGCGGAACTTGAGGCCTTTGACTGGTCCTCTGAATTCCTTGACGATGAATCCTTCAGGAGCAGCTTCTGCTTCTTCTTCTGTAACGAGTACAGGACGGATTGTTGCATGTGGGCAGACGATAGCGCACTGGTTGCATTCGATGCAGTTTTCAGCAATCCATTCAGGAACGTTGATAGCAGCGGTCGGGCGTTCATACTTGGAAGTGCCGGACGGGAATGTGCCGTCTTCCATGCCGGTGAAGGTGGAAACAGGGAGATCATCGCCTTCCTGACGGTTCATGACATCGCAGACGTTCTTTACGAAATCAGGACGTTCTACTCTGGCAATGGAGCCTCCGGTTGTTGCGTGAGCCCATTCTTCAGGAACCGGTACTTCAACAATGCCCTGCATGCCTGCATCAACAGCGCGGTTGTTCATGTCAACGACATCCTGGCCCTTCTTGCCGTAGGAGTGTTCGTTGGATTCCTTCAGGTATCTGATGCTGTCTTCATCAGGAATGATGTGGGTCAGATGGAAGAATGCAGACTGCATGATCATGTTGATGCGTCCGCCAAGGCCGATTTCCTTTGCAATTTCAAATGCATCGATGATGTAGAATTTTGCGTGGAGAGCAGCGAGTTTTCTCTTCATGCCGACCGGGAGGACTCTGTCGAGATCTTCTTTTCTCCATGTGGAGTTCAGGAGGAAGATGCCGCCTGGCTTGAGTCCGCGGAGAAGGTCATACTTGTAAATGTAGGATGGGCGGTGGCAGGCAATGTAGTCTGCTTTGCTGATCAGGTATGGTCTTCTGATCGGATCCGGTCCGAAACGGAGGTGGGAGATTGTTACGCCGCCGGATTTCTTGGAATCATAAGCGAAGTAGCCCTGTGCATAGAGGTCAGTGTGGTCGCCGATGATCTTGATGGCGCTCTTGTTTGCGCCGACGGTGCCGTCAGAACCGAAGCCCCAGAATTTGCAGGATACAAGCTTGCTTGGCATTTCCGGTACAGGAACCGGTGCCAGAGAGAGGTTTGTCACATCGTCGTTGATGGACAGTGTAAAGTTGTGGCGCGGTGTTTCTTCCTTGAGGTGTTCATAGACAGCCATGATGTCTTCCGGAACAACGTCCTTGGAACCAAGGCCGTAACGTCCGCCGCATACCTTGATGGAACGGCCGGAAGAAGCGATGGCGCTGACAACGTCAAGATACAGCGGTTCGCCGATGGCACCCGGTTCTCTTGTCCTGTCGAGGACAGCAATCTTCTTGACTGTATCCGGAATCTGGGACAGGAAATGCTTGACGGAGAACGGACGGAAGAGGTGGACGTTCAGTACGCCTACCTTTTCGCCATGTGCATTAAGGGCGTCTGTGACATCTTTGCAGATATCCGTGACAGAGCCGATGGCAATGACGATGCGGTCAGCATCCGGAGCACCATAGTAGTCAAAGAGGTGATATTCTCTGCCGGTGATAGCGCTGATCTTGTCCATGTAGCCCTGAACGATGTCAGGAAGTGCATTGTAATAGGGGTTTGCGGATTCGCAGTGCTGGAAGTAGACATCCGGATTTTCTGCTGTGCCGCGGATGACCGGGTGATTCGGGTTCAGAGCTCTTGCTCTGAAATCAGCCAGTGCTTCCTGATCGATGAGAGGAGCCAGTTCATCATAATCCAGGACTTCAATCTTCTGGATTTCATGGCTTGTACGGAAACCATCGAAGAAGTTGATGAAAGGAACGCGGCCTTTGATGGCAGCCAGATGAGCGACGCCGGAAAGATCCATGATTTCCTGTGCGTTAGCTTCAGCCAGCATAGCGCAGCCGGTAGCTCTTGCACTCATGACATCCTGATGATCGCCAAAAATGGACAAAGCATGGTTGGCCAGTGCACGGGCAGCGATATGGAAAACGCCCGGAAGAAGTTCGCCAGCTACTTTATACATGTTTGGAAGCATGAGGAGCATGCCCTGCGATGCTGTATAGGTAGTAGTCAGCGCACCGCTCTGCAGAGAGCCGTGGAATGCGCCGGATGCGCCGCCTTCGGACTGCATTTCAACAACATGTACGGTGTCGCCGAAAATGTTTTTCTTTCCGTGTGCGGACCATTCATCTACCACTTCAGCCATCGGAGAAGAAGGGGTAATTGGATAAATAGCAGCTACTTCTGTGAAAGCGTAGGAAATATACGCAGCAGCTGTATTGCCATCCATTGTTTTTACTTTTCTCACAAATAAACACTCCTTTTTCTTTACAGAAAAATCTGGGCTTTCAGACTTTTCCTAAAATGCCCTCAAGAGGGACATATGCACAATGGAAGCAGCAGATGAAGCAGAAAAAAGCTTGAAAGGCCCTGGTGATGGATCATTTCACTCATTCGTGAACACATGCCTTTTTTATACTCTGAAAAACAACCTCAAGCCGCTGATTCTCTTGCAAGAACCCTGAAAATTATGTACAATGATTTTATGATAAATTTGCATAGGTATCCAGCGTTTTACTCAGCCAGAGTTATGCAAAACATTGCGCTTTTTCAGGGTGCATCTAGCAGAGGTAGATACATTATTATTATAAGATAAACTCAATTATTCCACAAGAAGAATTGGCCCCGGGCGCATGCATTCAATTGCTTTCCTATGATAAAGAAAAGCATATACGGAAACAGGAGGAATATGCCATGGACTATCGTCACCTGAAGTATTTTATGGAAGTGGCGGAGCAGAAGAGCTTCAGCAAGGCGGCCAGAAATTTGCACATTTCACAGTCTGCAATCAGCCGTATGATCAAATCACTTGAAGAAGAGCTGGGGGTTACGCTCTTTATCAGAAATGCGAAGACTGTAGAAATCACAGCTCCTGGAACCATCTTCCTGAACTATGCTAAGCGCTGCTTGTTTGTTTTTGAACATTTGAAATCAGACTTTGAAAACGAATTCAATCTGAAGCAGGATACGATTGAGATCGGACTTCCGCCTATTACGGATGCCCATGTATTCGCAAAGCTTCTGGGTGAATTCAAGAAAACATATCCGCAGATTGCCATCAAATTGTATGAACATGGTTCCAAAGTCATTGAATCATCCGTTCAGGAAGGCGTCATTGATGTAGGCATCATCTGCACCATCCCGAATAAGGATTTTGAATCTTTCTTCCTTTCTGAAGATGAGATGTGCGTCGTCATGCCAAAGGGCTATCCGCTGGAAGAACACAAGGAGGTCCCGATGAAACTTCTGGCAGACTATCCGCTCGTTCTTTACCGTGATGATTTCAATCTTCATGACGACATTCTTGCCAACTGCAAGAAGATCGGATTCACTCCGAAGGTTGTATTTGAAACCAGCCAGCGTGAATTGATGCTGCAGACCGTCATGAGCGGACTTGGCGTTGCCATCCTTCCTTCCCGCCTTTGCCCGGCAAACAGCGAAAACAGCAAGGTTGTCACCCGTGTCATGACAGAACCGCGCATGACGCATCATCTCTATGCGATCTGGAAGAAAGGCCGCTACCTGTCCAGAGCAGCCCGTTTATGGATCAAATTCACCAAGGATCATCTGACACTTCTGAATGTAGATACAAAACTGGATGAAGGCATAAAGGAATAAAGTATCCGTGAGCAATTGGAAAGCTAAAATCGGCTGGAAGGATAAGAAGTATTTATACCTTGCACTGATCGCCCTGACGGGAATGACGATTTACCAGCAGGTTCTGATTACGGATCTGCAGACAAGGATGATGAATATAGAAGCCTCCCGCTATGATGATCAATTGAATGATATCCGCTGGGAAGCAGAAAAAGCGCTGGAAGAAAACAAGGAACAGCAGAAGGATATTCTTCACCTGCAAAAACACAGCTCAGAAGACCGTTTCCATATTATGGAAATGCAGTGGGATATGTACGGCAAGGGAGATCAATAAAATTCCCCGGCAGACTGCATGGCAGGATGCCGGGAATTTTTATTTTCAAAGCAGGGGAAAAAGTGCTGAATGGAGCGGTTTGACCGCATCCTAAAGAGTTCTTTAATTACGCTTGACAAATTTAGCATTAATGGGTATACTATTCAAGTAACTTACGTGCGGCCCGGTGGTGTAGTGGTCTAACATGCCGCCCTGTCACGGCGGAGATCGTCAGTTCAAATCTGATCCGGGTCGCCAGCGCGGAAGTAGCTCAGTGGTAGAGCACAACCTTGCCAAGGTTGGGGTCGCGGGTTCGAGTCCCGTTTTCCGCTCCATATGGCGGCATAGCCAAGCGGTAAGGCAGAGGTCTGCAAAACCTTTATCCCCAGTTCGATTCTGGGTGCCGCCTCCATATTTTTTTAAAGTTACCTGCCGGGGTGGCGGAACTGGCAGACGCAAGGGACTTAAAATCCCTCGAATCGTGAGATTCGTACCGGTTCGATTCCGGTCCTCGGCACCAATTAAGAATCAAACAGGCCGGAGCTTTGTGCTCCGGCCCTTTTAATTTATAAAAACATTTATCAGAGGTAATTATCATGGCAAAAAAAGGAAAAAAGACCAATGTGATGAGAATTCTGGATAAAGAAAAAATTGATTATGACACAAAGTCCTACGACTACACAGAAGAGGATCTTTCCGGCGTTCATGCAGCTGCTGCATTAGGCTATGATGCAGATATGGTATTCAAGACGATCATTACCAAGGGAGACAAGACAGGTCCGGTTGTTTTCTGCCTTCCTTCTGAAAAGGAAATCGATTTGAAAGCAGCGGCCCGTGTAAGTGGAAACAAGAGTGTCGAAATGATTCATGTCAAGGAACTTCCGGGTCTGACGGGGTATATCCGGGGCGGATGCTCACCGATTGGAATGAAGAAAGAATTTCCTACATATATTGATGAAAGCTGCTATAACCATGAAAGGATCAGCATCAGCGCAGGCCAGAGAGGCCGCCAGGTACTGATTGCACCAAAAGATCTCGTAGAATTGATTCATGCGGAGGCAGCCGATCTGACACAGAAATAAAATACGGAAGCTTTATGAAAATCTGTTTTGGCGGTAAAAAAGCTGTGATGAAATGATCGTACATTTTGTCACAGCTTTTTATTGCCGTAAAATCGATGGTATTTTGTATACGAACTCCAGGGACGTAAAGGGGACAGACGGGGCCGCAGGGTCTTTAGGCCATACAAGAGGAAGAATTTGTCCGGAATAGTACTCAGTATAAAAATAAGTAAACTAAATCAAAATGAAAGAAATTTATTATATACATGTTATAAATGATAAAATTTCTATAAAGTTATATAATAAAGACGTAAGAAAAAGGATGCTGTGAACAGCTATTCCTGGAAACACGATATCCAGGAAACGGCTGCTGCACAGACAGAACGGAAGCGGAATCCGATTGATTTAACACTTTCTTTCTCTTCCCTCGCGGCCGTAATTGTTTTTATCCCATCCTTTTCTTGTTACGGGCGCGGGATGTATCCGGATTCCGATTCTTGAAAAAAAGACCTCTTTTGAGGTCTTTTTTCGTAAGTGAATAAAACTGCAGGCATAAAAGGTTTCTTCCTTTCTGGAATGATATAATAAAGGAAAAAGCAGTGCCGGCAAGGAGGAAAATTATGTTTATTTCAGGAATGACTGTGGAAAATTACAGAACGTTTCAAAATGTAAGTTTTCATTTCGACAGCCAGGTCAATTATATTGTAGGGGACAATAATATAGGGAAGAGTAATTTCCTGAGCCTTCTGAAATCAGCTACGCACGGATATGGATTCAAGGAGGCAGATTTCCTGGATCCAGACCTTCCGATACGGGTTACCTTCGATTTGACGACAAAAGATGAAGGCGGCAATGATTCCATCCGAATTGAGCTTAAACAGTCTGTCAGGGAGATCGTGCCGCGCCTCTACAATATGGATACAGGGGAAACACTTCCTCTTGAATACATGCGCTGCCTTTTCTGCCTGGATTTTGCTCTCTCTGAAATCCCTAAAAATATGCTGGATGACAATCTGGCCGGCAGGACGATCAGTATCTTCGATGAATATCTTTCCTATGGTCCTGAGGCCGTGGAAGAAGTGGAACGCATGATGAATGAAAGAGGCTTTTCCATTTCCCTTCCTAAGGATGATCCTCATAAGGCCGCACTGGTCCTTTTCGGTGAAATTTTCGGCGCACAGATTTCCGGGACTTCTTATGATTCCACGATGAAGCTGATGATTGCCGTAGGGGTTTCGCTTCTTGTCCTGATGCGGGAGAAGCGGGAAAGCCGTGCGATTTCCTTCGAGAATATCATCATGACGAAGAATGACGGAACGCGCCTTCTTCCTGTCATTGTGAATATTGATGAGCCGGAGCTCCATCTGCATCCATACCTCCAGCGTGCTCTTCTGGCATTCTGCCGTTCGATCCTGAATAACAAGGAAAGTTTCTTCTTGAAGCTTGTGCAGAATCTTCTTGGCGTGGACGGACTGGACGGGCAGCTCTTTGTCGTCACTCATTCTACGGATGCTCTTGTCAACGACTACCGGAAAATCATCCGCATGTACAGGGATGAGAAGGAAATGGTACGTGCTGCCTGCGGTTCTTCCTTCCATTTTGACAGTGAAATAGAAAAGCATCTGATTATGCATTTCCCGGAAGTCAAGGAAGCCCTTTACTCCCGCTGCACGATCCTTGTCGAAGGAGAGACGGAGTATGGTTCCTTTGGCTATTTTGCAAAGACACTCGGCGTTCAGTTTGATTATCATGGAATCTGCCTCATCAATGCACGGGGAGAAAGTTCCATTTCAAAGATTGCTGAATTGATCCGACGTTTCCATATACCGGCCGTATGTCTCTATGACAGGGACGTCATGGGGTCAAGGCACCATTCTTCCTATGTCTTCTATACGGACTACATCTGTTTTGAAATGGATGTCGTAAAATCCTGCCTGTCACATGGGAAACGAAAGCTTCTCGATGACGTCATCGGGGATATTGAAGAAGCGGGGGATGTCGTAAGCTCTGCGCTGATCAAAAAAGCAGGAGCAAAGCTGGGCGTTCCGAAGGGCTTTTATCCGCCAAAGAAGCTGAAGAATATTAATCCAAGAGATGAGAAAGCGCAGGAGTTCTATTACTTTGCCTGGCTCTATGGGAACAAAGGCGTTATCATAGGGCGCGCTCTGGGAAAGAGGCTGACGGAAAATGAAATTCCGCCTGCTTTTGCCAGAACCATTCATGCGGCTGTCCGCTTTTCCGCCGGGAATAAGGGACAATCCGGTGAGAAGTAGTATGTCTTCAGGTACCTGGGTTTTTCTATAATGAAAATTTAACAATTTTGCTATTGAAAAACCCGAGTATACCTTTTAAGATTATAAAGATATCATATTTTGTTGTTTTTAAGGAGGCCGGCATGAACGCGATTTCGCTCAAAGGCCGTTCTGTCCTCGGACTGCAGGATTTTACAGCCGGGGAAATTGAACGGATTCTGGAAGTGGCAGCACAGATGAAAAAAATTGTACTGTCTGATAACAAAAAGCGGGATTTCCTGAAAGGTAAATCCATTGTGACAGTGTTTTCTGAGGCATCAACGAGAACACGCAGTTCTTTCGAGCTTGCCGGTAAATACTTGGGAGCCGATGTTATCAATATTACAAAGAGCGGCAGCTCGATGACGAAAGGTGAAAGCATGCGAGATACATTGCTTACTGTTTCCGCTATGGGAGTAGATGCAGTGATTATTCGTGATTCGTCAGAGGGGGCCGCTCTTTTTGCATCCAAAGTAATGAGCCCCAAGGTCAAGGTGCCTGTTGTCATCAATGCAGGCGACGGCGCGCATGCTCATCCGACGCAGGCGCTGCTCGAACTTTTCACATTAAAGGAAGCAGGCAAGAATATCAAAGGAATGAAGTATGTCATCATTGGCGACATTCTCCACTCCCGCGTTGCGCGAAGTGATATTTACGGGTTTACGAAGCTGGGCGCTGAAGTACATCTTGTGGGACCGCGCACTTTGGTTCCCAAGGAACTCGAGTCAATGGGAGTCATCGTTGATGACAACCTTGAAGATGCATTAAGGGATGCTGATGCGATCAATATTCTTCGTATCCAGCTTGAAAGAGCTGCAGGCGGATTCATTCCGACAACAAGAGAATATGCACGTCTCTTCGGCATCAACAAGAAGAGACTGGAGCTTTGCAAGAAGGATGCGGCCATCATCCATCCGGGCCCGATGAACCGTGGCATAGAAATCGGATATGATGTGGCTTACGATGAATCATCCTGGATTCAGGAAGAAGTAAGAAACGGCGTAGCAGTGCGTATGGCATTGGAGTATTTGACACTGACGGAGGGCAAAGACATTGAAGCTGGTCATTAAAAACGGAATCATTGTAAATCCTGCCAGAAAGCAGCATGAAAAAGGCGACATTGTCATAGAAAATGGGAAAATTCTCTCCATTGGCGGGACTGCAGATACAGAAGGCGCAGAAGTTTATGATGCAAATGGCTTGTTTGTCGCACCAGGACTCATTGATATGCATGTCCATCTCCGTGAACCCGGACAGGAAGCCAAGGAAGATATTCACACAGGCACGCAGGCAGCAGCCGCAGGCGGCATCACGCGCGTGGCAACAATGGCCAACACAAAGCCTGTCATCGATAATGCAGCAGTCTTCAGGGATGTGCTGAGACGCGTCGATGAATGCGGTGTCGTCAAGGTCAGCGTCATCGGTGCTCTTTCCAAAAATCTGGAAGGAAAGCAGCTCTCTGAGATGGGAGACATGGCAGCCGAAGGCGCAGCCGCTTTCTCTGATGATGGCCATTATGTAGAAAGCGCAAACTTCATGCGCAGGGCTATGGAATATGCAGACATGCTGCACAAGATGGTCATCGACCACGCAGAAGATGCAACCATGTGCTCCGGCGGTTTCATGAATGAAGGAAAGGTATCTTATGCAATGGGCGTGACCGGAAGACCGGCAGCCGGGGAAGATATTGCAGTAGCAAGAGATCTTCTTCTGTCAGAAATGACGGGATGCCATATCCATATCGCCCACGTCAGCAGTGCAAAGGCTGTGGAACTGATCCGCGAGGCTAAGGCGAAGCATGTGAACTGCACAACAGAAGTCACATCACAGCATCTTTACTTTACAGATGAATGGCTGAAGAATTATGAGTCTTCCTTCAAGATGGCACCGCCAATCCGCACCGAAGATGACAGGAAAGCTCTGATTGAAGGATTGAAGGACGGCACGATCGACGCCATCATTACCGATCATGCGCCGCACTGCAACGAAGAAAAGGATGTTCCTTTCAACTGTGCGCCTAACGGTATTGCAGGACTGGAAACGTCTCTTGCTTCTGCGCTGACGGTTTTTTGCCACAACAACGGATTTACGATTGACAGGCTTATTGAACTCATGAGCGTCAATCCGGCCCGTCTCCTTGGCGTAGAAGGCGGAGTTCTTGAAGAAGGAGCTGCTGCTGATATTGTCGTCATCGATCCGGACAAGGAATGGACGGTTCATGGAAATGAACTTTATACGAAATCACTTTTCACGCCTTATGAAGGACTGACTTTGAAGGGCAGGGCTGTGCTTACAGTCGTAGATGGAGAGATTGTCATGAAGGAAGGGAAGGTGCTGAAATGAAAGGCCTCTTGGTTTTAGAAAACGGCGCCCGCTTCGAGGGTGATCTCCTGGGAACAGTAGAAGGAATGGGAGAGCTCGTATTCAATACGGGCATGACAGGATACCAGGAATGCTTTACGGATCCGTCTTATGAAGGACAGATCCTGACACTGACATATCCGCTGATCGGCAACTACGGTGCGAATGATCTTTTCATGCAGAACAGGAAACCGGCTGCTGCAGGATATGTCCTGGATCAGATCACAGAGCATCCGAGCAACTGGGAATGCAAGGAAAAGATTACGGATTTCATTGAAAGATACCATGTGCCATGCCTCTACAATGTAGATACAAGAGCGGTCACAAGAATGGTCCGCATGCAGGGCGTCATGAAAGCTGTCATCGTTTCTGCTGAAAGAGGCGAAGATTTCATTCAGGAAGCTCTGGCAAAACCGATGCACAAGAATCAGGTCGAAAGAGTAACGACCGCTTATCCATATACATACGGGGACGGTAAGTACCAGGTATCCCTTCTTGACTGCGGACTGAAGAAGAATATTCTCGTCAGTCTGGCGGCCAATGACTGCACGGTGCATGTATTCCCGGCCCATACAACGGCTGAGGAACTCCTTGCGTCCGATCCGGACGGAATTTTCCTTTCGCCCGGACCGGGAGACCCGCAGGATGTGCCCTATGTCGTTGAAACGGTCAAGAAACTGATCGGAAAGAAGCCGATTTTCGGTATCTGCCTGGGAATCCAGATGCTCTCCACCGCCTTAGGCGCGCATACCTTTAAGCTGCCTTTCGGACACAGAGGATCCAACCACCCGGTCAAGGACCTCAGAACCGGCCGCGTATACATCACGAGCCAGAACCATGGTTATGCAGTTTCCGATGAAGGACTGCCGGATTGCATTGAAGTCACGCACAGAAGCGTCAACGACGGAACCATTGAAGGCATCCGCCATAAGACACTTCCGATTCAGGCAGTGCAGTATCATCCGGAAGCTTCACCCGGACCGAAGGATAACTTCTATCTCTTTGCTGAATTTACGAAGGCCATGGAGGAGTTCAAAAATGATAAATAAAGATGTGAAAAAAGTTCTCGTCATTGGCTCTGGTCCTATTGTCATCGGACAGGCTGCAGAGTTTGACTACGCTGGTACACAGGCCTGCCGCTCTCTTAGAGAAGAAGGCGTGGAAGTTGTTCTTGTCAACAGCAATCCATCCACAATCATGACCGACGTAGATATTGCTGACCGTGTATATATCGAACCGATTACGCTCCCATTCGTAACGGAAGTCATCAAGAGAGAACGTCCGGATGCCCTTCTTGCCACGCTTGGCGGACAGGTCGGCCTTAACATGGCAGTACAGCTTGCTGATGCAGGTGTGCTGGACAAGTATAATGTAAAACTCCTCGGCTCTTCTCTCCATGCAATCAAGCATGCAGAAGACAGAGAACTCTTTAAGGAAGCTATGGAAGAAATCCATCAGCCGGTTCCTGAATCTGAAATTTTCGAAGACCTGGAACCTGCTGTTGCTTTCGCAGATAAGATCGGATACCCGGTCATCATCCGCCCTGCTTATACACTGGGCGGTACAGGCGGCGGCATTGCGCATGACCGCTATGAAATGGAAGAAATCGCCAACCGCGGCATCAAGCTTTCTCCGATCAATCAGATTCTGGTTGAACGCAGCATCGCCGGCTGGAAAGAAGTAGAATTCGAAGTCATGAGAGACGGTGCTGATAACTGCATTATCGTCTGCGCTATGGAAAATATCGATCCTGTCGGTGTTCATACAGGCGATTCCATTGTTGTCGCTCCGACGCAGACTCTGACAGACCAGCAGTACCAGATGCTCCGTACAGCTTCCCTTGATATCATCCGCTATCTCCGCATCGAAGGCGGCTGCAACGTACAGTACGGCCTTGATACCAAGACGAACCAGTACTACGTCATCGAAGTCAATCCGCGTGTCAGCCGTTCATCGGCTCTGGCATCGAAAGCAACCGGCTATCCGATTGCCAAAGTAGCAGCAAAGATTGCCCTTGGCATGCATCTTGATGAAATCACCAATGCCATTACAGGAAATACAAAAGCATGCTTTGAACCGTCGATCGACTATGTCGTATGCAAATTCCCGAGATGGCCGTTTGAAAAGTTCACGCTTGCCGACCGCGAAATCGGAACGCAGATGAAGGCAACCGGCGAAGTCATGGCGCTCGACCGTACACTGGAAGGTGCTCTTCTTAAAGCACTCCGTTCCCTCGAAGTCGGAGGCGGCTACCTGCACCTCGACAAGCTTGACGGACAGTCCCTCTATGATATCCGCTGCCTCTTGAGACGCATTGACAATGAAAGAATCTTTGTTGTCGCTGAAGCACTCAGAAGAGGCATCGAACCTGAAGAAATCAACCGCATTACAAGAATCGACCTCTTCTTCATCTACAAGATCCAGAACATCATTATGATGGAACGCCGTCTCATGAAGGAAGGACTGACGGTAGAATCCCTGAAGGCTGCCAAGAGAATCCAGATGCCTGATGAAGCGATTGCGCATTTCTGCGAAGTTACTCCCAAAGAAGTGGAAAACTTCAAGAGAAAAGCCAACGTGCATCCGGACTTCAAGATGGTAGATACCTGCGCTGCTGAATTTGAAGCGCATACGCCATATTACTACTCCACCTACGGCGCAGAAGACGAAGTAAAGCCGCAGGGGAAGGGTTCCGTCGTCGTATTCGGCTCCGGTCCGATCCGCATCGGGCAGGGCATCGAATTTGACTACTGCTCCGTTCATGCTTCCTGGGCTCTCAGGAAGGCAGGAAAGAAATCCATCGTCATCAACAACAACCCGGAAACCGTTTCGACCGACTTTGATACATCCGATTCCCTGTACTTTGAACCACTGACAGAACAGGATGTCATGGAAATCATCGATAAGGAAAAACCGGAAGGCGTCATCTGCCAGTTCGGCGGCCAGACTGCCATCAACCTGGCAACACCGATGGCAAAACGCGGCATCCGCATTATCGGTTCCTCCAATGAATCCATCGATATGGCAGAAGACCGTGAACGTTTTGATACATTGATGGGCCAGCTTGGCATTGCACGCCCGAAGGGCTGCCTTGTCGAAAGTGTTGAAGAAGCTATGGCAAAGACGGAGGAACTTGATTATCCGCTGATTGTCCGCCCAAGCTACGTCCTTGGGGGAAGAGCCATGCAGATCGTTTATGATCAGGCTGAACTGAAACAGTACCTGAAGGAAGCCGTTGTCGCATCCCATGAGCATCCGGTCCTGATCGACCAGTACATGGTCGGCCGTGAAGTGGAAGTCGATGCCATTTCCGATGGCGTCGATGTCTGCATCCCGGGCATCATGGAACAGATTGAACGTTCCGGCGTTCATTCCGGCGACTCCATTGCCGTTTATCCTCCGCAGCATCTCTCGCAGGAAATCATTGAAACACTGACCGATTACACAGGAAGAATTGCAAGAGCCATGAACGTCAAGGGCCTCGTCAATATCCAGTTCATCGTAGTCAATGGCAAGGTCTATGTCATTGAAGTCAATCCGAGAGCCAGCCGTACGGTTCCATTCATGAGCAAGATTACCGGCATCAACATGGTTGAATATGCAACAAGAGTCGCTCTTGGTGAATCCCTGAAGGATACAGGGCTTCCGCTCGGACTCGTGCCGGACAAAGGCTATGTAGCCGTTAAAGCACCGGTATTCTCTTTCTCCAAGCTGGGACTTGTTGAAATCAAGCTCGGGCCGGAAATGAAATCCACCGGCGAAGTCATGGGCATCGGACACACCTATCAGGAAGCGCTTTACAAAGCAGTCGTTGCTGCGCATCTTACTGTTCCGTCCCATGGCAATGTCCTGATTACCGTCAGCGACCGCGATAAGCCCGAAACAGCTGAACTTGCCCGCGGGTTCGTCAACCTCGGATATCGTCTGATCTGTACATCCGGTACAGGTTCCTATTTCCAGAACCTTGGAATTCCGGTTGAAATCATCAAGAAGATCCATGAAAAGGGCGAAAACTGCGAAAAGTATCTGAAACTTGGCAAGGTAGACATGGTACTCAATACGATTTCCTATGGAAGCCAAATCGAACAGGAAGGCTATGACCTCCGCCGCATTGCGGTAGAACTTGCCATCCCGTGCATTACTTCTCTGGATACAGCCAAGGAAGTACTGCGTGTCATGGCATCGACCGGAGATGGCTATCACGTGGAAGCCATTCAGGATTATGTGAAGGAGAACTGAAAAAGCATGGCAGGTTATGTAGAAAAAGGAATTATTTGGCTTCATAAGAAGATTGCTAAGGACATCTGGCAGATGCAGATTGAACTTCCGCTGACAGCCAGAGAAGCAAAGCCAGGACAGTTCATCCATATGAAAGTCAATGATCCGCGTTACCTTTTAAGGCGTCCGATTTCCATTGCGGGAACGGACCCTGAAAAGGGACTCGTTGAAATCATTTACCGTATCGTCGGAAAAGGAACAGAAGCCATGTCCCATCTGAAGGAAGGGGATGTCGTAGACAGCTTAGGGCCTCTTGGCACATCCTTTTCCATGGATAAGGATCATATCGTAGGCATTGGCGGCGGCATTGGAATTGCGCCGATCCTTTTCATGGCAAGACAGGCAAGACCTGGACAGATGACCGTTGTCATCGGTGGCAGAAATAAGGAAGAAGTATTCTGGAAGGATTTATTCCCGGATACGGTCAGGAAAATGATCGTAACGACGGATGATGGATCTTATGGAATCAAAGGATTCTCCGTTTCCGTGCTTCCTCAGATGTTTGCTGAAGAAAAGGTGGACGAAGCCTGCGTATGCGGACCAGCCATTATGATGAAGACTGCCGCAGAAATGGCAAAGACGGCAGGCGTATACTGCGAAGTCTCTGTGGAGAGAAGAATGGGATGCGGCATTGGCACATGCCTTGGCTGCGTTTGCGACAAGAAGTCAGGCGAAGGCCATTACAAGGTATGCACTGACGGCCCGGTGTTTAACGCAGAGGAGGTAGTATTATGACAAATCTGTCGGTAAATTACCTGGGAATCCCGATGAAAACACCGCTGATCGGCGCGTCCGGGACAGTAGGCTTCGGACTTGAAATTGCTGAATACGTCGACATGAATAAAGTCGGCGCCATTTCCGGGAAGGGCCTTGCGCCGACTCCCTGGAAAGGAAATGAAGGCATACGCGTTGCTGAAACGGATTCCGGCATGCTGAATGCCATCGGCCTTGAAAATCCAGGTGTTCCTTACTTTATTGAGCATTACCTTCCCAAGGTTAAAAAGCTGGGCGTTCCTTTCATCGCCAATATGGTGGGGAAGACGACCGAAGAATATGCAGAATGTGCAAAAATGCTGACGGTAGACGGCGTTGATGCGCTGGAAGTCAATATTTCCTGCCCGAATGTCAAGGAAGGCGGCGTTGCTTTCGGGACAGATCCCAAACAGGCAGCCGCTGTGACAAGAGCCATCAAGGACAGCACGAATCTTCCTGTTATCGTAAAGCTGTCACCGAACGTGACCGATATCGTCACGATTGCAAAAGCGGTGGAAGATGCAGGCGCTGATTCACTGTCCCTTGTCAATACGCTTTTAGGACTTGCCATTGATGTCAGGACAAGACGCCCGATTCTTGGAAATATAACAGGCGGATTCGCCGGCCCTGCCATCAAGCCGGTTGCGCTCCGCATGGTATGGCAGGTGGCAAAGGCCGTCAATATTCCGGTATCCGGATTAGGCGGCATCATGACCGGCATCGATGCCATTGAGTTTATGATGGCAGGCGCAGATACGGTTCAGATCGGCACAGCCAACATCATTGATCCTAATGCCATGGAACGTATTGCCGATGAAATGGATGAATGGTGCGATAAGAACGGCGTCAAGGATATTCAGGAAATCGTTGGTACGCTGAAAGCTTAATAGAAAGCCAACACAAAAAGGACTGCTCATTGAGCAGTCCTTTTCAAATGCTTATTAAGAATGATGGGGACAGCGTTATTTCTTAGCGCCGTTGAAGTTGTTCTCGTCATCCCACCATACGATACCCTTCTGGTTCTTGAGTACTTTCTTGTGGAAAATCGGAAGCTTGATGCCTTTTGCAAGCTGGTCTTCATAATCCTTCAGGCATGTACGAACCTGCGGGAATAAGAGGAGAATAGCTGTAACGTTTGTCAGAACCATGAATGCCATGAAGAGGTCAGCCAGATTCCAGACGAGCGGAAGATCAGCAATGGAACCCCAGAAAATCATGACAGCGATCAGTACGCGGAAGAGATTCAGCGGCCATTTTTTATGAGTCAGATGGCCGATATTGATTTCACCATAGTAGTAGTTGCCGATAAGAGAGGTGAATGCAAAGAGGAAAATCAGGATGGAAACGGCTTTTGGAGCCATAGGTCCAAAGTACTGCGCCAGATCCCACTGTACCAGTTCGATACCGGTCAGTCCGGTAGATGCATAATCACCAGTTAAAAGAACAATGAATGCAGAAGCAGAGCAGATGAAGAGTGTATCGACATATACGCCGAATGCCTGGATCAGGCCCTGTACAACCGGATGATTGGCATCAGCTGTTGCAGCTGCGTTTGGAACAGAACCTTCGCCGGCTTCATTGGAGAAGAGGCCTCTCTTGAAACCAGTCAGGACAGCAGCGCCCATGCCGCCGCCAAATGCAGCCTGCCAGTCAAATGCATCTCTGAAAATGATGTAGAAAACATGCGGCATATCCGTGATGTTGTAAATCATGATGCCAAGCGCAATAACGATGTAAAGGCCTGCCATGAGGGGAACCATCCATTCAGTGACGCGGGCAATACGTCCCATGCCGCCGCAGATGACAGCCATGACAAGAACTGTAACAACAGCTCCGACGACCATACGGTCAGCACCAAGTGCATGGTTCAGCGCAAGGGAAATAGTATTGGACTGGACGGAGTTGTAAATCATGCCGTAAGTAACGGAAATGAGGATGGCAAAGATAGCTGCCCAGAGTTTGTAGCCCAAACCATTTTTCAGGTAGTAAGCAGGACCGCCTCTGAAACCATTTCCGCCTTCACGCGGAACCTTGTAAATCTGAGCCAGGGTACTTTCTACAAATCCTGTAGCCGAACCGATGACAGCAATGAACCACATCCAGAAAATAGCTCCAGGACCGCCGGATACAATAGCAATTGCAATGCCGGCAATATTGCCTACGCCGACTCGGGATGCTGTACTGACGCAGAACGCCTGGAAAGGAGAAATCTCATTTCCTTCTGTTTTTGTGCCGGCCGTATTTGCTATCAGTTTGAACATCGTGCCGAAATAGCGAAGCTGTACTGCTTTTGTGCGAATGGTAAAGTACACGCCTGCGCCTACCAAAAGGACAATGATGACTGACGACCACAGGACGCCGTTGATTGATGAGACAATGTCGTTTAATGACTCCATACCATACTCCTCTTCTTCTTTTAATACAATATATATGTACAAATTCAACTCATTATATAATGTTTTGCCGCTTTGTACAACATCATGAATATAAATTTATCATGACGGGAGGATTAGAAAAGTTAAGGAAAAGCCAGTAAAAGTCCAAAGATACAGGGCAAAAGGAATGCATACATGAAAGGAGAGGAGCTTTCCTGCTGCATGTGTACGCGTGGGATGGACACATGCAAGGATGAGGGCTCAAAAACATGCGGTAATTTGGGATGCCATTGTATATTTCATGCATTTTGAAACATTTCAAACCACGATGCATTTTTCTGAAATCGTGCGGTGAAGAATAAAGGAAATCAGAAGATTTTGTATTTATAAAACAAGGGGTTTCAGGCATATTTTTACAAATTTGGCGAAAAATGGTAAAATACAGAAGTTCGTGGAGGTGATAGATGTGCGTGACTTATATAAATGGAGCTGTGCAGCCGTTTTGTGGCTCATGACTTCCATGGCTGTTTCAGCGGAAACGCTGACGGCAGGTATGAGTGGAAGCGCGGTTGCTGATCTGCAGAATGCACTTGTCCAGGCAGGCTATTTAGCCAGAACCGTAGATGGAGACTACGGCTCGACGACAAAAGAAGCAGTATTCCTTTTCCAGAAGGATCACGGGCTTCCTGCGACAGGGAAAGCAGATGATGCGACCATTGCATCCATCCGAAGAAATGAGAACTCCGGCTACCGCAATGGGGGTGGAGTCGTGTATGCATCTGGCAACAGGGGCGACGTCATCGTTGATATGCAGCTGAGGCTGCAGAAAGCCGGCTATCTGAAAGGCGGCATTGATGGCGTTTACGGGCAGGACACGGAAAATGCTGTCAGGGCTTACCAGAAGGATCATGGATTTCCTGTATCCGGCGTGATTGATGAGATGACATACAATTCTCTTAAAGGGAAAAGCAGTCAGGAGAGCGCCCAGGCCAGGTCAAACCGCCCATCCCGCTTGTATGGAATCGGAGACAGCGGAGACCGGGTGCTCGATATCCAGAATAAGCTGAAGAAGCTTGGATATCTTGACGGGACAGTTGACGGTATTTACGGCGGACTTACCGCCAATGCGGTGAAAGCTTTCCAGGGAGATCAGGGAATTTCTGAAACAGGAGAAATTGATGAAGGGACACTGGATGCCTTGTCTCAGGCCTATGCAGACAGGCCGGGGGATTTCTCCCTTGCTTTGGGCGATTCGGGAAAAAAGGTCATTCTTCTTCAAAACAAGCTTCTTCTGCATGGATACAATCCCGGAACGGCTGACGGTGTTTACGGGCAGAGCACGGCTGATGCAGTAAAAGCTTTCCAGGCTGAGCAGAATCTGGCAAGGACGGGGAGCGTAGACAGCAATGTCTGGAAAAGACTGGATGATCCGCCGTGCTTTACCGGAAACTATATCAAGGTGTTCCACATGGAAGCAACAGCTTATACGCCAAATGACGGGAATGGAAACGGGCATACGGCGCTTGGCGGTTTTGCAGGGAAGGGTCACGCCGCTGTCGATCCTAATGTAATTCCGCTTGGAAGCATCGTTTTCATTGAAGGATATGGCTACGCTATCTGTGATGATATCGGCGGCGCCATTCATGGCATGATTATTGATGTCGGAGTTGATACATTAGATCAGGCATATGCGTGGGGAACAAAACCGCGCGTAACAGTCTATCTCATAAAATAAAAGCAGGCAGGTGGTCTTATGGCCGCCTGCTTTTACTTTTTCGCCAATACACAGGAAAGTTTTCATGAACTGTATTTTTCAGGACGATTTTTTCTTATGTATACGCTGTTTTCCTTGCCATGAGATGTGTCATTTGCTAAAATAAAACTCATGGGTTTTATTAAATTTTTTATTTGAACACAAAAGCTCTGGGAAATTCTTTTCCGGTATTTTGCATTTCATTTTGTTGCAGTTCAGGAGGTTGTATGGCAGAGTTGACAGCCGTCATTTTGGCAGCCGGTCAGGGAACCCGTATGAAATCTGCTTATCCCAAGGTGCTTCACCGTGTGTGCGGCGTACCGATGGCTGAGCAGGTCATCCGTGTTGTCAGACAGGGCGGATTTGAAAAGTGTGTCGTAATCACAGGTTTTAAGGAAAAACTTGTAAGAGAATGCCTGGAAGATAAAGAAGTCGTATTTGTGCATCAGGAAGAACAGCTCGGAACAGGTCATGCCGTCATGCAGGCGCTGCCTGAATTCAAGGATGATCCGGAAGGATATGTTCTTGTCGTCTGCGGAGACACCCCGCTTCTTCGCGCTGAGACAATCAGGGATCTGACGGATACATGCATTTCCAATGGAGCATCCGCTGCGGTTTTGACTGCTGTTCTGGATAATCCATTCGGATACGGAAGGGTTCTCCGTGATGAAAAAGGGAATATGACATGCATCGTAGAGCAGAAGGACGGGACGCCTGAGCAGCTTTCCGTTCATGAAATCAATACGGGGACCTATGTGTTCCGCGCAAAGGATCTCATTGATGCTTTGGGACGTATTGACAACAAAAACGCGCAGGGCGAGTATTACCTGACCGACGTGTTTGGCATCATGATCCGCGATGGAAAGAAAGTCATTCCGAAGATCTGCGATAATCCTGAAGAAACCGAAGGCGTCAATTCACGCATTCAGCTTGCTGAGGCAGACAGGATTCTCCGCCTCCGCAAGGCAGAGAAATTGATGGCTGAAGGCGTCAGCATCATAAATCCGGAGAATACATATATCGGACAGGATGTAAAAGTGGGAAGAGACACCATCCTCTATCCGGGGACGATCCTTGAAAGTCATACCGTGATTGGGGAAGGATGCGTCATTGGTCCCGATACCCAGCTGACAGATGTCACCTGCGGCAGCTTTACTCATCTGAACCGCGTTTATGCACATGAATGCAAAATCGGCTCTTATAATGAAATCGGACCTTTCGTTCATCTTCGTCCAAATACCGACCTTCATGATCACATAAAGATCGGAAACTTCGTAGAAGTGAAGAATTCTACTGTTGGAAATGGCACAAAGCTTCCGCATCTCATTTACTGCGGTGATTCCGATCTCGGCGAAAATGTGAATTTCGGCTGCGGCACCGTTACCGTCAACTTCGACGGCAAGGAAAAACACCGCTGCAAAATTGATGATCACGCTTTCATCGGATGCAATACAAACCTTGTGGCTCCCGTTCATATCGGAGAACGCGCCTTTACGGCAGCAGGGTCTACCATAACAAAAGATGTTCCTGCCAATGCGCTTTCTGTTGCACGCGCAAAGCAGAGAAATATCGAAGACTGGGTCAAGGATGACACTTACAAAGATTAATTCCTTGACACTGTGAATTTGTGAATCTTTTGTTATGATTAAATTTCAAAAAAGTAATAAAAATTTTCAGATATCCAAGTGAAACTGGTATATAATGAAATGGAATAGTCCGGTTAGGGACAAATCAGCAATTCCATATAAATTTTTAACTTTCATCTATGTGAAAGGAAAGGGAGAATCAGCAAATGGACATGGAAGACACTTCTAAATTGAAGATTTTTACGGGTACCGCGCATCTGGCTCTGGCAAAGGAAATTTCTGACTACATTGGAGTCCCGCTCGGTAAAGCAATCTGCGGCCGCTTCAATAATGGAGAAATACAGGTCATGATTAATGAAAGCGTCCGTGGTAAGGACTGCTTTATCATTCAGCCGACTGGTGCTCCGGTTAATGATAACCTGATGGAAATGCTGATTATGGTTGATGCGCTCAAGAGAGCTTCTGCACGCCACATCACTGTTGTTGTTCCATATTATGGATATGCTCGTCAGGACCGCAAGACAAGAGGCCGTGAACCGATCAGCTCCAAGCTGGTTGCCGATCTCATGTCCACTGCCGGCGTGACAAGAGTTGTAACGATGGACCTTCATGCAGGACAGATCCAGGGCTTCTTCAATGTTCCTGTCGATCATCTGATGTCCGCATCTCTTCTGGCAGATTATGTAAAATCCAAGAATCTGGAAAACCTGACCATCGTTTCTCCTGACCTTGGCGGCGTAACAAGAGCCAGAGAACTGGCTGACCGTGTAGGTGCTCCGATCGCCATCATTGAAAAGAGACGTCCGGAACCGGGCGTTGCTAAAGTCATGAACATCATCGGCAACGTAAAAGACAGAAACTGCTTCGTTGTTGATGATATCGTTGATACAGCAGGATCCCTCTGCGAAGGTGCCAAAGCTCTTGCCGAATATGGCGCTAAAAGCGTATATGCTGCAGTCTGCCATCCGGTACTGACAGATCCGGCTACCGAAAGAATCAAGAATTCCAACATCAAGGAACTGATTGTTACCAATTCTCTTCCGATTCCTCCGGAAAAAATCCAGGATAAACTGACGGTTCTCTCCATTGCTCCGCTCCTTGGCGAAGCTATCCTCCGCATTTTCCATGATGCATCCGTCAGCCAGCTCTTCAATAAATAATGAAGATCTTAGCAGGACTCGGAAATCCGGGCAAGGAATATGAACACACCCGCCATAATATGGGGTTTGATGTCATTGATATTCTGGCAAAACGCTGGAATGTTTCTGCATGGAAAGAAACGATGAAGGCGGAAACAGCAGCTGTTGTTGTCAACGGGGAAAAGGTTCTTCTTGTCAAACCGCTGACCTATATGAATAACAGCGGAGAAGCAGTGGGAGCCATTGCCAATTATTACAAGGTCGGTCTCGATGATATTTATATCATCTGTGATGATCTTGATTTGCCGCCCGGAAAAGTAAGAATTCGCAAAAAAGGCTCCGCAGGAGGCCATAACGGAATCAAATCTCTGATTGCTCATCTGGGAAGTGAAGGATTCACACGCTTCAGAATTGGCGTGGGTCATCCTCAGGATGGACACACAGTCATAGAGCATGTCCTGGGCCGTCCTTACGGAGACGATATTGCCAAAATCGAAGAGGCAAAGATAAAAACCGCGGATTCCATTGAAACCGCACTGGAAAGCGGCGTGGATCGCGCAATGAACCTCTTTAATCCAAAGAGAAAAGCCTGAATGAAAGCGGCCGCCTGCATGGGCGGCTGTTTTTGATGACTGGGCCAATTGAGCTCTGGAGGTGAAAGAATGAAAGGACACTTAATCGTTCTTGAAGGAATTGATGGAAGCGGGAAAGCAACGCAGTCAGAATTTCTGGAGCAGAATCTGATAAGTCTCGGGAAGGATGTCATGCATATTTCCTTTCCTGATTACGAAAGTGAATCTTCCGCTCTTGTGAAAATGTACCTTCGCGGAGATTTCGGTAAAGATCCGATGGATGTGAATCCGTATGCAGCATCCTTGTTCTATGCCGTCGACAGGTTTGCTTCCTTCCGCACCAAGTGGAAAAAGTTTTATGAAAACGGCGGAATTGTCATTGCAGACCGGTACACGACAAGCAATATGGTGCATCAGATGACAAAGTATGATCAGGCAGAAGAAAGGAAGAAGTTCCTTCAATGGCTTGAGGCGACCGAGTATGGAGAACTTGAACTGCCAAGGCCTGATCTGGTCATTCTGCTTGATATCCCTTTGGCCATTTCAGAAAGGCTGATCAGGGAAAGAGCGGCAAAGGGCGGTTCCTCAGATATTCATGAACAGCATCTGGATTATTTGAAGAAATGTCATGCAGCCTATCAGGAGCTGGTTGCTTTGTATGGCTGGAAGAAGATTTCCTGCGTGGAAGAAGAAAATCTTAGAAGTCCTGATGATATCAGCCGTGATGTAAAAGACGCAGTTCTTTCCATGATGGGAAAATAAACGGACAAGGTCTTTGGATGACAGGCTGACTATTGCGTTTATACATCGTTCTGCTATAATAAATAAGAATAGATTAATCTCTTCAGGGCGGGGTGGAAGTCCCCACCGGTGGTGACAGCCCACGAACCAATTTCGCTTGGTAAGATCTGGTGTGAATCCAGAGCCGACGGTATAGTCCGGATGAAAGAAGAGTGGATAAGATTCTTAGGAATCCACCTCCCTGGAACGAAAGGGAGGTGGATTTTTTGCGTATTGATGAAGATAGAAAGTACATGGCCCGCGCTCTGGAACTGGCAGTCAGGGGAATGGGGCATACGCGCCCGAATCCAATGGTAGGTGCTGTCATTGTCAAGGACGGGCGTGTCATCGGTGAAGGCTGGCATGAACAGTACGGCGGCCCTCATGCAGAAGTGAATGCATTTAATAACTGCACAGAAGATCCGAAGGGGGCGACTTTGTACGTCAGTCTGGAGCCCTGCTCTCACTACGGGAAGACGCCGCCGTGTGCGGATCTCATTATCCAAAAAGACATCGACCGCGTTGTCACGGCAATGGTCGATCCCAATCCGCTCGTAGCAGGAAAGGGAATCAGGAAATTAAGGGATGCGGGCATTTTTGTTACTGTCGGCGTCATGGAAAAAGAAGCAAAAGAGCTCAATGAAGTTTTCCTGAAGTACATCCAGAAGCATAAACCTTTTGTCCTTTACAAAGCGGCCATGTCCCTGGATGGAAAAACAGCCTGCCATACCGGTGAATCCAAGTGGATTTCTTCCGAAGATTCACGCGAGGAGGTTCACGTTCTCCGCGGCTGCTATGCAGGAATTATGGCGGGAGCCGGCACTATACTGGCCGATAATCCGCTTTTGACATCCCGCACGGAAGGGATGATCGATCCGGTAAGAATTATCGTAGATGGCAATCTATCCGTTCCGCTAAAGGCAAAGGTATTCCAGGAACCGGGAAAGGCCATCGTCCTTACGACCACCTCGGCCGATGAGACAAAGCGTGATGCCCTGATTAAAAACGGCATTGATGTCATTATCGCAGACGGCGATATCAAGGGAAAGGTAGACCTTTCCGCTGCTATGACAGGACTTGCCTTGAAAGGAATCGACGGCATCCTTCTGGAAGGCGGCGCAACCCTTGCTGCGGATGCATTTGAGGCAGGAATCGTTGATAAGGTAAGAATCTATGCAGCTCCTATCCTGATTGGCGGAAAAGATGCACCGGGCCTCCTTGGAGGAAAAGGCGCAGATACCATACCGGAAGCAGTCAGGCTGAAAAATATTACGACATTGATGTCAGGCTCCGATCTCATCATTGAAGGTTATGTAGATCACAAAGAGGAATCTCCTAAAGAAGAACCTGAGAAATCAGAAGAAGCTCATGATGAACCTGCATCAGATCTCCCTATCGAAAAAGGAGAGGATGAAAAGGGTGAATAAGAATGTTTACCGGGATTGCTGAGGAAATCGGCCATATCAGGCAGATCAAAAGATCCGGACACAGCTGCACGCTGACTATATCCTGCAGGACTGTACTGGAAGGGACCAAGCTTGGCGACAGCATTGCGGTCAATGGCGCCTGTCTCACCGTTACAAGGATGGATCAGGATTCTTTTGACGCTGATGTTACGCCTGAAACTTTGAGAAGAACATCCTTCTCTATTTGCCGGCCGGGATCACCGGTTAATCTTGAAAGAGCACTCAGGCTCTGCGACCGCCTGGGCGGACACATCATGCTTGGCCATGTCGATGGACAGGGAAAGATCCTTTCATTCAGGAAACTGGATAATTCCATCGAAGTTGCCATAACATTAGACAAAGCGCTGATGAGATATATTGTTGAAAAGGGTTCTGTCGCCATAGACGGCATCAGCCTTACCGTGGCGGAAAGAACAGATACGGGTTTCACCATTTCTCTTATCCCTCATACGGGAGAGAAGACGATATTGATGGACAAAAAACCAGGGGATCCGGTCAATATCGAATGTGATTATATAGGAAAGTACATCGAGCAGCTCATGAAAGACAAACCGGGCGAGGGGTTGACGCTGGGGATGCTTCAGAGCCTTGGGCATGGAGGAAGTTATGGATTATAAATTTGACAGTATTGAAGAAATCATTGAAGAAATCCGTGCAGGACACATTGTCATCATGCAGGATCCGGAGTCCAGAGAAAATGAAGGCGATTATATTTGCGCCGCAGAATTTGCTACTCCGGAAAATGTGAACCGCATGGCTTCGGAAGCAAAAGGCGTCATCTGCATGCCGATGTCTGAAGAAATCGCTGATTCCCTGTACCTGGGACCGATGATCCGCCATAATACGGATAATCACCAGACAGCATTCCTGGAATCGATCGATTATAAAGATTCCGGTACGGGAGTTTCCGCTTATGCCCGCTCCATGACAGCGCTTGAAGCAATCAAGGACGGAGCAAAACCGGAAGATTTCAGAAGACCCGGCCATCTTTTCCCGCTGAAGGCAAGAAAATGGGGCGTTCTTGAACGTCAGGGCCACACGGAAGCAACTGTCGATCTTGCAAGACTTGCAGGATTGAAACCGGCAGGCCTTTGCTGTGAAATCATGAATGATGACGGAACAATGGCAAGAAGGGACGACCTCTTCAAGCTTGCCAGAGAAAAGAATATGAAGATTGGCAATATTCAGGAGCTCATCGAATACAGGAAAAAGCACGAAGTACTGGTAGATGAAGTTTCTCATGCCAAGCTTCCGACAAAGTATGGCGAATTTGAAATTTACGGATTTGTGAATAAGATGAACGGGGAACACCACGTAGCCCTTTCCATGGGCAATGTTTCTGACGGTAAGCCGGTCCTTTGCCGCATTCATTCTGAATGTCTGACAGGAGACTGCTTCGGTTCCCTTCGCTGTGACTGCGGCCAGCAGCTTGCGCAGGCTATGCGCCAGATTGCCCGTGAAGGACGCGGCGTTCTTGTTTACCTTCGCCAGGAAGGAAGAGGAATCGGCCTGATCAACAAGATCAGAGCCTATGCTCTTCAGGATGAAGGATATGATACCGTTGAAGCAAACCTGAAGCTTGGATTTGCGGCTGACCTTCGTGAATACATGACAGGCGCGCAGATTCTTAAGGCATTGGGCGTAAACAGCATCCGTCTTCTGACCAATAATCCGCAGAAAATCGGAGATGTCAGTGAATACGGCATCACCATTGCATCAAGAGAACCAATTGAAATGGCTCCTACCCGCGAAGACGAATTCTATCTGAAAACGAAGCAGGAAAAAATGGGCCATATGTTAAAGCTTGATAAAGATATTGAAGAACCAAAAGAGTAAGCACAGGAGGCATTCAAAGTGAATATTATTTCCGGACTTTTTAATGAAAGTGAAATCAGAGTAGGAATCGTAGCATCCCGTTTCAATGAAGTCATCGTCAGCAAGCTCATTGACGGAGCCGTAGACGGACTTACCCGTCATGGCGTCGATATGGATAAAGTAGATCTGGCATGGGTGCCAGGCGCTTTCGAAATCCCGCTGGCTTCCAAGAAAATGGCTGAATCAGGAAAATATGATGCTGTCATCTGCCTTGGCGCAGTCATCCGCGGTGAAACAGATCATTATGAACATGTAGCAACCGAAGTGACAAAGGGTGTTGCTATGGCATCGCTTTCGAGCGGCATTCCTGTTCTCTACGGCGTATTGACCACCGATACGATTGAACAGGCTGTCAACAGAGCAGGGCTCAAGTCCGGCAACAAGGGCTTTGAATGCGCTATGGATGCTCTTGAAATGGCAAGCCTTTTCAAGAAGCTTGGAAAGTAAGCAGAAACCCATAAAAGGGCTGTGACAAAATGTGCAATTCATTTTGCCGCGGCTCCTTTTTGCGTGGTGGAAATTAGATTATATGAAAGGAATATCCTGTATATGGTATAATATTATAATTGATTTAACATAATACAGGAGGATTGCCGTGGATAAGGAGCAGCTCTCGATGGGGAAAAAATATTATACGATTACATATGGATGCCAGATGAATGAATCTGACACAGAACGTATTAACGGACAGCTGGAAGAACTGGGATATCGGCCGGCTGAAGAAATGGAAGACGCAGACATCGTCATCATGAATACATGCAGCGTCCGCCAGAATGCGGAAGAAAAAGTGTATGGGAAAATCGGTGAAATCAAGAAGCTGAAGGACAAGAACCCGGACATGCTTCTGGGAATCGCCGGCTGCATGGCGCAGGAAAACAAGGGCAAGCTGATTGAAAGAATGCCGATCATTGATTTTGTTATCGGACCATACCATATTCATGATCTGAAAGATATCGTTTCCAAGGAAAATGCACGCGGCGGCCATGTCGTCAAGACAGAAAGAAATCCACACAGCGTTGAAGATTACAGCGAATTGAAGTCTGTCAGAAAGTCTAAGATTTTCGCATGGGTTCCGATCATGCAGGGATGCAATAAGTTCTGTACTTACTGCATCGTTCCCTATGTTAGAGGCCGTGAAATCAGCCGTACGATTGATGACATTTCCAATGAAATCCAGACTCTTGCCGATGAAGGATATAAGGAAGTTACACTTCTCGGGCAGAATGTCAATTCTTACGGGCTCGATTTCAGGAACGGAACCGATTTCGGCGACTTGATCCGTGCTATCGATAAAATTGATGACATTGAAAGAGTACGCTACATGACATCCCATCCAAGAGATATGACATTCGAAATGATTGATGCCATGGCAGAATCGTCGAAGGTTGTCCGTCATATGCATCTTCCTGTCCAGCACGGATCCAATGAAATGCTGAAGAAGATGAACCGCGGCTATACGATTGAACATTTCAAGGAACTCCTTTCCTACGTAAGAAGCAAAATGCCTGATATTGTCGTAACAACAGATCTTATTACAGGCTTCCCGGGGGAAACGGAAGAAATGCATCAGGAAACGCTGGCCCTCTTGAAGGAAGTCCGTTTCGATTCCGCTTATACATTTATTTATTCTCCAAGAACCGGAACGCCTGCAGCAAGAATGGAAGACCAGATCGATTCTGATACCAAGCACAGACGTCTGCAGGAACTGATGGATGTGGAAAATGAAATCAGCCTTGAACTCAATAAGGAAATGGAAGGAAAGACATATTCCATTATCGTAGAAGGCCCTTCCAAGCAGGATCCGATGAACTGGTATGGAAGAACTTCAGGAAACAAAATGATCTTATTCCCGTACAAGGAAGGAATTTCCGTCGGAGATACTGTTGACGTTAAAGTTGACACAGCGCAGACCTGGGTTCTCAAGGGAGAACTGATCTGAATTCTGTCTTGTCATTTGATCGAGAGGTGATTGAGATTGGCTAAAACGCCATTAATGGATCAATACAAAGAGATAAAAGAGGGATACAAGGACTGCCTGCTCTTTTACCGTCTGGGTGATTTTTACGAATTGTTTTATGATGACGCGTACACGGCTTCTCATGAACTGGAATTGACCCTGACAGGGAAGAATGCAGGTGCAGAAGGCCGCGTTCCTATGTGCGGCGTGCCGTACCATGCGGCCGAGGTTTATATTTACCGTTTGATTCAAAAGGGGTATAAAGTAGCCATCTGCGAACAGCTTGAAGATCCTAAGAAGGCAAAGGGACTCGTTAAGCGCGATGTCATCCGCGTCATTACGCCGGGAACCATTCTCTTTGAAAATGCCATTGCGGATAAATCCAACAACTATCTGGCCTGTCTGCTTGAGAAAGACAAGAAGATCCATATGGTCCTCTGTGATATTTCAACAGGCGAAAGCTGGTGGGGGATCTGGAATCTGAAAAAGGAGCAGGACGATTTCCTGGATGTCCTTTCTGTATATAATCCGGCAGAACTCGTATGCGGCGTATCTGATGATTTCTACCGCCAGCTGACATCCTTCTGTTCATCACGCCTTGGAAGCTGTCTTGTCACGAGAATGCCTGAAACGGATGAAACGTGCAAGGCACCTTCAATCGCGGAATCGATTGAGGATGAAAATGTACGCATGGCCTTTGGATACCTGGCGGATTACCTGCAGAATGTCATGAGAGACAACCTGCCGGAATTCCATTCCGTGCAGCCGATCAGGGAAGATCATACGCTGATTCTTTCCGACCAGTGCATCAGGAATCTTGAAATCACCAGGAATATGAGGGACGGCGGAAGAAGAGGGACACTTCTTGAGCTTCTTGACCACACGCATACGGCAATGGGGGCAAGACTTTTGCGCCGCTGGCTTGAAAGGCCTCTGGTGGATGTGAATGGAATCATCCTTCGTCAGGACGGGATTGAAGAACTTACGAATCATGCCATGGAATTGACACAGCTCGAGGGGCTGCTTTCTCAGGTTTTTGACTTTGAAAGAATCCTTGGCCGTATCGAAGCCAATGTCACCTCGCCGAAGGATTTGCTGGCACTCAAAGCAACGCTCAAGATTGTGCCGCAGATCAAGAATCTCCTTGCATCTTCCAGTTCAGTCATCTTGAAAAAGCTGAACGGACAGATGAAAGTGCATGAAGCCGTTTTTGACCTTCTGGATCGTGCGATGAATGAAAACGGCACAGGGAATATCAAGGACGGCAAGTACATAAAGAAGGGCTTTTCCGAGGAACTTGACGAAATCCGCTCTTTGTCGGAAGACAGCCAGGAATATATAGCAAAGCTGGAAGAAGAGGAAAAAGAGAAGACGGGCATCAAGCTGAAGATTGGCTTCAATAATGTCTTTGGCTATTACTTTGAAATCTCCAATGCCAATAAGATTCCTGTTCCCGAGTATTATGTGAGAAAACAGACGCTGGTCAATGCGGAAAGATATATTACCCCCGAGCTGAAGGAATTCGAGGCTAAAGCGCTCTCCGCCAAGGAAAAGACCGAAGAGCTCGAACTTAAGATCTACCAGATGGTCAAAGCGGAAATACGCCCGGAAATTCCGGATATGCAGAGAACAGCTTCTGCTCTGGCGGGTATTGACTGCATAGCAAGCCTTGCAAGGGCAGCTCTGAAGGACCGTTATGTAAGACCGCAGATCCTCCCGCAGAAGGAAGGCCGCATTTCCATTTCTGATGGAAGGCATCCGATGGTAGAACATGCACTCAATCATGAAATGTTTGTACCAAACGATACAGAACTGAATCATGATAATCAGGAAATCCTGGTTATCACAGGGCCCAACATGGCAGGCAAGTCGACATACATGCGTCAGGTTGCCGTTTTGACGATTATGGCGCAGATCGGATCCTTCATACCGGCAAAAAGCGGTATGTTTTCTCCTGTCGACCGCATATTCACAAGGATCGGAGCCACGGATGATATATCGACCGGGCAGAGTACGTTCATGGTGGAAATGCAGGAAGTATCGTATATTCTCCGCAATGCTACCAGAAACAGCCTGATTCTTCTTGATGAAATCGGGAGAGGCACGAGCACATATGACGGCATGAGCATTGCAAGAGCCGTTGTCGAATACATTGACCAAAAGATTCATGGCTTTACTTTGTTTGCTACGCACTATCATGAATTATCAGATATGGCAGATGGCAGCAGCAAGATCAAGAATTATACGGTAACAGTGAAGGAGCGCGGAAAGGATGTCGTGTTCCTCCGCCGCATCGTTCCAGGCTGCGCAGACAGAAGCTACGGTATCCATGTCGCAAGACTTGCCGGGCTTCCCGAATCTCTCCTGAAAAGAGCCGACGATATTCTTGAAGGACTGGAGGAATCGGATGGCAAGGGATACCATGCGCCTTCTGCTCCTTCTAATGAAGCAAGAGAAACCGGCTTTGATCTTTTTGCATCGCCCATCATCAATGAACTGGCAGACCTTGATGTCATGAGCAAGACACCGATTGAAGCCATGGAGATTTTATTCCGCCTGAGTAAGGAAGCAAAGGAGAGCCGATAATGGGATTAATTCATGTTCTTGATGAAGTTACGGCGAATCAGATTGCTGCAGGAGAAGTCGTCGAGCGTCCGGTCAATGTCGTCAAAGAGCTGGTGGAAAATTCTGTCGATGCAGGCGCTCATGAAGTGGAAATAGAAATTGCAGACGGCGGTATGACTTACATCCGTGTGACGGATAACGGCTCTGGAATGACAGCAGAAGATGCCAAGATGTCCATTATCCGCCACGCCACAAGCAAAATTTCCAATGTGGATAACATTTATCACATTGCCTCCCTGGGATTCCGCGGGGAAGCGCTTCCAAGCATTATGTCCGTTTCAAGATCATCCATCACGACAAGAAGACCGGAAGATGTTGAAGGAACGGTCATTGATATCAAGGGCGGCGTTGTTGAAGATGTGCATGCCGCCGGAACGCCAGCCGGCACAACGGTTGAGGTCAGGGAGCTTTTCTATAACGTTCCGGCGAGGAAGAAATTCCTGAAATCAGAAAGAACGGAATCGGCTAGAATCAATACGATGGTGGGAAAACTGGCCCTTGCCAATCCAGATGTTGCTTTCCGCCTGATCAATAATGGAAGAGTCGTCATTGAAACACCGGGCAACGGAAGACTTCTAGACGTTGTCTCTGCTTTATACGGTGTAAAGACAGCCGGTGAAATGCTTGAAGTCAAAGAAGAAGGGGAAAATATCTTCCTTAACGGACTGATTTCGAAACCATCGCTCTTAAAGAGCAGCCGCCAGTTCCAGACGCTGATCATCAATCGGAGAGTTATTGAAAGTTCTGTCATTTCAAAAGCCGTGGACAATGCATACCATTCACTTCTTCCAAAGAATGGCTATCCGCTTCTTGTCCTTTCTTTTGATGTGCCGCCGGAAAGCATCGATGTCAATGTGCATCCTCAGAAAAGGGAAATCAAGTTTTCTGATGAACAGATGGCATTCCGCACGGTCTACCATGCCGTTTTAAGGACGCTCACATCCCAGTCGGATGCAGACAGCATTGCCCGCGAGATGATCAAGGATCCGGGCCATCAGGTCCTTGGTGAAATGGATGTAAATCCGGTCAATGTGAAAGTGGAAGACCAGAAACCTCTTCACGACATCGGGCTTGCTATGGAGACAGGAGAGGCAAAGACTCCCTCTGTACCTGATTCATGGAGAGCGCATCTTGAAGAATACAGCCAGCAGCAGAAGGGATCTTCATCTTCCGGCACTGGAAAAAACTCTGAAACGATGCGGGAGACATTCCAGCCATCAGTAGGAAGCCGTGAAATCCTGTCGGATAAGCCATTCTTCAAGAGAGAAGATCAGGAAGATCATCAGGAGTCGAAAGATCAGAAAACGATTTCTGAAGGCGTCTTATTTGAATCAGAAAAAGAAGAAGCAGAAACGGTTATCCCTTTAGGACAGGTGGCAGACTGCTTCATTCTCTGCCAGCATGGGAAGGATCTTTTCATCATTGACCAGCATGCAGCGCATGAACGCGTTCGTTATGATAAGCTTGCAGAAAGAGCGGAAGGAATTCCTGTCCAGAAACTCCTGATTCCTCATCTGATCCATGTGGAGCCGGATGATATTCTGATTTTGCAGGATCATGAAAATGAACTGCTCAAGCTGGGCATTACATTTGAGCAGGCAGGACCTGATGTCATACGCGTGACCGGAGCGCCGGAGGATTTTGCAGATGATGAACTCCTTCGCGTCATAAGGGATATTTTAGTCGCCTATCACGATGAAGATATGGTTTCACCTGAAACGCTCCGCCACCGCATGATGGCCTATGCAGCATGCCGCGGCGCCATCAAGAGGGGAGATTCCTTGAATATCCGCCAGATGAAGGAACTGATTACAGATCTCTTCCACACGTCTCGCCCGTTTGTATGTCCGCATGGGAGACCGACGATTGTAAGATTCACACCTGAAGAACTGGGAAGGCTGTTCAAAAGGCCATGAAGATTGCTGCAACAACAATCTCGGATGCTCCGGGACTGATCCGAGAAAAGGCAAAAGAGCGTGCAAAAGCTTTGGTTATCCCTTACCTTGAGAGAGAAGACAAGCTTGAAGAGATGGCAGAGAAGTACAAGGCAGAAGGTTTCCTGATTTATGGCAGGCGCCTTCCTTCGTTTAAGACGAAAGACGGGGAATACCATTTTCATTTAGGGACATCCGTCCTCCGCACGCGCCAGATTCTTGCGGGGAATGAGGACCGCTTATGCAGGCTGCTTCCAAAGGAAGGACCCTGCCGCGTCCTTGACTGTACCTTTGGCCATGCGAATGATTCCACGACGATTTCCTGGTTCTTAGGGGACAGGGGAAGCGTCACAGCCTTGGAGAAAAGCACTGCGCTTTATGAAATAGGAAGGGCCGGCATAGAATCTTATCAGGATAAAGACCCTGCGCTGACGGATGCCGTTCGGAGAATCTATTTGATTCATGCTGATTTCAAGGAATATCTGAAAAATATTCCAGAGAAAAGTTTTGATGTCGTTTACTTTGATCCTATGTTCCGGCATCCTGTGCAGGCAAAAGTCAATGATATGACAGGCTTTCGGGAAGCAGCCGCTTATGACAAGCTTGATGACGAGACGATTCTGCTGGCCATGCGCGCGGCCAGGGCGCGTGTGATTGTCAAGGAGCGCCCGTTTTCATTGCTTTTCAAGAAGGACTTTTTTACAAGGATTGAAGCCAAAAAGGGGCAGACCACGGCATACGGGGTGATTGATTTATCATGAAGGAAAAGCTTATAACTATACTGGGGCCGACTGCTTCTGGTAAATCAGAGGTCGGGATTGAGATTGCAAAAGCGCTGGGGTCTTCCATTACTTCCGGCGATGCATTCCAGGTCTACAAGGAAATGGATATTGGAACGGCCAAAGTGACAAAAGAAGAAATGCAGGGAATCCCTCATTATCTTGTCGACTGTATCGATCCCAGAGAACCCTATTCCGCTGCTGATTTTCAGAAGAAAGCTTCAGAAATCATAACAAGAGAAAATAAAGAAGGAAGAATTCCTGTCCTTGTGGGAGGAACAGGGCTTTATATCCAGTCGCTTCTGGAAGGATATTCTTTCCTGCCTAAGTCTGATCAGCGGAAAAAGTGGCATGACTTTTATTTGGCCAATGGGAAAGAAGGCCTTGAAAGAGAACTTAAGAAAGCAGGCGTCAGGGGAATTCCTGATGATCCGCAGAGAATGCTGAGAAAACTGGAGCTGATTGATGCAGAAGGCAGGGATTTATCCCCGGAAAAGAGCCAATCTCTTATTTATGATGGTCCAGTTATAGGGATTGCTATGGACAGAGCGGTCTTATATGATAGAATAAATAAGCGAGTCTGTCATATGATGCAGGACGGATTATATGATGAAGTTCAAAAACTTCTGGATTCAGGCATTCCGGAAACAGCCCAGTCACTGAAGGCCATTGGCTATCGGGAAATGGTTCAGTGCATAAAAGGCGAGCTCTCTATTGAAGAGGCAGAAGCTCTCATCCAGAAAAACACTCGCCATTTCGCAAAACGGCAGATTACATGGTATAAGAGAATGCCGTATATTCACTGGTATGAGAGAAATGAGTTTAACCAGGACACGTGGTGTAAGGAAATCACGGATTATGTCATTTCATATTTTAGAGGAGAATGTGAAGATGGAAGGTAAAATGAATCTGCAGGATACATTTTTAAATGAAGCCAGGAAAGAAAATGCGCCTGTCAGCATTTTTTTGATGAATGGCGTTCAACTGAAGGGCAAGGTAAAGTCCTTTGACAGCTTTACCGTGCTTCTTGTAAGCGAAAATCGTTCGCAGCTGATTTACAAGCATGCTATTTCTACAATACAAAGGATCTGATTGAGTGAAAATGAATGAAAAACTTCAACAGGTGCAGGAAGAAGCGCTCGCTCTTTGTGCGCCTGTTTTTGATGAAATGAAAGAGATTTCCTTATACAATACACAGAAAGTTCTGGAAGCATTCAGGAACCACCACCTCTCTGCTTATCACTTCGCTCCATCCAATGGCTATGGCTATGGGGATCCGGGCCGTGAAGAACTCGAGGAAATCTGGAAAGATATATTCAAGGCAGAAAGCGCCCTGGTCCGTCCGCAGTTTGTTTCAGGCACTCATGCGCTTGCTACCGTTCTCCTTGCGCTCCTCGAGCCGGGAGATACGATGGTATCTGCTGTAGGTGCTCCTTATGACACGATGCAGAGCGTCATCGGGATTTCCGGAAACGCACCGGGCAATCTTAAATCCAAGGGCGTTCATTATAAGGAAGTGCCTCTTAAGAACAACACTTACGATCTGGAAGCCATTACAGATGCTGTTGATGAAAATACAAAACTTGTAGAAATCCAGCGCTCCAGAGGGTACATGCTGAGAGATTCGCTTTTCCCATCCGACATCAGGAAAATCATCGAAACAGTCAAAGCAAAGAATCCAAATGCGATTTGCTTTGTCGATAACTGCTATGGCGAATTTACATGCAAGGAAGAACCGATCGAGCTTGGCGCTGATATTACGGCAGGTTCATTGATTAAAAACGCCGGCGGCGGACTTGCACCGACGGGTGCTTATATCTGCGGAAGAGAAGATCTTGTCGAGCTTTGCTCCTACGTCTGGACAGCTCCCGGACTTGGCGCAGAAATGGGATCCTATGCTGCTTCTTACCGTCCGTTCTTTGAAGGACTTTTCCTCGCTCCGCATATTACGCGTCAGGCAATGATGAGCGCCGAATTCTGCGCTGCTGTATTCAAGGTGCTCGGCTTTGACGTCGTTCCTGAACCGGGCCATCTAAGGACTGACCTTATTACAGCCATTACTTTGGGCTCTGAAGAAAATATGTGCAGCTTTGCCGAGGCCGTGCAGAACTGGTCTCCGGTTGATTCGGATGCCGTTCCTGTCCCGGGGCCCATGCCCGGATATACGGATCCGATCATTATGGCAGCAGGCACTTTCGTCCAGGGCTCTACAATCGAAATGTCAGCTGACGGCCCTGTAAGACCTCCGTACATCATGTACTTCCAAGGCGGTCTTGTTTTTGAACACACCATGCTTGCCGTAATGGGCGCTGCAGAGAAGATCCTCGCTGCCAGAGGCGGTCTCGAAGATTAATAAAATACAGATATGCAATAAAGGACTGTGAATGGGAATGCCATTCACAGTCCTTTTGCGCGGGGGAATTTCATCAAAGAAATTTATATTAACAATCTGAAATACCGGTGCTATAATATGACGTGTTCAAGGGGCTATAGCTCAGTTGGTCAGAGCGCTTCGCTCACATCGAAGAGGTCTCCGGTTCGAACCCAGATAGTCCCACCAGAAGTTCATCTCTGCTTAGCAGATTGCCATAAACAACTCAGGAAACTGGCGCCTGTGAAAATACAGCAAAAGGGCGGAATCCTTTTTTGGAGAACTGTAAAATGATCTCTTTTTATCTGTCATTTTTCAGTTGCTTTTTACAAACGCATCATATATAATAATGACACGTTACTTGGGGTTATAGCTCAGCTGGTTAGAGCGCTTCGTTGACATCGAAGAGGTCTTTGGTTCGAATCCAAATAGTCCCACCAAAATAGAACCCGCCATTTGGCGGGTTTTTCTGTATAAATTTTATGAATTTGGAGGCGTTGGAAGGCCATGGATGTCTTTGCCGTTCTGCTTGTAATAACAGCAGGCGCAATGTGGGCTGGATGTGGTCTGGCGGCACAGGATTTCTTTTCCAGGAGCAGCCTTACCCCGATGGATCTGACCGTGTTCCGCATGTTTTGTGCGGGCGTGATCATGATGGCACTCACGATTGCCAGAGGCAATTTTGTGAAATCCATCCGTATCCTGAAGGACCATCCATTTCTTTTAGCAAAGCTTTCCTTTTATGGGATCATCGGGCTGATGCTGATGCACTGGACATACTTTGCATCGATAGAAGCCGGGAATGCAGCGGCCGCAACCGTGATACAATATACCTGTCCTGCCATCGTGATCCTATGGACATCCTTCAGGAAGGGAAGGCTTCCTGGTACGGCAGAAGCCGCTTCTGTCATTCTTGCCATAGGAGGGGTTTTCCTTCTGGTTACAGGAGGGAATCTTGACAGGATCATGGTTCCTGCTGACTGCATCTGGCTGGGGCTTGCATCAGCTGTATTTTTTGCAGTATGCGCTGTGTATCCTAAAAACCTGATGGCTTTTTCCGATGGTTCTTTTGTTTTATCGATTGGCATGTTTTGTGGAGCTGCGGCTGCTTTTGCCGCAGACCCGGTTACCGATATAGGGGCATTTTTCCATAGGGATATCATCATGGATATCTTCTGGATCGTCATTTGCGGAACCGTAGTTGCCTTTACCTGCTATAATGCGGGTCTTCGCCGTCTTACTGAGACAGAGGCTTCCGTAACGGCTACCGTAGAGCCTGCTATATCGGTCATTGCTTCATATTTCCTGTTTAGTGAAATGTTCAATGTATTTCAGGCAGTTGGCATTATTCTTATTCTTGCTGCGATTGCAGCGCCTGGTTCTGAGCATATGTTAAAGAAAAGGTTAGGATTTCAGCATAAATGATGTGGTGTTGGAATGATTTTCTGAGGTGGGAAAAATGAAGCTCTTAGCTGGTTCGTCTTCGCCAATGGCAATTATGATGGTTGTTTCCGCGGGTGTCATGTGGGCAGGAAGCGGTCTTGGCGCACAGAATGTTTATGAAAAGAGTTCCATCAATGCAATGGAACTGACAGCTTTCAGAATGATCATGGCAGGAATCATCCTTTTAGGGATGACCGTTTGGGAAGGAAAATTCAAAAGCAGCATGAAAGCGATGAATGAGCATAAGCTTTTGTGGCTGGATGTCCTGATTTATGCAGTTGTAGGACTGATGCTCATGCATTATACGTACTTTGAAGCAATTGCTTATGGGGATGCGCCTACTGCAACAGTTATCCTTTACAGTTGTCCGGCCATGGTTGTCTGCTATCAGGCAATCCGGGAGCATCATCTGCCGTCAGAGACTAAGATGTTTACCACATTTCTGGCTGTCTTTGGCACATTCCTTCTCGTGACCGGAGGAAATCCGGCGACACTGAATGTTTCGGTCATCTGCATACTGCTCTCGCTCTTGAATGGTGTTATATATTCCTTTGCGTCCATTTATCCGAAGCATCTTTTCCTCAAGATCAACTGTACATTTATCCTGGGCGTGGGGATGATTCTGGGCGGCCTTGTGTCCTGGGCATTTGTTCCGGATATGAATTTGGCAGCTTTTTTCGAGCCTGATATAATCGTAGGTGTCATGTGGATTGTCCTCTTCGGGACAGTAGCCGCATTTCTCCTTTATAATACGGGATTGATGTACCTTTCGCCCGAACAGGCCCTGATTACGGCAGCATCTGAGCCTATCGCTTCTGTCCTGATGTCATGGGCCTTCTTCCAGATGAGCTTTGATATGATACAGTCTCTGGGAATCATGATGGTTGTCATGGCAATCATTGCGCCTGCCTATACAGGAAAGCATTCACCATTCCTCAGAGTGAGGAAACAGGGGAATACCATATAAATACCGCACTTTCGCACAGGTGCATTTCTATAGATAAATTTTAAAGAATACAGTTTGACAGGAGACAGCATGGATACAAAACACATTAGGAATTTCTCGATTATCGCTCATATTGACCACGGGAAGTCCACACTGGCAGACCGCTTGATCGAATTGACAGGGACTGTCCAAAAAAGAGATATGGAAGCCCAGATTCTTGATACCATGGAATTGGAGAGGGAAAGAGGCATCACAATCAAGGAGCAGTCTGTCCGTTTGATGTACAAGTATGAGGACGGGGAAACCTATGAACTGAACCTGATTGATACCCCAGGGCATGTAGACTTTAACTATGAGGTATCAAGAAGCCTTTCAGCCTGCGAAGGAGCGATCCTCATTATCGATGCAACGCAGGGCGTGCAAGCGCAGACTCTTGCCAATGTGTATCTGGCTCTTGATCATAACCTGGAAATTATTCCTGTCATCAATAAGGTGGATCTTCCCAGTGCAGACGTGGAACGCGTCAAGAAGGAAGTGGAAAATATCATCGGGATTGATATGTCTGATGCCATTCCGGTCAGCGCTAAAACAGGACAGAACGTGGAAGAAGTTCTCAAGCGCATTGTAGAACAAGTACCGCCGCCTGAAGATCATTCCAATGAACCTTTAAGATGTCTGATTTTCGATTCGATTTTTGATTCCTATAAAGGCGCCATCGCCTATGTGCGTGTCAAAGATGGAGAAATCCGTCCGGGCATGAATATCCGCATGATGGCTTCCGGAAAAGTCTATACAGTGACTGAAGTAGGATATTTCTCGCCATTTCCAAAGGCCTGTGACGTGCTTTCCTGCGGCTCGGTAGGTTATGTGGCAGCAAGCATCAAAAACGTGCAGGACTGCGAAGTCGGCGATACGATCACTACAGAGGAAAATGGAGCCAAGGAAAGCCTTCCAGGCTACCGCAAGGCGCTCCCTATGGTATTCTGCGGATTGTACCCGATCGAAAGCAAAGATTATGACAACTTGAAAGTGGCTCTGGAAAAACTGCAGCTTAACGATGCAGCTCTGGAATACGTTCCTGAAACGTCCCAGGCTTTGGGATTCGGTTTCCGCTGTGGCTTCCTCGGACTTCTTCATATGGACGTTGTCGAGGAAAGACTCGAACGTGAATACAATTTAAAACTGATTACAACAGCGCCTTCTGTTATTTACCATGTCCATAAGACAGACGGCACGATGATACCAGTCGACAACCCGGCTGAACTTCCGCCTATGACGAAAATTGATTTCATTGAGGAACCGATTGCCAAAGTGGAAATATTGGTACCGTCAGACATGATCGGCAATGTCATGGAACTGGTGCAGAACCGCCGCGGCGTATATCAGACCATGGAATATCTTGATGAAACAAGAGTCGATCTCCATTATAAAATTCCGCTTTCTGAAATCATCTTCGACTTCTTTGACAAACTGAAATCGAGCACAAAGGGATATGCATCTCTTGATTATCAGCTTTGCGGATACGAAAAGACAGATGCAGTCAAGCTTGATATCCTCCTGAACGGTGAACTGATCGATGCACTTTCCATTATCGTGCACCGCAGCAATGCAGCTTCGAGAGGCAGGACTCTGGCTCAGAAACTGAAGGAAATCATTCCGCGTCAGCAGTTTGAAGTGCCGATCCAGGCAGCGATTGGAAGCAAGATTGTAGCCAGGGAAACAATCAAGGCATACAAGAAGGACGTTCTTGCCAAGTGCTATGGCGGCGACGTCTCCCGTAAGAAGAAACTTCTGGAAAAGCAGAAGGAAGGCAAGAAGAGGATGAAGCAGGTCGGGAGCGTTGAAATCCCTCAGGAAGCTTTCATGGCGGTGCTCAAAGATGACTAAGCCGCTCGGGCTTTACCTGCACATTCCCTTTTGTAGGAGCCGGTGTGCCTATTGTGATTTCTATTCCATCAGCAGAACGCCGGATACAAGATTCTCTGAAGCTTTGATCCGTGAAATTGAAATGAAGAGTGCAGGCTTTAAGGACAGAGTCTGTGACACTATTTACTTTGGAGGCGGAACCCCGTCGACGCTGACCGGCATGCAGCTTTCGGAAATTATGGAAGCTCTTTACAAAAACTTCCATATTTCCGATCAGGCTGAAATTACGATGGAAATGAATCCCTGCGACATGACAGAAGAATACCTGGCAAATGCCCGCCGTCTGGGCATCAACAGGCTTTCTGTCGGTGTGCAGTCACATAATGATTACCTGCTGAAGGCTATAGACAGGAGGCATGATTCAAAGGCTGCTGAAGAAGCTGTGAAGCGCGCCTATCGTCTGGGCTTCCATAATATCAGCATCGATCTCATGTATGAACTTCCCGGGCAGACACCGCTTGACTTTGAAAAAAGTTTGAAATGGGCTGTCCATCTTCCGATCAATCATCTGTCTGTCTACAGTCTGATCATTGAAAACGGGACAAAGTTCGGTCAGATGGCTGAAAGAGGAATCCTCAAAAGGCCGACGGAAGAAGAGAGCTGGGAAATGTATCAGATGATGTGCCGCATTCTTCCTCACTACGGCCTTGAAAGATATGAGATTTCCAGTTTTGCAAGAAAAGGATACAGATCAAGACATAATCTGAAGTATTGGGATTTATCCCATTACCTGGGATTGGGACCCGCGGCATGTTCAAGGATCGGACATGCAAGGAAAGAAAACAACCCGGGCGTCAGATTATATGAGAAAGAAGTTCTGTCTGGGAATCTTCCGCCGGAAGAAGTGGAGAATCTTTCTGTCAAAGATGAAATGGAAGAATACTGCTTCCTGCATCTTCGTACAAGAGAGGGAATCCCGCTTCAGGATTTTGAGGAAAGGTATGGATTTCCGATTGAGCACTGGTTCGGCAGGGAAATTGCCATGCTGAAAGAGAGGAAGCTTCTGAAGGAATCTTTGGGACATCTTTTTATGACGTATCATGGTGCTGCTTTGGGAAATTTCGTATTTGAACAGTTCATTATCGATGAATAGATCTTTACTCGATAATAATTTTATTCGTATCTTTCTTTTTTTCAGTATTTGTTTTATGATAGGAAGAAATAAATTTGACGTATTTTTATACGCACTTTGATTGGTGTAAAAATACAATAAGGGAGCACTGGGGCTTCATAGATACAGTAATGGGTCAAATCCAATCTGTGGTTCCAGGTGCTTTTTTATTTGGAGGAGGTATTCCATATGTCAGTTTCCTACATAGAAATCAATCGCAGTGCCCTTCGTCATAATTTGAGGGTTATCCGCAGTCATTTGCCGGCGCATGTGGATTGCACAGCAGTCGTTAAAGCAGATGCTTATGGTCATGGCGCTTCTGAAACGATGCGCATTGCTCTTGAAGAGGGATACAACTCAGCTGCTGTAGCCAGAGTAGAAGAAGGCGTGGCACTTAGGAAGGATGGATTCACCTGCCCTGTTTTCACATTGGGACTTCCGCTTCCTGAAGAAGCAGAAACAGCGGTAAAGTATGATTTAATTGTTCCTGTGGATGATACAGTGGAACTGGAACCTTTCGAAGAAGCGGCAGAGAGCCAGGGGAAAATACTTGAGGTATGGCTTCCTATTGATACGGGTATGAACCGGATAGGCACGCATCCTGAAGATGTAGAGGGCTTCCTTGAAAAATTAAAGAAATATCCGCATATCCATATCCATGGCACTTTTACGCACATGGCAAAAGCGGATATCCATGATAAAACTACAGCAAGAAAGCAGCTGGAAAAATTTGAGGAAGCTCTTTCCCATATGCCGCAAAGACTGGAGAAAGGATTTATCATTTCAGCCGCCAACAGTGCAGGCGTCCTTGACATGCCGGAGAGCTGGTATAATTTGGCAAGGCCCGGAATCATTCTTTACGGGCCGCATCCCTCCGATGAAATGGACAACATGTGGGATCTGGAGTATCCGATGCGCCTCATCAGCCATATTACCCATGTGCAGGTTCTCCGCAAAGGAGAGGCGATTGGCTACGGCGGGACATATGTAGCGGAAGAAGATATGAGAACAGCAACAATCCCGATCGGGTATGCGGATGGATTCCACAGGGCTCTTTCCAATAAGGGAAGTGTCCTGGTCAACGGAAAGAGGCACCGCATCATTGGACGCATATGCATGGACCAGATGATGATTGCAGCTGGTGATGATGTCCAGGTGGGGGATGAAGTCGTTCTCCTTGGCCGTCAGGGAGACGAAGTGATCTATCCGGAAGAAATTGCTGCCATAGTAAATACCATACCGCATGAAGTCATGTGCGGGCTGAAGCGGGTTCCAAGAATCTATGTAGATGAATAAATAATGGATGCAGGGCACCCGGGCTGTTCCTTTTCAGGCAGTAAGATCTATGGTATAATTAATCTCGTTAAGCGCCTATAGCTCAGGGGATAGAGCACCGGTCTCCGGAACCGGGTGCGAGGGTTCGAATCCCTCTAGGCGCTCCATTGATGACAACCGATTTGATCGGATTTATATAAGAGAAAATTCACTCCTCTATGGAGTGTTTTTCTTTACATTTTATTTGGCTTGAAAGGAGACAGTCATGGGAAATGAGAAGGATGCAAGAGAATTGATCAATGAGAATCTGACTGATGAAGAAATGCAGGATCTCATGGCTTCATACAAGAAGGAACTGGCACATGTTTACAAGATGGCAAGTGCCAAGAAAGCGGCCCTTGTCAGAAGAAATCTGCCGTATATCAAAGCAGAACTTGAAAAATGCGACCAGGAAATGAGAGAAGATATAGAGGCTTTGAAACACAAGTATGGCATTCATTATTAACCGGTAAAATTTGTAAAAAAAAATTTGCCGGGGGGACTAGAAATATGAAGAGTGTCATGCTATAATAACTTACGTCTTCCGAACAGTACATTTGATCAAATCCGAAATAAAAAAAATTTGACAAAAACAAATCGGAATGATATAATACTATTCGTTGAACGGATCATTAGCTCAGTTGGTAGAGCACCTGACTCTTAATCAGGGTGTCCGGGGTTCGAACCCCTGATGATCCACCAGAACCTATTCCCGAAGCATGGAAATGCTTCGGGTTTTATTTTGCCTGAAAAAGCGGGACATGTATTCGAATGATTCCGCCAGTGCATAAGGAGCGGCACTACAATCAGCGCAGAAGCAAAATTATACAGGAAAAGCGGCAAATGAACTGCACTTCTATGAATTTCATCATAAAACCAGGCAAAGCCTATCGTAAATCGTTATATTCTTTCGGCATATTATATTCCATTGATAGATTTTATGATAAAATAAAGTATAAAGTTATCTGTGTGGAGGCGTATTATGAACTATAGAAGCACCAGAAGTAATGAGACTGTAACAGCCGAAGAAGCGCTGCTGAAGGGGCTTGCTGCTGATGGCGGATTGTATGTGCCTGAACAACTGCCCGATCCATTTTTAGATGCTGATGTTTTAAAAGCTATGTCTTACGAAGAACTGGCAGCTTTTGTACTTCATCATTTTCTGACGGATATTACACTGAAGGATTTATCCAAGCTGACGCATGATGCATATACCGGTACATTTGATACATCTGAAATTGTCCCGGTAAAAACATTGTCCGAATCCTTTTCCATGGCCGAAATGTTCCATGGGAGGACATGCGCATTCAAAGATCTGGCGCTTTCACTTTTCCCGCATCTTCTCGTGTATACTAAGAAGAAGCTGGGGGATGGGAAGGAAACGCTTATCCTGACTGCTACTTCAGGAGATACCGGAAAAGCAGCTCTGGAAGGGTTTAAAGACGTTCCAGGCGTGCATATCATGGTATTCTATCCTTCCCACGGGGTCAGCCCGCTGCAAAAGGATCAGATGCAGAAGCAGCTTGGTGAAAATGTCAAAGTTCTGGGGATTGAAGGAAATTTTGATGATGCCCAGTCTGCTTTGAAAAATATTTTTGTGAGTGACCTGCGCGATGAAGCTCTTGAAAAGGGAGTCCTGTTCTCCAGCGCCAATTCCATTAATATCGGCCGCCTGCTTCCACAGGTCGTATATTATGTGTGGATTTGGCTGAGCCTTCTTAGAAGCGGTTCTATTGGCTCCAGAGAGTCATTCAATGTGGTTGTTCCTACCGGCAACTTTGGCAATATTCTGGCGGCATGGATTGCAAAGAAAATCGGCACGCCTATCGGACAGATGATTTGCGCATCTAATGAAAATAAGGTGCTGGCAGATTTCTTTGAAACCGGAGAATACAATATCAACAGGGAATTCCATCTGACGGAATCTCCTTCTATGGATATCCTGATTTCCTCTAATTTTGAGAGGTTCCTGTACTACATGACGGGATCGTCTGATGAAGTTTTGAAAGATATGACAGAACTCAGGGAAAACGGTGTATACCGTGTTCCTGAGGAAGAGCGTAAAAAGGTATCAGGCGAAATGATTGGCGGCTGGGCAGATTCTGACGCCATGAGAAAAGCCATTTCCGATGTATATGAAAAGTATGATTACCTGATGGATCCGCATACGGCTGTTGCATATGCTGTTTATGACAATCTCCGCCGCAGCGGCAAGGTCACAAGACATACGCACACCGTCATTATCAGTACAGCGCATCCTTATAAATTCCCTGGTGCTGTTTCTGAGGCACTTGGCATTGCGGCAGAGGAAAATCCTTGTGATACACTGCGATCCATCAAGAAATATACCGGGATTCCGATTCCTTCGCAGCTGGGGGAATTGGAAAACAGGAAGAAACGCTTTACGGATGTGATCAATCCGGAAAACATCAAAGAATCCATTCAGGAAGTTGTTGATGAAATTGTAAAATGAATCCGAGGTCTCTAGTCGATGAGAAGAAGAAACTGGTATGAAAAAGGGGAACGCAGATTCAGGCTGATCCTTTTGGGAATCCTGATCCTGATGCTGGCGGCAATCCATTTTATCGACCCCTCGTTCTATCCGACAATCTATCATCTGTCAAAAGACGGCGATCTTCACGGTACAATTCATTATCTCAAGGGATTCGGCATCTATGCAGCATTCGTAAGTTTCTTCATTGATGTCATCATAAATATCGTAGGATTTCTTCCCTCGATATTCATTTCCACAGCAAACGGCCTCATATTCGGCTTGTTCTGGGGCGTTATTATTTCATGGCTGGCTGAAACGGTCGGAGTCCTCCTTTCTTTCTATGTCATGCGTACGCTGTTCCGCGGGATGGCGATGAATCTGATCAACAAGAGCAAAACGCTGTCAAAGCTGAATTCCTATGAAAGCTGGCAGGCAATTGCGGCGGCCAGAGCAATCCCGTATATGCCAAACGGCCTGATTACAGCCATAGCCGCATTGTCCAGTATGAAGTTCAAGGATTACGCCTTCGGCTGTCTTTTGGGCAAGCTGCCTTCGACAGCGCTTGAAGTTGTCCTGGGGCACGATGTCGTTAATCTGGAAGAACATTCCATGCGGCTGACGATCATCATTATTCTTGTCACGGTGATTTACGGCTTTATCTGGTGGAAAACGAAGAAACAGAGATAAAGCGGACAGAACGAAAATAACCAATAAAAAATGATTGTTCTCATGACGGGAGCAATCATTTTTTAGGTTCTTCACGCTTTTTTGTGGGATAAAAATAATAACATATAAAATTGGCATTGAAAAAGAGCATTATCTACTCCAAAATGTAAGTTGCCTAAAACTACGCACGGAGGTCGAATAATGCTCTTTTATTACCATAATGAAATCACTTTTAATTGTCAATATTAT